>Ga0299915_10004415_pt1 | contig 10253 bp, 1 predicted proteins | sample RVTome_13_FD_200263 | JGI IMG/M metagenome (GOLD analysis project Ga0299915, IMG submission 200263) | Soil microbial communities from uranium-contaminated site in the Upper Colorado River Basin, Wyoming, United States - RVT92D227 (version 2) ...
GACCAAGGGTATCAGCACGCGGCCCGGGGCCGAGCCGGCGGGGGTGACGGGCTTGACGGGCTGGGAGGCGACAGCAGCGCTCCAGAGACGCAGCCCCTGCGGGACCTCGACCCGGAGGAACTGCTCGCTGCGATTCTGCAGGGAGAGCCTGGCCTCGTAGCGGCAGCGGCCGTTGCGGTCGATAACGGTGGTGAGGGCGAGGAGATCGACGACGGCCTGGATTCGGGCGGCTGCTTTGGCGGGGGTGAAGCCGAGGCCAAGCGACCAATTATCCTCGAACGACTGGAAGACGTACTGGAGCGACTCGGTCATCTGGGGGGACATCAGCTTCTGCTGCTCGCTTGCCGCAAGCTCGGTGAGTTTCGTACCGTCGGTTACGCTTATGTCGTGCCGGGAGATATTCTGGACCGCGATGACGGCCCGATAGCCCGCGGGGGCATCGGTGCGGATGCGAGGGACGCTGAGCAGCTTTGTGGAAGCGTCGATGGGCAAGGCGAAGTTGACGGCGATATCCACGTCGCCGGTGACTTCATTAACGAGGATGACCTTCCAGCTTGTCCACCCGTCGGCGGAGGCGGCCTGCGTTACGCTGCGAAGCGCGGGCGAATTGACGGCCACAAGGGAGGCATATTCATCAGGCAGGCTGAAGGTCAGATTGTCGATTGGCGAGCCGGCGACGTTGTAGCGAAGACGGTAGGTATATATCGCGGCGGTGGTCTTTACAGTCAGACCGGCGAAGACCTCAACGCGAACGCGGGTGGCCTGAGGGCGGATATCCAACCGGAGCGAGGGATTGGCCTGCTCGTAACTATAGGCAAACTGCACCGCATTGATTTGATTCGAGTCGAGCCAGTCTTTCAATGTAGCGGGCACAATGGCCTTGAGGGTCTTGCTGTCAACGGTCTTTGCATCGAGTGACGCGGCGACCTGCACGGCGAGGCGGCCCTGCTGCGCGGCCACCGGGGCCTGGGACGGCGAGCCGCCCGAGTCGATGTACGCAACGAGGGGCACATCAAAGGCTTCGAGGCGAACATCTTTGCGGACAAGGACCAGGGCTATCTGGGTTTCCTGCTGCCCGCGGTCGAATTTGACGTGGAGGAACCGGCCGGCATCGCTCGAGCGCTCGTAGAAGCCCTCGACGGCGGAGCCGACGACGCTGAGCAGCTCGTACCCGGCAGGAAGTGTGAAACTTGCGCCGAAGAGCTTGCCCGCCCCAAGACCGGCGGGCTTGCCCTGGTCGGCAGTGAGCTTGGCCTGGACGAGCAGCTCGGTAGCGTCTGAGCTGGCTCGCACAAGCTGATCGAGATGGACTTTGGGACTGACGGCAAGGCGAGACAGTTGTACGAACAGCGCGAACGGGCGGTAAGGCCAGTAGTAGGCGGCGACCGGCGTGACCCTGTCGGCGGTCAGGTCGGCGTCTGTTGGGGTCTGTGCGGTGGGGATGTCTGTCCTGCGGCCACCTGTGACCTGGGCGACTTTCAGGGCCATGCCGCCGGCGGAGTGCAGTGTCACCGTGCCGCTCTCGCGGGAGACGTCGTCGGCCCTTACCAGAAGCAAGCGGCCGGGTTTGTCGGAAGTGGGCAGGTCGCCGAGCCAGCGAACGGTGAGGTCATATTGCTTTTTGGCAGGACGGTGCAGACGCACTTCCACCAGGCTGAACTGGGCGTCGTCAACAGTCCTCTGGCCGAGGTCGCGGTAATCACGAATGTTCGTGCCTTTGACTTCGGTCAGGGTCGCACCCTCTGGCACAAGCAGGTTGAATCGGTCGTGCTCACCGGCTGAGAAACTGTACGTAATCTTGCTGACGCCGACGATAGCCCAGTGAAAGGCATAGACATCGTGCGCGGCGGCCGCGGACAGGGTGCGGTCGGCGGCGCCGCCGCCGGCCTTGGGGAGCCAGCGCAATGTAAGCTCTCTGGTCATTCCGAGCGGGACTATCCACTTGACGGCGCCGTTGGTTTTTTGCGGCGACGGGATGCTCTCGATCTGGTCAACCTCGAGTTCGAGGTCATCCTGGGGCAAGAGGACGTCCATCACTGCTCCCGGCAGGGGCGGCAGAGATAATTTGGCGCTGCCCCTTCGGCCAAAGTACTCCGGTTTTGCGAGTGCTTTGATCTGCAGTTGGCCGGACGCCCTGCCGGGCAGCATCAGGACAATATCTCCGGGAGCGGCCTGCTTACCCTCTGTCTGTGGGGTGGTGTGCAGTTGGGCGGGCTTGCCGGCGAACGTCGCTTCGGTTACGGCCAGGCCGGATAACGGCATGGGCAGGACGACCCAATCCCTGCCGTAAGTCCTGACGTCGGCCGTCAGGAGCAGGTTCAACTGCTCGGCCTCGATGGTCACGCTATACCGGACAGCCGCGAGGGAGACATCTGTTCCCGGCCGAGGCCCGTCGATGACGTCGTTGGGATGGGCGAGGTTCCACAACTCTATAAAACGCGCGTAGGAAATCAGGACCTTGTTCGAGTCTTCCGGAGCCGTAGGGTCTCCATCGTAGGGGATAATAACGGGCGATGATCCCTGTGTGTCGGGCGGTTGAGCCGGCCTGGCGACCTGCTGCAGAACCGGCTGCTCCTTCACCGGGGCAGGCCCCAAGGGCCCGTTGGGGGATTCGGGCTGGACGGGGGGAGCAGGGACGGCCGCGTGGGCGGAACAACCGAGGTACAGCACAGAGACGAGCAATGCGCCAACGATAGCAGAGGCCGGACTTACGCTGCCGTTCAGATGCAGCTTGGGCAACAGCAGCCGGACAAGGGCAGTCAGCACATAGAAGGGAATGAGGCATAGGGCCGCGGTGAAGGCGCCGTTGGCGAAGTGCACCGTGGCCGGGCGCCAGACGGCCAGCAGGGAGGCAAGGGCAAGGACAGCAACAATCAAGGCCGCCCTGCTTCTGCCGCACCGCCGGACCAGCGCGATGCCGACAGCGGCTATCAATGCAAATCCGACGGCCCAGCAGGACGACATCCAGGCGGTCTTTGTCAGGCCGATGGTCAGCTCCGCCGTGCCGAGGCCGGTGAAGGCGGCGGGCAGGCCGGCGCCGGCAGTCGGAACTAAATCGACGGGCAGTGTGAAACGGCCCTCGGCAAGCAATCTTATCCCCAAGGCTTCCTGTGTAACCTGCTCGGCCTTGGCTTTGGCCGGCTGATCGGATGGCGGCGGCTGCACGCGCACTGCATCGTACTCTTGCGCCGCCGCGGGTTTCTCCGGCGCTTTCTGGACAGTTGGGAATTCCTCCGACTCCGGAGTGGAAAGAACTCTTATGTAATAGCGCGGCACCTTGTGGAGTGAAGGCATGCGCAAGAGACGGCCTGCAAAGACATTCTGGGTGAACAAACGATACAGTTTCAGGTAGGCCGGGGATTCCTGGTCCAGGTCGTGGGTCTGCATCTTTGTCTGCTGGGCGGTTACGCGATAGCCCGGCGGGGGGATGATGGTCCAGCCCGTCTGATTGATCCGGACGCCGGGAAGGTCGATCCGGCCAAGCTCAATGCGTTCAAGATCGGCCTGGGCCGGGCGGCAGGCATAAACGACCTTCACGGGAACGGGCCTTCCCAGTTGGCCGAGGGAGACCTCGTAATCGCCGTCGGCGCTTCGCTGGGGCTTGACCTGCCGGCCACTGACGCTCAGCGACCACAGCTCGGCCCGCTGCGGCAGGCGAATGGTGAGGAACTGGCGACCGACATTTGCCACGCTGAATTCCGCTTGGGTGCGCTGGCCGCCATCGACATCGAGATACGTTGTGAGCCGGGCGGAAACCGCGAGGGCGGAGGGGATTTCGTAGCTTTCGTGAACGTCGGTATTGAGGATCAGCGAGGTCTTCGCGCCGGCCGGCGTTGTGGGGGCGTCGAGGCGGAATGCCCAGAGGATTCGGGCGGCCTGGGCCGGGAGAGGCGGAAGGTCAACGGCATCGATTTCTTTGGCGCCGCTCACATTGACCTTGACGGCCGACTCTTCGGCGGCCTGGACGGCCAACTGCTCGCTTATCTCGCCCAGGCATATCGGGCGCACGAGCGGCGCATCAAAGCCCTTGTCAACAATGGGGCGCTCGTAGCGGACGTCGATCACGACGTCGCCGAGGCTGGAGTGGTCGAGGTTCAACAGATAGAGATTATAGCGCTTCGCCAATTCGTCCGACAGCGGTATGGATTTCTCACCGGGCTGCACAATACTCTTCGAGGCGATAGGCACCGTTGCCGAAGCGATTTTGAATTCCTCGCGGAGAGACTTATCGACGAGCAGATACAGGGTTTTTGCAGAGGCCCTTGAGATCGTGTAGGCGATTCGCCAATCAACTGCGAATTCCCGGCCCTGTACGCTAATGAGGCCGACGGACTGGGCGGATATTCTGGGCCGGCGCCGGGAGACGAGCAACTGAATGTCACCATCCACAGACGTGCTGTTGCTGTAGGCGTGCTGAACGGCCCCCGCCATACCCAGGGACGCCATGCGGCCTGCGGGCACAGGTTCAAGCCGGTCGGGGACCTTCTGGGGCGTTACATCCAGGTCGCCCTCGGCCAGGACCGAGACGTAACCTGAGACGGTCTGCGCCTGTGATTGAACAAGCGGGATTGTGATGCTGCGGTCAGGGGCATCGCCGGGCCAGTCCCAGTTTGAAGGGACGTGCTGGGTAACGATGGTGACGTTGGCCGTTTTTTCACGCTGGATGGGGCGGGGCAGCTCAATCATAAGGAGCCGGCGGTCCGCCCGGTCTTCAATACGATACTCGAAGCCCGTCGGCGAGCTGTCCACCAGGACGGTCTTGACCTGCCATTGAGCGGCCTGACCGCGGAGGACAAAAGACAGGTCAAAAAGCTCGCGTTCAACGGCCGTCACCTCGAATTGGCCCGTCAGAGTCACCTGCTGCGGGGAAACGACGAGGTGCTGGCGCTCTTTAATGCTTCGCTTAGGCTCGACGTCCGCCAACTCCAGAGTCACGGACCAGTTGTCGCCCCAGTGGAAATAGAGCGGCCCTGTGGTGCCGGCGACCAGGCCGGGCACCAAGGCCGCCGCCAGGGCATCCTCCCGCCGCACGTCGAGAACTTTTTCGCCGCGCACCCCAAGGGCCTCATCGGTGTTGAGCAGGAGATAGCCTCGCTGGAAGGCGGCATCGACAAGCATGATATGCGGGGCGGCCCAGGCCTGGCCCGTACGAAGTGCGGTAGCCTTGATATGGAGGGCCGTTGCGCCGACCTTTGCGGCGCCGAGGCGGACGGCGAGCGTGCTTAGCTGTCCAGCCGTCTCAACGGACCACCTGACGAGGCTCGGAGAGCTGACGTCGGTTATGGTCCATTCGGGGGGCAAGCGGAATTGGAGCTCCCGCACGCCGCGGCGCAACACCTGGACCGTATAGAGGCAGCTTAGCACCTGGTGCGACCTGGTCAAGCTGACGGTTGCAGCGGACTCGCCGAGCAGGATGGCGCGATCGTCCTGCTGGCGGCCATTTCCGAGCAGAACCACCGTCAGCTTGTCTTCTCCGCCGATAGTAAGCTCAATGCTCGTGGCGTCGTTCTGCTTGTCGTAGGAGGGCGCCGAGGCCGGCACGGTGGCGTGAATCTCCAGGTCGCCGGCGGCGGTCAGCTTCATAATTCCGGCCACGGCCTGCGGCAGTGATATGCCGAACTGCATGCCCCCGCCGGCAAGCTCGGTGAGCTTTGTTGTCCCGGCGATCTCGAGATTGTGGGCGCCCTTGTCGTTCACGATGAGCGTGAGCCTTCCATCTTTGTCATAGCCCAATGGGGCCGGCGAGCCGTCGAGAGCGACGGCGGTAAGTCCCACCCCGGCAAAACCGAGCGGGACCGCAACCGGACCCCTGCCGATAGACACGACTTCCAATTTGCCTGTCAAACTCAGCTCTTCGCCGGCGATTTTAGCGGAGTATTCCGCGGTTTTGACCTGCCCAAGCTCAAGTGTGTCGGCCTGACGTGCATTCTGCTCGGCGGCGCCAAGCAGCTTGTCGAATTGTGCGCGATCCATCAGGACCGCCTTATCCTGCGGCTCAATCAAATGAACGAGGTCCTTGTAGGGGACGTACAGGTCAGGCTTGGACTCGTCGGCCCGGGTCTTGGAGATAAAAGGCCCTACTGCTACTGGAACGGTTATCAACGCTGTAAGCATTAGGAATCCGGCCAAATAGGGTGGAAAACCATCCCCAAGCCCTGGGGGCTTGAGGCTGCCACCCAGGCGACGTCTGGCAAAAGCGGATATGCTTTTTCTGAGTGGTGTAAGGTATCTCATAACGTTACTCCTGGTCCTGTTTTGACTGGTCCTGCTGCTTTTTGTCGGCAGCTTGAGGTTTTTGAGCGGGTTTCGTCACGGGCGTTTGGTCTTTGCGGTCCGGGGCGGCATTCTTTGAAAGGGCCCGGCGCTGCGCTGCGCTTAGGTGGAGTTGTGGGAGCTTTCTAAACGCCCACTGCGCTATCCATAGCAGCAGCACAAGAACGCCGGCAAATACGCCGGTCTGGATGACTCTATCGACGAGCAGCGGCAAATACAGATGAGCGATCCCGGCGATTAACCCGACCGCCAGTACGATGAGAACGCGGTGGAAACCGCTCAGCTTGAGCATCAAGACTCCGGCTGCAATGATGAGCACCCAGACGATTATGCTGAATAGCTCTTTGCCGAAGAGCAGAACCGACAGCTCGCCCGGCGGGCCCTGGCGGACAAAAACAAGCTCTTTGCCCTGGCCGGAGAGCTTGAACCCGACGCCGCCGGGCTGGTCTCTGCGCAGCGTCTCCATCATATTGTGGCCCTGATAAGGCTCGAGGCGGGCGAAGATGCGGTCGTAGCCGAGGAAGAAATCGTCTTGCGGAATCCACAGACGCCAGAGCGTCTGCTGTATGGGAATATCCTCCGGAAGCGCCGGGGCGGGCAGGGCGGACGCCGAGACGCGCTCGATACTATACGAGACTTCGAGGACAAACTTCGAGACCTGTCCGGCGGACGGCGGGAGGCGAACGATGCGCTGGTCCGGCTGGACGCCGATTTCGGTGGGGGCTTCATTGCCGTTTAAGAGCACGGCGGTAAGCTTGTGGTTCTTGGGCAGCGTGATAGACAGCCTGTCGCCCTGGCTGGTGGCCAGCAGGTAGGTCGCGTGCGTGTTGAGCATCCCATCGCGGGCCAGAACCTGCTCGATAATCGCGCCGCTGACAATAGTGGTGAAAACAGTGGCCTCCTTCTGCGCAACGACGGGCAGCGACAATGCGAAGCCGGGGGCATCGTATTTGAACGCCAGCACGGCAAGAGCGCGATGGGGCTGATAGGGCAGGTCGGCGGCGCTGCTCGGGTCGGCAGGTTTGAGGGCCTTGACGACCGGCTGGGCGATTGCGAGGGTCTCGGCCTTCGCTACGGCGATGTGGCCGTTCTGGTCGGAGAGGCGTCCGGCCGCCAGTATCGGCTCGAGATCAACGACCGCGGGCTTTTCGACTGTGCCGGCCTGGAAGGGGCGACGAGACCGCACCACAAGCTGATAGCCGCCCATCACCTTGGACTGGAGCACGATCTTGTAGTACGCCCAGTTGACGTCATCGACGACGGGCTGGTTCGGCTCGGCTTTCTGGTCGGCGGGAAGCTCATCGATGCGCGGCTTTTCCTTGATGTTGTCGCCGGATATCTGGACGCCGGCGTCGGCCAATGCTGCGGGCATTTTCAGGTAGAACGTGTCAATCGGGGCGTATCGAATACGGTACTGGAGTATCGCTTCCTGCTCAACCGAGCCGGGCTGAATGTTGAGGAGCCGATGAATAGTGGCCGAGACCTGGACCGGCTTGACATCTATCTTGAACTTTCCGCCGGCGGATTTACCGCGGTCGATAGAGCGGAACTCGAAGGCCATCGCCGGCGACAGGCCCGCTATCTCAGCCCATTTCTGCCCCTGTCCAAGCGGAATCGCCTGCAGCTGCCGCAAGTCCTCGACCTGGGCCTGGAGCTGGTCGGGCAGAAGCAGCATTAGCTGGCCCTGGTATAGTTGCAGGTCGTTGGCGTCGGCCAGCGGCAGCGTGAAGTCAACGGGGCTGTCGGCCTGGGCGCGGTCGGCGCGAGCGATCAGCATCAGGTCAAATTCGCCGGCCATCTCTTTTTTGAGCAGTACGTGAAGAGCACGAGCCTGGCCGCTGCCTTTGAGTTGATAATCGTCCACCAAATCTCGCGGCTCAACCGATTCGAGGGTCCACAGGTCCGGCAGGCCCATATTAAGCTCGAAGATGCCGGTGCGCTCGACCTTGTAGTGAATCTTACCTCGCAGCTCAAGCCGGTCGGTGTCCACGCCGAGCATCCAGAGCTGATCGACCGTAATGCGAGGCGAAGTGGTCTGGATTGCGATTGTGCCGCTGTAGTCGGACGTGATGAAGCGATATGCCGTCACGCCGGGCTGATTGCGGAGGTTCTCCGGCAGTTGTCCCGTATCGACGCGGGCCAGGTTCTTGATGTCCTCAAGGTGGACCGAACGGCGCGGGGAGTACGTGATTCCGATCAGGCCGCTGCGTCTTAGGACCTGGTCGGTGGATATCGGCGAGAGAGGAATCTTCACCTGCGATTCCTGAAGGAAGCGCTCGGTTTTGATTGTGAGCGTGTATTTGTCCTTAGCGGGCGAGAAGAGCTTGACGCTGAGCACCTGGCCCGCCTGGTCGGCGGTTTTCACCTCCCACTTGGCGATATTTGCGCCGGCGACGTCGGTTACGCGAAACTCGGCGGGCAGTCTTATGGTAAGCTCATCCACGCCCCCGCGATGAATGCTGTAGTCGAGCTTGGTCTCGTAGCTTATTATGGCTTCGGCAATGTTGATATGCTGGAATTGCTCGCAGATGAGCACCGGCTCAAGCCCCACGACGGCCTCTGTTTTGGGCTTCCAGCTCAGGCGGACCTGCTGGGCCGAGCCGAGAAACGCCTGGAGCTTGGTGACCTTGGCGCCATCAAGCTCCACCTGCGACGTAGTCGCGGCCAGCATGGGCTGCACATCGACCTTGAGGTTCTCTTCAGGGATGAGCAATTCGAGAGTGGTTATTGCAGCCGGGGGTATGCGGAAATCCAGAACGGCCAGGCCGGGCTGGGTTTCAAGCTGACGGACGAAATCCAGCGCGAGGACGTAACGGCCCTTGCCTTTGGTTACGAAGATGTACTGCCCCTGGTCAACTCGCAACAAGGGGACGACTTTGGCATCCTGTGTCTCAAGGAGGGCCGCCTCGGCGACCGCGACTCCACCCAGGCCGACCGGCACCTGGACCCAGCCGTCGGCCAGGACGTCAATAGTCAGCTCGAGGCGCAGGCTGGCAAGCTCATCCTTGACCTTGCCCTGGAATTTAGCGGTGCTTATGAGAAACGCAAAGGGTGCTTCGGAGACGCCGGCGGGCTTGCCCTGTGCGGCCTGCCAGAGCTTCTGAAACTCCTGGTAGGGCAGGAATACGCCCTGAGGCTCCTTCTCGAAGACGCCCTTGAGCTGCTCGTATGGGACATAGACCTTGGCCGGCGGTTTGGGCTCTTTCCGGTCAGCCTCGGTGCCCGCGGCTACCAACGAGCGGGCGAAACCGAGACTGCACAAGACTGCAATAACGGCAAGACGTGGACTGTTCATAGGATGTTCTCCTTGACCCCGGAGGGCCTTGCAGGAAAGATATTATAGAGACAGGCGCAAGATTGTAATTGACGCTCTGACAATAGCTCGGCTCCAGGCAAACAAGTCTTTAGAGCACTGCGCTTCAATACTTCTATTATGGACGAAAAACAAGCCGGAACAAAGTAAAAGAAATGTAAAAAATATGATGATTTAAGCTGAGCGACTTTGCTATATTCCGTTATTGACAGGCAGCAAGGAATTGGATATAAAGGGGTTAACACGCTTTGCACGGTGCGCCGCGCACATCAGCAGTTGCGCGCTGGACTTTGGCGGGTGCCAATGGGCAGGAGAAATATGTCGCCGCAACAACGCGAAAGCATACTGAAGAAGTGGCATCTGACAGAGCAGGAACTTACAGAGATCGTTACGCTGAATCCGAGCATGCGTGGCTTGATGCTCGGGTATATAGCGGAATACAAGCTGCGGAAGATGCACTTTTCCGCCCCATGCTTTGAAGACGTGCAGAAGAAAGACGACCACGACCGGAAGCACAAGGGCGATCTGACAGTGACATACGAGGGAAGAGAATTCAAGATCGAGTGCAAATCTCTTCAAACAAATAGCGTCCGCAAGACAGAAAGCGGATACGAGGGGAAATACCAGTGTGACGCAAGCGACCGGCGAAGAATCAAAGTGGGCAACA
>Ga0299915_10004416_pt1 | contig 10251 bp, 8 predicted proteins | sample RVTome_13_FD_200263 | JGI IMG/M metagenome (GOLD analysis project Ga0299915, IMG submission 200263) | Soil microbial communities from uranium-contaminated site in the Upper Colorado River Basin, Wyoming, United States - RVT92D227 (version 2) ...
TGGAAGGGGCCCACCTCGAACGCCTCACCCGGCCCGATCTCGCGGACCTCGAACGTCTCGCGAAGCTCCCGCGCCCCAACCTCGTCCTCGAGCGCAGCGATCCGATCGATCACGCCCGGCGGCGACACGAGCGGGACCGGCGGCAGGATCTCGTCGCGGAGAGTCCTGGCGAGGAATAGCGGGTAGAGGTCCAAGCAGTGGTCCAGATGCTTGTGCGAGATCGCGATCGCATCGATCCGCTCGTGGGGGATCCAGCGCTGGAGGTTGGCGAACGTCCCGGTGCCCATGTCGATGACGAGGTGGAAGCCCTCGTGACGAAGGAGCATCCCCGTCGCGGCGGCATCGGCGGTGGGCCAAGCGGCAGACGTGCCCAGGAAGATCAGCTCCAAGTCGACCTCCAGAGTCCGAACGCGCCGTATCCAACCACGCGCCGCCGGTTGCCGGACGTGTCGCCCGAGGTCCGCATGTCCAGCAGCCGAACGTCGAGCTCGCGCCGGCGCGCGTGCTCGAGCACCCCCCTGAGCGCGAAGAGCCCGCAGGCGTCCTCCCCCCCAATGGCTTCCGGGTCGCGCGCGAAGATCGCGTCGGCCGTCCGGCGATCGATCCGGCGAGCCGTCTCGTGATCGTGGTAGTGGCTGAGGTCCGTGCTGATCAGCGTCAGCACGCCGGGAGCGCCGTCGGGCGTCGCGGGAAAGGCGGAGAGGAACTCGGCCAGGAGGTCCGCGACCTGCCCCGGCGAGGTAACACCGACCGCCACCGGCAGCATCGAGAACCGGTCTGCGAGCAGTCGCTGCAGGAACGGCACCTGGACCTCGAGCGAGTGCTCGGGCTCGTGCGGGCCGTCGTCGATCACCGCTCCCGCTTTCACCGCGGCGTCGCGCAGCGCCCCGTCGATCGGCACGTCCCCAAGGGGCGTCCTCCACGAGTCGACACCCGGCACCGCGGCGCCGAGGAGCGGGAAGAAGTGCGCCGGTCCGAGGATCGCAACTCGGCTCACCGACGCCGCGAACGGCCTCAGCCGCGCGTAGGCCGTCGCGGCCACCGGGCCCGAGTACACGTAGCCGGCGTGCGGGACGATCAGCCCCTCCGGCATCGGCTCTCCGGAGGGTGGCTCGTTCGCCTCGGCGAGGAGTCGGTCGACCGCGCCCGCGAGCTGGCCGGGATCGGACGGGTAGAAGATTCCCGCGGCTGCCGGCTGGCGGACGCGAGGGCTCATGCGCCGCCCAACCGAATCGGGAGCCGCCTGGCGCCCCAGCGGCCCGGGACCTCCTCGAAGACGCCGGCGCACCGGGCGCCGCACCCCACACACCGGCCGTCGGCACCGAGGCCCCATGCCCCGAGGTCGTACCCGTCGCGCGCGATGAGCATCCGGCCGCACTGGTGGCAGGACGTGCTCTGCCCGGCCGGGTCGTGCACGTTCCCGGTGTACGCGTATCGGATGCCGTTTCGAAGGGCGATCCGCCGGGCCCGGGTCAGTGTCTCGGAGGGAGTCGGTGGCCGGTCTAGCATCTTCCAGTCGGGGTGGAACGCGGTGAAGTGCATCGGGACGTCGGGTCCGAGCCGTTCGACGACCCACCCGGCCATCTCGTCGATCTCTCGCTCCGAGTCGTTCACGCCCGGGATCAGGAGGTTCGTGATCTCGAGCCAGACTCCGGTCTCGAGCTTCAAGTACTCGAGGGTCTCGAGCACGGGCGCGAGGTGACCGGCGCACAGGTCGTGATAGAAGCTCTCGGTGAAGCCCTTCAGGTCGACGTTGGCCGCGTCCATGCGCCCGAAGAGCTCCGCCCGGGGCTCAGGATTGATGTAGCCGGCGGTCACCGCCACGGCCTTGATGCCGCGCTCGCGGCAGGCGTCCGCGACGTCGATCGCGTACTCCATGAAGATCACGGGGTCGTTGTAGGTGAAGGCCACGCTGCGGCAGCCCAGACGCACCGCCGCCTCGGCGATTCGCTCGGGCGACGCGGCGTCGGCGAGCGTGTCGGTCTCGCGCGACTTTGAAATGTCCCAGTTCTGGCAGAACCGGCACGCGAGGTTGCACCCGGCCGTCCCGAACGAGAGGACCGCCGTCCCGGGGAGGAAGTGGTTGAGCGGCTTCTTCTCGATCGGATCGACGCAGAACCCGCTCGATCGCCCGTAGGTCGTGAGGACGATGCGATCGTCCTGCCGCATCCGCACGAAGCAGAGACCTCGCTGCCCCTCCTGAAGGCGGCATGCGCGCGGACACACGTCGCACTGCGTCCGGCCGTCCTCGAGACGGCGCCAGTACGCCGTCGGATGGACCGAGGATTGCGCAAGCGGCTGGAGCCCGGCCATCTCGGCCCAATGATCGCACCCCCCGGGTTGCGCCGGAGGCTTACGCACGCTTGCCGGAAGTACCCAGACCGGCATGAGGAGAGTCTCCCCTGCGAATGAGCACGGCGCCGTCTACCGCCCGTGACCTGGGACGCCGACGATCGTGCCATGAGCGAGAGCACACAGAGCATCCAGAGTTCCGACGGCTCGGAGCGTGAGGCACGCGAACGCCGGGAGGCACGCGAACGGCACCCGAGTCGCGCACGACAAGAGGCGCCCGCCGCCTCACCGTGGGAGCAGGCACTTCGGGTGGCGCGGGCCGGCCGTGTCAGTTCCTTCCCGCTCCTCTTCTCCGACCAGGTCCGCTTGATCCTGGCGCGCGGGTACGACGCGTTCACCACCGACCGGGCGTACGAGCTCACCCCTCACGGGTGGGCCGGGCCGATCGGACGGGCCGCCGACAGGCGAGTGCTGGCGCTTCCGGTCCACGTCGCCCTGCGCGAGCGGCTCGCGATCGTCGTCAACGAGCTGGAGCACGCGGCACGCTCGGCAGCCAACGAACCGGTGCGCGTGCTCTCGGCGCCGTGCGGCCTGATCCGCGACCTCACGGAGGCTGCGGCGCGCCTGTCCGACGTCGCGGTCACCTGGACGGCGGCGGACCTGGACGATCGTGGCGACGTCCTTCCCGAGGCGATCCGGCGCTCCCGGGCCGCGGGCCTGGACGTCGCGTTCCTGCGAGGCGACCTGTTCGATCCTGCAACCTGGAACCGGCTCGCATCTCGGAGCCCGTTCCACGTCGTGAGCTGCATCGGCCTGACCGCTTGGGTCGGCCTCGAGGAGGTCGGCCGGCTCGCGGAACGATTCCACGACTTCCTCGTGCCGGGCGGAACCCTGCTGATGGACAACTGGCGCGAGGAGACGGACGCCGCGCTCGCACGGGCTCTGGACCTGCCGGCCAACTACCACGACTCCCTCGCCTTCCGGCGAACGCTCGAGCGCGAGGGCTTCTTGCTGCAGAACCGTCGTCCGACGTCGCGGGAGGTGAACACGCTGTGGATCCTGCGCCGTCGCTGACGTCGCCGTCGCCGTCGCTGACGCTCGTTCGCCGACCGATCAGGTCCCGCGAAACGCGCTGGGCGCACGCCATCGGGATGGGTCTCGCGCGGATGGGCGTCCGCCCGAACGCGATCTCGGCGGCCAGCGTCGCCGCTTCGATCCTCGCGGGCGTCGCGCTGCTCGTCGCGCAGACCGCCGATCCGGCGCCGGCCGCGCTGCTGTACATGGCGGCGGGCCTGTGCATTCAGCTTCGACTGCTCTGCAACCTGTTCGACGGCTTGGTGGCGGTTGAAGGCGGACGCTCCTCGAGAGCCGGAGGGATGTGGAACGAGCTGCCCGACCGGTTCTCCGACGGGATCTGCCTGGTGTGCGCCGGCATGGCCACCGGCGCGCCGACGCTCGGCTGGCTGGCGGCGTTCCTCGCCGCCCTCACCGCGTACGTGCGAACCCTCGGGGCGTCCATCGGCGCTTCGCACTCGTTCGCAGGCCCCATGGCCAAGCAGCACCGGATGGCGGCCCTGACCGCGGGGGTCGTGCTCGCGGCTCTGGAGACCGCGCTCGGCCGGCCGCATCGGGCGATCGGCTGGGCCCTCATCGTGATCGTCGTGGGCTCGGCGCTGACCATCGTCCGGAGGGTGCGCGCGATCGCGAGGGACCTGCGATGACGGTCTTCCTTCCTAGCGCGACCGTCTTCTTCCCCGAGGACCCAGCGGTCCTCGCCCCCGCCGTGGAGCGCATAGGGGCGGTGCTCGCAAGTGGACTCGGCGCGATCGTCGTCGCGGGGCGGCGCCGCGGACGGCCGCTGACCTCTGGTGTCCTGTTCCTGCGCTGGCGAACGTGGCTCGTCGCGGCGCCGCTCTACCTGGCCGCGATCGCATGGTCCCCGTGGACGGCCCTCGGCTTCGTCATCGCTCTCTCGGTTCAGGGTGCGCGTGAGTACTCGGGCATCGTCGCGCTGGCGCCCCCGTACCGCGTGGCGCTGATCGTCGCGAGCGCGACGGCGCCGGCGGTCCTGATCGCGGGCCCCGAGCTGTGGCCGGCGCTGCCGCCGTTCGTCTTGCTGGCCGCGACCCTGCTGCCGCTCGTCCGGCAGGACGTTCGGGAAGGGTCTCGCCACCTGGCGTTCGCGATGCTCGGCTTCGTCCTCGTGCCGTGGACGCTCGGATTCATCTTGCTCATCCGGCAGCAGATGCCGGGGGGCGTGAGGATCCTGCTTTCGATCGGTCTGGCGGCCGCGCTGTCGGACGTGCTCGCGTTCCTCGTGGGGAGCACCGCCGGGCGTCGCCGCCCTCGGTCTGAGACCGACGCCCCGGTGCCGATGCTCAGCCGGAAGCTCGCTCCGGTGCTGAGCCCCGCGAAGACGCGCGCAGGCGTGCTCGGAAACCTCTGCGGCGCCTTCCTCGGCTGGTGGTTGTTGCGGCCGATCCTTCCCGGCTGGCTCCCCGAGATCGCCGGATGGTGCATGCCGGTTGCGATCGCGGCGGCGGCCGTTTGGGGCGACCTCGTCGAGTCTCTTCTCAAGAGGTTCGGAGGCGTCAAGGACGCCGGCAACTGCCTACCCGGCTTCGGCGGGCTGCTCGACCGTATCGACTCCCTGCTCCTCGTTCTCCCCGTTTCCTACCTGCTGCTGGCGGCGCTTCGATGAGCACGCAGGAGAGCACCCACGGCATCGGCCCGGAGACGAGAGCCCAGAGCCTCGACCGCTTCGGGACGGAGACGTTCGACGTGTGCGTGATCGGCGGAGGCATCACCGGCGCCGGGATCGCGCTGGAACTCTCGGTGCGCGGCTGTTCGGTCGCGCTGATCGAGCAGGGCGACTTCGCCTCGGGCGCGTCGAGCCGTTCCTCGAAACTCGTGCACGGCGGCCTGCGCTACCTCGCGCACGGCGACGTGAGGCTCTGCCGCGAAGCCGCCCGCGAGCGCGAAGGGCTCCTCCGCGACGCGCCGTACCTGGTCCGTCCGATCCGGTTCCTCTACCCGATTCGCCGCGGCGGGCGAAGCGGCGCGACGATGCGGGCTGGTCTTGCCGCGTACGACTTCCTCGGCGGGGTTCCCGCCGGCGCGCGGCACGAGACGCTGTCGCCAACGGACGCCGCGATCCTCGCACCGCCGCTTCGCGGCGACGGGCTCCTGGGAGCATGCACGTTCGGCGACGCCATGACCGACGATGCGAGCCTCGTCCTCGCCGTCCTTGAACAGGCAGTTCGACGCGGCACCGCCGTCGCGAACCACGTCCGAGCGGTCGAGCTCCTCTCGGCGGACGGGCGCCTCCGAGCGGTAGACGCGATCGACGCCTCCACCGGCTCGAGGCTCCAGGTCCGCGCGCGGGGCTTCGTCAACGCGACGGGAACCTCGGCGGGAGAGCTCGCCGAGCTGGCCGGGTGTGGAGGACCTCGGCTCCGCCCGTCCAAGGGAACGCATCTCGTCGTGCCGGCCGGGCGGCTCCCGATCGCATGCGCGATCGTGTTCCCGGGGCCCGACGGTCGCGAGCTGTTCGCCGTCCCGCGCGGACCGGTCGTGCTGGTCGGAACCACCGACACGGCGCACGAGGGCGAGGCGCCGCCCGCGGTGAACGACGCGAACGTCGACTACCTGCTCGCCGCGCTCGATGAGGCATTCGACGCCGGGATCGGGCGCGAGGACGTCGTGGGCGCCTTCGCCGGGCTTCGCCCGCTCCTGGACGGGGGCTCCTCGCGGTCGGCCGACCTGTCCCGGCACCACCGCGTCCACGTGGGGGCCTCCGGGCTCGTGACCATCGCGGGGGGCAAGCTGACGACCTTTCAGCGGATGGCGCGCGACGCGGCCGACGCCCTGGGCGTGCGGCCGTCGGTCCACGCTTCCGGCCTGGAAGCACCGGACGACCATACGGTGGAGCAGACGCACGCCCTCGCGGCGTCCATCGGCCTCAAGTCCGCCGCTGCTCGGAGGGCGCTGTCGGTGGCCGGAGACCGCGCCCCGGAGCTGCTTCAGCTCGTTCGCGAGGAGCCCGGGCTCGGCAAGCCGCTCGTGCCCGGCCTCCCGCCGCTCGCGGTCGAGGCCGTATGGGCGATCCGAGCGCAGATGGCGCTCTCGCTCGCGGACGTCCTCGATCGGCGACTCGGTCTCGCCCTGATCGACCGGGATGCGGGTCTCGGCTCGCGCGCGGTGGACGTGGTCGCCGGGGAGCTGGGACGAGACCAGGTCGAGGCAGAGATCTCCCCGTACTTGGCGGCTGTCTGCCGTGAACGGGGACCCGTTGCCCGGCCATCCGGCCGAGCACTAGTGTCGGGATCGGGAGCGATCCCGAAGAGGGGGTGGGGACGATGAGAACATCCGTCGATCCGCGCGAGGCACGCCGTGGCCGAGCGCGGATGTTGGCCCTCGCGGCGATCCTGGGCGTCCTGGGCGCGTTGCTCGCGCCGGCTCTGGCGCAGGCCAGGCCGCCGGTCCAGGCGCAGCGGCCCTTCGAGGTCATGACGTTCAACGTGTATCTCGGCACGGATCTGTCGCCCCTGTTCGCGATCACGGACCCGGCCCAGCTGATCCCGGCCGCGGCCGCCGCCTACCAGCACGTGGTGGACACCGACTTCAACGAGCGCGGAGAGGCGATCGCCGAGCAGATCGCGGAAGCGTCCCCAGATGTGGTCGGGCTCCAGGAGGTCTCGCTCTGGCAGACCGCTCCGCTGAGCGACCCGAGCGCTGTCACTACGCAGTACGACTTCCTGGCGATCCTGCTCGACGAGCTCGAGGAGCAGGGGCACCCATACGAGGCGGTGTCGGTGAACGAGACCTTCAGCGCCTCGCTTCCGATCAGCATGACGACGTTGTGCATCTGGACAGACCGAAACGTCATCCTCGTGCGAGACCGTCAGGGTCCGATGGTGATCACGGACAACGCCGTGGGGGGGAAGTACGTGGCGGCGCTTCCGGTGCGATCGGAGGCCAGCCTCTCTCCGTGACGCGCGGCTGGGCAAGTGTCGACGTGAAGATCCGGGGCAAGTCGTTCCGGTTCGTCACCACGCACTTTGAGGCCTACCACTCGGGTATCCGGTACTTGCAGACGCTGGAGCTGATGGCGCTGACGTCGGATTCTCCGTACCCCGTCGTGGTTGCGGGCGACCTGAACTGGTACCCGCCGGGGCTCCGCCCCGAGGACACTGCGGCATGGGAAGCCATCGCGGGGGCGGGATTCGTGGACTCGTGGTTTGAGGCCGCGGGCATCGGTCCCGGCTACACGGCCAGCTTCGGCGACGACCTGAACGCCGATCCATCGGCGCTGGACAACCGGGTCGACTACATCCTGCACGACGCGGACGGTGTCCTCGATGCCGTGGTGGGGACGGCCGACGTCGTCGGAGACGAGCTCGACGATCGGACCGCCGTGCACAACTGGTGGCCGTCGGATCACGCGGCAGTCATCGTGACGCTGAAGTTCACGAAGGGCTGCGGCCACTGACTGCGTGACTCTGGGGGGTCCGGCTTCCGGCCGGACCCCCCGGGTCTGCAGGGAATGTGTGGTTTCCGGGAACCCGTGGACCTCAGACCCGGACGACGCTGACTCCCTCATGCTCCACGGTACCGGCCGTCGCCGCCGGGACGGCCGGACGGCCTGGCTTCAGCCCGAACAGGAACCGCATCGGGTTGTGGCGGCGAATGACGACCTCGTACAGACCGAGCGTCAGGGCGAAGGATCCGGCGAGCACCCAGCCGTACTTCGGCCACAGACCCAGGTTCCACCGAACGACCACGTACGCCACGGCAATGATCACCGTCTGGTGCAGGAGGTAGAAGGGGTAGGCGCCTTCGTTGGTGTACCGAAGGACCTTGTTCTGCCGGTTGAGCAGCGCATGGCCCGCGCCCAGGAGTGCCAGCACACACACCCAGGTGTTGACGTTCCCGAGGAAGCTCACGAGCGTGTCCGGCAACGAGCCTTCGGCCCACATGTCGCCCACGCCGGCGTGCCCCAACAGGAGGGCGGTCGTCATCGTCGCAGCGGCAGCCGCGAGCAGCGGCTTCCACGCGCGATGGATCATCCCCTCGGCCCGCGGGTCCGCGACCAGCAGGAAGCCCCCGATGAACAGCGCAAGCGAGTAGAACGGGTTCTGAGGGCCATCGTCCGGGGCCGGGAGCGCGTTGGCGAGCAAGAGCACGACCGGCATCGCGAACAGCAGCCACCTCGCACCGATGGGCCGGCGGCGCCACCGCATGAACAGCGGCAGCGCGAGGAGCGAGAAGATGAACAGGAAGGCGATGAACCACAAGTGGGCCGGTGTCCAGCCGCCCGTGTACCCGGTCAGGTCGCCGGAGAAGTCCCAGTAGCTGCCGAGCGAGACGTGCTGACCGCGGAACCACCCGGCCAAGTAGGTCTGCGGCGGAACAATGAACAGGATCCCGAACCCCAACGGGATCAGGAGTCGCTTGAAGCGCTCGCCCGCGTACGCGCCGGCCGAGCGATGGCCGAGCGCGTACCACGTGGCGGCCCCCGCCAACACGAACAGCAGCTGCATGTGCCACGGCTCCAGGAACGCGATCACGCTCCACGTCAGGACGCCGCTCTTCGCGGCGTTCTTGACGTAGAACGGGTCCCACACGTCGAACACCCGCGCCGAGTGGAACGGGATCAGCAACAGCACGGCCATGATCCGCAGCCAGTCGAGATCGTGGCGCCGAACCGCCGAAGTGCGGGTGGGGGCCGTCGCCGTGCTCTCCACCGCCGCCTCCGGCGCTTTCTCCAAGGTCATCATCGCGGGTCCTCCCCTCTCACGATGTCTGCCTGGATCGTGACTCGGCGAGGAGTCGCCGCCATCGGCGCCAGGGTCGATTCGTGGTCAACCCACCGGTTGATGCCTCCGGCCGACCCGCGCCCTACAGTGGGGCCATGGACACCCGCGGACCGCTCCTGCGCCGTCTCGGCAACCTGAATCCCCTGGTCGTCGACGGCGTGCTGGGGCTCGCGTTGGCCGCGACGACGCTCATCGAGATCGCTACCACTTCCCGGAGCTGCGACTGCCTCTCAAGAGCGGACATCACGTGGTCGTCGCTGTTCATGCTGATCGAGACGCTCCCGCTCGTGCTCAGACGGCGGTACCCGTTCGGAGTGATGACCGTGGTCGGCGTCTCCGCGATCGTCTACGACCTTCTGTCGATCCCCCCAGAGCCGAGCACAGCGATCTTCGGGATCCTTCTCGCCGTCTACTCCGTCTCGGCGTACGCGCGGCGGCCCCTCGCGTACGTGGCAGCGGTCGTCGTCGGGCTCGCGCTCATCGTCTTGAACCTGCCCGGGATCGCCGACGAGGAGGACTTCGCGGGCTTCGTCAACCAGTTCGTGCTCCTCGGAGGCGCCTGGGTCGTCGGGGAGAACACGCGGTACCGGCACCGGCAGGCCGACCTCCTTCGCGAGCGCGTCGTCAGCACCGAACGCGAGCAGCAGGAGCGCGAGCGCATCGCCGCGTTGGAGGAACGCGGCCGCCTGGCTCGCGAGATCCACGACGTCATCGCCCACAGCGTGAGCGTGATCGCCGTGCAGGCCGGAGCGGCGCGCGCGGTGGCGGAGGAGCGGCCCGACCGGGCGCGCGAGGCGCTCGGCGCGATCGAGGAGGTCAGCAAGCAGACGATGACCGAGCTTCGCCGCGCCCTCGGCGCGCTCCGCGGCCCCGGAGACGTCACCGCCATGGAGCCGGCGCCCGGGCTCGACGAGCTCGACGACCTTGTGGAGAAGGTTCGCCGGGCCGGCGTCGACGTCGAGGTCTCGACGGTCGGCGAGCGGCGCGACCTGCCCTCGGGCGTCGACCTCTCCGCCTACCGAATCGTCCAGGAGGCATTGACCAACGCCGTCAAGCACGCCGCGCCGACCACCGCTCGGGTGCGCATCGGCTTCGAGCCCGGATGGCTCGAGCTGGTGGTGTCGGACGACGGACCATCCGA
>Ga0299915_10004417_pt1 | contig 10248 bp, 9 predicted proteins | sample RVTome_13_FD_200263 | JGI IMG/M metagenome (GOLD analysis project Ga0299915, IMG submission 200263) | Soil microbial communities from uranium-contaminated site in the Upper Colorado River Basin, Wyoming, United States - RVT92D227 (version 2) ...
TGCCGTGATAGAGATATCGGCCCAGATGGGGCACGACGATCATGTTGTTGAGCTTACGCAATTTCTCAACTTCCTTTATTATTCTTCTGCCGCCCGCGTCATTATTGGGGTAGGTAATGATAACCTGAATTCCCTTCCTGGAGAAATACTTCAATGCTTCCAGGGATGGTCTTATTTGAGACGCTACGTCCTCAACTTCCGTGGTAATTGAGTGCTGCGTAAAAATAATTAGAGGTTTCTCCATATCGAGCGGGAGCTTCTGTTGTATCTGCTGCAAAGTCGCGAATTTTTTCTGTTTTATCAGATCGATCAAAGGATAACCGGTGTTGAAGATCCTCCACTTCTCCTCGCCCAGTTTTTCGATTCTCTGGGCCGCATCTTTGTTCGTCGTGAAATGAAGATGTGCGAGCTTGGTCATCGCGTGTCGAACGTAGTCGTCTAAAGCGCCGCCTTGGGTTACGTCGCCTCCTTCGATATGAGCGACGGGTATCCCCATCTGGCTGGCCGCAACGACGGCTGCGAATCCTTCGAACCGGTCGGCGTAAACAACAAGCAAATGAGGTTTCAATTTGTTCAGGGCTTCGCTTAAATTGAGAATAATATGACCGACGGCCTGAGTTGTAGAAAACAGATCATCCGCCTTCGTCTCGGCTTTGATTTCCTCCCAGACCTTAAAACCATCTTCTTCTATTTCCCTTTTTGTGCAGCCAAAATCTTCGTCAAGATGAGCTCCGCTCACAAAAAGGTAGTATTCCAGTCTCGGGTGTTTGGCTATGGCGCTGATTATGGGATACTGCAAACCATATTCGGCCCTGTTGCCTGTGAATATCGCAATTTTTCTTCTTTGGGTACCCATCTCAAGTCACACAAAACGGACAATACGCTCCCGCTATTTTACATCCTCTTTTTTGACCTGGATGTCCTTGGGCAGATCCCGTTTTGCTTTTCTGCCTATGACCTTATACAAATCCTGGCCAATGAAATCTCCTGTCCCCGGCCTTTTTACCCAGAGGTTGTTCAAGCCGAACAACTCTCCCTTCTTGACCGGGCTTATCGTCACCACGGAGGCATAGGCAAAGTCGATTACCGGTTTTTCATCCTCCGCTATCTGCTTGTCCCCTTCCAAAGCCTGCCACACAGCTCTCGATCCATTGACAAGGTCCCTTAATTCCTGAGGCTCAATGGAAATGGGATTATCAGGTCCCGGCCAGGAACGAGAAATCGTGAAATGCTTTTCCAGGGCTACCGCTCCGAGGGCCACCGCTCCTAAACACGTATAGATGCCCAACGAGTGATCGCTGAGGCCGACGGGAACATCGAATTCGGTCGTTAACTGCACAATGGATTTCAGCCTCATCTTATCGTAGGGAGTCGGATATATTGAAACGCAGTGCATAAGCATAAAAGGAACCGCGTGTTCCTTCATTACCTCCACGCTCCTTCGTATGGAGGGAATATCGTTCATGCCGGTGGACATAATGATAGGTTTGCGTTTCCTGGCAATGTGCTCAACTAATGGAACATTGTTGCACTCTCCCGAACCTATTTTGAAAGCGTCCACGCCAATTCTTTCTAATCTGTCCGCCGCCTCCCTTGAAAAAGGCGTTGACAGGTACTGGATTCCGACGGCCTCACAAAGCTCCTTTACTTTGCGTTCCTCTTCTTCTGTCAGCTCGCAGCGTTTTATAATATCCCAAAGTCGTTCGTCGGAAATATTCCCCGGCTTCATGTTCGTCGGGATCATCTCCGCCTCAGTAATATGGCACTGAAATTTCACGCAATCGGCGCCTGCTTCCTTCGCCGCATCAACAAGTCGCAGCGATTTTTCCACGCTTCCCTCATGGTTGATACCCACCTCGGCAATCACAAAAGGCGGATGATTGCTTCCGATTCTTCTTCCTCGTATTTCAAACTCTTCCATACACTGCCCAATGCTAAGTAATAATCGATGCGATCTTCCGGTACACCACCCTGTCCCTCAGGGCAAGATATTTCCCGTATAGCCACGAAGCGGCGGAGAAATAGACGGATGGAATTTTTTTGCAGACCAGGTACCGCGTTTTCAGCAGGCTGTACCGCGCCTTGCTAAGCTCGCACTTTGGACGAACGGGCTGGCATTTCCTTGCCAATATGTGCCTATCGGTGTTCCTGGTCTCCAAGTCAACGATCTCCAATCCGACCGTCATCAGCAGAATTTGAACAGTCCGCCGTGTGAAATACCACTGATGGACGAGAGATATTCTTTTCCGCATGCCTGTAAACAGACTCGGAGCCTCGTTATGTGAGAATATATACAGGTGGGCGTCATCATTCATTAGACTGCGGCAAACCTTCAAATCCAGAATCGGTTCGCTCAAGTGCTCCAAGACTCCTATACATGCGACCAGGTCAAACCGTCCTATCTCTTCGGGGCAAACGTCTCTGATGCATTTATTCAAGACGCGAAAATCATATTCTTCGCCGCTTCTGATCTTTTCGTAACATTGTCTTGATGGCTCTATTCCCAGGCAATCACCCGCCCCCTTTTCTCTTGCGACAGACAAAAAATAGCCTTTACCGCACCCAACATCCAGCAATCTCTTACCCGTAAGACATACTTTATTTCTTGCCAAAAATCGAAAATATCTGGGGTACCTCTTTTTCCAGGACTGCAATTGCTCACCGTAGGATTGCTCATTCTGGTTCTTCTGCCCGGTATTATACGTCTCGTAGTAACCCTGGCTGTAGTATTGACTCAGCTCATCCTCTGTCATAAGAGGCACCCTGTACGACATGCCGCAAACCGTACACATATTCGTATTCAGCTTCGTCATGAGTTTCTTTGCAGACTTCTTTGAAGCGTAAGTCCTTTCTATGTTGGCAAGCCGTGCATGCGTGAAAATTGTCTCTGACTTGTCCGAACCACATACCGGACAACTTATCTTGTCTTGCGTTCTGGCGTGCTCGGAATTGCCCGTTACCATTCAATCAGCCTTCACATGTTTTCCGCGCGATTTCAGAAAATATTCAAAGAACAGCAGATCGTCTTGCTGGTCTATATCAACATAGAAACTGTTGACTTCATACATGATCGTTTTTCGCGGCATTCTCCAGCATTGCAGAACGGCTCGGCGGGAGAATATCCAACAGGTGTTTGTAATATCAAACACCGCAGGGGCATCTTGCCTGCGAGTAAAATTTCCCTTTGATGCACTCTGCGCGTAACCGCTGTTATTAATTTTCAACATGTGAAAATGAGGATTTCTTTTGCACCTCGCCGCCGCAATCACCAGGTCAGGATTCTTGTCCAAGAAAATGTTGATCATTTTCTGAATATCCGCTTTCTTCCTGACCGGACTTGTGGGATCAAAAAGGACAACGCCCTTAAACCTTAGAGCATAGAGACGTTCACACTCAATCAATGCGTGCTTCAGGACGTCAAGCATGGGAGTATTGTCCTGCGCCAATTCTCCAGGTCTCATGAACGGCACTTCCGCTCCATATTGTCTGGCTACTTTGGCAATTTCAGGACTGTCGGTAGTAACAATACTTTTGTGAATTTCTCTGTAGGTTAGAGCATGCTCTATCGTATAAGAGATTAACGGCTTGTTCAGGACTTTTTGCAGGCTTTTCTTCTTGATTCCCTTGGATCCACCCCTGGCCGGTATCACTCCCAATAGCAGCGAACCACTATTTCGGTTGTTCTCACTGACGACCATAGTTTTTGTCAAACTCCCTTCGTGCAGCTAACCACAAATCGCAGTCGTAAACAGACTCCGTCCCCGTGGGTTGCAAGCGACCTGTTTTTCGAGAGATACGTAAAACAGCAAAGGGCTGCAACCCTCCAAGCCCCCCATCCTCGTCGGGCGACTAATAAAAACGACCCGCCAACGCGTTCGCCCATCCGGTCAGGAGGACTTCACGAACCCCGGCTTTCGGCTCTTTTGGGTGGCCTCCAAGAGGAAAGCACCAAACGTGGTCACCATCAGCAATGCCACAAACACAATCCCGGTCTTCTTGAGACTGCCTTTGGGAACCGGACTGACTCCGGGGCTTTCAAAGATGGGAGCACTTGCCGATATGACATTTTCTATTCTCTTTACATACGCACTCAAGTAGTGCCTCAGCTCGCTGCCTTCATAGTCACCTGCTATGCGAGTGAGGAATGAGTGGAATTCCTCAATGGTATAATACGAAGACGTCTTGTTCCTGATCTCCTCCAAAAGCATTTCATCAAGACTCTGCAACTTTCCATAATAACTGTACTTTTCCTGGTCGGCGTTGATGGTCTCTTCGATGTAAATGATGTTCGCATCCACGGCTTGTGCCTGGTAAGACGGCGGCAAATACTCAGTGCTTTCACGCATGTTCTCGAAATGCAGGATCAGGCCATCCGCTGTGACGCCGGCTTCTGTGGATACCAGAGTCTTCAGTCTTGCCAGGATCGCTTTTTTCCGCTCCACCTCGAGTTCCCGCCTGAATCTGCCTTCCTCGATATCAGCCATCTCGGTCTTGATCCTGGCAACCTCGCCGCTCAAGTGTTCCTTCACACAGTACATTGGAATGACTTTTTCCAGATTATCTCTGACAGTTGAGGATATTGCCTGCACGTCTTCTGCTCGCCTGCCGGTCATCGTCACAGCCAGCGAGGTGTCTGAGACTTCCAAGCGAATCTTCGTCTGAGTTATGGCCCGTGCATATTCTTCGAACCCGTTCTCCCTCAGCTTGGCGGCGAGCCTATCCTGATTCTCCACACTGTAGAACCTCTCAAACAGTATTCTGCGTTCCTTTTCAGACAGTACGGCGGTGAGTTTATCGATCTTCTCCGCACTGTAGAACCTCTCAAACAGTATTCTGCGTTCCTTTTCAGACAGTACGGCCTTTTCGACTCTGTCCGCCGCTCCATACGGACTGTCTCTATCCTGAAACTGGCCGAGCAGTGCTCGGTAGGTCCTTGCATCCGGCCCAATATCGTAGGTGTAAGTCACGCAGTAATCTCTCGGCGAGAAGAAAAGAATTAACCAAAAAAGCAACGCGGGGCAGACAGCACCAAACACAACGGAGTATTTTCGTCGCCAGACGACCCCAATATAATCGCTCAGGTCTATTTCGTGTTTGGAAGTATCAGCCCCGCCCTCGGGGTTCTTTGAAACAGGCCGCTTATCTGGAATGTCGTTCATGCGAAGTTGCCATCCTCTCAGACTCCTTTCGACGTTTGAACCGAGCACCGACCCTCAAAACTGCGGTCGGGGCATTCGCCAACTTACTCCCTTATTGTTCAACTCATTCCAGGCTGTTCCATCCACATTCTGGGCAGTCTGACTTCGGATGATAACGGTCTGACAATCGGCGGTCAAGCCCTTTTTCGGCCTCATAAGCGGCCCCGTCACCCGTCCAGGCAGGTATCTTGCCTGGACGCTGGATGAGCGCATGTGTTCGCCGAAAACCGAGTGCGAACCTTCCTCTGGAAAAAGGGTCAGCACCGGTTGAGCAAATCATACATGCTTTTGTAGGCAACCAGTAGAACAGGCGTGATTTTGCAGGCAGGGCAGGCCCAGTGAAACAGCACTTTACGGTCTTGTTCCGCCAAATCGTTTGGGGTGTAGGGCTTGCGGACATACTGTTCGATACAACAGGGTGGGTAGCCGAAGAGAAAGCCCTCGATCCGCTGGGTCGCGGCGGATTTGTCTATGGGCGTGTCAGCAAAACTCTGTTCGTACAGCCGGATGAAGGCTGGCGTCCGGCTGAAAATGGTCTCAATGACTTCCTGGCCGGTCTTGACCGTCCGGTGGACCCGCTTTGTCAGAAGGCCCATTTGTTGCAGCAGACCGAGCCCGCCATCATCCAGAGGTTTTTCCCAGCGGCTCAACGGCTTCAGCCCCTCACGGGTAAGCAACACAAGATATGCCAATTCGAGATCGATTTGCTTGAGGGCCCGAAGGTTGGTTTGAGATTCAGAGAAATCGGACTGCAAACTGGCGTCCCGGCATCGAGCGCCCATCTCACTGGCCCCGGTCCGCGTCGGCATCTTGCAGCCAACGCTCGACAAGCTCAAGGAAGTCGGCGGGATCGACCCGGCAATCCTTGTTTGCATCCGAAGGAAGATAGACCGTTCCCAGATCGCCGCACCGGCGGGGCATTTCCAGAATCTTCACCAAAAGGGCTACATCCATTCTGCCCTTTCCGTGAACGTCACCCGCGTAGCTGAACGAGCCGTGTCCCATGTAGTGCAGCGAGAGTACCGGTACGTCGATGGACAAGCGAAGCTTCAGATTTGTGACCTGCCAGTAACCCATATTGACCGTCGCGCCGCAGATATCACAATTCTCAAGACCTCTCTGCATGAAGCTCACTTTGTGCAAGGCATGGATTTCGGGGCCGTTAGGGTCAAAAACCGGCAGCGAGTCGATGGCCTGCGCACATTGCCCCGCAAGCTCGATGCCGTCGGCGGTTAGGTCGTCATCCTGGTCGGCCTCGTACAGATTGTAGCCGCTGGCCAGCTCTTCGGTGTCCTTGAGCAGGTCGCCGTCGAGGTCGGCGCCATCGACCGGCAGCCGGTGGCCGTTCGGGTCGTAGAGAAAACGCGTCTCGAGGACCCTCATCAGCCGCGTCACATCGACCCTGCCGTGGTGCACGTCGCCAAAGCAGTCGAACGAGCCGTGCTCCAGGTAGTGCAACGCCAGCTCGGGCAGGACCGCCCCATCCAGAGGATCGTTGGGGTCGGGGTACTGCAATTCGACCCAGGGATTGAAAATCTCGACGCCGCCCATGTTCACCTTCTGGCCGCAGATATCGCACAGCTCGGAGCCAAACATCTCTCGGTGTACCTTATACGGCCCGTATGGTATTGGCATCATGGTCCCAGGAATGTAAACAGGCAGCCGGTTGACCACACCGCCACAGTGCTGAGCAAGCTCCACGCCGTCGAAGACCGTGTCGCGATTCTGGTCTGAATTAAAAGGAAGATAGCCAATTGCCGTTTCTTCGGCGCTGGAAAGCAAATCTGAATCCGCATCCTGACTGACGGGGAGTTGGTGTCCGTCCGGCTTCGGCGCGCCGAGGGCCTTGTTCAGATTCACCCCCGCCCCCAGGGCAATGACCGCCGCCGTCCCGGCCGCGATAGCCCCTCGCCGTAACTTGCTGCATTTGCGACGCTGTCTCTGACTCGCCCTTCTTAGCCTTCTCATATTTCCTCCAGCCCAAATCCGGCAGTCCTCCACCGCATTCCTCCTGAAATTATACCAAACCGACCGGCTTCTTGTCCAGAATCTTGTCCCGCCGCGCGTAAGAAAGGCAGAGCTAAATCTGCCCTGCCTCATTCATTTTAAGACGGTTCCAGTTTACTTCAGTTGACTTCGAATCTGCTCAGCCAACCGCAGAACACTCGCATAGGTCACGTCCGTTGGAGGCTTGCCCTCGTCGCTAAGCTCGGCCATGGCGCCAAGAACATATAGATCGAAATCGCCTTCGGTCTTGATTTGTATGTCGCCCGTCTCCCCGAGCGTGAACGCACCTTTTTGGTTCACATCCCTGGAATTGCACCTATAAAGCAGGTTATAATTCAATCTCCCATGATACTTGTCGAGTTTTCGCCCAGGCACATAGAGGCCCCATTCATGAAGTATGCTTCCCTTCCGAGTATATGACAGATGCGTTCCGTGATATTCAATGCCAGGATCTTCACCGATAGGTGAAACGCCGTAAAACTCAATTGGGAGTTTAGGCAATTCGCCGCCGACAACGAGGCTTTTGAAAATGGCCTCTTGGTAGCGATCCAACGACCAGTCGTTCTCGGGCCAGCCGGTTGTGCAACTCCACCCGAGAATCACGCTGCCGTCGTTGAGCGTAAAACATGCGTACGACGTGATGGTCTGGTCACCAACGCGATTCCTGTTCTGGAACAAGCCCGATACATAGGGGTTCTCCTTCGTGTTGGCTGTAGTATACCCCAGCGGCGCTTCTGTTATGAAGGTGCCCCCCGGCAGCGGCATGTTGTATTCAATTTCAGCAAGCTCGGCCAACTGGTACCAAATGCCGGCACCCTCCGTCCTCCAGATTTCCACCCTTCCAACATATCCCGTCCGCGGCGAGACCCAGTTCTTGATTCTTAATTGGCTGCCTCCCCAGGAAGGAGCGCTGAGTTCTGCCTGCCAGATATCAAATACCTCACCGTGGATTCTCTCTTGATTGATCTTCTTGAAGGAATCCAATAACTCAAGCGACAACAACATACTCTGAAGAATGGCAAGAGAGCTTTTCCTCTTGCTCAGTAGCTGCTGATATGGCGTGAGCCTGCTGAATCCAATTTCTTTTCGTTCGTCGTTTATGGCCATGATGAATTCGCCGTCATAGACTGTCGTGTAAACCGGGGCCGTTACGCGGCCCTCTTTGACCTGCACGTTGCCCGGCTGGGTGGATTTCATGCATCCGGTCTCCATATCCATCCAATACTCCAGAAGCGCCCGCGTCTCCGTCTGGCCAGCCCGCACGACATTAGGATCGTACAACCCGCCCTGCACATTCGCGCATTGCCAGCCTTTGACATGAATTGTCTGAGCTTTTCGCAACATCTCGGGCACATCCATGATTCCGTAGGCCGGGCTGGGCGTGCTCAATAAGTATATGGCCAGCACGGCGGCAATGACTATTGTCAGCGTAGCCGCTAATTTCGAAATTGGGCTCTTCATGATCATTCTCCATGCAGACTCCGAGCGCACATCTGCCCTTGGGCGAACTCCTGTTTCCCGATTTTCAAGGGTAGCGAAGATTGCCTGCTTAGCGGCTTCGCACATCTGATTATCAACCGACAGTTCCCCTAAGCGCTTCGTACATTCCAACAGCGCTTCAAGTCGCCTCAACTCGTTAGTGCATTCGCGGCAGTCGGACACATGTGCATGGACCTCAGCCTCCTGGCGTTGCGATAATTCGCCGAGGGCGAAATCCACCAACAATCCCCTAATTTTTTCGTGCTTATTCACAATTCAATGGTCTCAATCAGCAAGGTACTCGTGCAGTTCCCGCGCCAGGCGTTTGACCGCGCGGTGCAGATGGACTCTTGTGGTCCTCTGCGAGCAGCCGAGAAGCTCGGCGATTTTCTCTGCTTTCAAACCTTCCATTCTGGATAAGACAAACACTTCGGCCTGGCGTTTGGGCAATTTGGCCAGGCACCGGGCCAGCTTCTGTTGAAGCTCGGACGTTCTCAAAGGCCCGTCCGGCGCGTCCGCATTCGTGGCATTTTCAGGCTGCTGCCCCAAGGACTGCTCATTCCGCGAGCGTCTGGCCAGCTCGATGGCCTTTCGCACCGTCGCCCGGTATAGATAGGCATCCCAGTTCGTTCGGCCGTCGTATTTGTGCCATCGCTTCCATATCGCAAGGAACACCTCCTGATGCACGTCCTGGGCTTTGTCCGCATCGCCCAGAATCCGGACTGCAATATTCAGCACCCGCGCGCTGTACTGGTCCACTAAGATTCTGAATTCGTCGTTCGGCACCTTTTTGCTTTCTCGAGAATCAAGCCGTGCACAGCTTCAAGACACACGCAGCCGCTTGTCTGCAATTATAGAGTGGCCTAACAAGCCGGCGTTTACAAAAAAATGAGCACGGAGAGTATAATCCAGGATTTCTCATTTTTTTTGCTTCGGATTCGAGAACGCCGAAGATGATTTTATTGGACAGTGGAACTGGATGCGAAACCGCTTTGCGCGCGTGTCCTATATGTGGTGGTCTCTGTTGGGATAGCTCCGCTATGTGGTGGTCGGTGTTATGGGGCGTTAATCTGACCGTTCTGCAGTCGGCTCAAGAAAAGTTGTTTGCGATGACGATATTCGGTAGGTTGCCAAGGTTTTCCACCCGTTTTGAAGGATGCTGACGTATGAGCAAAAGGGAGTTGATTGACTACATCTGCAAGATCAACAAAACCGCGAAGCCGGAATTTCTCGCCAGTTTCACAGAAGATGAACTGAACGCCTATCTTGAACACCTCATGGAGCTGGATTTGGAAGAATTGGCCGTTTGCAGCTAACGCTCTTCGTGAACAGCGGCCCTTATAGCCGTACCTTGTGTGGCGCCGCGTTACTCTTCTACAGCTCCCCTCTGCGGCAGCTTTGCTCGCCACTTTTGGGCTTTTTCCGGTGCACAGACGCAATTGTCCCGATGGCACCTCAGAAACAGAAAAAGCCCAAACCCCAAATCCCAAACCCTCCAACTGGCTGGCAGCTTGAGAGAGCCGTTGGCCCTTTCCTTTGTGGGGCCACGAACGAGGCAGATGTT
>Ga0299915_10004419_pt1 | contig 10246 bp, 15 predicted proteins | sample RVTome_13_FD_200263 | JGI IMG/M metagenome (GOLD analysis project Ga0299915, IMG submission 200263) | Soil microbial communities from uranium-contaminated site in the Upper Colorado River Basin, Wyoming, United States - RVT92D227 (version 2) ...
GCGGGGGAGAGCTTCTTTCTGCACTTCTGGCAATATCCGTAATACTCCAGCCTGGTATCCGTCACCCAGAACCTGGCTTTTCTGGTGACTTCCCTTAGATCGATGGAAATGGGGAGCCTGTAATCTGTAATCCCGTGGCACTCTTTGCAGACCAGATTGATGTGCTCTGTGATGTTTGCCTCATAGCGGTTTTCCATTTTATCAAATTCCAGCGTCTTAATGATTCCATGTTTGGAAAGCTCATTGAGGGTGAAATAAACGGTCGATAAACTTAAACCCTGGGTCCTCCGCTTCGCAGCATCGTAAACGGTTCTTGCGCTTGGATGAAGAAGATTTTTATCAATGAGAACGTCAAGGATTGCAAGCCGTTGACGGGTAAGCTTTAAACCTTTCTCCCTCATTTTCTTAATCATGGATTCTTTCATCATCTGATCCAATCCGGAATCATTTCAGTTTACGAAGAGATAACATTGATCCCTTCCATTGTCAAGTTATTTTTTCTAAACAGTAGATTTTGCAATCATCCTATGATCCTATGATCGTGGCCTTGGGGGCACCTTCAAAATCCAATTTACATTACGAAACGTTCCGCCTCTGGAAAAGAAGAATGTAAGTAGGGTAGGTGACCGAGCAAGTCGACCTGCGCGGAAGATGAAAAAGCAAATTTGATCTTGCATATTTATGCGAGCAATAATATATTTTTATGCATGAGAACCACTATTGAAATCAGTGACGACATTGAAGATCTTGAATTTCTTTTCCAATCGCCATCACTCGTCCTTCTGGGTGAGGGACCTGCACACGCTACCCATCTTAGCCGGGTTATACGCGAGGGGCAGGCCTCAGGAAACCTGGCGCATGATGCCCATATCGCCGCACTTGTTATGGAGCACGGAGTCCGCGAGCTGTGGACAATTGACCGTGACTTTACAAGATTTCCGGGCCTCCGTATTCGCAATCCTTTCGTCGAATAAAAATCTCGTTGCCACGCCGATATTTAAATTTATTGAGGGATTTGCGGCGCGCTACGAAAACGGGCCGTCCATTGGCTGATTATGAGCATTTGGCACGCAGTGAGAAAAAGATCAGCCGCAATTTGCAGAAGGGAAAATAGGACGGAAACCGCCGGATTCCTGAAACAAGTGATGTGTCTTCCGAGTCTGTGTTCATCCTCTGTAAAGATAGTCTTGTTACCCCACGTCGGTTGTTCAGAAGTATCTTGACAGGCTCCATAATTTGAGACACAATACCTGCAAATATTAACAAGTGTTGGTAATCTGTATCAGAATATAGATTCAATGAACATGAAAAGTCAGGAGCGGTTTGAAAAAGCAAGAAAAACTTTTCGGAATCGTGGCGGCGTGCTGAGAATGAGTGAGGCCCTTCAGTCCGGCATTCACCGCCGAGTGCTCTACTCCATGCTGGAAGCTGGCCTCATAGAACAACTTAACAGGGGCCTCTATCGACTCACGGATCTGCCGCCACTTGGTAATCCCGACTTAGTGTCAGTCGCCCTCAAGGTGCCAAGCGGTGTAATTTGTCTTATCTCTGCCTTAGCGTACCATGAGATCACCACTCAAATTCCCCATGAGGTTTACGTCGCTCTAGAACGTGGAATGGAGGCTCCCAAGCTGGATCATCCACCCCTTCGGATCTTCTGGTTCTCAGGACAAGCCTTCACTCTTGGAATCCAAACACATAAAATAGATGGCATTCCAGTGCGCATCTTTAGCCCGGAAAAAACAATCGCCGACTGTTTCAAGTATCGGAACAAGATCGGCCTCGATACGGCCATCGAAGCGCTTAAGCTTTACCGAGAAAAAAAGCGCTTTAAAGACGATGACCTGATGAAGTTCGCACGAGCGTGCCGGGTTGAGAAAATCATCCGGCCTTACCTTGAGGCACTGCTGTGACAAGACGTCCCCTTTAATTCCGGCTTCTGTATGCCACTTCTATCTTTTGCCTTTCATCTGGAGGATGGCAATGGAAATAGAAAAACTGCTGAAAGAAAATCGTCATGCCGTTATGGCCCTGGCTGGCAAGCACGGTGCACGAAACCTGAGAATTTTCGGTTCCGTTGTTAGGGGGGAATCCGTCACAGACAGCGATATAGATCTGCTCGTGAAGATGGAGGAGGGCCGAAGCCTACTGGATTTGACCGCCTTGACCCTGGACCTTCAAGAGTTGCTCGGCCTGAAAGTAGATGTGGTTTCCGAAGACGGGCTTTATTGGCTCCTGCGTCGCAGGATTCTTAAGGAGGCGAGGCCGTTATGAAAAAAGACCCCCGCGTTTATCTTGCTCAGATCCTGGAGCGTATCGACCGTATCAAGGAATACACGACTGATGGGGAAACTGCCTTTTTCGCCGGCGGGAGATGTTTTCGTCGAGTTTGATTTTCATTAGGCGCTGATTTTCCAGACATTCTCGCGTGTGAGTTCTGCAGCATAAGCAACGGCGCCTCGAATGTCATTAATAGCCAATGAAGGGTAATGGTCGATGATCTCCTCTGGTGTTAATCCCTCAGCCAGCGCATCCAGAATAATTGCGATGTAGATTCTGGTGCCCCGGATGCAGGGCTTCCCCGCGCAGACCTTTGGATCAATCGTGACACGGGCCAGCAGTTCTTCCCTTTTCATGGCTAACCTCCCATAGATCGCCCACACCCTCTCTTGCTGGAAGAGAGTGCAGGTTCTGCCGCGGAGAAAGTTGAGGTAAGAGCAGAACCTTAAATTTCATATTGGGTGGAAATCTTTTATCGAATGCATTCAGAAAACCTCTCCTCCCTTTGGAAAGGGAGGTCGGGAGGGATTTCTGAAAATGCTTTTTCAAAACCCAAATTGATACATTTATTTCATTTTACCCACAGAATCTCAACTATTTTAGAAACTTTTTTGTATTCGGGATCTCCTGTGACGACTACAGCGCCGCTCTGCAGGGCTTTGGCGACCGCAAAGGCATCCGCATAGGAGATTGGATATTTCGCTTTTATTTTGGCTGCGGCCATTACTTCTTCATCTGAAATCGAGAGGATGCGAATAGGCAACAGGCGAATTTTTTCCAAAATTTCTTCGCCCCGCTTCATGGACGATACCCGGCATGTGCGGTAAAAAACTTCCCCCAGGTTGATAATATGCATAGAAATTGAACTTTTCCCTGTCTCAGCCTCATTGAGCAAGTTATCGACCAATTCGTATCCGGGTTCTTCCTGGAGCCAGCATAACAAGGGAAAGGCATCAAACAGATAGTTTTTCATCCTGCTTGACCTCGGATTGATGTTCGCGGATGAGCGCTCGACTCATGGATGGTTTTCCCTTCAGGGACCCGCGCAACGATTTTCTAAGATTCGGCATCGGCTTGACCAGCACATAATCGTCAATTAATTCAACGATGACCGGCTTTTGAGGAGTTAATTTCAATTTTTCTCGTATCCCCTTGGGGATCACCAGCTGACCTTTCGAGGAAATTCTTACTAACGTTTTCATTCTTACCTCCCCTATTTAGCTTACCAGTATATTAAGTTTACTATCTGCAAAAATTAAATCAAGGGGAAAGTTTTACTTTAGGCACTTTAGCGCACTTCAGGCATTTCAGGCATCAACTGGCTTGACATTATCCTTCCATTTGGTAATATCCTCTTTGAAACCCTGACCTCACCAAAGTTCCGTCAACCATAAACCCTTGGAGTGGCCTATGGCGCTTGGACGTCTAAATCTCATTTCTCTATAGAGAGCTGGGATTCTTATTTTCCCGGAGGTCTCCTGTGTTAAGATAATGAAACTTTATCAGGAGAATATTAACCCTTAGCTTTGAAGTTGTTTTAGAACCTACGTCGCGCTGAATTAAACTACAAAAGTAAGGGGCATCCCTGAATTCCGCATCGGTTGATCATGAGCATTGGGCAGGCATTGAAAAAAAGACCAGCCGCAATTTGCAGAAGGGGAACCCAAGACGGAAACCGCCGAATTCGACGAAATGAGTGATGAGTTCCCCGATTCATTAAGAAATAATTTTCGTTGTTTTGAGTCCTCATCTCTTCTATGATAGGGCTAAGGTGCTTTTAGATCTAATGATTTCTGAAGGCGGGAATTCGCATGAATCAAGTTGTAAAAGACAAACTCAAAGATATGATTGAGCTCTGCACAATCCGAGGGGTTCGACGCCTTGCCTTATTCGGATCTGCGGCGGCTGATTCATTAGATCAATCTTCAAGTGACCTCGATCTAATTGTTGAATTCAAGCCGATGTCTCCTGTCCAACATGCTGATAACTACTTCGGCCTTATGGAAGACCTCCAGCAGATCTTCGGGGTGCCTATCGATCTTATAGAAATGGGACCCATTCGCAATCCTTTCTTTAAACAAGCCGTTGCAAAAACACAAGTAGTCCTTTATGAAGCAGCTTGATATACGGAAATACCTTTTCGACATTAACGAAAGCTGTGAACTACTGCTGCAATTTACCGCTGGGAAAACTTTTTCAGATTATTCGACTGCCCCCATGCTCCGCTCGGCTGTAGAGCGGCAATTTGAGATTATTGGAGAGGCTCTCGGACAAGCCCTCCACCTCGATCCAAGTCTCTCTTCCAGGATAAGTAACACAGGCCGAATTATTGCTTTCCGCAATCGTCTCATCCATGGCTACGCTTCGATTGCCGATGAAATCGTCTGGGGAATTCTTGAAGCCAACCTGCCCACCCTTCAAAAGGAAGTTGCTACCTTGATGAGAGAACTGAACAAGGGATGAGCGGGAAAAAATACTTTATTATCAATGCCTGACCCCGTGCAAGCAGGTCGAGGAAAGGAACGGGCGGTTCTTCGACGAGGAGGTCCTCAAACTGGACCGCTGGTCGGATGACCTCAAGACCGGGCTGGAGCGAGAAATCAAAGAACTCGACCGACAGATCCGCGAGGCGCGGAAAATGTCGGCGCTCACCGCTTTGCTTAAAGACAAACTGGAGGCTCAGAAGACCCTGAAGTCGTTGGAGGGAGAGCGCAACCGAAAACGGCGGGAGTTGTTCGACGCCCAGGATGCGATCGACGGCCAGCGTGACGAACTCATCAAACGCATCGAGGGGCAACTCCGGCAGCGACACGCCGTCAAGCCGGTGTTTTGCTTTCGGTGGAGGCTGACATGAACCGGAGCATGAGGATAGGCGCAAAGGAACTGTCCGCTCTTGTGAGCCAAGGCGAAAGTGACACCATCGAGTTCAAGCGCTCGACGGGAGAGATGAAAGAGTCCATGCAGACACTCTGCGCGTTTCTGAATGGCATGGGTGGAACGGTTCTTTTTGGCGTCAAGCCGGACGGGGCAATCGAGGGGCAGGAAGTCTCCGACCAAACGCTCCGCGACATCGCTCAGTCAGCTGACCGCTTTGAGCCCTCAGCCCACGTTTCCATCCAGCGCGTTAAGGTCAAGCCAGCCCGTGATGTCATTGCCGTTGTTGTCGAAGGCGGGCGGGACATGCGGCCGTTCGTATATGAAGGCCACGCTTACGAGCGCGTCAGCAGCACGACGCGACGGATGCCTCAACTCAAGTACGAACGCCTCCTTGTTGAACGCGGCCACGCCAAACGCCGCTGGGAAAATCTCCCTGCCGAAGGATTGGCTCTGAAGGATTTGGACCGTAAGGAAATCCTGAGGACGCGCGAACTGGCCATTCAGCAGAACCGGATTTCGCCGGATACAAGCCGTGATATCGGCGAAATCCTTGACCGATTGGGTCTGCGGATTGATGGTATTCTCACGCAGGCCGCACTGATGCTTTATGGAAAGAAGTTCCTACCCAATTATCCCCAGTGCCTTCTAAAACTGGGACGATTCCGGGGCACGGAGATTACCGGCGAGATCGTGGATAACCGGCAGGAGCACATGAACGCCTTCGCCATGGTGCGCGAAGGTATGGAATTCCTGAAGCGGACCATGCCCCTGGGTGCGCGCTTCCCCGAAGGACAAATTTTCCGTGAAGATCGTTTCCCTATCCCTCTGGACGCCCTTCGGGAAATCCTTCTCAACGCCGTCATGCACCGCGACTACTCTCACTACTCCGGCCATGTCGCCATTGTGGTCTTTGACGACCGGATCGAGATACGGAGCTATGGACGTCTTCCCAACGGCATCACGGTGAAACAGCTTTCCAGGAAACATATCTCGAAGCCGACCAACCCGCTGATCGCCGGAGCCTTCCACCGCACCGGCGCGGTCGAGGTTTGGGGTCGTGGCACCAACCGCGTTATCGAGATGTGCAAGGAGCACGGCGCGGCTCCACCAACATTCGAGGAGATGCAGGGATTTCTGATCGTCACGTTCAAGGCGCAGATGGTCGCTGGTGGCATGGCGAGGGTAGGGTCGCAGGTAGAGTCGAAGGTGGAGTCGCAGCCAGAGTTGCGGCCAGAGTCACAGCCAGGGTCGCAGCCAGAGTCATTGGACCGACGGGTGTTGGCTTTGCTCAAAACGCAAGCGTTGAGTAAGGCCGAGATTTCCACGCATCTTGGACAGAAAGAAGTATCGGGGCAACTCAATAAGGTGATTCGCTCACTCATCGCCCAAGGCCTGATCGAGTACACGTTGCCCGACAAGCCCAACAGCCGGTTGCAGAAATACCGGCTGACCCTGGCGGGTGAACGCGCCCTGAAGGAGCGGTTCGGGGAGGAGGACAGATGACCCCACAAGTCGTCCCACAAGTTACCCCACAAGTCGCCTGTGTTCTGGAAGCGGCCAAAAATCAGCCCTGTCCCCCGTCGGAAATGAATACTCAACCTTAATAGACCGAAATCCACTACCGGATAGGATTTGACTCGGATTCACGGCGGCATATACTTTGAGCAGGAAATGTTCCTGTGATTCTACCCCCTCAGGCCCAGACTTCCCTTTGCTTTTCGGCGGAATATTAGTCTTCGGAGGGAGGATATTGATACCTTCAGTAAACATTTTCAGCAAATCATTAAATTGTTGTTCAGAAATCTTCTTAAGGCCGGAACGATGGTCTCCAAAACCGCGCAAAGGATAGTCAGGGGAATAGCCAAGAGTGGGATTTACCCTTTCACGATGAACAAATCCGCTTTTCGACAATATTTTTAGAGGGGCATACCAGCGCCACCATAATGTCGTCCCATCGGTATAGGTCGTCGGCTCTGAATCCGGCTGCGCATAAATTGAATCCTGGGCTTCGCATACTGCTATGATACCCTCTTTCCCCCTTATGCTCCGAATGATTTCCTGGGAGCCATCCAGTTTTTTATGAAGCTCAGGCCGGCCAGAGCGCGATTGGTAAATAAAGACTTTATCACCTTTCTTCAAGTCGCGGCCCGCCGCTTCCCGGCCATCTGGCAGCCAGACACCAGAAGTATTATCATTGGGGTTATCCTGACCCACACGGGGAGGCCAATGCGTCGTAATCCAATAATTGGTCACCTGCTTACCTCCGCTAATTTCCTCAAAATATCTACCATCCCTTCCGTGTCCTGGTGGCAATATTCCTCCAGGTCCTCCCTGACTTTATCTTTGTCCTTTTTAGGGCAGTCCCTGAAATGCATAAGGTAGTATCTGAGAGACGCAATACTGCCTTCCTGTATCGCCATTCCTTCATAGGTTTTCCCTGTCAGGACCGGGAGAACCGCCTTTAAGGAACAACTCCCGTGCTGCTCAGGGTGATAATACGAGAAATCCCTGAAAGGGTCTATCAAGTCCTGCAGCCGGTCAATAATGCCCCTAAGCCATTTGCCGTCTTTGGGCGATAGCTTTTCCAGGCATTCAAGGACCTGCTTCTCAAAGCTTTTGTTAAAGGCAAGTACAGTTCCTTTCGGGCCGATGACCCTTAAGTTTTTTGTCAGCTCGGGGGCGAAATTTTCCCTCCCATCTGCCAAGAACGAATGGCACTCAGGTTTTGCCATGGGCTTCGGTATGACATGGATGGAAAACTGGAAAGGAATCTTCTGGTAGGGCCTCGCCTTGTCAAATGGGGGTATCGCAACACCCGGGGTTTCAAAATCCAGGCAGTAGACAGGATATTCAAGGCTGTCCAAAAAATCCCTAATCTCCTTCTTGTTTATGAGTGGCCTTCCTGCCTTTATTGCCATTTTCTGGATTTTCTGCTTATCCGAAAGCTTGATGCCCGAAGGTATGTCCGCTATCTTCAGTATCCCTTTATCTAATAGCTCGTATTTCTGCTTGAAGTAGTAAAGCTCGGTCACGTTATGCTCAGGCAGGAAAGACCAACAATCCTCAGTTACCGGACAGCAATACGGGCTACCACAGTGGGGCCCTATAGATGTCTTAGGCGGTTTTTGCAATGCCAAGACTTTCTGCATCTCTTTAAGATTGTCTTTTACAAGGGGCAGTTTCTCTACAACCAGTTCAGTAATATCCTCCCTGGACAGGAATGCCTTGGGGTTGACACCCCCATCTCTGAAATACTCATTATTCACAAACATCAGGTGGCATTTTCTAATCTTTAAGCCAGACCCTTCAAGGACATACTGCTGGAAAGCCACATCATCTATGTGTTCATCCTTCACCTGAGTGCTGCTTTTGACCTCGATGATGTCCCATTCTTCCTTATTTACTGGTTCAAGTATGTCAATCTTTGCAAAAGTCCCATTGAAAGAAAAGGCACCCTCAAATATTGTGTGCCGCTTGATAACAAGCTTTTTGGTTGCCTCGATAAAATTATTGTCATGGGGCACCTCAATCCCCCCCGGAAAGAGCTTTTTGGCATAATTGCCGATCTCCCGCCCCTGGTCAAAGACAAACTGCGTAGATTCATCTGTTTCGGGCATGTCATCAGGCGAATTTACCACGAGCCACAAAAGCCTTGGGCACTGCAACCCATTCATGTACCTGGACTTGGAAATATTTGAGCCCATTAGCCTGTCTCCCGCCAGCATGAGATTGAAAGAATGGTCCAGTTATATAAAGGTTCGCAACACTTCAAAGCTTACTTTTCCCATCATTCCTTCGTCGAAAGCTACCCTCAGTTTCTTTTCGTGGGACGGGGGGGGCGTTGTTTACAAACGTAAGTAACTGGCAAAGAAATGAGGAATTCCTCTATCGGAAATACAACGCTTCGCCTGCGCCCTGGCGTCCGCCGACGCATGACTCGGGGTCGATGTGGCCGCACACCAGCGTTTGGGTTAATCCACCTCGCGCGGTTCGGTAACCAATCTGATCCCGTTGAGGATTTCGCGGATCCTCTTGGCAGATAGGGTTCCGATAGGCTCGCCCAGTTGGCTTTTGTCCACCGTGAATACCTGCGAAACAATAACCACGCTTTGTTTGGGCAGATTGGCCTCTTTTTTTTCCAGGAGCACATTACCGGGGGCGTTTACCCGCTTGACGTTGGATGTTAGCGGGCACACCATGACGGTATGGATTCGACTCAGATTGAAGAGATTATTCTGAATAATCACATGCGGATGCCGGTACCCGGGTTCGGACCCCCGAGGTTCTTCCAGTTCTACCCAGAAGATATCCCCTTGTTTGATTACCATTCGCCCTCCACGAGGCGCCGATGCGTTCGTTTGGATTTCTGCCGAAGGTTTTTCTCGGATACCTCGGGTTCGTCCGCATGGGCGGCGTTGATTTGGGCAAGCAAATCCTTGTTTTCCCTGCGGTGCAAATAATCCTGCAAGGCAAGGGCATATATGCGGCTTCTCGGGACTTTCATCTCTCTTGCAAGATCCTCGGCCTCTTCGAACAAAGATTTTTGAATCGAGATGGCGGTCTTGATTGTTTCCATTCTTTCATACCATCCTTTCTACTAAAAATATAACAAATATTATTATTATTGGCAATACCAAAAGGATGAATTATTTAGATCTCATCCGGAAACCCAAATTTTCCCCTCCCCCTTCGACGGGGGAAGTGAGGGTGGGGGTGATAATGATTTGGAATCTCAGACTTTCTTTTTAGCTCCCCCTCACCCCGCCCCTCTCCCGCGAGGAGAGAGGGAGTTTCCGGATGGAAACTATTTAAGCTGAAGGAGGCGCTGCAAAATTAGGGTGAAGGGATTGCCCGCGAGCAGGATCAATTTTTCCTCCGGGTTTCGGCAAGGTCATTCAAGGCATGAGTGAGTTAAAAACAGCCTCATAAGCGGCTGTAGGCTCTTGTAACTCATAAGATCCATTCGCTCCTCCCTTTATATCTTTTTCTGCGGCTTGAGCGGATAGTACCGATACCGGTCCCCTGACTTCACCTTGATATCCTGGATCTGAATCCCCTGGAGGAGGGTTAGGGAAACCTCGACCCCCGG
>Ga0299915_10004420_pt1 | contig 10246 bp, 9 predicted proteins | sample RVTome_13_FD_200263 | JGI IMG/M metagenome (GOLD analysis project Ga0299915, IMG submission 200263) | Soil microbial communities from uranium-contaminated site in the Upper Colorado River Basin, Wyoming, United States - RVT92D227 (version 2) ...
AACAAAAAATAAAACTGGGGGGCGCCGGACTTTTCATTTGCCAGCGCCACCCAGTATATGTATAAAGCCGAGAAGCTAGTTCTTTTCTGCTGGCGGTTCTTCCTGTGGTTGTTCCTGCGGTTCTTCTTGCGGTTGTTCCTGCAGTTCTTCCTGCGGTTGTTCCTGCGGTTCTTCCTGCGGTTGTTCCTGCGGTTCTTCTTGCGGTTGTTCCTGCAGTTCTTCCTGCGGTTCTTCTTGCGGTTGTTCCTGCGGTTCTTCCTGCGGCTCTTCTTGTGGTTCTTCCTTCAGCTGCTCTTGCGGTTGTTCCGGCAGTTCTTCCTGTGGTTCTTCTTGCGGCTTCTCCTGCGGATGTTGCTGCGGCTGTTCCTTTTGGGTATCCTGAACCTCGCTGGAGATCATCATCTTCCAATCCAGGTCAGCATACTGAGCAGAGTCCACCTTGCGCAGGCTCAAGCCGATGCGACGACGCTCGGCGTCGATCTTGATCACACGCAGCGTGACCACATCACCTTCTTTGACAACCTCTTTGGGGTGATTGATGCGCTGTTCGCTCAATTCAGAAATATGGATCAGTCCTTCCATCTCTCCACTCAGGCGGGCAAATGCGCCGAACTTGGTCAGGTGGGTAATGGTGCCTTCGACGAGCTGGCCTTCTTTCAGGCTGGAGGCTTTGACCACCCAGGGATCCGACTGAAGCTGGCGGATGGAGAGGCCAATGCGCTTGCGGTCCTGATCGACGGCGATGATCTTGACTTTGACTTCCTGCCCAACCTTCAGAACTTCGCTGGGATGCTCGATGCGGTCCCAACTGATCTCGGAAAGATGGACCAGACCATCTGCCCCGTCGATGTTGACAAACGCGCCGAAGTCAGCCAAGCTGGTGACGCGGCCAGTGCGGATATCACCTTCTTTGAGCTCATCCAGCAGACGATCCTTGATGGTCTCGCGCGTCTCCTGCAGGGCGCTACGCTCAGACAGGATCAGGCGGTGGCGCTGGCGGTCGACCTCGATCACGGTGACGCGGATCGGCTCACCCACCATCTTGCTCCAACGGGCGTCGACGGTGTCGGCGCTAGCTTCGGGACGGCGCATGACGCTGACCTGTGAAGCAGGGACAAAGCCGCGCAGGGTGCCAATTGGGACGATCAAGCCACCTTTGTTGTAGCCGATGATCTTGCCATCAAAGACCTGTCCAGAGCTGAGCAGTTCCTCGACATCCAGCCAGTCCTGCTCTTCACGGGCGCGCATATATGAAAGCACCAAGTTGCCGTTTTGATCTTCTGGATTTAAGACATAAACTGGGATTTCCTGACCAATCACAAAGGATTGCAGTGTCTCGGAGGGGATTTGCTCTTTCTCTTTTCCCGAGATCACCCCTTCAGATTTGGTGCCTACACTGACGAGGATTTCACCGTCGGTGATACTGGCGATGACACCAGTGCGAATTTCACCTTGCTTGGGAAAGTCCAGATTCAAGCCTTCTTCCTGCAGCAGGGATTCCATATTGCTGGATTGGCTCTCTACTGGGGTCTGATCGACGGACTGGCTGTTTTCGGGCGTTGCCTCCTGCCCAATAAGGGCATTGTTCTGATCCATAGCGACTATTTACTCCGATTGATTAGATTGAAAGGTACATTATACACTAGTTTTTCTCGATTCAAGAATCAGAGTCTTCCATATATAATATCAGACAGATCTGTCTGAAAACCAGGGAATCAACATTATGCTCGCACTGATCGTGATGTCTCTCTTTGCCAATATGGGGTTCATCTACCCGGTCTATACCTTGTTCTTGCTCTCGCGGGACATGAACCTTACCAGCGTGCTCACGCTGGAGTCCATCCTGGCGCTGGGCATCCTGCTGTGGGAAGTGCCCTCTAGCCTGCTGGCAGACCGCTGGGGGCGCAAGAGGATGATCGTGCTGGCACGCGCACTCGAGCTGCTCGGGGCAGTGCCGATGCTGTGGGCGCGCGGCTTTGCGGCGTTTGCCGGGCTGTATTTTCTGAGCGGATTGGCGATCGCCTCCCAATCCGGCGCATTGGAAGCCTACATTTACGAGACGCTCGGGGAGCGCAGCGACATGACGCGGCGCCTGGGCATCATCCACGCCACGCAATCGGCGGGTATGCTGATTGGGTCGCTGATTGGCGGGTTGATCATGGCGCGACTCGGCGAACAGGGCTACTTGATCTGCCTGGGGTTGTCCATCCTGGCTTCCATACCGGCTCTGATCGCCTCAATGCGACTGCGCAGGGACATCCCCAAAGCTGCCCAGGAACATACCAACCTGAAGGACATCCTGGGCAGCGGGACGAGCGCGGTGTTCCGCTCGGCGCCAGTCTTGATCCTGGTGCTGCTGATGTTCAACCTGCCCGGCAGCGTGGAGGCGCATTACCTGTGGCAGCCATACATGAAAGGATTGGGACTGGCGATCGGTTGGTTTGGGCTGGCAGCCATCGGGGTGAACATTGCCGGCGTCCTGGGCAGCCTGCTGGCAGGTTGGCTGCCGCGCCTGCGCATGGGTGGACACCCACTGTCTCCCCGGCGGACCGTGTTCCTGGGCGGCGGGCTGTGCCTGGTTTTCCTGGTCATCGTCATCACCACCCGCCAGGTCGGCTGGGGTCTGGCAGCGCTGCTGGGCTTGTTCTTGATGAACGCGGTGCTGGATCCGATCCTGATCACGCAGTTGAACAGCCACTTCCCCGACGAGGCGCGCGCCACGGCGCTGTCGGGCGTCTCGTGGGTGAGCAGCACCACGCGCATGATCATCCGCCCGGGGATTGGCTACCTGGCAGACCTAAACATCACCTATCCGTTCCGCTGGGATCTCATCGCCATGGGACTCAGCCTGATTGTAGCGGCAATCATGAAAAAACCAAAAGTGACAACAGCCGCCCAAAAGGATTAAGATTACTGATAAGATAGAGACGAATCATGCCAACGATAAGGTCCTCATTGAATGATATGCCGCCTGAGCGCCTGATCAGCCTGCTCGGTGAGAGCAGCTTGCTGCTGGATGAAAGCGTCTCATTCATCCAGTGCGACCCGGTCAGCGGTCAGTTTGGTAAAAGCCACCAGCTTTTCACCCTCCATATTCAATACGCGGAGGCCAGTACTCAAACCCGCCCTAATCGTTTGTTCTTGAAACTTGGCAAAAGCTCTAAAGAATTCTTCTTCTACAACACCATTGCCCGGAGCATGACAACGCCACCCCTGCTACGTTGTTATTATGCTGCCTATGATCCTGGGTTAGATCAAACCCGTCTGCTGTTTGAAGACCTGTCTGAGACACATTTCCAAACCGAGTGGCCTTTACCTCCCTCCGCCCATCTTTGCTCACAAACTGTGCAGGAGCTGGCAAAAATCCACGCGCTGTGGTGGCAAGACCCGCGCCTGGAAAGTGAATTCCGCTCTGTCATCCCTCAAGGTCGCGCCTGGGTTGATCGCAGAAGGCTCGCACGCGAAAAACTGCCGGAATTCATGGACTTTCTCGGTGACCGGCTAGCCCCAGCTCGCCGGAAGGTGTATGAGCACCTGTTGGCATCCCCGGCTCACCTGTGGGAGAAAGAGAATAACGCGCCCCAACAGACTCTCCTGCACGGCGACATGCATTTTTGGAATGTTTTTTATCCTCTCGATCCTGACGGCAGTCTCTATTTGTTTGATTGGAATATGTGGGACGCCGGCTGCCCTAGCGATGACCTGGCCTACATGATGGCGGTACACTGGTACCCGGAGCGACGCCAATGGCTGGAAGGAGAGCTGCTCAAGGTCTATCACCGCCATCTGGTCAACTGTGGGGTCACGAATTATCCCTGGAAGGACCTGCAACACGATTACCGCGCATCGGTGATCCGCAGCCTACTCATCCCTGCATGGCAGTGGGTGCATGGCATCGACGCGGGTGTTTGGTGGTCACACCTGGAACGTGTTTTCCTGGCGTTTGAAGATTGGAAGTGTGACGACCTGATCTAAGATAAAACAGGTCGAATATGTTAAAATACCCCGATGCTTCACACACCAATCATCCGACCCGCAGTTAAAACAGATTTTCCGGCGATCCGCAGGCTCATCTACCAGACGGGCATCAACCCGATGGGCTTGGCGTGGCAGCGCTTTTTGGTGGCGGTGGATGAGCAGGGAAAGATGATCGGCTGCGGGCAAGTCAAGCCGCACGGGGATGGGACGCACGAACTGGCCTCGATCGCGGTCGTGCCGGAGCGGCGCGGGCAGGGCGTGGCAAGCACGATCATCCAGCAGCTGATCGATGAGAACCCCGGGAGACTGTACTTGACCTGCCGGGCGAGTATGGGGCCTTTCTATGAGCGATTCGAGTTTCGGAATGTACGAAAGGATGAACTGACGCCGTATTTCCGGCGCATCCAGCGGCTGGTTGGGCTCTTCATGCGGGTGGGGATGGCAGAGGAGGGGTTGTTGGTGATGGTGAGGGGGTAACCTACTTTATAAACCGAAATCGAAGATGCGTTCTGCCGCCAGGAAGCTCCATCACCTTCAATCTTTCCAATTGAACCGGCTGCAGGCCGATATCTTCAAACAGTCGGAGACCACCGCCAAGAAGCACCGGCATGATGTCAATGTGCAGCTCATCCGCCAGAGCTGCTTTTATGATCTGCCGTGCGGTGCTCGCCGCGCCGATGATGTTCACATCTTTGTCACCGGCAGCCGTTTTGGCCTGGGCAACGGCGCTTTCGATGCCATCTGTCACGAAGGTGAAGGTCAGGCGGTTATTCTCTTTGGGTTTCTTTTTTGGCGGCTCATGGGTTAGAACGAAGATCGGGGCTTGATACTCATAATTATCGGCAAGCGTGTCCGGGTCTTCTGCCATCGCAAACGAGTTGCGTCCCATGACTACCGCACCAGTATCTCGCATCGATTCCTGCAAGGTCTCTGTCTCGCGCAGCGCAGCGAGGTCAGGATACAGCGCACCCACGCTGCCGCTGCGATCGTTGATAAAGCCATCCAGTGAAATGGTCGTGCCTAAGATCACTTTTGCCATGGAGTATTTCTCCTTTGGACAAATTGTATCCTAATTGTCCGATGGATGGATGAGCAGCACATGAAAATGGTGGGGTTGGGGGGTGTCTGCTCCCCAACGGCTTCGCCAGCTCCCCTAAATACCCCGCCAGATCCGGCGGGGTATTTAGGGGAGGGCAGGTAGGGGGCGGTTTCGGGGTGTATGGATGCGGTCAGGCGCTTTGGATTCCCCCCTCAACACTAACCTACAAGAGCGCACCCTTAAAAAATTCCACCAGCTTCCGGGCATACTCCTCGGGGCGGGCACGGCTGCACTCGGTGTGGACTGCTTCAGGGACGTGGTAGAGCTCCTTGGGCTCGCCAGCCACCTCGAACAGGCGGCGGGTGATCAGGTATTCTTCGCCGCGGCCGGCGGCGATCAGCAAAAGTGGGCGCGGGGCGATCTTGGGCATCTCTTTCACCACGCCCAGGGGCTGAGGGACACCGGTGAGCAGCGCCTGGTAGTTATAGCTGATCCACAGCCAGGGGTAGAAGACCAGCTTGCGCAAGCTGAAGGCGGAAGAGATGATGTGGTCGGACAGGGCAGCAAAGGTGGAACCTTCGGCAGCCACAGCCTTGATCCAGCGCTCCTGGGCGGCGGCGCGCAGCGTAACCTGCCCGCCCAGGGAATAGCCCAGCGCGCCGATGCGGTCTGGGTTCAAGTCGGTACGGCCGCGCAGGTAATCCACCGCGCCCAGCAGGTCGTTGATCTCCAACCAGCCCCAGGTGCTGATGCCAGCCTGGCTGCGCCCGTGCCCGCGCAGGTCGTAGAGCAGCACGGCGAAACCCTGCTGGGATAAGATGCGAGCGGCAACTGCGCCCGAGAGGCGGTTGCGGGAGAAGCCATGAGTGACAACGACCGTAGCGCTGTTGCTGCCGGCGGCAGGCATACTGCCGGGCACGAACCAGCCGGAAAGCGCCAGACCGTCGCGGCTGGGAAAGGTCACCTCTTCATAATCGAAGCCCAGGTCCATGGTACGGAAGAGGGGATAACGCTGCGGCGTGGTGCTGCGCTTGGCTTGCAGCACCGCCATGAGCACGTAGAGCAGCAGGCCTAAACCGAGGCCTGCCCAGGCGTTGAAACTGCGTATCAGTGCGGAAATGCCCTTGAGGAAGAGCAAGAGCAGCACACTGATGGTGACGATCCAGATGATCCAATAACGGATCACGTTCCCGGAACCGGGTTTCTTCGAGCTCAATTCTTTCCTTCCTTTTATCCGAAAAACTTAAAACCTTAACGCAAAGACGCTAAGATGCCATGACGCTAAGAAAAACCTTTATTAAATAACTTTGTGACTCTGCCCGCTGTACTCAGCGACCCTTTGCGCCTTTGCGTTAAAGAATTTTAGTCCTTATCGGGCACGCGGCTCATGGCATATTCCGCCAGGGCGGTGATGGTCAGGCTGGGGTTGATGCCGGGATTGGCGGGCATGATCGAGCCATCGACAACATACAAGCCAGGGTAATTGTGCACCTGGCAGTCCAGGTCAATCACGCCTTCCTGATCGGTCAGCCCAAAGGGTACGCCACCGAGGATGTGGGCGGTGACGGAGATGTTGAACAGCCCCTCGAAGATCGAACCGGCTGGCGAGCCGTGTATGCGGCGGGCAAACTCGCGCGTTACTTTGTGACCTACATCCAACGTGTGGGGGATGTTGTGCTCCGCGTCAGGCTCAGAGACCAGCCCCCTGCCAAACAGGGTAAGAAGGCTGCGTCCGAGGTTCATGCGCAGGCGGCTGTCTTCAATTTGCATGACCAGCAGGATGGTGGAACGCTCCGCCCAGCCGGGTAAGATGTGGGCAGAGACGAACTGGATGGGATGGCACAGGATGGTCAGCAGCAGACGTCCCAGGCGGCGCAGAAAGCTGCCGCCAGGCGCGATGAGCGGACCCGCCAGTATGCGCATCAGCGAAGAACCCTTGGGATAGTGTGTCGGCTCAATTACAGAAAGCGCGTCGGGCTTGAACAACGAGGCAATGGCAAGGCTGTCTGAGTAATTGGTCTTAAAATCGGGACTGGTGGCGCCAAGCAGAGTCTCGTGGTTGGTGCGCACCATTGTCCCGAGGCGCGGTGAGAGATGGGGCAACGAGCGGGTCACCTCACGGCAGCGGAAGAGCAGCTTCTGGGTGCCCAGGGAGCCGGACGAAAGAACCACATTGCGCGCTCGGACAAGCTTTTCGGGGTGGAAGAGAAAGCCGGTGGCGCGGTGATAAGCAACCTCGTAGCGCGCCCCGTCGGGTTGGTCGGATGGGAGGGGACGGATATCGTGGGCCAGTGCTTCGGCCTCGATCTGGGCGCCGCGTTGCTCGGCGAAATAGAGGTAGTTCTTGACCAGGGTGTTCTTGGCGTTATAACGACAGCCGACCATGCAGCCGCCGCAAAAACGGCAGGTGGTGCGGGGAAGACCCTGCCCGTCAAAGTATGGGTCTGGAACCTCCGTGCCCAAGGGGATACCCTCATCACCAAAGAACACCCCGACATCGGTGGGATGGATGGTTCCTTGCGCTCCCATGTCGTCCGCAACCTGGCGGAGGACCTCCTCCGAGAGCCCGGTGCGCGGGTTCTGTGCGACGCCCAGCATGCGCCGGGCAGTGGCATAATGCGGCAGCAGAACGGACTGCCAATCTTGCAAGTGCTTCCAGGAGGGGTGGCTGAAGGTCTGGTCGTCGGGCTGCATGAGCACATTGGCATAACCCAGGCTGCCGCCGCCCACCCCACAGCCATGCAAAGCGACGACATCTTTAAAAGGTGTGATCTGCATGATGCCGAAACAACGAAAGCCCGGCATCCACAGGTATTTCCATACCTTCCAGTTAGTGGTGGCAAAATCCTGGTCCCGGAAGCGTTTGCCGCGCTCCAGGACCAGGACAGAATAACCTTTTTCGGTCAGGCGCATGGCGGAAACGCTGCCGCCAAAGCCCGAACCGATGATGACATAATCGTACACCTGGCTATTTGCGGCTGTCATATGCCAGCGCTCCTTAAGGCGCTAATACTGGTAGAATCCCCGACCGCTCTTGCGGCCCAAATACCCAGCGTCGACCATCTTGCGCAGCAGCGGGCAAGGGCGGTATTTGTCGTCGCCCAGGTCGCGCTGCAAGACCTGCATGACAAACAGGACTACGTCCAGACCAATCAGGTCAGCCAGCGCCAGCGGCCCCATAGGGTGATTCATGCCCAGCTTCATCACCGAGTCGATCGCCTCGGGAGTGCCCACGCCTTCATAGAGGGCAAAGACCGCCTCGTTGATCATCGGGCAGAGGATACGGTTGGAGATGAAGCCCGGCGAATCGTTAGCTTCGACCGGCTCCTTGCCCATGAGGCGGCAGACCTCCAGGGTCGTCTGGAGCGTTTCCGGTGAGGTCGCCAGGCCACGGATCACCTCCACCAGCTTCATCAGCGGCACCGGGTTCATGAAGTGCATGCCGATCACATTTTGGGGGCGCTGGGTGACGGCGGCGATCTTGGTAATGCTGATCGACGAGGTGTTCGAGGCCAGGATCGCCCTTTCTGGAGCTGCCAGGTCAATATCGCGGAAGATTTTCAGCTTCAGCTCGGGGTTTTCGGTAGCTGCCTCGATCACCAGGTCAGCATCTGCGGCGGCATCCAGGCTGGTGACCGTGGGGATGCCCAGGGCAGCCTCTTTCTGTGCCTCGCTGATCAAGCCCTTGCCCACCAGCTTCTCGACCGACTTGGCGATCACCGCCCTGGCGCGCTCGAGCGCCTCGGGCACGACATCCATCATAGTGACCGCGTAACCGGAGGTGGCGGCCGTCTGGGCGATACCATTGCCCATGGTGCCTGCACCCAAGACAAAGATCTTTTCTACACCCATTTAATCCTCCTCAGAATATGAACTTTGTCTGCAAATGGCGCAGATTGTCGCAGATCATTTAATTTAAATTATCGGTGTTTTTCTGCGTAAATCTGCGTAATCTGCGGATAATATCTTTAAAACACCTCGACAGCCATAGCGACGGCTTCGGCACCCCCCAGGCAGAGGGAGGCGATGCCGCGCTTCAGACCGCGCTGCCGCAGGGCATGGATCAAGGTGCCCAGCACACGTGCACCGCTGGCGCCAATCGGATGCCCCAGCGCAATCGCTCCACCATTGACGTTGACCCTGGCCCAATCCCAGCCCATTTCAGCCAGCTCATAGCCGTTCGCTAAGACCTGGGCAGCGAAAGCCTCGTTCAACTCGATCAAGTCAACTTGTACCAGGCTCCAACCCACCTTCTCCAACAGCTTGGGCATGGCTTTCGCCGGAGCGGCGAACAGGTATTTCGGTGGTAGCGCGGCCTGGGCATAACCGACGATGCGCGCCATGGGCTGGACGCCCATCTCTTCAGCCTTCGCCAGGCTGGAGATGACCACCGCGGCGGCGCCGTCATTCAAACCCGGCGCATTGCCCGCAGTCACCCTGCCCTCTTTTTGGAAGGCGGGACGTAGTTTGGAGAGCACTTCGAGGCTGGTATCCGGTCGGGGGCTTTCATCTTTTTCGAAGATGGTCACCATTCCCTTGCGCCCCTTGACCTCGACAGGAACGATCTCATTCTTGAAGCTGCCGTTTTCGCTGGCAGCTACGGCCTTCATGTGGGATTGGTAGGCAAATTCGTCCATCGCCTGGCGGCTGACCTCGTACTCGCTGGCGATGAATTCGGCAGCATCACCCATGCCCCAATTCTCCAGCGAGCACCACAGCCCATCATGCAGCAAAGCGTCAGTCAGCTGGGCGTGCCCGAAGCGCAGCGAGCCCGTCCTGCCATCCACCAAAAATGGGGCGCGACTCATGCTCTCCATGCCGCCAGCGACAAAGAGCTGTCCCTCGCCGGCATGAATGGCCTGCGCTGCCAGCATGGCAGCCTTCAAGGATGAACCGCACACCTTATTGACCGTCAACGCACCCACAGAATCGGGCAGCCCGGCATGGATGGCAGCCTGGCGGGCCGGATTTTGGCCCAGGCCTGCCGAAACAACATTGCCCATGATGACTTCATCGATATCCGCCGGGTTGTTGATGCCGGCGCGCTCCACTGCGGCGCGCACTACGAACTCCCCCAACTGCGGCGCGGTAAAACTGCTCAAGCTACCCTGGAAGTTGCCAGAGGGCGTTCGCACCGCACTTAATATAACGGCTTCTTGCCTTGGATCGCTCATCGTTCCTCCTTTAGAAGTTACGCAGTTGAGAGGGAGCGTGCTAAACTTAGAGCAT
>Ga0299915_10004421_pt1 | contig 10244 bp, 11 predicted proteins | sample RVTome_13_FD_200263 | JGI IMG/M metagenome (GOLD analysis project Ga0299915, IMG submission 200263) | Soil microbial communities from uranium-contaminated site in the Upper Colorado River Basin, Wyoming, United States - RVT92D227 (version 2) ...
CCGGTGGCTCCCGCCGACGCCGGCCATGCCGGTTCGGCGCGAGTCGTGTCGCGTCACGAGGAGCCATCGCAGGGCCCCAAGCTGTCCGAAGCGGACGTGATCGTGAGCGGCGGACGCGGCATGGGATCGGCGGACAACTTCCACCTCGTGGAGCAGATCGCCGCCCGGCTCGGTGCTGCGGTGGGAGCGACCCGCGCCGTGGTCGACGCGGGATGGGTCCCCTACTCGATGCAGGTGGGCCAGACCGGCAAGACCGTCAAGCCCGCCGTGTACATCGCCTGCGGCATCAGCGGCGCGATGCAGCACCTCGTTGGGATGAAGGACTCGGGGCTGATCATCGCCGTGAACAAGGACGAGGAGGCGCCGATCTTCGGGATCGCGGACCTAGGAATCGTCGGCGACGTGCACAAGGTGCTGCCGAGGCTCCTCGAAGCGCTGTCGAAGGCCTAGCGCCGGCCGATCGGATCGATCCGGTTGCGATGCCCGGTGATCATCTCGCGCGGCACCGGTTCGGGCAGCAGCATCCCGACGAGGATCGCGGCAACCGCCAGGCCGGCCACGATCCACCACACGCCCTGGACACCCAGGAGCGAGGCAGCCACACCGAGGTAGACCGCCAGCCCGGTTGCCCCCCATCCGATCTTCACCAGAACCCGGTACCCGGTCGTGACCTTCCAGTCGGGTGACGGATGCGCGGTCATGAAGACCGTATCGGTGCCCGGGCGGCACGAGTGAAGGGAGAACCCGGGTGGTCTCAGGGTCCGGGCCCGGCGGCCCCCGGATGCGGCCACGCCGACCGAACGGCGGTCCGCACGACGAACTTCAAGCCGCTCCACGTGGCGTCGAGGGCGGCCACCTTGACGTCGACCAGACCGCCGGGGAGGAAGGCGGCCCGCACGACGTCCTCGGTCACGTCGGTGGAGATCGGGCGGGAGCGCTTCGGCCAGGCGACCCACAGCGAGCCCGTGGCCGGGAGGCGGGCGAGCACGCCGTGGCGGCGAGCCTCGAGAGTGGATCGCGAGGGAGTGAAGAGCAGGATCACGTCAGCCGATCGCATCCTCAACCCGCCAACCCGCACTCCGTGGGGAACGGTGAGCACCGATCCCACCCACCCGTGCGGGGCGTCGACGACGATCAGACGGTTACCCGGCCGGATGCCCAGCTTCTCGGCGAGCGGCTTCCCGGAGTACCCGGCACTCGCCACGGGCGGCGCCATCCCCCTCCCCTTTCGCTCAGCGAGGGTCGAGGCGGAACATGTGCGGAATGAGCTCCTCGAGGGTGTGCACCCTCGGCCCGTCTGGACCGTCGACGATCACCCGGTCCACCCCGAACTCCACCATGAGCTGGCGGCAGTTGCCGCACGGGTACCCCGCCTCGGTGGCGTCGATGCACGCCACGGCCACGGTGTCGAGCTTGCGCGCTCCTGACGACACGGCCCGGGAGATGGCGCTGCCCTCCGCGCAGATCCCCGAGCCGAAGGCGCTGTTCTCGACGTTGGCGCCCGGGTAGTGGTTCCCGGCCGCGTCGACCACCACTGCCCCGACGCGGAATCTCGAGAAGGGGGCGTAGGCGTGCTGCGCGGCCGACCTGGCCTCGGCGATCAGGTCCTCAGCGCTCATGAGCCCTCCAGAAGCGAGTCGACGAAGGCCTCCGGCGAGAAGTGAAGCAGGTCGTCTGCTGACTCGCCGACACCGATCAGTTTGACCGGGATGCCCAGCTCCTCCTCCACCACGACGGCCATCCCACCCCGTGCCGTGCCGTCGAGTTTGGAGAGCACGACGCCGGTCACCCCCACCGCCGCGGTGAACGCACGTGCCTGGGCAATGCCGTTCTGACCGGCCGTCCCGTCCAGCACCAACAGCACCTCCGCGACGCGTCCCGGAGGACGCGAGAGCACCCGCACCACCTTGCCGAGCTCGTCCATCAAGTTCTGCCTGGAGTGGAGGCGCCCGGCGGTGTCGATGACCACCACGTCCTTCCCCCGGGCGCGCGCCGCCGCCACCGCGTCGAACGCCACCGAGGCGGGATCTGCCCCCTCCTGGCCGGCGATCACGTCGACCCCGAGCCGGGCTCCCCACTCCTGGATCTGCTCGGCAGCGGCGGCGCGAAAGGTGTCGGCCGCGCCGATGAGCACCCGGTGCCCCTCCCTGCCGAGCATGGCGGCGATCTTCGCGATCGAGGTGGTCTTGCCCGACCCATTGACGCCGACGACCACGAGCACCGCCGGCGAATCCCCGAGTTGGAGAGAGCGATCCCGGTCGCCGAACACAGCCACCAGTTCCCGGCGCAAGATCGCCTTCGCCGCGGCCGGATCAGCCGGCCACGACGCCCGGACCCGATCGACCACCTTCGTGGTGGTGGCCACCCCCATGTCGACCGACACGAGGGCATCCTCGAGATCCGACCAGAAGGTCTCGTCGATGCTCCGCCGCATCACCAACGCGATCCGACTGGTGAGGGTCGGCCTCGTGGACGGACCGGCTCCCGCCTGCGGCGCCGGAGCGACCCGCCGGCTCCGCAGCCTGAGCACCGTCACGGCCCCGAACGCGACCGCCACCACGGCGATCACGACGACGACGGTCACACCCGGCTCAGCCGCTTCGCCAGCACACGCGACGACTCGCCCGGTTCCATGGTCACACCGTAGAGCACATCGGCCGCTTCCATGGTCTGCTGCTGGTGTGTCACGATGACCAGCTGCGATGTCCCCCGCAGCGTGTCCACCAACCGGATGAAGCGGCGCAGGTTGGCGTCGTCGAGCGCGGCCTCGACCTCGTCCAGCACGTAGAAGGGGCTCGGACGCGACCGGAACACGGCGAAGAGGAACGCCAGGGCGGCCAGGGACCGCTCCCCTCCCGACAACATGGCGAGCCGGCCCACCTTCTTCCCCATCGGCTGGGCATGGATGTCGACACCAGTGGCGAGGACGTCGTCGGGGCTGGTGAGGGTCAGCCGGCCCGTGCCGCCGGGGAACAGCACCGAGAAGTTCTCGGCGAACTTGGCGGCGATGTCCTCGAAGGCCTCCTCGAACAGCCGAGCGATCTCTGCGTCCAGGGCCTTGATGACCTTGCGGAGTTCGGCCCGCGATTCCTCGAGGTCGTTCAGTTGGCCCTCCAGGAACGAGACCCGCTCCTGCAGGTCGGCGTACTCCGATGCCGCCAGCGGGTTCACCGGGCCCATGCGCTTCAACGAGGCGGTCAACGAATCCAGGTGCGCCGTCGGCTCCGCCCCATCCGGGACGGCGGGGCGGGGAGCGGCCAGGGCCTCAGCCTCGTCCGCGTCGACGTCGCGACGCAGGCCCTCGAGGGTGGCCTCCTCCCGCACCGTGAGCTCGGCGATCTCCACAGCCATGGTGCTCAGCGACTCGCGAGCCTCCTCGGCACGGCTGCTCAGCAGCTCGCGCCGGGTCCGTGCCTCGTCGAGTCGAACGCCCGCATCGCCTACCTCGGCGCGCAGAACGCGCTGGCGGTCCCGAAGGACCGCGATGTGGTGCCGCACCACTTCGACGGCGCGGCGGGCCTTCGCTTCGACGATCTCCAAGCTCTCGATCCCGGCACGGTCCACCCGCGGCGCGTCCCCGCCGAGCAGTCCACCGATCTCGACAAGTCGCCGCTCGAGAAGGCTTCGTCGCTCGATCGCCGCGGCAAGGGCGGCCGTCGCCTGCTCGCGCCGCCGCCGAGCCTCATCCCGGCGTGCCGCCACCTGCTCCCGGCGCCGCGTCAGGTCGTCCCACGCCGACTGGCGAGCCGCGTCCTCGCCCTCGAGCCGGCCGAGGCGTCCCCGTAGTCCGGCGAGCCGCTCCCCGCGACGCGCCGCCGCCTCCGCCAAGGCCCGGGCGCGGGTGTCGAGGCGATTCAACTCCGCCTGATGCTCTTGGCGGGACCGGTCCAACAGACCGAGGGTCTCTCCGATCGCCGCTTGCCGGCGCTCCAATCCCGTCATCACCGCATCTGCCTGCTCGAACCTCGCCGCTGAGCCGTCCCGAGCGCGATTCGCCGTGGTACGGCGGCTCAGCGTGCGAGCGGTCTCGGTGGCGGCGCGTTCGGCGGCGACGCGCGCCGCCTCAATCGTCGCCTGCCCGGTCCCCTCCGGGTAGGCCGCCACCACGCCGACCGCCGTAATGAGATCCCCCTCGGGGGTCACCACCCGCACCTCGGGATGGCCTGCCACGATCGAGCGGCCCTGCGCCCATCCCTCCACGAGCACGACGTCTCCCAACAGGGCAGCGGCCAGCGAGGCGTCGGCGGCGCGTCCCAATCGATCGACGAGCGCATCTGCGCCTCCGGCGATGGCGACCACCCTCGCCGGGACGGTCCCATCGCCGACCGCAGCCACGAACGCCACGCCGCCCAGGCCGCGCGCCTTGATCTCCGATGCGGCGGCGCCGACCCCGCCCCGGTCACGGGCAACGAACGCCTCCGCCCACGGGCCAAGGGCGGCTGCGACCGCCGCGCTCAGCGGAGCGGGGACGTCGAGGGCAGCCGCAATCGTTCCGACCACGCCATCGATTGTCGCCGCCAGCTCTCTCGCCTCGGGATCCCCCAGACCGGCGCGTGCCGCCTCGAGTGCCTCGACGCGAGCCGCGGCGGCGGCGAAGGAGGTCTCGGAGCGGCGGTGGGCGTCGTCGGCCGACGATGCCTCTGAGCGATCACGCTCGGCTACGAGTCTGGCCTTGTCGCGCGTCGCGGCCGCCTTCTCCACGGCCTCGCCGACGCTGGCGAGCTCGCCGCGCAACCGCTCCTCCTCCCCAGCCTCCTCATCGATCAGCGTGGCGACCGCTCCCCGCCTCCTGACAAGGTCGGCGCTCTCTCGTTCGTCGCGCCCGGCGGCTGCGTCGAGGGCCGCCAGATCGCCTCGGAGCGAGGCAATCTGGCCCTCCGCCGGCAATCGGTCGGCATCGGCCAAAGAACGCTCCTCGTCCTCCAATGAGCGAAAGTCGATCTCGGCGCGTTCGGCCGACTCAGCCGCAATCGCCTCCCCGGCCGCCGTCGACTCCAGGCTCCGGATGAGGTCGTCGCGCTCGCGGAGAAGGTCACCGCGCCGTTCGTCCACGTCGAGCAGGCTCCTTTCCAATCCGGTGCGACGCTCCCGGGCGACCAGGGCGATGGTGTGCAGGCGCTCTGCGGCCGTCTCGAGCCTGGCGGCGGCGGCGGTGTCCCGGTCGAGTGCCACGCCCACCTCACCCGACGCGGCCTGGAGCTCCCGCAATGCCCCCGAGATCAGCTCCCGCTCCTCGTTCCACGCATCGAGCGACCCCTTGAGGTCACCCTGGTTGCGGCGCAGTTCGTCGAGCCGGCCACGAACCGTCCGCAGCCGTTCCCCTCCCAGCCACAGCCGCAGGGCCCGCCACTCGGCGTGCACCTCGTCGTGGCGGGCGGCAGCGCTCGCCTGGCGCTTTAGGGGCCGGAGGCGCCGCTCCTGTTCGACGTGGATGTCCCTGAGGCGCTCCAGGTCGACCGCGGTGGCCTCGAGACGCCGCACGGCGCGGTCACGCCGCCCCCGGTGCTTGACCACCCCGGCGGCCTCTTCGATGACCGCCCGATGCTCCTCCGGCCCGGCGTTGAGGACGCCGTCGACCCTTCCCTGGCCGACGATGACGTGCTGGTGACGTCCGACGCCGCTGTCGCTGAGCAGCTCCTGGATGTCGAGAAGGCGGCATGGGGTTCCGTTGACCTCATACTCGCTCGTGCCGTCGCGAAAGAGCCGCCGCGTCACGGTGACGTCGGCCACGTCGACCGCCAGCTGACCCGACGAGTTGTCGAACGTCAGCGAGACCTCCGCCCGGCCGAGAGCAGGTCGGATCGCGGTCCCGGCGAAGATGACGTCCTCCATGCGCTGGGTGCGCAGGGTGGTGGTCGCTTGGGTACCCATCACCCAGGCGAGCGCGTCCACCAGATTCGACTTGCCGGAGCCGTTGGGGCCGACGACGACCGTCACCCCGGGCTCGCATTCGATCCTGGTCCTGTCGGCGAACGACTTGAAGCCGACCAGCGAGAGTGTCTTCAGATGCACGGGTGGACTCAGGCTATCAGACCGAAATCACACTCCTGTGGTTCCCCAACGACCCGTTACCGGTTGCCCGTTGCCCGTCGGTCGACGGCCATGGGACGGCGGCAGGGGCAAGACGGCAAGACCCTGGGACGCGTCAAGAACCGAGGTCCTCGAGGAACGCCGACACCTCGGCCTGGTGCCCACTGCACAGGTAGGTCACCGCGGCACCGAGGGTCGCTCCGGCCACCACCCCTTGACTTCCGGTGATGCGGGTCTCCAACTCGTCGACCGACCCGGCCTCGACGCCGAAGAGGGTGGCGACCACGGCGAGCAGGGCCGGTTCCGGGCCCTGATCTCGGTCGAGCAGGTCGCACGCCACCGGCCCGGCCGTGAGGACCGCGTCCTCGTCGATCGCCGCCCCAGGGTCGGCTGCGGTGACGGCGTCGCGCACGGCGGCCACGTAGGCGGCGACCAGCGCCGTCGCCCCGGCCCGGTCCGGGCAGACTTCGCGCACGCCCTCGGTGAGCACCTCGGTGAGAATCTCGTCGTCGACCGACGAGTGTGAGGGGACATCGATGGCGCCGACGGTGGCGGCGATCGACGACCGGGGATCGGCCGCGGCGCACGCCGCCACCACCGCATCGGCGATCTCCCCGACGGCGACCTCCGAAAAGGCGGTCCCATCGAGAGCGCGGTCGGCGGAGGCGGCATAGTCGAGGGCGAGCGCCCTCGACCCGGCCACCGTCGTCGTGGTGGCAGGGGAACTCGCCGAACAGGCCGCGGCGACCAGGCACATGGCCGCGATCCGTTTCACGCCTGGCATCGCGGGCACCAGAAGCTGCTCCTCGCCCTGATGACGGTGCGCACGATGGTCCCGCCGCACCGCCGGCACGCCTCGCCCTCGCGGCCGTACGCCCGGAGTCGCGTGACGTAGTCGCCGGCTCGGCCGTCGGGAAGAAGGTAGGCGAGATCGTCCAGGCTGGTCCCGCCGTGGCTCAGGCCGGCGGCGAGCACCGGCCTGATGGCGGCACGCAACGCCTTCAGCTCGGTCGCATCGAGCGACCCCGCCGGACGATCCGGCCTGATGCCGGCGCGATGGAGGATCTCGTCAGCGTAGATGTTCCCGAGACCGGAGACGACGCGCTGGTCGAGAAGGAGTGCCTTGATCGGGGCGACGCGCCCGGCGAGCAGGTCGGCGAGACGCCGGCTGGAAGGAAGCGACTCGTAGGCGTCGGGGCCGATGCGGTCGTTGAGGGCGACGACAAGCTCCTCTGGGGTGTATGCGGCGACGAACCCGAAGGTGCGAGGGTCGACCATGCGGACCTCGGCACCGGAGTCGAGGCGGACGACGACGTTGGTGTGCGGCAGCTCGGGATCCTCTCGGGTATTGACCGACATCCTCCCCGACATCCCGAGATGGGTGACCCAAGTGATGTCCCCCTCGAGTGGGGCGAGGAGGTACTTCCCCCGCCTGCCCAGAGGCCGGATCCGCCGTCCGGTCACACGATCGCCGAAGTCGCCCGGCCGCTCCTGCCTGCGCACCATGCGGAGCCTGCGCACGATCACCTCGATGATCGTGGCCCCCTCGAGCACGGGACCGAGGTGACGTCGGGTGGCCTCGACCTCGGGGAGCTCAGGCATCCTCGTCGCCGAGGGCCTCGAGGGCGGCGCGGGCGGCATCTTGCTGGGCGCGCTTCTTGGACGATCCGGCGCCGCTGCCGAGCAGCGCCCCCTCCGACCGGACCGTTGCTGTGAAGAACCGGGCGTGGTCGGGGCCGGAGCCGACGACCTCGTAGAACGGCACCCTGCCGGCGCGGGCGAGGACCTCCTGGAGGCGGGTCTTGTAGTCGCGCTCTCCCGGCGACTCGGATCGCTCGGCGATCAGCGGACGCCACCGCGCCAACACCGCCCGCCGGGCCGCCTCGAGACCGCCGTCGAGATAGATGGCCCCGATCAGAGCCTCCAGGGCATCGGCGAGGATCGATGCCTTCGCCCGCCCGCCGCTTGCCTCCTCGCCCTTTCCCATCCTGATCATCTCGCCCAGCCCCACCGACCGGGCAACCGCGGCCAGCGTCGCCTCGTTCACGACGGCGGCCCGCACCTTGGCCATCTCGCCTTCGGTGAGATCGGAGGCCTCGTGGAGCTCGGTGGCGACCACCATCCCGAGGACCGCGTCGCCGAGGAACTCGAGGCGTTCGTTCGACTCGTCGCTCTCGCCCTCGGCCGTGAGCGAGCGATGAGACAGAGCGAGGGTCAGGAGCGAAGCGTCGGCGAAGCGATGCCCGATGACCGTCCGGGTGGTGTCGTCCTCATCCACTCAAACCCGCCTCGATGCGTGCGACCAGCCCTCGGTCGGCGCCCTCAGACGCCAGAACCAGCGCGTTGGCCACCGCGACCCGGCTCGATGAGCCGTGGGCGATCACCACGGTGCCTTTGACGCCGACCAAGTGGGCGCCGCCGTACGCCTCGGGATCGAACCGATCGCGCACGCTCATCAGTCGCGGGAGTACCACCGAGGATGCCTGCTGCACCTCGGGGCTCCCGTCGGCGGCCAGCGCCTCGAGGATCACCCGTCCGACGGCACGGGCCGTTCCTTCGGCCGTCTTGAGCAGCACATTGCCGGTGAACCCATCGGTCACGATCACGTCTGCGGTGCCCTTGCCCAGATCGCGGCCTTCGACGTTGCCGACGAACCGGAGCCCGGCGTGCGCCGACATCAGGTCGTAGGCGCTCCTCTCCAGCTCGCGTCCCTTGCCTTTCTCCTCGCCGATGTTGAGCAGACCCACGGTCGGCGCGTCGCGCCCCAGGTACACCTCGGCCACCACAGCCCCCATCACCGCGAATTGAACGAGGTGCTCCGGCTTGACGTCGACGTTGGCGCCGGCGTCGAGCACCACGGTGGGGATGCCGAGAGGGAAGATCGTGGCGATGGCGGGCCGGGACACCCCGGGGATCCGCCCGATCAGGATTGCCGCCGCCGCCATCGCCGCCCCGGTCGACCCGGCGGACACCATGCCGTCCGCCTCGCCGTCGGCCACCAGTCGGGCGGCGACCGCGAGGGACGATTGCTTCTTGGCCCTGACCGCGGCCGCGGGGTCCTCACCCATGCCGATGGACTCGGGGGCGTGGACGATCGGAAGCGCCCGGCCCTCCTCGGCGAGCTGAGCCTCGAGCCGGCCCTGGTCCCCGACCAGGATGACGTCGATGCCGCGCGCGGCGGCATCGAGGCCACCGAGCACCGTCTGCTGCGGGGCAAAATCCCCGCCCATGGCGTCGAGCGCTATGCGGGCCACGTCGGCCTCAGGAGGGGATGACCTCCCGGCCCTTGTACGTCCCGCACTCCGGGCACGCGCGGTGCGGGAGCTTCGGGGCGTTGCACTGCGGGCAGGGAGTGGTGTGGGCGGCGTCCACCCTCCAGGTCGCCTTCCGCTGGCGGGTCCGGGAGCGGGACATCTTTTTCTTCGGGACGGCCATGGACGAGCCTCTCGACGGTCGGGGTTACGGTTCCAACAGCTCTCGCAGCGAGGCGAACGGGGAGTCTGTCGCCTCCTCATGCCCCGGACAGGACCCCGTATTCAAGTCGCCTCCGCACCGGGCGCAAAGTCCGAGGCAATCGGGACGGCAGGTCGGGGCGAGAGGGAGCTCGAGGAGCACGGCATCCCGTATCGGCGGTTCGAGGTCGGCCACCTCGCCGTCGAGGGGATACCCATCGGGATCCTCGGCGAGGCCGAGCACCTCGGTCACCTCCAGGACGACCGGCTCGGCCCATTCGGTGAGACAGCGGTGACAGACGTGGGTGACCGTGGTCTCCACGCTGCCGCGCACCAGTACCCCGCCCGAGGCCCCTTCCAGAGTGAGGTCCCCCTTCAGGCCGAGACCGATACGCGACATCTCCAAGCCCCAGTCGACCGAGGTGTCGATCACGGCCGGGCGCCGGCGGCCCGTCTCTCCGATCAGGTCGGACACCGGAAACCGGAACGGCGAGGTCCCCCTGGGCATGGCCGTCAGAAGTCTCCGAGCGGGCCGGGGGTGTGCCGAGCCTGGTGCAACTCGGCCCGGAATCGTCGTACCTGAGAGAGCAGGTCGGAGAGCACACCCTCGGTCTGCTCGAAGGCCTGCTCGCTGTAATCCTCGGCCTCCAGGCGGATCCTGGTGGCCTCCCCCTCCGCCTGGCGCACCAGGGCGTTCGCCTCGTCGACCGCCTCCTTGACGATGTACGACTCGCTCACCAGCTCGTCGGACCGTTGGCGGGC
>Ga0299915_10004422_pt1 | contig 10244 bp, 8 predicted proteins | sample RVTome_13_FD_200263 | JGI IMG/M metagenome (GOLD analysis project Ga0299915, IMG submission 200263) | Soil microbial communities from uranium-contaminated site in the Upper Colorado River Basin, Wyoming, United States - RVT92D227 (version 2) ...
AAGAAGAATTGCCCTTCCTGATCTTTGGCCTTCAGGCGCCAAATAAAGAATAAACCCGCTTACAGCGGAAACCGTCCAAGAAATCAATAAGCCTATACTCGCCAAACCGCGTATTTTTTGCCTCATGGAGCTAATAGCTTAAATAACCAACCGAACAAGCTCTTTGTTTGTTCTTCCGCTGTAATCCTCTCTTGTAAAGAAGTATTTTCCTGAATTAGAGCTTGAATAGTTTCTTGAACCATCGTTATGTCACCTTGATTGGAAAGCTGGTTTTGCAGTTGCTCCAGTTGTCTAATCCTTAACCGGTTTTGCTCAAGTTGAGCTTTTAAATTTTTAACTGCGCCAAAGTCGGTGCCAGTCAAAAGTCTGGCTAATTTGCCTTTCGAATCAAGCTTGTTTAATTGCTCTTGAATTTGTGTTTGGGTTTGATTCTGTTCTCGGGCAACTTCTCTCACTTGTTCGCCGATTCCTCCAGTTGTTCTAATCTGCAACAACTGTTGAACATATTTCGCAACTTCGCTCATATTTTGAATAGCATTTTGACTGCGAGTCTGTAAACCTTCTCCTTGCCCTTCTTCCTGATTTTCCTGTTCCTGAGTATTTACCTGTAATTGAGAGTCTTCTCCTTGATTTTGGGTTTTGACCTGATTTTGATTCTGAACTTGATTGCCTGTTGGGGAAGGAGTAACTTTCAATTGCTGCTGGTTTTGTTGACCAGTGTTGGTATTTTGAGCTTCTGCTTCATCTTTGACTAAAACAAAGGAAAAACTGATAACCAAAGCCAGCGGTAGAAATATTAACAGTTTTTTCATTCAATCACCCCCTTTCATATTAGAATACACTATATAGAGTACACCTTAGGGGTGTATCAGGCAAGACACCTCTTGTGTTTAGCCAAATTTTGGATAACAACACTTCTTATATTTTTTGCCGCTACCGCACGGGCAAGGGTCATTTCGGCCGAGTTTTGAGACGGATTGATTAGATGATTGGGTGACTGGAGGATTGGGGGTTTCTCCTTGGGGTTTTAGGCCGGTCATGTCGGCTGTATCGACATTAGTTCGGATATTTTGCGGTCCGCCAGCTGGCGGATGAACTGGTCGTTGAGCCACTTGAATACGGAAAAGGCGCCTCGCCATCTCATAATCAATTTGAGCCACTAACGTTTCAAACATACTAAAGGCTTCATTTTTATATTCCACCAAGGGATCACGCTGGCCATAGCCACGAAGCCCAATCCCTTCCCGCAAGTCATCAACGGCATCCAAATGGTCCATCCATAAATGGTCAATGGAAGAAAGATGGGCAAATTTTTCCATTTCCCGAGAAAGCTCCGGCCCCACTTGTTTTTCTCTTGTCTCGTAAACATCATTGACAACTTTAAAAAGAAATTCGCTTATTTTTTCCGAGAGATTTACTTGCCCAGCGGAGCCTTGGCGAAGTTGGGCTATTTGACTTTTAATTTGCTGTTGTGAATTATCATCAAAAGGAACTATTTCGCAAAAACCATGAATAATATTTTCGTATTCCGGCTCTGAGTAACCTTCTGGGGAATACATTAAAACCATATTATCTATTTCCTTTTTCATTGTTTCTAAAATCTTTTCTTTCATATTTTCTCCCTCAAGCAACCTTTGCCGCAGGCCATAAATAATCTCTCTTTGTTTGTTTAAAACATCATCGTATTCAACCAGGTGTTTACGGGCATCAAAATTAAAGCCTTCGACCTTCACCTGCGCTTGTTCAATCGCCTTGGAAACCATTCTATGAGTCAAAGGCTGGTCTTCAGGCAAGTTGAACATCGTCATCAGGCGCGAAACTTGCTCTCCGCCAAAAACTCTCATTAAATCATCATCCAACCCTAGGAAAAATCTTGAAGAACCCGGGTCCCCTTGTCGACCGGAACGACCCCTCAGCTGATTGTCAATTCGGCGGGCCTCGTGTCTTTCTGTCCCGATAACATGAAGTCCACCTGCCACCACGACCTCTTTGTGTTGCTTCTGCCATTCATCTTCAAACTTTTGCCGCTGCCTCTCATCCTCTGTCTCCCATTTCTCTAGGTGTTTGCCCCCCAAAACAATATCGACTCCCCGACCAGCCATGTTAGTCGCCACGGTTACAGCGCCTTTTTTACCCGCTTCGGATAAGATTAAAGCTTCCCTTTCGTGCTGTTTGGCATTTAAAACCTGATGGGGGACTTTCTTATGATTTAAAAAGTCGGAAATAATCTCATTTTTTTCAATCGAAGTCGTTCCCACTAAAACCGGCTGGCCCCGCTTAAAACAGTCTTCAATTTCGGCGACCACGGCCGCATATTTGGCCCGCTGGGTTTTATAGATGACATCCGGGTGGTCTTTACGAATCATTGGTTTGTTGGTGGGAAGAACCAACGTCTCAAGGTTGTAGATTTTATGAAACTCCTCCGCTTCTGTGGCCGCTGTTCCGGTCATACCGGCCAAAAATTCATACATCCTAAAGTAGTTCTGAAAAGACACTGTCGCCAGCGTTCTTGATTCCTGCTGAATCTGAACCCCTTCCTTGGCCTCTACTGCTTGATGCAAACCCTCTGACCATCGGCGGCCAAACATCAACCGCCCGGTGAATTCATCGACGATAACTACCTGGTCCTCACGCACCACATAATCTTTATCTCGGATAAAAAGTGTTCTGGCACGAAGAGCATTTTCGACATGATGGATGGTCTCAAAATCTTTTTCGTAAAGGTTATCAACCCCAAGCATTTTCTCTATTTTCTTTACACCATGTTCGGTTAAATTTGCTGTTTTTAATTTTTCGTCAATCTGATAGTCGGTCTCGGAAGAGAGTCTATCGACTAGCTTGGCAAATTCATAATATTTTTTCGTCGGTTCGGTGTCAGGGGCTGAGATAATAAGAGGTGTTCGCGCCTCGTCAATTAAAATTGAGTCAACCTCATCGACAATCGCGAAATAATGGCCACGCTGCGCCATCTCTGAAAGCGTACCAACCATATTATCCCGCAGATAATCAAAACCAAATTCATTATTCGTCCCATAAGTAATATCAGCCTGATAGGCCTCCTGACGCGAGATGGGCTTAAGGTGCATTAAGCGCCATTCTGTCGCTTCTTTATCGGTAAATTCCGGATCAAATAAAAAAGCCTGCTCATGGATAATGCAAGCCACTTTAAGGCCCAAAATGTGAAAGATTTGACCGTTCCAACCAGTATCGCGGCGGGCCAAATAATCATTAACCGTCACCAAATGCGCCCCTTTGCCTGCCAAGGCCCGAAGATAAAGCGCCGGGACAGCCGAAAGAGTTTTTCCCTCACCGGTTTTCTGCTCCGCAATTTTTCCCTCAAATAAGGCCGACGCCGCCATAAGCTGAACATCGAAGGGCCTTTGACCAATTCCGCGCACTGCGGCTTCACGAGCCAGAGCAAAGGCTTCAGGAAGAACCTCTCCTAAAGAAGTACCCGAGGCAATTCTTTCTTTGAAATTGGCTGTTTTAGCCAAGAAATCTTTATCTTTTAATTTTTTAATCTCGCCCTCATAGGAATTAATTTTCTCGGCCATTTGCCGAAGACGCTCGATTTCTTTTTCGTTGGAGTCGAGAAGGCGAGACAGGATACCTAGCATATCTTAAAATTATACCTTTTTTTGAACTAAAAAACCAGCTTTTTGAGGCTGGCTTCTTAGGTTTGAAGATCTTCAAAAACGAAGTCTTACTTTCTCTTCTTTCTCTTTTTGGCCATGGACAGCTCCTTTCTAATATTTATATTGAATACTTTATACAAACAAAGTCAAGAAAAATACCTTGCTTCGAAACTATCAATTTGGGTCTTACTTTTGGCACAAAAATAATTTGTTTGTTGATGTTTTTTTAGCCTCAATTTTCGCAAAAATTTTTTCCAATTTTTCACCAAATTTATCCGTTTTTTCTTTTTTCTTTTCGTAATATAAACGATTAAAAATCACTATCCCCTTTGAAGAAAGACATTTCTGGATTCTTTTTATAAATTCATCAGTTTCTGCACCGGCTGGCACCTGGTCTCCTAAATACAAATCAACGAGTACCAAGTCAAATTTTCTGCTATCATGATATAAACCTGCCTCGCCGGCAGGCGGGTCATTAGAGCAAGAAAGGGCATCCTCTATCTTCACCTCTAAATTCTCAACCTCTACTAGACCGAAATATTTCTTCCCCAACCTAATCATCTCCGGATCAATTTCAATCCCAATAATTTTTACTCCCGGCCATTTTTGACTAATCAGTCTTGCCGCCGAACCAGCGCCCAAACCAAGAATTAAACAATTCTTAATAGCTAAATTGCTTAATTGCTTAATTGCTGTATTCCAAATCTTCTCTACCGGTTCTCCCGACTGACTAATTCCACTCACCACCAATCTTTTCTTGCTAAACCAATCTTCCCAAACTTGGATTTTCCCATTAATCGGAGAGTTAATCTCTTCCAAAACCGCATATCCCCGGAAAAATTTTTGAAGAATTTTTTTCATTCCTATTGGTAACCTTTCGCCTGAAGATCAAAAAGCTGAGCGTATGCGCCGCCAGCCTTCATTAGTTCCTGATGAGAACCCTGTTCTATAATCCTGCCTTTCTCAATAACCAAAATTTGATCTGCCAGTCTTACGGTTGAGAATCTTTGAGAAATAAAAATCAAAATTTTATTCTTGGCTTTTCTTGTCAAATTCTTGAAAATTTCCTCTTCGGCTTTGGGGTCGATATTGGAAGTTGGCTCATCAAGAATAAGCATTTCTGCTCCTTTTCGGAAAAGCATTCGGGAAATACCAACCCTTTGCCACTGGCCAATGGAAAGATCAATTCCCTTTTCAAAATCCACTGCTAAGGGATTTTCGTATTTAAGCGGTAGTTCGTCAATAAAGGTATCTATGCCGGTTTTGCGAGCTGCCTCTTTAATTTCGGCGATTTTCTCCACTCTTTCGATATCGCCATAACCAACACTTTCTCTGGCCGTGAAGGGATAACTTTCAAACTTTTGGAAAAGAATCGCCAAATGCTTATGCCAATTATTGATATTAATTTTTTTGAGATTTTCTTTTCCGACAAAAATTTCACCTTTTTGCGGATCATAGAAACGCGCTAAAAGCTTAACCAAAGTTGATTTCCCGGCGCCGTTCTCACCAACAATCGCTAATCTTTCACCCGGCCCAATGGTAAGATTAATATCTTTCAAAATCCAAGGTGTATCTTCTCGATAGCGAAACCAAACATGCTCAAAACGAATTTCCTCATTTAAAGACGCCAAGCGTCTACCGGTACTTTGATTAATGACTGGCCTAAGATTAAGAAACCAGATTAAATCAACCACGTAAAGATAATTTTCATAAATCTCCAAAAATGAAGAGACGAGACCGGCAAGATTTTGCTGAGTTGACCGTAAAGCTTGAATATACATCTGAAGCGACCCAACAGTAATCTTTAAAGTAAGCGTCAATACTACAAGCCAGACATACAAACCCACCTCAAGTAATGCAGAAGGTAAATATAATAGGCCGTGATAGATTTCTTTGGATTTGGCTAGATTTATTTCTTGATCGTAAATCCTCTTCTGAATCCCTGATAATTTTTGCGACAGAAAAAGCGAGAGATTTAAGATTTTAAATTCCAGAAAATTTGGATTTCTAGTTAAATACCCCGAGAGCCAACCCCAAAGTCGATATAAAGGTGAAAACAAAGTTAGTTGCTCATACTCTTTTTTAATAAACTTTGAATCAACCCAAAATTGGGGTAAGGAAAAGGCAAACACAGCCAATGCAATGTAAGGACTAAAGAAAATCAATAAACCCAAAGAACCAATGAGGCCCGCCAAATAATTAGGAATATTAGAAAATGGCATTATCAAACCCCAAGACCTTCTACCAGATTCCTGTTCGATCTTATTAAAACGATTCTTAAATTCGATATTTTCCAAAGTGGCAATATCCAATTCACCAATTTTATTACTCATCATCACTTCCATTTTTGCATAAAAGACTCTCCCAATGGCATAACGCAAAAACTCTGTAGCTCTTGAAAGTAAATTCCTAACAACTTCAACTATTATTCTTAAAACCAATAAGACGATGATAAAGTTTAACGCCGTTTGCCAAAACGGATTGCCAATATTGCCGACAATTTTATCCAAAATTAGTTTGTCTAAATAAAATGAGGGAAGAACAGAAAGCCCCCAAACACTGTTTAAAACCAAAATCAAAATTAAATAGCCTGGGGAAATCTTAAAAACGAGCTTGATCGTTTCTTTTAAGGTAAAAACAACCTGGCCGAAACGATTATCGAAAATAAGTCTTGGCGGTTTGATTATCATAACTTACCCAATTATGGCACAAACTTCACCTGAAGGAAATTATTTCTTTGAAGAGATTTTGGAAAAACCCGTATATTTTTGAAGGGCTTTGGGAACTAACACCGAACCGTCTTTTTGTTGATAGTTTTCCAAAATAGCAATAATCGTCCGGCCGATAGCTAAAGCGGTACCATTTAAGGTGTGTACAAACTGTATTGATGATTGATGATTGATGATTGATGATTGATAGCGGATATTAAGTCTTCTTGCTTGAAAATCGGTACAGGTTGAAGTGGAGTGGGTTTCCCGATAACGTTTCTCTGAAGGAATCCAACACTCAATGTCATATTTCCTCGCCGCCGGCGTTCCTAAATCTCCGGTGCACATCTTCACCACTTGATAGGGTAACTCCAATAATTGAACCATTTTTTCCTCCATCGCTAATAAATACTCATGCTCTCTGTCTGAAACTTCGGGTTTTGTAAAAGAGAACATTTCTATTTTGTCAAACTGATGGACACGCAAAATCCCTTTTGTGTCTTTCCCATACGAACCCGCTTCTCGCCGAAAACAAGTTGAAAAACCTACATACCTTAAGGGAAGTTTTCCTTCCTCCAAAAGTTCGTCCATGTGCATCGGACCAAGGGATTGCTCGGATGTTCCCACTAAAACAAGCCTATCTTTATCAAAGACATACATATCTTCTTCACCGCCATGTTCCAAGTATCCCATCCCGCCCATTACCTCTTTCTTTATTAAAACTGGCGGAACAACCGGGACGAAACCTTCTTTAACCAAAGTTTCTAAAGCCAAATTAACTAGGGCAAACTCAAGAAGGGCGGCTTCACCTTTTAAATAACCAAAACGCGCTCCAGAAACTTTCGAGGCCCGTTTGACATCGATAATATCTAAATTTTCCCCAATTTCTAAATAATCTTTCGGCGAAAAATCAAAATGTGCTGGTTCTCCCCACTTTCTAATGACTTTATTCTCACTTTCATCTTTACCCACTTCGACATCGGAAGCAGGAAGGTTAGGCAGTTGGAGCATAAAATCTTGAAATTCTTTTTCAGATTTCTTAAGCTCCTGCTCGACCAGTTTGAATCTCTCCTTAAGTTCTTTTGCCTCGGGGGTTTCTTTGCCAAGTTTGGCTAGTTTATTCCTCTGCGCTCGCAAATTTTCCGCTTCTTCCAAAAGTTCTCTTCTCTTCCTATCCGCCAACAAAATCTCATCCACAATTTTAGGATCAATATTTTTTGAGGCAATTCCTTTTTTAATCCTTTCCGGGTCATCTCGAAGAAGTTTGATGTCTAACATGACTTTAGGATATCACAGCCCAAGCTCTGAAGCAATTGATTGCATTGAAGAAAGTGTGATTTTGATAAACTCCTCCAAGGGAATGCCAAGTTTTTCCTCACAAAGAGCAATATCTTCCCGCCTGGTCCCTTTGGCAAAACTTTTTTCCTTAAATCTATTAAGGACATTTTCAACCGTCAAATCAGACAATTTTCTTGAAGGCAATACTAAAGTTGCGGCGACAATTAAACCAGTCAAACTATCTCCGCAAAAAAGTGTCCAATCCATCTCTGACTTTGGTTCGACTTGATTATTGTGCCAATTATGCGCCGCCATCGCCTGAGCGACATTTTCCGGAATTTCGTATCCCTTTTCTCTAAGCCAAGCTGTTATCTGAATCCCCTGTCTTTCCACCGGCACTTCTGGCGAATAATCACCATCATGAAGTAACCCAACAAGTTTCCATTCATCTTCGTTAACTATCTCTCTACTATGTTCTTTGTTGTATGTTGTTTGTTCTCGCGCCAGCGATCCCATCATCGCCTCGCAAGCCAGCATATGCTTGATGATATTTTTGTTTTCGATTTTTTTGTTTAAAAACTCTAAAGCCTCTTCTCGAGTAATCATCTTTTACCTCTCTTCGCTACGAACAGCAATATACCCAGATGCCAAAATTAGTATACCCCCAAGGAAAATATTGGCTGTCACAATTTGTCTTAAAAACAGATAACCCCAAATCGCCGCCAGAAAAGGTTCAAGATAACCAGCCAGAGTGACTGTCGAAGATTTCAGTATCTTAAATCCGTTTACATAAAAGAAAAAGGCAACGATTGAACTAAAGATACTTAAAAAGATGACGCCGCTAACAGCAAACGGTGTAATTTCCCACTTCTGAGAAAAAGCAAAAGGTGTTGCAATTACCACCTGAGCAAGCATAATAAGTAGAACCGTAATCCACGTCGGGTAATTTAATGATAATTTTTTAGCAATAACTGCTTGAATTGCGTTTAAAAAAGCTGCAGCCAAAATTGCAACAGTGCCAAAAAAGAATTTAGTTCCCACTGTCAGCTTTCCAAAATCTCCTAAAAGGATAATCGTCACCCCTACTATCCCTAGAGTTAAAGCAAAAGCTTTAGCAAGCTGTAAACCTTCTTTTAGAAATAAAAACCCAAGGACGAATGTAAAAATCGGTACAACACTATATAGGAGAACTGCTTGGGCGATCGGTACAAGTGTAAGAGATTGTAGCCAAAGCACGCCAGACAAACCTGAAGCTAACAAGAAAATAAGTAAAACCATGTTCAGTTTAACAACTTTTAATTCTGAAATCTTTGAGTTAAAGAAAGAATAAAACAACAAGTAAATCACAGCAAGAATGCTTATTCCCCAAATAGTCTGAATGGCACTAAAAGAAGAAAGATTGAGTATTGGCCCCGAGAGACTCCAAATAAAAAAGGCAAAACCTACCTTTAAAAATGCCGATAATTTTGGACTGCAAGTCATACCTTCCGCAAACTTTCTAATTCATTTAAAAGCTCAAGAATTTTTGGTTTTTTAACATGGGTGTGGGCGTTTTCCCAAAACTCATCTAATTTTCTGGGGTCCGCTCCAGCCAGTTCATACTCCAAGGCCTGCCAAGCAGTCGCTATTTTTCCCAGCTCGTAAAGAATAATCGCTTCTTTCGTTGCCCCAGGTGAATTCTCCACCGCCTGCTCTTTCCATAAATTAAAAACTTCATCTGTTCCTGAAACATCTGAAATCATTCTCTTTATAGCCAACTCTTCATCTTCTCGCTGATGATTTCCCACCTGATTTTTGCCTCTTTGGACGACTGGATCATGCGTCTCTGCCTCTTCCAAGTCGTGAATAAGAGCCATTTTTATAAGCTTATTTTTCTCTACATCCAATTCATCACCTAAAAGCATCGCCAGAAACGCCACTCGCCATGAGTGCTCAGCCACTGTCTCGGGATTGAGCATTCCTTCGCGTACCCAACCAGTTCTTTCAATAGACTTAAGTTTTCCCGCTTCAAGAAGAAATCTAGCTAAATTTTTCATCGAGTCGCCTCTTTTATCCTCTGCCCTAAAAACTTTTTGTCTTGAGAAAGTAAAAGGGCAGCGGCTTTAGGGCCATGAGGTCTGCCTAAAAGCACTAGATAAATAGCCTCAAAGGCTTTAACAGAGGGAAGCCCAACCTTCTTCGCGGCTTCGTAAAGCTCAAAGCCTAACTTCGTTTCATTTTTCCAGTCCTTTTGGATAATTTCGGCTACTTCTCTAAGATATTTTTTCTGCTCAGGAGATAATTCTTTTACCTGTGAAGGCAGCTTTTCTTGAACCTTAAAAACAAAATCCGCTGGGGCGTAACCATCCAGCCAAATCTTGGCATATTTCATTCTTTCTTCTAAAATCTCCGGACTGACACCAAGAAACTGTTTTTTAATATCAACTCCTGGCATTTGTATGAAAGTAGCCACATCTCGAAAACGAGGAAAGACAATTTCTCTCTTCGGCGCTCGGCTAATTTGCGAAAGTTCAAAAATTCTTCCCAAGTCAGATTTTCTTCCTTTTTCAAACCATTCTCTAGCACAACGGTCATACTCATCAAATAAATCCGGAATCGTCATCCCGCCAGGAGCAAAATCAAT
>Ga0299915_10004425_pt1 | contig 10236 bp, 25 predicted proteins | sample RVTome_13_FD_200263 | JGI IMG/M metagenome (GOLD analysis project Ga0299915, IMG submission 200263) | Soil microbial communities from uranium-contaminated site in the Upper Colorado River Basin, Wyoming, United States - RVT92D227 (version 2) ...
GCGACTGGATAAAAATGCGGGCCGACCTGTTCACTCACCCTAAAATCGTCCGCATTTCGTCCGCATTAAAAGCGGACACACTTCGGACTGTTGGCGGACTAATGTCCGTTTGGTGTCTTTTTGATGCACACTCAGTCGACGGTAAACTTGAAGGTTACACCGCGCACGCAATCGACGAACACCTTAGATGGCCTGGATTTTCACAAGCAATGATCGGCGTCGAGTGGATGATCGAAGGGGCGCAAGGTCTTGAATTACCAAGGTTTGATTGCCACAACGGACAGTCTGCAAAGCGCCGTGCACAGGATGCAGACCGTAAAAAAGAAGTCCGCAAAACGTCCGCACCAGAAGCGGACAAAAAGCGGACTAGAGAAGAGAAGAGAAGAGAAGATATACCATCTACTAACGTAGATGGAAGGCAACCGAGAAAAATTAAGTCAAAACTGCCTGAAGAGACTTTACCGACAGCGGAACATTTAGCCTATGCAAGACAGAACTCATTGAACCTATCGGAAGAGATTATTGGATTTCGCCTGTATCACGAAAAAGAGCTAACACTTAGTGGTAGCTGGAATTCATCGCTCAGTCTGTGGTTGAGGAACGCAGTAAAATTTAGACGCGAAGCGCCGCAGCAAAGTCTGATCGCACCAACTACCAATAAATGCGAACACCCAGGATGTACAAAAAATGCAAACCTACGCACCTCAAAAGGCCATAGATGCACGGAGCATATGTGATGGAAAACGAGCTCATAAAAATGCGGTGGCTTGAATTTCCTTTGACTCTGGAGAATGGCGTGAAGCTGCAAGGGAAAAAACTCCAATATCAGTTTTTGCAATTCCCGCCTATGGGGTGGTCGGAATGGATAGATATTCCAACGGAGACAGAAAAATGAACGCCACCCGCCTAGCCCTAGCCCTCGGTGAAGTTGCGATGAACCCAACCGGATACCGAGACGACTTCTACGACTGGATGATTGCGAACGGTCACATCTACATCGCTTTCGAGCGCGAGGCAGATCAGATTAGGGCGCGTGGGCGGTCGCATTATTCTCACAGAACGATTTGGGAATACCTGCGCCATGAGACTGCGCTGCGCGAAATAGATGGTGAATTTAAAATGAATGACAATTTCACGAAGTATGTCGCGCTGCTTTATGTGAGACTACACCCGGAGGCTGGTCAGTTTTTCAGCTTCAGGTCGGTGAGTGTTTGTGATATGGCGAGGGCGGCATGATTGAGACGCAGAAGATACTGGTTGCCGATGAGTTGTTGCGGGCTGAGATGGGGATGTAAATAGTTCTTGACTTATTACTGGTAATGTGTTATCATGTTTATACGGTGATGGTTAATCCGGATAAACAAGGAGTGCAAAATGACAGTTTATTTTGAGTGGGATGTGGAAACGGTTACAACCATAGATACAAAAGAAACAGAGACTGGTGAAATACTGGAACACTACCATTGCGACACGTACGAACAGGCAATTAGTGAAGTGCAACGTGCAGCACCAGAAGGAAGTGCATATAGGATAGTTTTGGTGCGTGACAGAACTGACAAATACGAAAGTTTAGTTTGCCGGTCGTGGGCATACATTGAGGACGGGAAGCTACCAGAACATTTCGAGGATGCCTACAACAATCAAACGGCAAAAGTACCGGCAAAATTTCACAAAGAGGTTGCGCGAGCATGAAATCAAACAAACAAATACAGGCAGACTTCAAGGCACGGATGAGGTCTGCCGGTTTTGTGCATACATCGGTTTGGGTGCATGAGTCGAAGCTGGAAAAGGTTAAGGCTTACATCTCAAGGTTGAATAAACAAACCACCAAATGATCGTCCTTCCTATCAAGGCCGAAGACGCTTATCCGTGGTTGCTGCAAAAGCACTATGCCAAGCGGCTATGCCGGTTGCTGGGGCGCAGGATATGAACGACCGCCGCACCTTCATATTCAAACACGACACACCATGAGCCGCGAAAAGATATTCCTTCGAGTTGCGAAAGGATCGCTTATCCCTGCAGACGGATACGCCGAGCAACAACTACGCGCCAGGGGATACCATATCGGAGATGTGATAAAAGCCGACCTGACGAAATTGCGCAATCCAAAATTCAACCGCCTTGTGCATAGAATCGGGCAGCTTGTTGTTGCGAACATAGAGGCGTTCAAAGGTTTGGACGCTCACCAGGCTTGCAAGAGATTGCAGATTGAGGGGCACATAGCCTGTGACGAGATCGGCATCATGGTGCAGGGCTATGGCATGGTGATACAGTTCATCCCGCGCAGCCTGTCTTTTGAGACGATGGATGAGGCCGAGTTCCACGACGCGGCGCGCGGGATCTGCCGGACGATTGCGGAGAGGTACTGGAAGGACTTGAGCGCGGAACAGATCGAAGAGATGGCGGAATCATTTGTGGGGGAAGCATGATCGAACAAATAGGCATAGCCGCAACCGGCGTAACTGCAATCTTTCTAAGTCAGGACAAGCGCGAAGGCTGGCGCAAGTGGGCGTGCATATTCGGATTGATCGGTCAGCCGTTCTGGTTCTATTCGTCATTCGTCGCCGGGCAATGGGGAATCTTCGGCTTGTGTTTTCTGTACACGCTAGCATGGGCGCGCGGGTTTAAGGCACATTGGATGGCAGCATGATCGGCACCCGCGAATTCATCCCCGCCCAGCGCTTCGAGTACCGCAACCCGAAGATACTGGCGCACGCCAAAGGCCAGCCGTGCCAGAACTGCGGACGCGAGGACGGTAGCACGGTGGCGGCACATTCAAACCTAGCGGAGCATGGCAAGGCCAAAGGCATGAAGGCGCACGACATCTTTGTGGCATATTTGTGCAGCACCGCCTGCCACCCTTGGCTGGATCACGGCACAGGCAGCGACCCGACTGGGACATGGCAATCCGACCGAGGCGACAAGCGCGAAATGTTCATGAAGGCGATGTTCAAGACGCAGGTGATTCTTCTTCGGGATGGGGTGATGAGGTGATCGAGCTTTTCAATATGGACTGCATGGATTACATGCGCGGATTGCCAGATAAGGCGTTCGACCTCGCAATAGTTGACCCTCCATACTTTGAAGGCCCAAACAAGCCCGGATTTTACAGAAACGGAAAATTCAGCAGCACTTTGGTACCGGCAGGTGAGTACAGGGAATTGAAACATTGGGATGTGCCTGGACCGGAATACTTCAAAGAGCTGCAGCGCGTGTCATGCAACCAGATTATTTGGGGCGCAAACCACTTTGCAGACCGGTTCAAGTCGGACGGACCGGGCTGGATTGTTTGGGATAAGGAGAATGGTGCAAGCTCATTTGCTGACGCCGAGCTAGCGTACAGTTCGTTCGATAAGGCCGTGAGAATTTTCCGGTACCGCTGGAACGGAATGATCCAAGGATCGCATGGGAATAAAGCGCTGAACGAAAAGCGCATTCACCCAACCCAGAAGCCGGTAAAGCTCTACGAATGGCTGCTGACCAACTACGCCAAGGCTGGCCAGCGCATAATTGATACGCACCTCGGGAGCGGAAGTAGTGCCATAGCTGCGCACAATCTTGGATTTGAATTCGTTGGCATGGACAAAGACTTCGACCATTACGAGGGCGCAAGCCAAAGACTAAAGGAGCATCAGGCCCAGCAAGTGCTATTCGAGCCAAATGCGGTACCGGTACAAAGCGAAATTGCATGACCTGCCACCCCTGCCGTCACTGGATATGCGAAACAGTGCGAGTGCATGGCGGAACCTGGGCGGTGTGGAAGTGCCCGGAGCGCAAGGTTGAATTCGGCAATGAGCGCGACTGGAAGGAAAAGCGCGCGAAGGAACATAAGTGCAGGAGTTTTGAGGTGAGGATTATTTGAAATGAAATCCAAGTACAACGCCAAAAAGACCGAATACAACGGGAAAATGTATTCCAGCAAGAAAGAGGCGAAGCGGGCGCAGGAATTGCACCTGCTGGCAAGCGCAAAGCACATCGCAGAGTTACGGGAGCAGGTAGTATATATCCTCGCCCCATCGGTAGTAGTTCAAGGCCGCAAACGCCCGCCTATGCGCTATGTGGCAGATTTTGAATACATGGACATGCGCAAACCGCCCGGCGAGCGGCTAACAATTGAGGACTGCAAAGGATTCAGGACGCCGGTTTACAACCTCAAGCGACATTTGATGATGAGCGTACACGGAATCGAGATTCTGGAGACGTAATACCTGACAAATAAACACAGGAACCCCAATATATATGGGTTGTAGAGCATAGAAAAAGCTTGCATTACGGCAGAATGTTAGCGTGCAGAATGATATAATTGCGTTGCCGGGACAGGTGTTCGAACACTTTTCCCTCCCTCGACGGGGTGAATTACCGGCAACCGTCAATTACCGTCGAGGGGTATCAAATGAAATTCTGCAAGAAATGTGATATCGATACAGAGCGTACAGGGCGAGGTGTTTGCAAAATCTGTAAGAGTAAGCAAGACGCTAAATTCTATGCAGAAAATGCGGAAATAAAGAAGAAAAAATCCGCTGCATGGCGCATGAACAACCCCGACAAAGCTAGAGAAGTTCGTGATAAATGGCAGAAAGCAAACAAAGATAAAGTGTGTTTGAGTGTATTGAGATGGAAAAATGCAAATCCGCTCGCCATGGCCGCAATGTACAGAACGAGAAGAGCAAGAAAATATGCTGGGGGCAAACACACGGCGGAAGATATAATCCAGTTATTGAAATTGCAAAAATACAAGTGCCCGTGTTGTAGGGTTAGTCTGAAGGCCGGATACCATGTAGATCACATTATTCCATTGGTGTTGGGTGGGACGAACAAAAAGGAAAACTTACAAATTTTATGTCCTACTTGCAATTTGCAAAAATCAGCGAAGCACCCGGTAGAGTTTATGCAGAGCCGAGGATACTTACTATGATCCGCCCCAGCTACTGCACATGGGAGGGGATGAAGGTTTTGATGGCTAGAGAATTGGAGAAGAAATGAGCGACGACTGGGCCGAACTAACCATAAAGCAACACCAGCTAACCCAGCAACTTGAGGGCGAGCTGAACGAACAGGACTACAAAGCCGCGTTCGCCACTTCAGTGCAGATGGTGAGCGCATCCATCAAGTTGCAGCAGTGGGTTTGGGAAAGGTTGCCGAAATGAGCAGATTTAAAACGAAATTTTGCTGGTGGCCGGTTCGGCTACTACGCCGTATTGATCCAATCGGACACAATGGCCCGACGATGGAGATAATCGGTTGGGTATGGTTGCAACGTGCTGCGTTGGTGAACAACCTGAACCACGGATGGATTGCTGTACTGGACACAGTGCCGGAACCGGAGAAGTGCAAGAAGTGCGGTCAGGTATTGCCGAAATGACCCACGACCTCACAATAGGCATCACCAATACCGAACATTGCGCCCACGGGATGCACTTCGTCCGTCCTGAGCAAATCACATGGATATTCCCAAAGACCGGAGGCCGGCGCCGGATCTGTGAGGATTGCAAAGCGAAGGTCGAGAAACGAAACAAGGAGATGAGGCGTGAAAATGCTTAATGATTGGCTGAAGGCGCGCACCTTAAAGCGCAAGGCGAAGAATCTCAACGATGCGATCAAACTGGTAGAATCCACAGGGCTGACGGTGTGCGAGATCGTATCGGTTGCCGGCACGGATTACATCAAGGACTCAGAAGGTGCTTTGCATAGGATTGGAGGTAAGAAATGAGCAGCAATTTATACTGGCGTCCAGTAGATGTTAATGCTGAGAGACTACCAAAATCGCTCAAATTTGCCATATCGAGAAGATTGTGGGACACGGACGGAAGTTGTGGAAGCGGGGAAGCTGTAATGTCAGTAAACGACATACCGTATCTTGAAGGGTTGCGCGATGCTGGAGTTGATGGGGCAAAGGAATTGATTGGTCACATCGAGAAGCATGGGGCTGTAATTTTGTGGCATGAGCATTAACCAATGGCATACGAATCGTTTATGTATAGAGATCCAATAGAATCCGCCATGAGAGCGGAAGAACAACGATGCACCGGCTGCAAAAGCCTGACAAAGTTGTTTGACCGAGAGTTTTGTGGTATTGGTAGGAGAGAGCTTAAAAAGTGCAAGAAGTTCACAAAAAGGGACGCCAATGCTATCCAAAGACCAATTCCTTGAGCGCCAGGAGCGCGTTGTTAAATTGGCAGATGTGCCAAACTCAGTAACCGTCGCCATGGATTGTTGGGTGCATTGGATGGGGTCCGGAGAGGGGTGTCGAGGATACCCGAGAAAAGCCGCCTGCTTCGCATCTGGAGGGTTGAATAGCGTGGAAGACATGGATTCGGAGGCGCGATCATTCGCCGCCAGGGCTGTAGACGGGGCAGTAAACTCCCTCGCTCACGTAGACCGAACCTGCATCGGGATAATCTGGCTGGGCCACACGATCCACTTCCGCCGGGTCGATGTTGAAGACAGGGCGATAGAGGCGATGCGGCTGATCTATCATGGGTTGGTGATGAGGGGGGTGGCGTGAAAATCACAAAGAGCATAAAAGTTAACAGGTCACTACCAAGCGTAGACCGCAATGGATTCTCGAAAATATCGCGCCACTTCAAGCCGGCCGGTTACTACCACAACAGGCCGCACATAAAAAACCCATATCACGCTATGCAGATCGGAAAGATTGAAGGATTTAGGTTTATTTTGTCGCCAACAATCCCCTTGACAACAAAGAGATAAGCCTTTAACCTCGCAACCTGCTGGACTCCTTCGCCCTAAAGAATTGAGTTCGTCGGCCCGCCAAGTGCGGGTTTTTTCTTTTAAGGAGCTGAATGACAGACCCAACTTGGATAACCGAGGCGCGCAAGCACATAGGCGAGAAAGAAATCCCCGGTGCTGCCTCGAGCGCATGGATTCATTCCATATGGCTCAAACTCAAGGGCGGCGCATGGATGTGGAAAGCCTACGGAGGGGATGATTCAAAGCTTCCGTGGTGCGGCGCATTTGTTGCTTTTTGCCTGAAAGAAGTCGAGATCAATCCTCCGGACAAGTACGCATCGGCGCGCGAGTGGGCATTCTATGGAACCCCGCTGGTCGGTCCAATTCCAGGCTGTATTGTGGTGTTTTCGCGGGACGGATGCGGACATGTTGGTTTCGTAGTTGGAGTGGACGAAAAAAATAGGCTCATGGTGTTAGGCGGAAACCAAGGAGATTCCGTCAAGATTTCCCCTTTCGAGCGAAACAGGGTGGTTTCCTACCGATGGCCAGAGACAATCACCGCGCAAAACCAGTTTCAAGCGCTACCAATCATGCGTAGTAAAGATCAAAGCTCAGCCAACGAGGCATAATTATGGACCAAACCGCATCCGCTGTTGCCGCCGCTGTCGCATCCGGCGAACAAACAGTCGCCATTACCTCATTCCTGACATTTTTCATTCTGCAGTTGTTGGGCGCTCTGGCGCACTACCGCGTGGTATGCCAAAGCGGTCGGCACATGACAGGATTGTGGGCGTACATGACCGGAGAGTGGGGAAAAACCACCGTTCCGATGGTTTTCGCACTGTTCGGAACCAGCCTTTACTCAGCCATCACCGGCACAGCAGATTACGTCAATCCAGAACTTGTTTGGGCGATTCTTTCATCCGGACAGTTGCCGTTGACCAGCTTGGGTATGGTCGTACCAATTATTGCCAGTGGTTACGCATGGGATAGCCTGCTCAATCGCGGCGACAACGAGCCAAAATAATGTTCACCTTCCTGCAACCATACATAAACACGATCAAAAGCATTCTGTCTGTATCAGTATTGGCTGCAATATGCTTTGGCTGGTGGTATTACGGTCACATTAGGTACGAGGAAGGCAAGGCTGATATCCAGGCATTACGCGACAAAGACAAAGCCGAAGGCGACCGCCAGGCCGCCGAAACCGCCAAACTCAATAAGGATCGAGAAAATGCGCTCAAACAAACCAAAATTGCTCTTGCCGACACTCGCGGCAATCTCAATATCGCTCTTGAGCGGCTGCGCGACCTTCCCACTGTGCTTTGGCAGGGAGACGTGTTCATGGCAGCAGGTCAACGAACGGCAGTGCCCGGCGCCCCCGGCAATCCCGGAGGAATTGGTATCCGTGTCGAAAAACGAATCGGTAGCTGCGAGGGTGCAGGCTCAGACCCATGTTACATCACACGGGAGTTCTTCGAACAAGCCTTGAATGATGCAGTAGATCGAGGAATATTAAGGAAGGCAGCGCAAGCCCAAGGGATAAGACTCATTCCAAAGGATGGTAAATAACCATGCTACAAAGACGTGACAGTGACAAATTGGGAGAAAAAACCGGCCCTTACAACCAGTGCCCTGCGTTCTTATCCCATGACTCTGTGGCTACTCTTCACGTTGCTCTCGGTGAAATTCAGCGCCAAATGAACGATCAGGCCGACACAACCAAAGAAATCAAAGCCCAAAACGAAAAGCATACGGAAAGCCTCAAGGAAGTCAAAGAAATGCTAGGGGTGTGGAAAGATACTAAGGCAGTAGGCCGGTTTTTCAAGTTCTCAGCGAAGGTCTTGCTTGGCCTTGCCGGTATAGGCGGAGCAATAGCTGCAATATGGTCGGGCGGAATGATTGTCCTTCATAAGATCTGGCCGTAATTTATTTATTTTTTCATTGGATATAAGGGGTGGCGATATGGCCGATACAGTTGGTCTTCTGAAAACGCGCGGAGAATGGATAAATGCCGTCGAGAGCGGCGAAACCACCCTCACCCACAAGGATTGGTACGACCAGAAGTACAGCAACCAAACCAAGCAGACCGACGAGGAAAAGGCCAAGCAGGTGAAATCCGCCTACGACAAGGTTGCCTCGAAGTCCATGGCGCGCAAGACGCTTGTATGATGATCACCGGCGCAGACAGAGAGCGCTTCGGAGAGTCTTTGGACATCGCGATCAAAGCTGGAGCAAAATGGGGCAGTATTGTGGAGAATATTATCAACCCGTTTATCAAAGCCAGCGGGAACAATGAAGACGCAATCTACGCCATCGAGATGTACAAATTGAACTCAAAACAGCCAGATCGTAATCTGGCTGCGTGGCCGTAAGGGGTGACGAGATGACCAAAGCAGCAAAGCCGGGGGTGAAAAGACCGGCTGCGGGGAAGGTGGGGAAGAAGCCGGCAGCCAAGAAGGCCGTAGCCATCCCTGACCATCCGCTTATGCTCAACGACAAGGAGTGGAACAAAGACTTGGTGATGAACCATATCTGCGACCAGCTTGCCACAACGTCAAATGGGATCGGGACCATCCTCAAGCTTGGGTATCAAGGGAAAGACCTTCCGAGCTATTCAAGTATTATGGCTTGGCTGGCTGATGATGAGCAGATTCTGGACAGATACGCGCGCGCAAAGGAGGCTCAAGCCGACTACATGGCCGACGAGATCCTTGATATTGCCGATGATGGCACGAATGACTGGATGGAGCGCAAGGATAAAGACGATCAAGGTCTTGGATGGCAACTCAATGGCGAGCATGTCCAGCGCTCCAAGCTTCGCATTGAGTCCAGGAAGTGGCTGGCCTCAAAGCTCAAGCCGAAGAAGTACGGCGACAAGACGACAATTGCTGGGGATGCGGAAAATCCTTTGGCCGTGCTTACGATGGACCAGATCACGACCAGCCCGGCCAGCCGCATCAAGATCAAGTGAGCCAGATCGAGGTTGTAAACTGCCTTGGCGACTGGCAGTGGAGGCTGGCAAACCTGTACTACATCGTTGACGAGCAGGGCAAGAAGGTAAAGTTCGCGCCGAACACCGAGCAGCTCGACCTGTTGAGCAACATGCACTACTACAACCTGGTGCTGAAGGCGCGCCAGCTTGGATTTACCACCTTGATCGACATCCTGGCGCTGGACCAGGTGTTCTTCACCAAGGATTACACAGCGGCCATCATTGCCCATGGGTTGACCGAAGCCGGCAAGATATTCCGCAACAAGGTGCAATTCCCTTGGAAGAACCTGCCGAATGCTGTTAAGGCGCTGAATCCGCCATCGAACGTATCGGCATCGGAGATGGTGTTCAGCAATGGATCAAGCATCTCCGTGGCGACATCGGCGCGGTCTGGAACGCTGCAGTTCCTGCATATATCCGAGTACGGGAAGATTTGCCGCAGATACCCTGAGAAGGCGAGTGAGATCAAGCTCGGCGCCCTCCCGGCGGTTCACGCAGGCGGGCTGGTGTTCATTGAATCTACCGCTGAAGGGACCGGCGGACATTTCTAC
>Ga0299915_10004426_pt1 | contig 10234 bp, 8 predicted proteins | sample RVTome_13_FD_200263 | JGI IMG/M metagenome (GOLD analysis project Ga0299915, IMG submission 200263) | Soil microbial communities from uranium-contaminated site in the Upper Colorado River Basin, Wyoming, United States - RVT92D227 (version 2) ...
CGGTACCGTCGGCCTGACGCTCGCAGATCACCCGGCCAAGGTCCCAATAGAGCGCCACCAACTCCTTGTTGACGGCGCGCAAAGCCTCGTACTGGGCGGAACGCACACGCTCTTTGATTTCCGCCAAGAGAGATGGGTAATCATCTGGCATCAGTCGGTTATCCGGGCTCATATCCCCTCACCTTTTAATTGTTCTGGTGTGCGTTCCTCAAGCCACAGTTTACCCCGGTAGAGATGAGCATTCGCTTGGGCCGGGATGTCGCCCCCACCCAGCCTTTGAATGGCTCGACCCTTTCCCATGGGGACTCCACACACATTCTTCCAGCCGATCTTGCGCCATTTCAGAAACCGTCAGGCGTCAAGCGTAAGGCGCGAAAAGCAAAAAAGCCCATTCCCTTTTGAAGAACAGGCTTTATGAGCAAACCTATTATATGAATTCCTCATCATCCCCACCTGAGTTGAACTCAATATACCAAAAATAGAAATTTATTACAATTCCTGAATATCAACGTGAACCGTAAGGCCTGAAGGGAAAGAGGTATTCACACGTGGTTAGCGATTGGGGGCCAGGTCTTACTTTTTGACATTTTAATTTTGAGAGACGAAAGAAAATGTTCTTCAGACTTGATCATTGACCTCGGTCTTACCCGTAATGAAATTCGGTATATTCTCGATCCAGCGGTAGATCACGGCTGACAATATTCCATATGATATCGGGATCCACATCAAAATAACCATGTACTATAACAATCTCTGGTTCCGGCAATTTGTTTCCAGGGAAGTGTTTATGGGTTTTAATATTTTAGAGTCGTTTTTTGGCAAAGGCACGGCCGGAGGGACTCTTAAGATATTTTTCAAAATCGAGGGCTTTCTGCCAAAGAAATTGAACAGGAGGCAGATTTATTGATGGGCTGAAGCTTTATACGTTTGGGGTGGAATAGAGAAAAACCCTTAGCGGAGCCAGTGCTCAATTGGCGCCACCAGGAATTCTTTCACGGGAATGCCACCGCTACCTACCAGTAATTGACGCTTCACCTTGAATGTCTTGGAGAAAGCATTCATTCCAGCAAGTCGTTCCCTTCTACGGCCCGTTTTTACCTCAATCGCAACCAGTTGGCTCCTCCCCCTTAAGACAAAATCCACCTCCTGATTCCTGTCAAGCCAGTAATATACTTCGATATTTTTCTCCCGGGCGCTATTCACAAGATGAGCTCCAACAGCAGATTCGACCAACCTCCCCCAATACTCATGGTCCTGTTGTGCCGTTTCTAAGGTCAGATGGGATGGGGCGGACATCAGCGCAGTATTCAATACCTGAATCTTTGGGCTTGATGACCGTTGCCTGATTCGCTTTCCAGAAAACTTCGACAAGCCTGCAATTAAGCCAGCCCCATTGAGCAAATCAAGGTAGTGTGCCAGGGTGGTTGTGTTCCCGGCATCGTGCAATTGACCAAGCATTTTTTGATAAGACAATACCTGCCCTGAATAATCACAACACAGTTGGAAGAGTCTCCGCAGAAGCGCAGGTTTATCCACACGAGTCAAGAGCAAGATATCCCGTGAGATCGTGGTCTCAATAAGGGAATCGATGATATACCTCGCCCATCGGTCAGGATCTTCGATGAGTGCGGCTGCCCCCGGATAGCCCCCGTATAGGATGTATTGTTCAAGATCCCAACCAAATGCCTCTTTCATCTCAACAAACGACCAGTGGATCACAGGAATAATTTCGAACCGCCCGGCCAAGCTTTCAGTTAATCCCTTCTGTACAAGTAACGGGGACGACCCTAAGATGACCACCTTCAGCGGCAGACCTGAACGGGTATCTTCATCCCATAAGCGTTTAACCACCTCAGACCACCCCGTAACTTTTGGGACCTCATCCAGAATGAGCAGGGCCCCCTTTTTCCTATTTTTCTCATTAAGCTTTAAACGTGCCATTTCCCATTGCTGCGCGATCCATGGATGGTCCCGGAGCGTAGGCTCATCAGCTGTGGCAAAGTGGACAGGTATCTCAACGGCCTCCATCGCCTGTCGTGCAATGGTTGTCTTTCCAGTCTGTCTGGGTCCGGCTAACACCTGGATGAACCTCCGGGGTTCCTGAATGCGCTTCAGAAGGGTATGAAATGCGGCTCTCTTAAACATCCCAAGCTCCTTTCGGATCAAACAATTTACTCAGTATATTGAGTAATTTTACTCAAGGTTCTTAGGAAGTCAAGTGAAAAGATTACAGATTACAAAAAGACAAAGGGGCTAACCCGATCTGATTAACCCCTTAAAGGCCTGCCGAGACGTAGCCTTGAAGTGCTTGATAAGTCCGCCTTCGCCTTATAGCTTCGGCGCGACAGACTCCGCTTTTCGGTAAATTCAGAAGCAACCTTTAATTCATGGCCTGCCGAGACATAGCTTCCAAGCGAAGTCTGGTGGCCTGCCGAGAACAAAGGGGACAGGAGGTTTCTTTTTGTGGTAGATTATAAATAAAGTTTTTCTACCTTACTTTTTGAGGTATAACCTCTCCCTCTAAGAATATATAACGTTGGTTCTAAAACAGCTTAAGTCCCTGAGATTTAGTTATATTCTCCTGCTTATTTTTCCCTTCCAAAAATCTCATCCGCCACATATCAAAACAACACAAAGAGCATCCTCCTGCGTCCCACCCCACGGGACTACCGGGGACAGGTAACACCGTGCCTTCGGCAGGCATGGCGCATAGCGCAAACATACTGCCGTAAAGCGTGAAACGCAAGGGGTTAGGCGAAAATCTGAAATAAAAACTGCCCTAATTCGGTTCACGAGAAAAGCTCATCGCCTTTTCTGCTCTTTAGATCCTTTTAAGGGCTTGTAGGGCACATGCGGTTCTTCCACCAAGAACCCGATTTGTCTCTTCGGGGGTTCAGGCTCTGGCGGTCTCATGAGTTGCCTGATAGCAACCACCAGGGATCGTATCGATTCATCATGGTTTTGCAGTTTTCTCTCCAGCGCGGCAAGCTTGTGGGCTAACTCCTTATGTGTTGACAACATTTCCCGGAGTTTGACAAATGCTCGGACCACAAATACGCTGATTTGTACGGCCCTCTCCGTATTTAGAACGCTGGCCACCATAATTGCCCCATGTTCAGTGAATGCATTGGGTAGGGCCTTAGCATATTTGAGGTTTTTAAGGTGATCACAAATTGTGATCACTTGATCCTTTTCAGGCTGTGTAAGTTTAAACATAAAGTCTTGAGGGAAACGCTTTAGATTTCGTCTCACCGCTTGGTTAAGGACACGGGTTGGCACGCCATATAGCATTGCAAGGTCAGCGTCCAACATGACTCTCTGCCCACGGATTAAGAGAATCCGTTGTTCAATCTGACCAATTGGGATGATGGCTTGCTGACCTTTCACCTCTTAACCTCATTTCTGCTTACGCAATAAGGTCACAATTTGTGACCTTAAACAGGAAAATAAGTTGTTTTGAAATAACGTAAATTCCCCCATCCTGAGTTGCACTCAATATACCAAAAATAGAAATTGATGATAATCTTTTTAATTGAAGGGGGCCTGATGCCTTATCTCCTAAACCTTCTCCGGCGGCTTGGGGCCGACATATTTTCTGTCCTGTCGGCTTCATCTATTCTGAAAAAAGCCATGTGGATTACTTTGTCCTGGTACACGAGGGAGGATCCCACCATCGTCTTGCCCTCGAACCGGTGGTCCCATCCATGCCCAATGGACTCGTACCTCTTTTCTTCACACTGGGTAGCTTCTTTGATAAAAGATTTCGCTTTGTCTATGGAAACCCCATCTCCATTTTTCTTTTTCTGAAGAAGTCCATCCATCGAATAGCTCTTTACTAACTTGGGATGAATGATTTCATATGCCGAGCTGAGGGAGAGGATGTCGAAGCCGACAGCCATTCCATTCACCATCACAAAGATCCCTCTCTGATGAGGCACATACTGAAAGGCATCGAGATAACCTTTCAGATCATTTTCCCTGGAGTCAAATACCTCTCCCATGGCTCCTGTCGGAGAGTGAACACCCGCTGCCATGGAAAAATTTGCAATCCCCTCCCAGACTGCTCCCTGGTCCCCGGAAAATCTCCGGGACTCTCTCAGAGATCGGCTGACGGATGAAGCTTTCTGGCTTCTCATAGTTCGAGCCATCACATGACCGGACTCTGAAAACTCCCTTGACGCATAGGCCCACCTTCCCTGCTCGGTGCAACTGACAGGAATGACGATCTCTGAATTCTCTTTCAGCAGGATGGTCGTATTCAAAACCCTGTTCTGTTTCGCCCCTGCAAGTTCTTCTCCGTCCAGGAGAAGAACCGGGATCTCTGCTTTATTCACAACTTTCAACTCAGGAACAGACCCACCCTGGCTGACCTCTGTGATCGTCAAAAACCTCTTTTCGAGAGCCTCCTTTAATGTCAGATAGTTGGGGCTCCCATTGATTGATGTGAATAGAGGAAAAACCCCCATGTTATTAAAGACCTTTAACTCTCCAAACTCCAGTTTTGATAAATACTCGCTGATAATCTGATGCATTTTCCCCCTCCTTTTATAAGTTCATTCCCTTTCTTAACCCACCCGAATCCTCCACACTGCCAGCAGACCTTACCCTCTTCAGCCTGAATGGGTGATTTACCTCTCCCCCTACAATGTGGGGAAAAGAAATGTTGAACGCTCTTGAATATGAACGGTAGTGATCACCTGACTAAGGTTTGTTAAGAATAGATGTTTGCCCTCTCCAAATAGCTATGATTCACTTCTATCTGATCTTTGTAGAAATTGACATCCCACGTTTTCATTTTCTTCCTTTCCTCGTCGGTTAAGGAAATATAGTATTTGTAATCACCGATCACCCACCAGCTGCCACAGATGCATTTCACGAGGGCGGTAGGCTCAGCCCTGAACAAACCCCGAAAGCCGCAAGATGGGCACCAGAATAAGTCGGTCAATGGTATGTCCATTTCCATGAGGGCCTCCTTTTAAAAGTGATTGGGATTTTTTAGAGAAGTTCGATTATAAACGGAGACCTACCCCAGGAAGTGTCCTATGTCTAAGTGGTTGGAATTTAAGGGAGGATTCTTAATAAATCTTAGCGATTTTCTCTGCTTCGGCTTTGATTAGATCTCTGAGCTCTTTGGGGCTTACGACTTCAACTTCATCACCGTGTTTCAATATTTCTCTTTTTATTTCCGAGAAGTCAGATACGGGGAAACTCAATTCGAGAGAGCCGTCTTTGAGGTAGTTCACTTTTTGGTCCTTGTGCCATATCTGGTCTTTGATCCACTTTGATTTCTCCGGTGTAAACCGGATCGTCACTTCCTTCGTGGATTTGCCTTTGTAAAGGCCAAAGGTCGAAAGAAAATATTTTTTAAAGTCAAACTCAGCAGGTATTTTGAAGGACTCGGCCAACACTTTTGCCTCCGAGATCCTGCTCAAGGCAAAATCTCTGATCTCGTTTCTTAAATGGCAGTAACCGATGGTGTGCCACGTCCCCATGTAGTTGAAAAGGTGATAAGGCTCAACCGTTCTTTCCCTCTTTTCTTCCAACGCGGGGGAAGAGTAGGTAAAGCTCAAACACCGCTTCTTCAGACAACCTTCCAGGACGGCTTTAAAAACGGTCTCCGGTGCCGGGGAATATTCGATCAGTTGGAAGGAAAAAGCGTCATCGATATGATCTGCTGCAACAAAACGCTTCTTCAGAATATTTGTAATCTTATCCAGCATAGAAGATATTTCATCTCCAATGGATCCACTGCTGATGTCCTGGAGCATCTTTCTCGCAATGAGAAGAGAAGAAAGTTCTTCGGAAGAGAGGTAGACCATGGGCAGAGAGAACGTCTCATCATCGTAACAGTATCCCCTTTGGCTTGAATCGTAATCGAGGGGGCAGAGAAGCCTGTCCCTCATAAAATCGATGTCTCTTTGTGCTGTCTTGGTGGAAATCTCAAACCGCTCTGCCAGGGCGGTTGCATTGGGATACTTTCCCACCCTGACCTGATTGTCAAACCAAACAAACCGCTCGTAAATGTTTTTGGTGCCCATATGTGTTAAAGATGCAAAGTTTTAATTGCACACGGAGTTTACTAAATTGGTGGTAGGGTGTCAATGAAAATTGGAAAAAATAGACAAGAAAGATGGTCATAAAACGAAAAAGCCCTGACCGAAACCAGGGTTTTTCTGTAAGAACATTGGCGTCCCCAAGGGGATTCGAACCCCTGTTGTCCCGCAAAAAGCGGGATGTCTTTGGCCGGATCAAAGTTCATTAAACAAAAAGCCCCGACAAATGTGCCGAGGCTTTTCGACAATAAGCTTGGCGTCCCCAAGGGGATTCGAACCCCTGTTGCCGACGTGAAAGGCCGGTGTCCTTGGCCGGGCTAGACGATGGGGACACGTAAAAAATCAGTTCAAAATGCAAATTGTATAATGCAAAATGAACAATGCTAACTTTACCTCCCAGTTGCATAAAATGACATAAAAAGGGAGGCGGGTGTGCTGGATATCCTTTACAGCGGCACCTCTAAGCGTTTTGCTTCCCAGTTTTCAAGCAAATCACAAAGGTCACCTTGAGTGATATCGTATGTTACCCATAAAACATATAAAAATCCGCAATTGTAAAGGATTGGAAGCACGCTCGCCTTCCTTTTAATGCAACATTAAGGTTTACTAATTGCTAACTTTTCAATTTACAATTTGCAATGTGCAATGTGTCGTAAAATGGTGGGCCGTGCGGGACTCGAACCCACGACTCTCTGCTTAAAAGGCAGATACTCTACCTCCTGAGTTAACGGCCCATATCGATTTAGATTAAGAGAAAACCCTCTGCCTTGTCAAGCTGAAATGGAGAATTACCTTTTAGAATATTTCTCCATAAAAGGGTTTTTGATCTGGATCGTTTCATCTCTTTCCGACCCAACAGAGACCATCATCATTTTCGTGTGGGTCAATTCTTCGATCCGTCTTAGATATCGCTGGGCTTGAGGAGGAAGGTCTGAAAACTTCTTCGCCCCTTTGATCTCTGTTTTCCATCCATCGAATTCTTCATAGACAGGCTCGGAATTTCTCAAGATTTCCAGATTTGAGGAGACATGGTTTAAAACCTTCCCTTTGACACGATAACCCACACAAATCTTGATCTTGTCGAAATCGTTCAATACATCCAGTTTGGTGATGACTATTTCCTTCATCCCATTGATCCGGATGGCATGGTTGACCGCTACCGCATCAAACCACCCGCATCTCCTTGGCCTTCCAGTCGTTGCCCCGTACTCCCCTCCCTTTTCGCGAATCTTTTCGCCCAGGGCATCGGTCAGTTCAGTCGGGAATGGCCCTTCCCCAACCCGCGTGGTATAGGCCTTAGAAATACCGATCACCGAGTCAATCATGGTTGGTCCAATGCCAGAACCCGCACAGGCATTTCCAGCCACGGTATTAGATGCAGTTACATAGGGATAGGTTCCATGATCCATATCAAGAAGGGCCCCCTGTGCCCCTTCAAACAAGACGTTTTTCCCTTTTTGAATCTCTTCATGGAGGACCCTTGAGGTGTCCTTTACATACTTTTCAATAATGTTTTTAAACCGTAGGTATGGATCATAAATTTCTGAAAATTCGAAAGGTTCCTCCTTCATCACCGCTTTGAGATAGATATTCTTCTGCGTCAGATTCATCTCTAACTTCTCTCGAAAAACTTTCTCATCCAAGAGATCGATGACCCGAATGCCGAGACGCGCTACCTTGTCTTCGTAGGCAGGCCCTATTCCGCGGCCGGTGGTCCCGATTTTGAAGACACGATCCCTGGCTACATCGATTTTCCGGTGGTAAGGAAGGATCAGATGAGCCACCTCGCTGATCATCAACTGCGAATCATCCCTTAGAAACCCTCTCCCCTTCAACTCCGTGATCTCTTCGATCAATACGGCAGGGTCCACCACAACACCGCTACCAATGATGCATTTTTTATTCTCATAAAGGATACCGGAAGGGACCAGATGAAAAACAAACTTCTCATTTTTTAAGACGATGGTGTGACCCGCATTATTTCCCCCCTGGAACCGAACAACGATATCCGCATGCCGGGTTAAGAGATCAACAATTTTCCCTTTCCCTTCGTCTCCCCATTGGACGCCTACGATCACCACATTGGCCATATGCTCCCTCATTTAGCCCTGCCTCAACCGTCTCAGTGCAGGGCAATTCAAAGCTGACAGGATGGTTAGAGTTTAATTTGCCGGACTGAAATGATATTGGGCAGCCTCAGGATCTCACCCAACATACCCATGGGCAGGGAAGTATCTAAATGGAGAAGCGAGATGGCCATCCCGCCCATGCGATCACGACCGAATTGCATGGTAGCAATATTAATATTCTGACTTCCGAGGGCCATCCCGATATTGCCAATGACCCCGGGTCGATCATAATTATTTACTAGCAGGATGTACCCCTCCGGAAGGGCTTCGATTAAGAAATCGTTTAGCTTGACGATCCGCAATTCCTTTCTTCCAAAGAGTGTTCCTGCAATATAATTCTGCTCCATCTTCGACCGAACGGTCAGGGCGATTAGGCTTGAAAAGTCTTCCCCCTTTTCGCTGACGGACTCCGTCACTCGAATCCCCCTTTCCTTGGCCATGATGGATGCATTGACAAAATTGACTGTCTCACCCACAAAGGGTGTGAGAAGGCCTTTCAATATGGAAATGGTGATCGCTTTTGTTCCGTACTCCACCACTTCGCCATGGTATTCGATCAAAACCTCTTCGATGGCGTAGTTGGAAATCTGGCCTAAAAAGCTCCCCAATTGCTCCCCCAATCGGAGATACGGTCTTAAAAAGGGAAGACTATCAGGGCTGACAGCCGGCATATTCACCGCATTGCGTGCTTCTCCATGAACCAGATAATCGACAATCTGTTGCGCAATGGCGATGGCCACATTCTCCTGGGCTTCCCCTGTGGCAGCTCCCAAATGAGGGGTACTGATCACCCCCTCCAGTTCCAAAAGGGGATTCCCGGTCGCAGGCTCCTTCTCAAAAACATCGAGAGCCGCTCCAGCAACCTTCCCTGCCCGAATCGCCTCATAGAGATGCTTTTCATTGATGATTCCCCCGCGGGCGCAGTTGACCAGGATCACCCCATCCTTCATCTTCGAAAGAGCGTTCTCGTCAATCAGATCCCGGGTCTCTTCAGTCAGAGGCGTATGAATGGTGATAAAATCGGACCGACTCAGAAGCTCATCAAGGCTGACCAATTCAACCCCTTTCTTCTCTGCCGCTTCAGCCGGAAGATAGGGATCATAACCAATGGCCTTCATCTTCAATCCCCTGGCACGGTCCGCAACGATTGTCCCGATGACTCCGATGCCAATCAATCCAAGGGTCTTATTGTAGAGCTCTACACCCATAAACTTCTTCTTTTCCCACTTGCCGGCCCTCATGGAGGCCGTTGCCTGAGGAATTTTTCTCGAGGCGGCCAGCATCATGGCAATCGTGTGTTCTGCCGCTGCAATCGCATTCTCCTGAGGGGTGTTCATTACCACAACCCCTTTCTTGGTTGCAGCCGAAAGATCGACATTGTCCAGTCCGATCCCCGCTCTTCCGATCACTTTCAGGCGGTTCCCCGCCTCGATGATATCTGCCTTCAACTTTGTCTCACTTCGGATGATAATCGCATCGTATTCCGGCAAAATTTTCTTCAATTCCTCCGGTGCAAGCCCTGGTTTGAGGTCGAACCTGAGGTTTTTTTCCTTTTCCAGTATTTCCAGCCCTCTCTGGGATAGAGGATCGCTGACCAATATCTTCATCATCTCTTCCATATCATCTCCGATTTAGAATAACCTCGCTTGAGGATCATCCCGCGAAGAAACACATGATTGAAGGCCGGAGGCAAAATCTTTTAGCCTCAAACCTTGAGTCTCGCTTTAGAGACGGCCCTCCAACCTCAGTCCCTTGTAGGAAACGCTCCTCTTGCCTCTATCCTTTATTTTTCCATCAATACCTCTTCCATTCTCTTGATCCCGGCCCCCAGTTCAAAGCGATGGCCCATCTCTTTCAAAAGCATCTCCAGGGCTGAAATGACCATCACCATATCCAGTTTTTCGTAATATCCCAAATGTGCAATTCGAATGATCTTTCCCTTGGCCCGATCCTGCCCCTCTGCCACTGTAATGCCGAACCTCTCAAAGAAAAGATCTTTTAATCGTTCTCCATCTATCCCTTCCGGAATCTTGACGGCAGTGACAGCATTGC
>Ga0299915_10004427_pt1 | contig 10234 bp, 8 predicted proteins | sample RVTome_13_FD_200263 | JGI IMG/M metagenome (GOLD analysis project Ga0299915, IMG submission 200263) | Soil microbial communities from uranium-contaminated site in the Upper Colorado River Basin, Wyoming, United States - RVT92D227 (version 2) ...
TTTTTCTTTCCTATGGTCAGCCTGCAGACCATAGAGACCAGGCTTGCACCTGAGGCACCTGAAGCAGCAGCTACACTTCCACCTCCAGGTACCGGAGTCCCGGCCGCGACTTCATCCATAAAATCTGAAAGTTCTGATCGCTGCTTTCCCGCAAAAGTCAGCAGCTTTTCTTCTAAGACCTGTCCTTTTTTGAAGTTTTCGAATTTCAAATAGAAATCAGACACGTCCACCAGGGCTTCCAATGGAGTCAGCCCGACTATTTCGCTGGAAATCACTGGAACTGAATGTCTTTCCGCTTCCCTTTTGATTGTCTCAAACACTCTGTAAATCGGCGTCTCCTTGTAATTGACCAGATTCATTGAAACCTGAACCAGTCCCCTTTCCTTTATCTCAAAGCCCAGAGCTTTCACATATCTGTACCCTCCGGTTGAAAACCTGATCGCCTTGGCTATCTTTCTGGCTATGCTAATATCTCTCGTTCCCAGATACACGTTGAAAGCAATCAAAGGCATACGTGCACCTATCGCAGTAGCTCCTGCCTTAGAGAGCTTAGACGGTCCGTAATCAGGTCTTCTGTCAGGATTGGTTTCGATTTCCTTTTTAATACCTTCATATTCCCCTTTGCGCACATCAGCTAAGTTCATCCTGTCCGGGCGGAAAGCAGCTGCTTCGTACAGATAAACCGGTATCCCCAATTTCTCCCCGACCTCCTTACCTAACTCCCTGGCTAAAGTGATGCATTCATCCATTGTTACTCCTGAGATCGGTACAAACGGTACCACGTCGGTTGCTCCCATTCTGGGATGCTCACCTTTGTGCAGATCCATATCTATCAACTGAGCCGCCCTGGCAATTGCTTTGAAAGCGGCAGTTTTAGCTTCCTGGGGACTGCCCACAAATGAGATCACAGCACGATTATGGTCCTTATCCATCTCCCTATCTAAGAGCATCACTCCTTCAACTGATTTGATCTCAGCCAAGATTGCCTCAATCACCTCAGCTCTTCTTCCTTCGCTGAAATTAGGCACGCATTCGACTAACCTTGCCATTTATACCTCTCCTTTTATATTCAAACCGGAGTATAAACCTTCAGGTTTATCAGAACGGATTCCATTCTATCGATCCGATTTGAAGTCGTGGGTAAAACTAAAGTTTTACACTCCAATGCCGTTTTTTTCGTCTCACGTTTCACATCTCACGTCTTACTTCGCCTTTAACGCCCAGGCTAAAAGGGGCAGCATAATCTCGTGATGGCCGGTAAAAGAGTACCCCTTTCTGCTTCCCTGGGTGGGTCGTAAGACTACATTCATATTGGGCCGATAATGCTGAATCATATCGAAATTGGCAGTGGTGAAGTTTTCCACTTTCTCCTTTATGTTACGGGCAACTGAAAGAGCTTTCAAAAAAACCTCTGGTAAAATTACTGCAGAGCCAAAATGCAAGACCACTCCGCCATTGTGAAGCCTTGAAACCTCTTCTGCTAAGATTTTGAAATCAGTGAAAGTTGCCTCACCGGTTGCGGCAGGATCAAAATGAGGGGATTGATGCACAATATCCGTTCCTATGCCCACATGCACAGTAGCCGGGATTTTAAGTTTGTAAGCTGTAGCCAGTAGACTATATTTTCTGAACTTGGCTTTATTCTGCTCAAGATATTGACCTATGCTTTCACCCAATCCTTGCTCCGAGTCAAAGGCACATCTGGAAATCTGGTTGAAAAGTCTGGAAGTCTCCTCTGACATACCGAAGGTGCCTTTTTTCAGACCTTCTTTTACATCCTCTGAGGTTTTTCCCCACATACCTATCTCAAAATCGTGAATTGCGCCGGCTCCGTTGGTGGAAAGAAAAGTTACAAACTTATTCCTCATCAAATCGATGATAATCGGCGATAACCCCAATTTAACTATATGGGCGCCAAACATAAATATAACAGGTTTATCCTTGTCCTTTGCTTGACGTATAGCTTTAAGTAGCTCATGTAAGTCGTTTATCTTAAAATACTTGGGCAGACGTTTTAAGAAGTCGTCTATTCTGTCATTCCTTGAGGGTGGCTGTGCAAAATCTTTCACCTGAGTCTTGCTTTTCCTTGAAGAAAGTGGAATGGTCTTGATCCTGGTCAAATCTATCTGTTTGTAAAGAGACATTCTTATTTTTCTCCTACCCTGCCCAGACGATAATCCGTAAGCTCAGTGGTTATGGAACCAATCATCACTTTGCTCTTCATTAAAACCGGCATCTTCTTCTGATCATCTGTCAGCCAGACAGTCAGAGTCCCTTTTTGTTCAAATACGCCTGCTGCCTGCAGTATCGGCTGAACTACCACACAGTCAAAAGTGCCGGCATCCACTTCCACCCTTTCTTTTTTTAAGACTTTCACTTCCAGGGGGTAGTTCTTCTTATCCGTATGGTTGTCCACGAAAACTGACTTCCCTATCTCCAGGGGCTGGGTTCTTACATAATATAAAGCTGAGAGAACATCCTGTACAAAGGGTGGAACCGGGATGGTATCTTTATCTGCGAAAGCCAGATGATTTTGCTGGTCAAAATCGACAGATTTATCTGACTGGAATTTACCTTCTCTAATGTGCTTTTCAAAATGGAGAGAATAAAGTCCCTTCACATCCGTAATAGATTCCACCCGATCTCTGACCTTAAAAAAAGCAGAAAAGAATTTACTCGACTCGGCAGTGGAGACTATTCTGAAGCACTTTCTTCCGTTGTATTCTATTATCTCCGGAATCTCCATGGTTGCATTACCCGCCTTGATAGGTCCCCATCTTACCTTGAACTTCAGTCTCTCCCCTACTCCAAAGGAAAGATTGGGCACTTCCCTCTCGGTCTTCAGGGTGTCAACTGGAACGAGGGTTTTTCCCAGAGTATCTGTGCCTTGGGGGGCCAATAGTGTATCTTTAAGCTGAAGAGTATCTTTTACTCCTAAAGTTTCTACTGGAACTTCCTGAGCCTTTATAATACTAAAGAAACCAGGAAGAACCAAGATTAGAAAAAAGAACGAAAAACGGGAATACTTTCTATTCGGAGATTTAATTACTTTCCTCATTTTTTTTCTCGAAAAAACTGATAACTTCTGGTAGTATTCTTCTTATCTCCTCATCCAATTCTAAAAAACATTGGTTATATTCTTCCAAGGAACCTCCGATAGGGTCTTTAACTGCTAAATTATCATTGTCATCTTTATGTGGAAAGGCTTTTAACAGGTAAGTCTTGTCTAGGGAGTTTCTGTCCATTTTCTTGATCTGCTGTAAATGCTCAGGCGACATTGCTAAGATCAGGTCAGATTCTCTGAGTAAATCCGCTGTAAGTTTTTTAGAGGAATGCTCTTTTAAGTCTATGTCCCAGATTTTGGTAGCTTCGAGAGTAAAAGGAGCAGCCGGGTAACCATCCAGGGCTTGAGTTCCGGCTGAGCTGACTTTTATGTTGTTGATCCCCTTTTCAGCTAAGAGTTTCTTCAAAATTCCTTCAGCCATTGGACTTCGACAGGTATTTCCGGTGCAGACAAATAGGATTTTAAATTCTTTTTCTATATTCTCCATAACTTCAAAAATCGCAAGGCTAAGAGCCTGCCCTACTTTGTTTTCTTTCCAATTCTGGAACCACCTTTTTCAATTTCTCATAAGGGATACGACCTTCCCTTAGAAGAATTGGTATCTCCTCTGATACGTCCACTACACTTGAAGGTGTTGCACTTTCAGAGTGTCCACCGTTTATGACCAGGTCTATTTTCCCATCAAAATAACTCAAGACCTGTTCAGCCGAAACTGGTTCAGGCTTTCCTGCGAGGTTGGCGCTGGTGGCTGTGAGAGGGGTTCTGGTTTCTATCAGAAGTGTTTGCACAAAGTTTGAGGAAGAAACCCTTACTCCTAACTTCCTCTCTTTTCCGGTAAGATAAGTCATCTGACCGGGTCTGGATTTGAAGATTAGCGTCAAGGGACCCGGCCACAACTCTTTGATCAATCTGCTGGCTGAGGGAGTTATCTCTTTTACAAATCTTTTCAAATCCTGTAGTTTTGGAAGAAAAATAGCAACCGGCTTTCCGGACATTCTTTTTTTCAGATGGAAAACCTTTTGCACCGCACGCTCGTTCATCGCATCGGCGCCTAAGGCGTAAACTGTTTCTGTAGGGAAAGCGATCACCCCTCCTCTGTTTATTATTTCAGCCGCCCGTTGCAGTAATGGTTTATCCTGATTATCCGCAGAGAGTTTTAAAATCTCGGTTTTTATCATCCGCTAAACAGATCCGTAGGATTGGGAAAACAAAGGGTCATCTTAGAGATACTCTTCCAGGTTTTTATCAGAGGCAAATTTCTGAAGAAGCTCTTTGACATCCTGAACCCTGGTTTTATGCGCAACGAAAACAATGTCCCCGGTCCTGACGATAACCAGATCAGAAACTCCCAGAGTGGCTATTATCCCAGACCCATCGTTGACAATGGTGGTCTCATAGGTCCCGGTAACCTGTGCTTTCCCGATTATGACGTTGTTCTCCCGGTCCCTTTGTTTGATCCTTTCCAATGCCAGCCAGGAACCGATATCGTCCCAGATTAGATCTGCCTTTATGGTCAAAACATTTTCTGCTTTTTCCAAAACCGCGCAGTCGATGGAAATGTTCTCAGTTCTTGTATACAAGGTCTTTAGTGCCTGTTCCTGATTTTTTGTGCTTATTTCCCTGGCATACAGGTCTAACTCCTGATAAAGAGCTGGCATATGCCTCTGCAGAGCCTTGAGGATCGTATCCGCTGTCCAGATAAAGATTCCGCTATTCCAGAGGTGTTTTCGGTCATAATAATATTCCTGGGCTAACATGCGGTTTGGCTTTTCCTTGAAACGGTTAATCCGATATACCGTTATGTTGTCTATAGAGGTGAAGAGGTCAGAAAACTCGATATATCCATATGCGGTTTCAGCCCGGGAGGGAACAATGCCTATGGTAATGAGATTTTCTCCCTGATTAGCCACCTCTGCACCCACTTTTAACACTTTTTGTAGCTTCTCTTTGGTCTGGATGTAATGGTCTGAGGAAAGGACTATCATCGTTGCTGATGGGTCGATTTTTTTAAGGTGAACTGCCGCCACTCCTATTGCCATACAGGTATTCCTAACCTCCGGCTCTACCAAAATGTTTTTTTCCTTTAGCACCTTAATCTTTTCGAGGATAGGACTCTTCAGATTCTGTCCGGTCACAATCAGAGTTCTTTCAATGGGTATAAAATCGCTTATCCGGTCAATGGTTTCCTGAAGCATAGTTTTATCTGAGGTAATCTCTAATAACTGCTTGGGATGACCTCCCCTGGAAAGAGGCCAGAACCTCTCCCCTCTCCCTCCGGCTAAAATCACTGCATAATTCAATTCCTTACCTCCAGTTCGAATTTGATTTCTTCGAGAAAAACTTTTCGAAACTGAACTAATTTAGTGTAAAATCAAAGAGTTGTCAACAAAAAGTTGAGCCATTATTTCCCTTGACAAACTCAGGACTTTACTTATTTTAACAGTATAGTAATATTCTAACGAACGGCATTTAACCTGAGGGGGAGTATGCCGTCATTGCCAGCCGAAAACGAAGCAATTCGTTTTGACCTTTTAGAAATCGTAGCGCGACCCTTTTCCTAATAACGGATCCGTAGGACAGGGTCGCCAGAAAACGTAGCGTCGGGTTTTATGCCCGACGGCATACGAAACGTCTGGGATAAACCCAGACGCTACGAAAAAAAAGAACAAATCTCAAACGAAAGGAGAAAGTTATGAGACCTAAAATTTTTGTGATAGGTTTTTCCTGTTCTGTCAGGAGGACTGTTTGACGAAAAGATTGTCTCAAAACTGGAGCGCATCAGCTTGCTGATGTTTACAAAAAACGCAAGAGCAAGCTCTTGCACTCCTTAAAGAAGGAGGTAGTAAAAATGAAATCCAAGTACTTTTTAATAGTAGCGGGGCTAATGTTAGTTTTGTTCTCTTACTCTTCTGCCCAGGTACCTCAGTTGATAAACTATCAGGGGAAGCTAACAAAATCAACAGGTGCACCTCTGGATACGACCATTTCGATGGTCTTTTCCATCTACGCAGATTCAAACGGCACAATTCTTAAATGGTCAGAGACTCAAGGGGCAGTGAAAATTGACAAAGGGGTATTTAATGTCCTTTTAGGGGACGTGAATCCAATTCCAGATACAGTTTTTGATGGTAACATTAGATATTTGGGAGTCACAGTAGGAGGCGATCCTGAGATAACACCCAGGAAACCGATGGTGAGCGTGCCTTATGCTTACCGTGCAGGCACCGTAGATGGCGGCGCTGGCGGCGGTTGGGTAGATGATGGCACAGTCGTCAGATTAGCGGATAGCACAGATAATGTCGGCATCGGGACGATAGGACCGGGAAGCAAATTAGATGTTGCTGGCACTGCTCAACTCAGAGGGGCAGCAGGCGGGACAGGGTTATATGTCAATTCAAGCGGTAACGTTGGCATCGGGACAACCACCCCATCGGCTACGCTGCATATTTTCAGCAGCGCGTTTCCATCTTTGACACTGGATGATGCTGGTGCAACAGTGTGGAACTTCACGCATGATGGCTCAAACCTCAACATAAACGAAGGCGGTGCCACAAGGATAAGATTTTCGGCTGGTGGTAATGCGACTTTCGGAATCACTGGCGGCAACGTCGGCATCGGGACAACCACCCCCAATGAACAACTGGAGCTAACAGGGAACTTGCGGCTGCCTCCCAGCACAGCCACGGTGGGGGTGATTAAATCCGGCGCGAATCGGTTCATCCACAATTTCGGGACCAATAACTTCTTTGCCGGGGTCAATGCGGGCAATTTCACGCTATCGGGTAGCAATAACACCGGTGTGGGTATCAATGCCCTCCAAGCCCTCACTACAGGACCCAGCAACACGGCTATGGGACAGGATGCGCTCCGCAGCAACACCACGGGATACTGGAACACGGCTGTGGGACACGGTGCGCTCAACACCAACAACACGGGATACTACAACACGGCTGTGGGATACGGTGTGCTCTCCTACAACACCACGGGAAACTCCAACACGGCTATGGGACTGGGTGCGCTCAGCTACAACACGGGAAACTACAACACGGCTATGGGACTAGATGCGCTCTGGGCCAACACCACGGGATACTACAACACGGCTATAGGCTGTGAGGCTGATGTTTCCACGGGCGGTTTGACCAACGCCACAGCCATTGGGGCCAACGCCATTGTATCTGCCAGTAATTCTATGGTTTTGGGCGGTACTGGGGCGAACGCCGTGAAGGTGGGCATCGGGACGACCAGCCCTCAAGGAGCTTTGGACGTAGTTTCTACTACCGGAGCATTGATTGTTTCGAGAATGAGCACCGCTCAAAGAGATGCCCTGACTGCGGTGAACGGAATGATTATTTACAACACTACCACTAACCAGTTTAACTTCCGTGAAAATGGCGCCTGGGTTACAAAATGAAAGTGTAGAGACGCATAGAATGCGTCTCTACATCTGAAAATATTGGTAGAACAGACATCCTGTCTGTTCCCATGCTCAGGCAGGATGCCTGAGCCACCAAAAGAAAAAAGAGGTGAACTATGAATAGAACAAAAATTATCTCAGGATTCTGCCTAGTCTTAATTCTTTTTTTCAATCCTTCGACCTTGCTCAGGACGGTGAGCTTGTCGAACCGTTTCGCTTTAGCAGGTCTGCCAGAAAAACCTGCCACAAATGGTGTAGCGGCGGGCTTTATGCCCGGCGAAATAGATGGAGGTCTGAAGACCTTCGCTACACAGGAAAAAACGTCCGGGATAAACCCGGACGCTACGAAATCGGAAAAGGGTTCGGTTCAGGAGAAAAACCTTACTCCCGCAAGTTTCAAACTGGTAACGGATGCAATAGATGCGTTCGGCGGACAAAAGTCTAACAGCGGCTGCGATAGATATATCTTTGCCGGTGGTCAGTCTTCAGCCATAGGTCCCGGCACCAGCACTAATTACAATCTCTATGCTGGTTTTGTTTACCCAGCAGTGGTTAAATGCGGAGATGCAAACGCAGATGGAAAGATTACGGTTTCTGATGTAGTCTATTTGGTGAACTATCTTTTCAAGGGAGGACCTGTAGCAAAGCCGTATGAAGCAGGAGAAGCCAACTGCGACGGCAAAGTCACGGTTTCAGACGTGGTCTATCTGGTCAATTACCTGTTCAAAGGGGGACCTGTGCCTATCTGCTAAAAGCAATGACAAATGACAGATGTAGGGGATCCCGAAAAACGGGAGGGGACCCCGCAAAGCTGGATTTCGCAAGCTCAACAAGTGAATGTAGGGACAGCCCTTCCTTCGACATTGCCCTTCGACGGGCTCAGGGTGGTGAGCAAAGTCGAACCACTCAGGACGGTGAGCTTATCGAACCGTGTGGCTGTCCGCATTAGAGTTAGGACAGGGACAAGCCCTGTCCCTACACACAATGTTGGTCTCCAGACCAAGAAAGATGGTCAGACACAGGGTTCTGCCCCTACATTCGAAAATAAAAAACAAAAGCGGGAGGGGATAAACCCCTCCCCTACGAAAAAAATCAGTAAAAAAGGCTTTCTTTTTTTAAAAGAAAGCCTTTTTAAATATCCTCAGATTAGCTCTTACTGAGTATTAGTTCCTGATCCTGTATCCAGACCGGATTTTAAACCTTCAGTCTGGGAGGGAACCACTGTTGGTGTGACAAAGATAACCAGGTCGTGATTGGTGATCCGTTTTTGTGTATAGCCGAAAAGATATCCGAGTATAGGGATATTCTTAAGGACCGGGATGCCCTTCTGAAGTTTAGTCTCCTCCTGGGTGGTCAACCCGCCAATCACCGCGGTCTGTCCGTCATCCACCACCACGTTAGTCTCAGCGTTACTGGTGTTTATGATCACGCCATTCGGGTCAAACTGATAGGAGCTTCTCTCTGGCCTGAGTTTCATCAGGATCCTTCCCTCTGAGGTGATATGGGGAACAACCTTTAAAATTGTTCCCACCTCGATGAAGGTTATGACAGTATTTCCGGAGGCATCAAATTGCTTGATCGGCACCTTCTGGCCCATCTGAATGAAAGCTTCTTTGTTATCTACGGTGGTTATCTCCGGATGAGCCACTATCTTGGCTTTGTTAGTCTGCACCATGGCTGAGATGGCCGCATTCAGGTTGAAATCTGTCTGCACCGTGCTGTAAGTGAAATTGCCGACCTTGTCATCCTCTATGAGCTTATTGCCCTTCTGCTCGATAGTCATCTGGTTGTTCCCTTTCAGACTTGGGATGATGCTCCAGTCGACCCCCAATTGATGCAGGGCTTCGGTTTCGACCTCTAAAAGCTGGGCTGATATCTTTATCTGACTCGTTTCCTTGTCTAGCGCTTTCACCATCTCCTTTGCCCGGGCGAGATTTTCAGGGATATCTTTGACGATCAAGGAATTCGTCCGTAGGTCAACGTCTACACTTCCCCGGTCTGAAAGTGAAGCCTTAAGAGGTTTGATCAGCTCAGAAGCAGTTCCGTTTTTCACGCTGATTATCTCGGTCTCCAGGGAGACTATAGTCTTCTGGTCGGCCTGGTGCTTCTGAGTAACTGACAGCTCGTTCAGATAATCCTGCAAGGGCAAAACCCTTATATAATCCGGGTTCTCCACCAGGGAAAAATTATAGGTTTTGCAGATTATCTCTAAAGCCTGTCTCCAGGTGACGCCCTTCAAGCTTAAGGTGATACTTCCAGTAACTGCCGGAGAGGCAACGATATTTTTCTTGCCCTCTTCTGCCAGAAAACTCAAGACCGAATGAACATCGGCATTTTGCAGGGAAAGAGACTTTAAGATCTTTTCCTGTTCTCCCAGAACTTGAAGAGCAAAAAAGATAATTAGCCAGCAGGTGAGCAGAAGGACTATTTTCCCAAATTTAAGTTTGCTAATCCTCATATTATCTACCTCTCTTCTTGATTAGGTGTGTAAAGTTCTAAAGCTATATTTTTAGTGTATCCGTATTCCTGAATTTGAAAGATAACCCTCTCTTCGTCTATGGAGACCACTGAGCCGTTCCTTATCCTGTCTCCAGCCTGGAGTATATACCCGTATCCCAGGTCGTTTTCCAGAAGGGCTTTGAATCCGCTATTATCTTCCAGGATACCTACCAGTTTAAGCTCCTCGATGCTGGGAAGAGGCACGGTCCCTAACTCGAAATTCTTTTTCTCGGTCAAAGGTGAAAAAGGGTCTTTCC
>Ga0299915_10004428_pt1 | contig 10232 bp, 7 predicted proteins | sample RVTome_13_FD_200263 | JGI IMG/M metagenome (GOLD analysis project Ga0299915, IMG submission 200263) | Soil microbial communities from uranium-contaminated site in the Upper Colorado River Basin, Wyoming, United States - RVT92D227 (version 2) ...
CCTCGGTCAGGGGCGCCGCCAGACGGTGGACGCGGACGAGGACGCCGCTCCTGCCGAGGCGCGTGATCTCGGCCGGCCGGGCCGCGAGCTCGGTGCGCTCGACCGTCGCCTCGAACGTCTCGGTCCCCCTGAGGACGCGGAGCCGGGCCGGCCGCGCGTCGACGTCCCGCAGGGCCAGGTTCGTTTCGAGAAGGCTCCAGAGGATCGGATTCCGGCCCTCGATGCCGCTCAGCGAATCGCCGGGCCTGAGCCCGGCCTTCTCGGCCGGCGAGCCCTCGCGGACGTCGATGACCAACGGGAAATTGTTATAGATTTTGGCGATGACGAGACCGGTCTCCTGCAGCGCGCTCTCCCGGCTGAAGTAACGGGCCGCGGCCTCGGGGTCGAGATAGCTCGAGAGGCGGTCGATCGAGTTGACGAGCCCCCGGTAGGCGCCTTCGACGGTCTGGGCCGCGTCGCGCTCTTCGACGTAGCTGTTGCGGATATACCACATGACGGTCTTCAGGAGGTCGCCCGGCTCCGTCGCGCTGAAGCGCTGCTGGCTTCCGCCGGGCAGAAAACGCCCCTGGACGACGAAGAACAGGGCCCCCGCGACGAGCGCAATAAGGATGAGGATCCGGGTCCGGTCGGCTTTCATGTTCGAAACGCAGGGGTCATTTTATCATTTTCGCTTCAGCCATTTCAAGGGATCGAGGGCCTTGGCTCGGAAGCGGATCTCGAAATACAGGCATTCCCCCCTGAGAGAGCCCGTGTCGCCCGCCACCCCGACGGGCTGCTCGGCGCGCACGGCGTCCCCCTTGGCGACCAGGAAGTCGGCCAAGTGGCCGTAGAGCGTGTAATAGGCCAGGCCATGGTCGATGATGAGGAGGTTGCCGTAGCCTTCGAAGTAGTCGGCATAGGCGACCCGGCCGGGGTGGACCGCCCGGACGGTCTTGCCGTCCTTGCCGGGGACGACCTCGATGCCGTTGTTCACGGTGAGGGTGTTGAAGCGTGGGTGGCGCTGCGGGCCGAAGGTCGTGATGACGCGGCCGCCGAGCGGCCACGGCAGACGGCCCTGGCGTTCGTCGAGCGGGATGACCGTGAACGGCAGGGGTTCCTCCTGGCTGAGGAGCCGCTGGATGAGGGCCTGGAGCTGGCGGGCCCGTTCGCGCAGGTCATCCAGGGTCTCTTCGTAGGCGGCCTTGTTCCGTTCGATCTCGCGGACGAGGGTCCTGTTCTTCCGCTCCTCGATCTCGAGGTCCGCTCGCCTTTCCGCCATGGTCTTGATGATCCGGCTCGTCTCGGCCTTCTTGGCTTCGAGCCGGGCCTCCCCGGCCTGGAGCTCGTCCAGGGTCCCCAGGTAGGCCGACACGGCGCGCTCCTGCTGGCGGGCGAGGAGTGTCAGCCGCTTGCTTTCGGCGAGCACGGACCCGATATCCTTGGCCTGCAGGATGAAGCGCAGGAGGTCGAGGCGGCCGTGCTTGTAGAGCGTGACGAGGGTCGTCTCAGCCGCCCGCCGCTCTTTCTCCAGCCGCTCGCGGAGCCGGGCGATCTCGCGCCGGAGCGCCGCGAGCTCGCCGTTCGTGCGGGCCAGCATCACGTTCTGCGAGGAGATCTCGGCGCGGATGATCTGCTTCGTCAGTCCGATCTGCTCCAGGGACGAGAGGAGCGTGGCTTTTCTCTTCTGTTCGGCGTCGAGCTTCGCCTGGAGGTCCTTGATGCGGGTGTTGATCTGGGCCAGGCGTTTCTCGTAGCCGCCCGCTTCGGCGGCCCCCGTCTGGCCGCGGCCGGGAGCGGCGGGGACGAGGACGAGGCCGGCGAGCGCCAGGGCGCCGAGCGCGCCCAGGGCCAACTTGCGGCGAGCGGCGAAGAGCTTCATTTGCGGCCCATATAGACGAGGCCGCCGACGACGGCCACGACGAGGCGCAGCGCGACATCGATGACCGAAAACGAGACGGCCGTGCCGGCCGTGATCCCGTAAGAGGCGAACAAGGCGACGTAGGCCGCTTCGCGCAGGCCCAGCCCGTTGATGGTGACCGGCACGACTTGGACGAGGAGGACGATCGGGATAATGATGAAGTAGTCGAGGAAGGGGATCTTCAGGCCGAAGGCCAGGCCGATGAGGTAATAGAAGACAACGACGTTGATTTGGAGGACGATCGCCCACGCGGTCGCCAGCAGGAAAGGCGCCGGCCGGCGCGCATACTGCAGGACGTGGGAGCGGAATTCGAGGACTTTTTCCCGCGCCCGGCCGAGCCAGCCGCGGGCCGGAAGGAGCTTCAGCCAGCGTCCGGAGACGGGAAGAAGGAAGAAGGCGACGACGGCCAGGCCGCCGGCGCCGAGCGCAAGCGAGACCCAGATAAAGGGAATGTCACGGGCCATTTCGATCCGGAAGAGCGAGGCGACGAGGGCGAAGAGGAAGAGGACGGCGAGCCCGGTGCCGCGCTCGACGGCCACGATGGCCGAGGACTTGAGGAGCGAGCGCGAATAGCGCGAGCCGTCCCAGATGCGGACGATGTCGCCGCCGAAGCTCGAGGGCAGAAATTGGGAGAAGAACAGCCCCACGAGGTGGGACTTGGCCAGGAAGAGGAGCGGCATCTCGTCGCCGTGGGCCCGGCCCAGGATCTGCCAGCGGTAGGCGCTGATCAGGAGGCCGACGGCGTTGAGGGCGAAGGCGACGAGGATCCACGGCAGCCGGACGCCGGCCAGGCCGCGGCCGATCTCAGCCAGAGGGGCCTTCTTCAGAATGATGAAAATGAGGACGGAGAGGCTGAAAATGAGCTTGAGGGCGAAGAAGAACCAGCGTCTGCGCCGGTCCTTCTCAGTCCCGCCGGCCGGGGCCTCGACCACGGTCACGACCTTCCCGCACCGATATCTCCGTGTTATTCTTACCATAAACCGCGGCGGCGGGGAAGGAGCGGGGCGGCCGTCGGAAAGGTGCGCTTTGACTTAACACTGCATAATCCTTGCTGCTCCCCGAGTACTAGCCGGGCGATAAGGAAATATGGAGTCAACTATATTTCGCCCGGCTTAGTAACTAAATAACAGTGCATTAGGCACCTTTTTGCGGCGGTTTTGGCTGTTACAAGCCAAAAAGGGCCACGATTTTTGGCCTTTAAGGCAAGCGCCGCACTGCCAGAGTGGACCTGGAGAAACCTTTTTGAACGCCGTTCGCGCTTCAGGTATATTGACTGAGGGAAACGATGACGATGCGGGAGATGAGCCTCCGGGACGCTGCGGAGCGGATGTATCGCTCGGCCCTGGCCGCCGTCGAGCCGGGCCGCCTTGTGCGAGCCTCCCTAAGAACGGAAGGCGCGTCGCTCGCCGTCCGGAGCAAGACCTTCGACCTCGGCTCGTTCGAGCATATCTACCTCATCTCCTTCGGCAAGGCCGCCGTCCCGATGGCCGCCGTGCTGGCCGAAATCCTGGGTGAGCGGCTGACGGAAGGCCTGACGGTCGAACCGGCCGGCGGCGAGGCCGGCCCGTCCGCGTCCGCGCCCGCCTCAGCCCAGAGCGGCCGGATGCGCGCCTTCGGCGCTTCGCATCCTCTCCCCGACGAGCGGAGTGCCGCGGCCGGCCGGGCCGCGCTCGAGCTGGCGGCCCGGGCCGGAGCGCGGGACCTCGTCTTTGTCTGCGTCTCGGGCGGCGGCTCCGCCCTCCTGAGCGTGCCCGCACCGGGGCTCACGATCGAAGACAAGCGGGCCGTGACAAGCCGTCTCCTTGGCGCGGGCGCGACCATCGGCGAGCTCAACGCGGTCCGGAAGCATCTCTCGGCGATCAAAGGCGGCCGACTCGCGGCAGCGCTCGCGCCCGCGACGATCGTGAGTCTGGTCATTTCGGACGTCGTGGGCAATGACCCGGCGACGATCGCTTCCGGCCCGACCGCGGGCGACGGCTCGACCTTCGCCGAGGCGAAGGCCGTCATGGAAAAATATGGGCTGTGGTCCGGCGCGCCGCCGGCCGTGCGCGAGCATATCGAAGCGGGGCTCGAGGGAAGCGCGGCCGAAACCGTCAGGCCGGATAACCCCGCCTTCTCGCGAGCGTCCTATTTCATCATCGGCGACAACCTGGCTGCGCTTGAGGGCGCCCGGAACGAAGCCGAGAGTCAAGGCTTCGAATCGCTTATCCTGACCTCCGCGGACGAAGGCGAGGCGCGGGACGCGGCCCGCCGCTACCTGGCGTTCTTGGACACGTTTTTGTGCTCAATCGCGCAGCCGCTCTGCTTCCTGGCCGGGGGCGAGCTCACGGTGACCGTGCGCGGCCGGGGCCAGGGCGGGCGGAACATGGAGTTCGTGCTGGCCGCGGTGGCCGAGATGGAACGCGGGGGCGCGGCGGCCGCATTGGCCCGGCCGCGGCGCGAGGAAGAGGATGCGTCGTGCGCCTTCGGCCGCGCCGCCCCCGACTGGCTTATTCTGAGCCTGGGCACAGACGGCCGTGACGGAACGACCGACGCCGCCGGGGCGTGGGCCGGGCCGGCCGTTCTGGCCGAAGCGCGCCGGCTCGGCCTGAAGGCTGAAGATTATTTGAGCGCGAACGATTCGTTCGGTTTCTTCAGCCGCGCGGGCGGCGTCATCACGACCGGACCGACCGGCACGAACGTGATGGACCTTCGGCTCTTTCTGTTGCGCCCTTAGAAACCTTTTCGGGGGCTCGTACGTTTATATAAGTGGAAACGATGAACAGGAAAAGAATGGAGAACCGAGAGCGACCATGAGCAGCGCACAGCGTGAAGCGTTAAAGATAAAGACGCTCCATCTGGCCGTCCGGCCTGGGGCGTCGGCGATCGCCCAGCTGGCCGCGGCGATCAAGAGGCGGAGCCTGTCCGGCGCCGGCCTCATCTCCGTGGCCGGTTTTAGATATCCGTTTCCGCCCGATTTCCCGGGCTTTCTCTATCCCGGGGAGAGGGCCCTCGCCCCGGTCTACGTCCGGCCGGATCGCTGAGCGGCCCGCTAATTTCCCAGGCCGCAGCCGTCATCAGCCTCCAGGCGTATCGCGCCGCGACCGCCAACCCCCTCATCCTGCAGAAGCCGCGTTGACGGCCCTCCTCCCCGTGATATAGTATCTTTCCATTCCGCCCGTTGATGACATTTTCATGACACTTGGGGCCGCAATGCCGGGGACAATGGAGCCGCTCGGCCAGGAGCCATGATCCCCGAGGGAAGAATTGAGACATCGTAAACAGGTCTTCCTTTTCCTCGTGGCCGTTCTCATCCCCAGCCTGACACTCATTTTTTTCACCCAAAAGATCCTGCGCCAAGAAAAGGAACTCTCCCTGAAGCGGGCCGCCGACGAACGCCGGCGCCTGGCCCTGGAGATCGGCCGGGAACTCACCCTCCGCCTGGAGAGGTTCAAGCTCGAGGAATCCCGGAACGAGGCGGCGACCCTCGCCCAGCCCGATGAACATCCGCCATCACGGCCCGAGGTCGTTGCCGTCGGACTTATCGAGGACGGACGCCTCTTTCTGCCTTGGGAACTCACCCCGCTCTCTTCCCAAGCGCCGCGCCAGCGCCTCGAAGCTCCCGCTGTCGCCAAGATGATCCGCGACGGAGAACGGGCCGAGTTCGAGAAAAAGTCCCCCGCGCTCGCCGCGGACTTATACCGGCAAGCCCTAGGCGCGGCGGCCAGTGAGGGTCAGGCGTATATTCGTCTGCTCCTCGCCCGGGCGCTGGCCAAATCGGGGAGGCAGGCCCAGGCCCACAAACAATACGAAATCCTCCTCGACCTCTCCCCCCGCGAGAAGGACGAGGATGGGATACCGATCTACCTGTACGCCGCGGACCGGATGGCGAATATTCCCCGCTATGCTGAAAGGGTCGCGGCCAGGATCGACGCCGCCCTGGCGGCGAAGCCGTGGATGTCCCCTCCGGAAGCCGGCCTGGTCGCTTCCGTGTTGGAGCGGATAGACGCTCAGGCGGGGGTCACAGGTCAGACCAAGTCCCTGTTGACGGACCTGAGGAAGACGCTCGGCGCCTATCGGGCCAAGGCCGAACATCTCTTGGCCGTTCAACAAGACTTCGGGCGGCGCGCGCTTCCCCGGGGGTCAGAGGAGCAAGGCCTCCCCACGGATCCGGCTTGGGAAGTCGATGGCCGAGGCGAATGGCTTCTCGGCCTTGGTCCGTTGCGCGGCGGGCGGCGTTTCCTCTTCTTCGTCGACGTCCGCGCCTTGAACGACTCTCTCCTGAGCGATGAAATATTTCGACAGGCGTATCCGGGGGAGTTCCTGTTGACTGCCTCCGAAGAATCCGGAGGCGACCCCCTCGGCCCGAATTTGCGCGGGCTCTACGTCGTCTCTTCCGGATCTCATGCCGGCCCGGCCTCTCCGGGTCCAACGACGAGCCAACCGTTCTACCTCCTGACGATGGTCGCCGTCATCATCTTTGCCCTTCTCGGCGGCTATCTTCTCTGGCGGGATGTCCGTCGGGACCTCGACCTGGCGGAGATCCGTTCGCAGTTCGCGGCCAGCGTCTCTCACGAGCTCAAAACGCCGCTCACCGCGATCCGGATGTTCGCCGAGACCGTCCGGCTCGGCCGCATCAAGGACGAGACGACCCGCGCCGAATACCTGGACACGATCATCAATGAAAGCGAACGGCTCAGCCGGCTCCTGAACAACGTGCTGGACATATCGAGGATCGAACAGGGAAGGAAGTTATATCATCCCCGGCATCAGGCCCTCGCCCCGATCCTCCAGACGGCGGCCCGGACCATGGACTATCCCTTGCGTCAGCAGGGCTTCTCCCTCCGGGTGGAGATCGAAGACAGCCTCCCCGAAGTTTGCGTGGACGCTGACGCGCTCGAGCAGGCCCTCCTTAATCTCATCGGCAACGCCATCAAGTATTCCGGGACCTCGCGCGAGATCGGGCTCGAGCTCGTCCGGGAGGGGCCCTGGGCCGTCGTCCGGGTGATCGACCGCGGCGTGGGCATCCCGCCCGGCGACCGGCAGCGCATTTTCGAGAAATTCTATCGCGTTGCGTCGCCCGAGAACCGACAGGTCCCCGGAACGGGGCTGGGGCTTGCCCTGGTGGCTCACTTTGTCCAAGAGCATGGGGGCCGGGTCGAGGTCGACGGGGCACCTGGCTGCGGCAGCACCTTCTCCATCTATCTCCCGCTGGAGGCCGAGCCGTGAAGCGCATCCTCATCATCGAAGACGACGTGGCCATCCTCCGGGGCCTCAAGGACAACCTCGAATACGAGGGTTATGGCGTTCTTTCGGCGACGGACGGCGAGCAAGGCTATGACCTCATCCGGGAAAAGAAGCCGGACCTGGTCATCCTCGACCTGATGCTCCCCCGCTTGAGCGGCTACGAGGTCTGCCGGAAGGTCCGGGCGGAGGGAGGGAACGTGCCGATCCTCATCCTCACGGCCCGGGGCGAGGAGGTCGATAAGGTCCACGGCTTGAATATCGGCGCCGACGATTATGTGACCAAGCCGTTCTCGGTGCGGGAGCTGCTGGCCAGGATCCAGGCGATTTTCCGCCGGGCGTCGAGTTCCCGGACGGGGTCCCTGCCGGATGAACTTCGCTTCCATGACGTCGTCGTGGACTTCCTCCGCTTTGAAGCCAGCAAGTCCGGCCGGGTGCTCGAATTGTCGCGGAAGGAATTCGGCGTCCTCCGCCTCCTCGCCGCCCGCTCTGGCGAGGTCGTGACCCGCGATGAGCTTTTGGACGCCGTGTGGGGCTACGATAGGTTCCCGACGACGCGGACCGTGGACAATCATGTCTCCCTCCTGAGAGCCAAGATCGAGGACGACCCGGCCCGGCCGCGCTTTTTGCTCACCATCCGTGGCGTCGGATACAAGCTGGTCGTCGGGGGATGACGCCGCCATGCTGGAAAGCGGATCTCCCGCAGGCGCATTTATGACGAAAAAATGACATGCTCTGGACGTTCCCGTGACATCTGCGGGGGGAGGCCGGCGTATGTTGAAGACGAAATGCCGGACAGGGAGATATCGAAAATGAGCAAAGTCGCGACGACGATCGGTCTTGTCCTTGTTTTAGCCGTCATCGGGACCGGCCTGGCGCCCCAAAGCGCCGCCGACCTCTATCAAAGGGCCTTGACTATGGAGAAGGCGGAGGGGAACCTGGAAGAAGCCATCGCCCTCTACCAGAAGGTCGTGGACAAGGGGGATGATGAGGCCTTGGCCGCCCAAGCCCAGCTCCATATCGGATTTTGCTATGAGAAGCTGGGCCTGGGCAAGGCGAGGGAAGCCTACCAGCGGGTCATCGACCGTTTTCCCCGGCAGGTCGATGTCGTCAAGACGGCCCGCGACAAATTGGCCCAGCTCGTCGCCGCCCGAGCCGACAAGCGCGTCGGGAGCGGCGAGATCAACGTCCGGCGGGTTTTTGACGACTACGGTCCCGAGTGGGGCAATGCCCTTTCCTCAGACGGCCGATACCTCGTTTATACGGATTGGACGACGGGGGACATGGCCGTCGTCGACCTCATCACGAAAGAGCGTCGGCGAATCACGAACGACGGGGGCTTGGACAAAACCGAGAAAGCCTGCGGCGAAACGAGCGCCTTCTCGCCCGACGACAAGCGCGTCGCCTATGGCTGGCAGGGCGCCGATAAGGTCAGCGAGCTCCGGGTGATCGATTTCGACGGGACCGATCGCCGGGTCCTTTATCGGGACGAGAATGCGATCTGGATCCGGCCGCACGCCTGGTCCCCCGACGGGCGGACGATCCTCATCAACCTGATGCGCAGGGACGGAGGCTGCGAGATCGCCCTGCTCTCCGTCGCCGACGGCAAGGTCCGCATCGTCAGGAAGGTCGGCTTCAAAGACCCGGAGATGGCCCTTTCGCCCGACGGTACGCTCATCGCCTATTCCACGCGGAGCCAAGCCGGCTCGACGAAGCGCGAGATTTTCATCATGAAGACCGACGGAACGGGACACGAGGCCCTCGTTTCCAACCCGGCCGACGATTATCTTCTCGGCTGGTCGCCCGACGGCCGCAGGGTGGTCTTTGCCAGCGACCGGACGGGATCCTTCGGCGTCTGGGCCATCGGGGTCGCGAACGGCCGGGCCGATGGGGCGCCCCAGTGGATCAAGAGCGACCTGACACCCACCCCGGTGAGGCTGACCCCGAACGGAACCCTTCATTACATGACCTACGAGTCGATGTTCGAGGTCTACACCGCCCCGATCGAGCCCGAGACGGGAAAGTCGCTCGGCGCGCCGACGGCCGTGAAATCCCAACGGACAGGGGTCCGTTCGAACCCGGATTGGTCGCCCGACGGGAAACGCCTTGTCTACAAATCCTTTAGCGGGACGGAAACGAAGTACGAGGCCGACGCCCTCATCTCGGTTTACGACCTCGGATCGGGCGAGGAGACGCAGATCGAGGCTGGCGTAGCGTCGCCGCTCGCCGTAATTGAGCCCCGCTGGCGTCCCGACGGGCGTTCCGTCCTCCTCGTCGGCGCCCGGAGCCGTGAGGAGAACGGGATCTTTCAGATCGATCTTCCCGGCGGCGCGGCGAAACTCCTGGTCAAGGTCCCAGCGGGACAGTATATCTTCCAAACCGCCTGGTCACCCGACGGGAAAAGCATCTATTACACGCAGGGAAACCCCGTTAAGGTCCTGCGCCGGGACCTCACGAGCGGCGAGGACATCGAGTTGGCGTCGATGAACGGTCCCATCGGGCTCCCACGGATCTCCCTTTCCCCCGATGGGAAATGGCTGGCCTTCACGTCCCTGGACAAGATGCTGGAGCCCGTGAAGCTCATGCTCGTTCCGGCGGACGGGGGCGCTGCCCGGGAGATTTATCGGACGGAAGCAGGGGTGATGATCCAGTGGATCTCCTGGACCGTCGACGGGCGTTCGATATGGGTGAAGACGTACCGAGCTTCCTCCGAACCCAAGGGGAAGCACGCGATCGAATTCCTGGGCATGACGCCGGACGGACAGAGCATCCGCAAGCTGGAGATGTCGCTCCTGGGCGCCATGGACCTCCGGTTCCATCCCGACGGGCGCCAGGTTGCTTTTACCGCGGGCCAGAGCAAGCTCGAGCTCTGGGCGCTCGAGAACTTCCTGCGGCCCCTTATCAAGGCCAAATAGCGGGAAAAGGGCGGGCCTTTCTCTGTCCAGAGAGGAAGGCCTTCCCCCCGTCTACGTCCCCCGAATTACAAGCTGACCTCCCGGAACGTTTCCCCCGTTTTTTCGTATTTAGAGATTGAAGGCCCTGCCTTTGGGAGGTGATATGTTCCGCAATTACTTTGTGACGGCCCTCAGGCATCTTCAGCGCCGGAAGCTCT
>Ga0299915_10004429_pt1 | contig 10230 bp, 10 predicted proteins | sample RVTome_13_FD_200263 | JGI IMG/M metagenome (GOLD analysis project Ga0299915, IMG submission 200263) | Soil microbial communities from uranium-contaminated site in the Upper Colorado River Basin, Wyoming, United States - RVT92D227 (version 2) ...
GCCTTGGTCGGGAAGAGGTAGATGGCCCGGCTCGACGGATTGCGCACGATGGCATCCAGGACAGGCAGGTTGTAACAGAGGGTCTTTCCGGAGGCCGTGGGTGTCACGATAACCACGTTCTTGCCCTGCTTGAGGGACTCCCAGGAGCTGCGCTGGTGGGAATAAAGGCGCGAATACCCTCTTTCTTTCAGGGCGTTGACGACGGCCGGGTCCGCGCCGTCGGGATAGTCCGCGAACCGGGCCTCCTGGGCCGGGATATATTTGACGGCCGTGATGGAGTCGCTCTTCAGGCCCATCTCCTGGAGCAACTCCAGGCACTTGAGCAGGTCTTCTTCGCGGGACATTTCGCCTCCCAATTCAAGCATCATTATATCGGGGTTCCGGCGGCAATGTCCAACTCTTGAGTTGAATCGCTAATACGAACGTAAAAAATAATCTGACATCTGACTTTAGGCGGCCTGAAGCCGCCCTCACTCCCCCGGCCCCCAGGGAACCAGTCCCGTCGGTTCCCCCCGTCGCACCTCTGTCGGCGACGCGGACGATTTTAGAGCCCCCCTCCGATTATCGGAGGGGGTAGGGGGTGGCAAGAAATAAGAACAGAGTCTTGGGCGCGTCGCCGTGACTCGGGTCCCCCCTCCGCTATGGGGGCTTGAGGACGGCATTCAGTGCCGTTCATGCATTGGTACTTTTTTTTTGCGTTCGTATTAATAAGGGCGAAAGAGGACGGCGACACACCAAGGAATTTGATTGTATGCATTAATCCCCCCAACCCCCTTTGGCCAATTAAGGGGAGAACCAGATTAGGCCGGTGTCGCCGGAATTGTCGGTCGAAGGGCCGAGCGGGCACGGTTCCCTGACTTCGGGCTTTAGACCGAATAACGCCGCAGCCTTTAGGCTGCGTTCTAACATAGCGAAGACGCCTCATGACTTAATATCTTTTGGCCTTAAGGGAACGGCGGGAGGTTGAAGAGGCGAAGATTTTCGAGCGTGCCGGAATCGTCCGAGTTTCATGAATTTTTTTGTCCTTTTATCGGCCGGAGCGCCAAGCTTCAAAACGGCGAAGCGGCCGTCAAAACCGATAGTTCCGTATCGGCCCTGCTTTAGAACGGATTGAAGGAGCGTCCTCTCTTCCTCCCAGGCGTAATTCAGGTCGACCATGATATATTCGCAACCTTTATGTGAACCGTAGGAAAAGATGGAGAAGTTACTTCGTTGCGAAAAATGCGGGCCCAGGTTTCGGCTTACCGAGACCGAAGCGTCAGGCGGTATTAATTCTTTCATTTTGTAGAAATTGAGGACTTGGGAGGTTATTTTATATTTGCCGTGGGGGGTGTCTTGGCTGACGTAAGGCAGTCTCCCCCACTTATTCATCGCCAGCAGCGCATAAACAATCAGGAACGCAGAAATGAATCTGATCCTGGTCTGGTCTTTTATGCGGGCCAGGACCAAAACCGTGGCATAGAACACGAAAGGCAGATAGGCCGATCCATATTGCGTGTATACGGAAGAGTAGACGACTGGAAAATTGGCCAGCATAATGCTGGCCAGAGGCAGAATGAAAAGAACGACCGCCCAGCCGCCGAACAGAGGCAAAAACAGCAGGGGATGAAAGACATACCCCAAGTAGTTGATCTTTTCCTGATGGGTCAGGATCTGTCTGATCACCCGTCCGGCGTTGACCGCGAGATGGGAAATGATCCCGGTTGCGGATGAACCCAGGGCGTCATACCGGGCGGCAAAATACGGATAGGAGGCGCCGGTCAGGGCCGGGACCAGAAGGTGGGTATAGGCCTGGAAGGCCGTCAGGCTGAAGGCCATCAGACCAAGACCCAATAAATAACGCCGTTTGGCCAGGATAAGATAAAGACCGATGAAAAAGCCGTTGAGCAGGACGTTTTCTTTGGTGATAAAGGACAGTCCGGTAAACAGCAAAAACCAGCCGATCTTCTTTTCTTCCAGAAAATAGAGCGACCAGAGGACGAGGAGCGGTGCGAAGTCCAGTTCGTGAAAATCGCTGAGCACGGGGCCTAAAAACGGCAGATAAAGAAGATACGCCAGGATCAAAGAAAGATTAAGGTAAGCCGGCAGGTTTTTTTTCTCGCCCAAACGGTATAGGGGCCAGGCGCTGAGGACCAAGACCAGGCTGCTGAGGATCACCAGGACCGTCGGGTTGGCCCAGATTAAATACAGCGGGATAAACGGGATCAGGATAAGGTTCAGGTGTTCTCCCAGATAATTGTGGCCGGCCATGTCGGAATGCCAGAAACGGCCGTGCACGCTGTTCCAGAAGACATTATCGAAATATGACAGATCAAAGGCCCGGGAAAAAAGGGAATAGTGCCGTAAGATACAGATGCCGGTATAGAACAGGGCAAAGAAGACCAGGATCAGGACCAGCCAGCGCCGGCCTTTGATTCGGGCGTCGGTAAAATCCAGCAGGCTGATCTCAGCGGCGACACCCAGACAGAACAAGAAAACAAAGAGATGGTCCAGGGTCCAGGGATGGTTGTGGCCTAACCAGAAAAAAATCCCGGCCAAAAAAGGGAAAACCAGCCAGGGTGTCGACGCCAAGGCGACTTTTCTCAAGGCCGACGGCCAGGTCAATCCCAGGCGGACTTTTAGCAGCCGGCTGTACACGGCCATTAACAGGACGACCAGCCCCAGGGCCAGCCACCCGTTGGGCCGGGTATAAACATCCAATCCCGATTTCAGGAATTGAGGATAGGTCTCGGCTGTATTTTTAACCAGGGAGAAGCTATAGACCAAGATGACTGCCGGGGGAAATAGCGCGGCGAAACCGGCCGGCCCCTGGAGCGGAGAGGTCTTGAACGACATGTCAGAGGAACTTCTTAAAGAATCTTAATCGACCCTGAAAAGCGGCGCGGCCGGTGATCGCTATTTTCATGGGCTGAAGCATAACGAAGGACTCGGCATTTGTCAAAAAATATTTGATCGGCATATCGGCCCGGTCCTGTTTGATGAATTCGTTACAGGGCATGGTACAATGATTTCATGCTTGAAGAGATCCGGGTCAAGAAGGCGGCCCAGCACAACCTGAAAAGGATCGACGTCACGCTGCCCCGGAACAGGCTCGTCGTGGTCACCGGTCCAAGCGGTTCAGGGAAATCGTCCCTGGCCTTCGACACGCTGTTCGCCGAGGGCCAGCGGCGTTACATCGAGTGCCTGTCGACCTACGCCCGGCAATTCATCGAACAGCTGGAAAAGCCGGAGGTCGAGTCCATCGAGGGCCTCTCCCCGTCGATCTCCATCGACCAGAAGACGATCTCGACGAATCCGCGCTCGACGGTCGGCACCATCACCGAGGTCTACGACCTCGTCCGCCTGCTCTACGCCAGGGCGGGAACGCCGCACTGCCCGAACTGTGGAAAAGAAGTGAGGACACAGACGACCGACCAGATCCTTGAGCGGGTCCGGTCCTCTTTTCCCGGCCAGAAGGTGAAGGTCCTGGCGCCCGTGGTCAAGGGCCGCAAAGGGGAATACCATCGCTTGTTCGAGAGGTTGAGGAAAAAAGGCTTCCTTCGCGTCCGGGTCAATGGGGCCATCCTGGAACTGGACGAGCCGATCCCTCTGGAAAAGACGCGCGCCCACACGATCGAGGTCCTTGTGGACGAGATCCGGATCTCTCCGACCTCCCGGATGAGGCTGAAAGAGGCCGTGGCCAAGGCGGTTGAAGTCTCCGGGGGCGAAGTCCTCGTCCTCAACGGGTCCGGCCGGGAGGCCTATTTCTCCCTGAGGCTGCTCTGCCCGGACTGTGGGATCAGCCTGTTCGAGCTCGAGCCCAGGAATTTCTCTTTCAACAGTCCCTACGGGGCTTGTCCGGCCTGCCACGGCCTCGGCTACAAAACGTCCGAGAACGAGTGGGGCGAGGTGGAGCTGACGGATGACGTCTGTCCGGCCTGCCAGGGCGCTCGGCTGAAGAAGGAGAGCCTGATGGTCAAGGTCCAGGGTTGGACGATCGCCGAGCTCAGCGGCTTTCCCATCGGGCGTTTAAGGAAGGAGATGTCGTCATTTTCTTTTTCCGCCTCCCGTCATCTGGTGGCCGAAAAGATCGTCAAGGAGATCCTGGACCGCCTCGGGATCATAGAGGAGCTGGGCATGTCCTACCTCCATCTCGGCAGGTCCACGGCCTCCCTTTCGGGCGGAGAGGCCCAGCGGGTCAGACTGGCCGCCCAGGTGGGGGCCAAGCTGAAGGGGGTCCTCTACGTCCTGGACGAGCCGACGATCGGGCTCCACCAGAGGGACAACGGCCGTCTGATTTCGATGCTTAGAGGGCTTCGCGACGAGGGGAATTCCATCGTCGTCGTCGAGCATGACGAACAGACCATCCGGGCCGCGGACTACATCCTGGACCTCGGGCCCGGCGCCGGAGAGAGCGGAGGATATAAGGTTGCGGAAGGGACGCTCCCCGAGATCCTGGCCTCATCGGGCTCGCTCACGGCCCAATACCTACGGGGAGAGAAGTCCGTTCCCGTTCCCGCGAAACGGAAGGCGCCGAAGGGCTGGCTGACCATCCTTGAGGCCAGGGAACATAACCTCAAGGGGATCGACGTGCGACTGCCGCTATCCGTCATGACGGCCGTCACCGGGGTCTCCGGGTCGGGCAAGAGCACGCTCGTCTACGACATCCTCTACAAGAGCCTGCTTCATTCTATCTACAAAGCCGGACAGAAAGCCGGGGCCCATGGCGGGATGAGGGGCGCGGACCAGATCGACAAGGTCATTTCCGTCGACCAGAAGCCCATAGGCCGGACCCCGAGGTCCAATCCCGCCACCTACACGGGGCTGTTCACGGCCCTGAGGGAGCTCTTCGCGAGGACCTCCGAGGCCCGGTCGAGAGGCTACTCGTCAGGGCGTTTCAGCTTCAACGTTCCGGCCGGCCGCTGCGAGGAATGCCGGGGCGCCGGGGTGAGGAAGATCGAGATGCACTTTCTCCCGGACGTCTTCGTCACCTGCGACCGCTGCGGCGGGAAGAGATATAATAAGGAGACCCTGGCCGTGGCCTACAAAGGGAAGAATATCGCCGACTTCCTGGCGATGACCGTGGATGACGCCTATGAATTCCTCAAGGCCCAGCCCGTCCTGAAGCGCAAGCTGGCCACCCTGAAGAGGGTGGGTCTGGGCTATATCCGACTCGGCCAGTCCGCTCCGACCCTCTCCGGAGGGGAGGCGCAGCGCATCAAGCTGACCAAGGAGCTGGGGCGGAAGAGCACGGGGCGGACCCTTTATCTTCTCGACGAGCCGACGACCGGGCTTCATTTCGATGACGTCCGAAAGCTCCTCGGGGTCCTTTCCGAGCTCGCCGGGCTGGGCAACACCGTCGTTATCATCGAACACAACGTTGAAGTCATCAAGTTTTGCGATTATATTATTGACCTCGGCCCGGAAGGGGGCGAAGAGGGCGGGTGGATCGTGGCCCAGGGGACCCCCGAGGACGTCGCCGCAGCCCAAGGCTCGCACACGGGCCGTTTCTTGAAGAAGGCGCTCGCTCCGGGCGCGGCCGGGAGGCAGCATGGGGTTTAAGGACATCGCCGGCAACAGCCGTGTGAAGAAGATCCTGAGGACGGCCTTGCAGAGGCACAGGGTCCCGAATTCGCTGTTGTTCTGCGGCCCCGAAGGCGTGGGGAAGAGGGCGATGGCCATGACCCTGGCCAAGGCCCTGAACTGCAAAGCGGGGAAGGACGACGCCTGCGAAGAATGCGAGTCCTGCAAGGCCATCGAGGCCGGAAGATTTCCGGACGTCCTGGGGATCGCCCCTGAAAAGGACGTTATCAAGATCGAACAGATGCGGTTCATCAAGCAGATGGCCTACCTGAAGCCTTTTTCGGGGACGAAACGGGTGTTCATCGTCGAACCAGCCGAGAAAATGAACGAAGAATCAGGCAATTCGCTGCTCAAGGTTCTGGAGGAACCGCCGTCGTTCACCCATATCATCCTGGTCACGTCCAATCCTTTCCTGATCCTGCCGACCATCCGGTCGCGGTGCCAGGTCCTTGGCTTTTCCAACATCAGCCGGGAGGAGATCGAGCGGATCCTTGCTGACCAGGGCTATCCCGGAGAACAGGCGAAGGCCCTCTCGATCATCGTGGGGGGCAATTTGGAGGAAGCCATGGGCATGGATTGGGAAGAGGTCCGGAAAAAGAGGCAGTCCGCCTGGGAGATCTTTCTGTCCCTTCTCGGGGGGAGGGGGTCCTTGGACTTTCTTTCCGCCTATGTCTTCCAACGGCGCGCCGCGGCCAAGGACGAGTTCGAGAAGACGATGGAGTTGTTCGCGTCGTTCTGCAGGGACATCATCCTGATCAAGGAGCATGGGGAGAGCCGGTACCTCCTCAATCCCGATCTTGAGGAGGCGCTCAGGGGTGCGGAAGGGCGATGGAGCCTCGAAAGGATTCAGAATTGCCTGGCCCGCACCGATTCCGTCCTGTCGGGCCTTTCGGGGAATCGAAACCTGAACGTGAACCTGCAGGCCGCGGTCTATTATTCAAATTTCGGGGAATGGAATCATGTCTGAAATCATTTGTTTGCTCTCTGAGACAACAGGAAAGATCATCCGCGCCAGAAAGGGCGACCTGTCCTTGAGCCGCGGGGACCACTGTGTCGTCGAATCGGACCTGGGCGGGGACCTGGGCGTCATCGTCGACGACGTGAGCCCGGTCTGCAAGAACCCCCGGGCTGCGGAACGGGCCGTTCTGGTCATCCGGAAGGCCACGGAGGAGGACCTGAAGAAGTTCCGCTGGCTCAGGGAGAAGGAGGACGGGGCGTTCGAGTTCTGCCTCCAGCGGATCCAGGCGCGGAACCTGCCGATGAAGCTCGTCTCCGTGCGCTATTTCTTCAACGAGAAGAAGGGGATCTTCTATTACACGGCGGACGGCCGGATCGACTTCCGTGAGCTCGTCAAGGATCTGGCCAAGGAGCTGAAGATGCGGATCGAGATGCGCCAGGTCGGCGTCCGGGACGAGGCCAAGATGATCGGAGGCCTGGGGACGTGCGGCCGGACCCTCTGCTGCTCCTCGTTCATGAAGACATTCGAGCCCGTCACCATCCAGAAGGCCCGCAAGCAGCAGATCGTCATCAACCCGACGAAGATCTCGGGCTTGTGCGGACGATTGATGTGCTGTCTGGCCTTCGAGGACCAGAGCAAGGGCCGGCTCTACATCGAGGAAGAGGACGACCGGCTGATTGAGGATTAATAAGTAAGGGTCAAACCTACTCTTTTGACAAAAGGTGTCAAAAGAGTAGGTTTGACCCTTACTTGTCAGTCAGCGGGATTGATCGTGAACTGGACCCGGCTGGAGACGGCGATGAGGGTCCCTTGCTTGGAGAACGCCTTGACCTGCCAGGAATATCTCTGGCCGGCGATCATCCTGGACTTGACGTCGTCGGGCAGGGAGACCGTGTTGTCCGTGGTCGAGGTCTTCCAAAGGAGCTGGCCGTTGTAGATGGAGACCTGGTATTCGACGTCCTCGCCGAGCTTCTTCCACTCGAAGTAGGCGGGGACGGCATTGATGTCGATGACCGGGGAGATCAGGGTTAACGAGCCGCCGCGGACGGTTTCCTCGCCGTTCATGACGAACTCCGGAGGCGTGTTGCGAAGAAGGGGGGTGACGGTCAGGACCGCGACGAGCAGGGCCGCGGCCGCTCCGGCCAGCGCCCACTGCTTGGGCGTGAAGAACGCGAAGACCCGATCATGCCAGGCGGCCGTCCGGGTTTCTATCGCCGGCCGCTCTTCGGCGGCGAAGACCGATTTCTCGCGCTTCAGGACGCCGATGACCTCGTTCCTCTCGGCCATCTTCGCGAAGCAGGAAGCGCAGTTGAAATAATGCTCTTCGAATTCATTCTGTTCGCCTTCTCCTAGCCGGTTGAGAAGGTATCGGTCGATCAGCCCCTCATACTTGCATTCGGTCATTTCCGTCACCTTTCATTGATTTCAACCTTTTAGTCGCTCCGGGAGAGGGAAAATGGAAAATAAATTCACTTTTTCAGGTCCTTTTTGATCAGCTTCAGGGCGTAATTGACCCGTTCGCTGACCCTCCGGGGAGGGATGCCCAGCCGCCTGGCCACCTCCTCCCTGGGCATTTCCTTATAATAGTATAGGTAGAGGACCTCCCGAAACTTCGGCTTGAGGCCCCTGACGGCTTCGGCGATCTGTTCGGCCCGCTCCCGGCTCTCGACGGTTTCATGGGGGTCCGGGAAAGCGCTCGGCTCGGGGGCGTGCCTCAGGACCTTCGTCTTCTGGCGGATGTGATCGATGATCCGCCGGCTGGTGATGGTGTAGATGAAGGTCCCTATGGAAGACTCCCCCCGGAACTCGCCGTTTTTGACCTTTTCAATGACCTGGGTGATGATCTCATCGGCCACGTCTTCCCAATCCGGGGTGGCCCCCCCCAGGGCCTTCCTGACCCGGAAGGAGACGACGGGCCTGTATTTGAGGACCATCTCGTCCAGGTCAATCTCGGGTCGGCTGTTGGTCACAGGCGTATTATATCGGCAGGGAGGCGGCTTGACAAGCCGCGAATTTATCAATCTTGGGACCCCTCTTCCGACTAATCCTATGCTTGATGAAAGGATGGAAGCGTTATGATCCAGGTCGCCGCCAGAAAAAATTCCGCTGAACCCGCTTATCTTGTCGTCAAGAACGAACAGGAGTTCTACTCTTATATCGAAGGCCGGCTAAGGGATGAGGGCTTCGAGCTCCTCGAAACCAGCCCGGGGATGGGCTGGTCGCAGTGCCTGAGCGCCCAGGCCTACTAAGGATAACCGTTGCCATGCGTGCGGCTTCACTGGACAGGGAAAGGCGCCTCGTTCTCGAGGATCCCAAAGGCCTGCGGACCTACTTCTATCCGAACCTGACTCCCGGGGATCACGATCATATCTCCTGCCGGCGGAAGACCGGTGTGGAGACTCCCCCGGGGGACCTGGGCCTCGACCTCGCCTCCGATAAGGCTTCCCGGTTCTTCCGGATCGTTTTCGCGGGGGAGGTCCTGAATGACCCGGATCGGCATTGTGAACCAGCCTCCTGTGATGAGCGTTTCACCTTGGGGCGAGATTGGCCGGACGGCCGGCTCTTTTTCAATTCGGGCTTCTTCGGTTCGGTCGCGGCGGCCGACCACCATGAGGGCACTCCGGGGCATTCCCGGTTCGTCGCCGTATACTCCGTCCTCCTGGCCGGGGCCCTGGGCATTCGGGACGCCCACGCCTTGAGGTGCATTGAGAGGGGGGCCCTCCTCCATGACATCGGGAAGATCGGCGTTCCGGCGGCGATCCTGAACAAGGTCGGACGATTGACGACCATCGAAAGGGAGATCATCAGGGACCACCCCGTCCTCGGCTACAAGATGATCGAGGAGTTCGGCTTTCTGAAAGATGCCGCGGAGATCGTCCTCTGCCACCACGAACGGTTCGACGGCCGGGGCTATCCCCGCGGGCTGGCGGGTGATGAGATCCCGCTGGGGGCCAGGGTCTTTGCCCTGGCCGACACCCTGGACGCCATCACCTCGGACAGGCCCTACCGCCGGGGAAAGAGTTTCCAGGAGGCGTTCCGGGAGATCGAACGCTCGAGCGGCAGCCAGTTCGATCCGCGGATCGTAGACGGCTTCATTTCCGTTCCCCGGAGGACGTGGGAAAAGGCCAAGGCCGAAACCCGGGGATCGTTGCGGCCGGCGTCCATCCTGTAGGCCGCATCCCCGCGACCCGGCGATCAGTCCCCTCTCTCTTTGGCCCGTTCCTTGTCCCTCAGGTAGGTCTTGGCATCGACCAGGACCTCCCTCGCCTTGCTTCCCTCGGAGGGACCGATGATCCCTTCCTGCTCCATCTGGTCGATGATCCGGGCCGCCCGAGCATAGCCGAGCCTCAGGCGGCGCTGCAGGTAGGACGCGGAGGCCTGGCTGGTGAGGAGGACGAGCTCGAGGGCCTTCTCGTAGAGTTCGTCCTTTTCGCCGTATTCCTCCCAGAGCTCAGCGGCGTCGCCCTTGACCGCCTGGACGATGCGCTCGTCGTATTCGGGAGTGCCCTGCTCCTTGACGAACTTGACGAGCCTTCGGACCTCGGGAATGGAGATGTAAGCGCAGTGGAGCCTCATCAGTCGCGGGAAGTTGGGCGGGAGGAAGAGCATGTCGCCGAGCCCCAACAGCTTGTCCGCTCCTCCCGTGTCGATGATGATCCGGGAATCGATCTTGGAGGGAACGCGGAAGGCTATGCGGCAGCCGAAGTTGT
>Ga0299915_10004430_pt1 | contig 10230 bp, 6 predicted proteins | sample RVTome_13_FD_200263 | JGI IMG/M metagenome (GOLD analysis project Ga0299915, IMG submission 200263) | Soil microbial communities from uranium-contaminated site in the Upper Colorado River Basin, Wyoming, United States - RVT92D227 (version 2) ...
GACGGCCTCGCCAAGATGGGCAAGGAAGGCTACCAGATAGCTGTCTCCAAAAACAGGGTGAAGGTCGAAGCGGCGGCTCCCGCCGGCCTCTTCTACGGCGTCCAGACGCTCCTCCAGCTTCTCTCCAGGGGGGTGGAAGGCGTCAGCAAGATGGAAGGCGTCACCTGGTCAATCCCGATTATTAAAATCGAAGACCGGCCTCGGTTCGTCTGGCGCGGCGCCCACCTCGATATCGGCCGCCATTTCTTTCCCAAGGAGTTTATCAAGAAATACATCGACCTCCTGGCCATGTACAAGATGAATATGTTCCACTGGCACCTGACCGAAGACCAGGGCTGGCGGATTGAAATCAAGAAGTACCCCAGGCTGACCGAGATCGGCGCCTGGCGCCGGGAGTCGATGGACGACGGCCTTCCTCACGGCGGATATTACACCCAGGACGACATCCGCGAAGTCGTAGCCTACGCCAAGAAACGGTTCATCACTATCGTCCCCGAGATCGAGATGCCCGGGCACTGCCAAGCCGCCCTCGCCGCCTACCCCGAGCTCTCCTGCTCGGGCGGTCCGTTCAAAGTGGGCACCGAGTGGGGAGTCATCTATGATGTATACTGCGCCGGAAAGGAAAAAACCTTCGAGTTCCTCCAGGATGTTCTGACCGAGGTCATCGACCTCTTTCCCAGCACTTTCGTCCACATCGGCGGGGACGAAGTCCCCAAGCTGCGCTGGCAGAATTGTTACAGCTGTCAGGAGCGGATCGAGGACGAGGGGCTCAAGGGCGAGGACGAGCTGCAGAGCTATTTCATCAAACGGATCGAGAAGTTTCTCACCAGCAAGGGGAAGAGGTTGGTCGGGTGGGACGAGATCCTGGAAGGGGGACTCGCGCCCAACGCCACGGTCATGTCCTGGCGGGGGATCGCCGGCGGGATCGCGGCCGCTCAATCCGGCCATGACGTCGTCATGTCACCGACATCTCACTGCTATTTCGATTATTATCAAGGCCAATTCGACGAGCCACGGGGGATCGGCGGTTTTCTGCCCATCGACAAGGTGTATGAATACGAGCCGGTCCCCGTAGAACTGGCTGCCGAACAAGCCGGGCACATTCTCGGCGCCCAGGCCAACATCTGGACGGAATATCTAGCCGACTCGGCGCAAGTTGAATACATGCTCATGCCGCGTCTTCTGGCACTCAGCGAAGTTGTCTGGTCGGAAAAAAGCCTGCGGAGCTTTGTGGATTTCTCCCGCCGCGTCGTCCCGCATTACGACCGGCTGGCCGCTGCGGCCGTAAATTTCCGGCTGCCGCCGCCCGACGGTCTAGGAGGGAAAAAACTGATCTCCGGCCCGACCCAGGTCCAGGTCTATCCCCCGTTCCCGGGAGCGGAAGTCCGTCTGACGACGGATGGGACAGACCCGACGCGAGAGTCGCCGCTCCTCGCCGACGGTCCGCTGGAGATCAGGGACAGCACCGTCGTCAAGGCCCGAACGGTTCTCCGCGGCGGCCGGATGAGCCGGGTCATCAGCACTTCATTCAGCTTGATCGATCCCGAAAAGAACGGCCTGGACTATGCCTACTTCGAAGGCAGTTGGCTGAGTCTTCCCAGCCTGGACGGCCAGATGCCCGTGAAGACCGGTCATATATTCGACCTCTCCTTCGAGCCCGCGGGCCCGAGAGAAGAAAATTTCGCTCTGCTATTCAAGGGGTATTTGGACATCGAGAAGCCGGGCGAGTACACGTTCACGATGATCGTCGATGACGGTGCCCTCCTGATTATCGACGGGCAAGAGGTCGTTCGGAACGACGGGCTGTTCTGGATCCTCGAGAACAGCGGCCGGATTCACCTCGAAGCGGGGAGACATCCGATCCAGCTCGCTTATTTCCAGAAGACGGGCGACCGCCGCCTGGATATTTTCTGCGAGGGCCCGGGCTTAGAAAAGCGGGCCCTTTTTCCGCATTGGTTGTTCAGGAAGTAGGCTGTCGGCCTCAGGAGCGGCAGCGGGAGGCCGAGCGCCCGGCCTTGCCACGGAGAGTTTGGATGCACTCGTCCATCGCCTTCTCCAGATTCTCCATCGATCGGACCAGGGCAAACTGGGCCCGGGCGCGGTCCAGGTTCTGGCCCGGCCGGTGAACACGAAAATAGACGTCCCCTTCCAGGTAATCGGTGAGAAAGCGCAGGCCGATGGTGAAGGTGATGAGCCTCCCGGAAAAGACCAGAAGGTCTAGCTCCTGAGGAGTCAGGAAATCCCAGGCCTCCTCAAGATAGCCGTCGGCCAGCGCCCGGAACATCTCCAGTTCCAGCTTGACTCTGGCTAGGTCTCTTTCATCCTCGGCTGCAAAGCTCGTCGTGGTCCGGACCATGTCGCCAAAGTCGTAGAGGGACGATCCCGGCATGGTGGTGTCGAGGTCGATGACGCAGATCGCCTTCCCCGTCCGGTTGTCAAAGAGCACGTTGTTGATCTTGGTGTCGTTATGAGTGATCCGGAGAGGAACGCGGCCGCCGGCCAGAGCATCGGTTATGACCGCGGCCATCGGCTCGTGCTCAAAGGCGAAGGCGATGGCGTCCCGGGCTTCCCTCGCCCGGCCGTGAGTGTCGTTTTCCAAGACCTGCTTGAACCGCGCAAAACGGCGGGGTGTGTGGTGGAAGAAGGGGATGGTTTCGTGGAGAGAGGATGCGTCCAGGTCGGAAAGGAGCTCCTGGAAGCAGCCGAAGGCCCGGCCGGCTTCGAATGCTTCCTCCGGCTTGGTGGCGACGTTGACGATATGGGCATCGCCGACAAACCGGTAGGCCCGCCAGTAATCCCTGTCCGGAGAGACATGGAAACACCCACCTGACCGGGCATGGAGCAGGTTGAGAGTCTCCCGGTCCGGGTTGCAGCCCGGGGTCTTCTCCAGCTTGGCCCGGATATGACGGGTGATCCTCTCGAAATTGGCCATCAGGCGTTCCGGGTCACGGAAGACGAAGTGATTGATGCGTTGGAAGATGAACTGCTCCCGGGTCCCATTGTGGTCTGATTCCACAAGATAGGTGTCGTTGATGTGCCCGACCCTGAGGAATTGCGCGCCGGCGAAATCGCCTTCGACAGCGAACTGGGAAAAAACCTGCTTGATATCATGCTCTGTCAAGACGCCCTTCCTTCCGCCCGGATCCTCTCCGGATAAACGCCTTCCCTGATGAACTCCCGGATATGCGAGCGAACCCGAGGCAGATCCTCGGGGTAGGTCAGACCGAACCAGCGGTCCCCCGTCGGGATATGCTTCACCCGGATCTTCCCCGCACGGAGCAGCTCGTTTACGGCAAAGGGGATGAAATACTCGGCCTCGGGACTCCCACCGGAGCGTTCCAAAAAATCGGCGAACCCTTTTTCAAGATGCACGAATATCGTCGGCCTGAAGCCCCAGAAATTCATCGAGACAACCTCGTCTCCGCTCAAGTGAATCCAACGGCCATTCTCGTCCAGGGTCCGGGCGCCCCCACCTTCCTTCTCGATCCTGAGCCTCTCCACAACCTCGGTCAGAAAGCCGTCGGGATTGATACGGCAGACGCCTCGGGAAACATAGCCGTGGGCTGAAAGAGTGTTCCGGAGGCGATAGCCCATAAAGCAATAGTCATCGGGCGGAGAACTGAGGAGGGGTCTGTCTCGGAGCCACCCTCCCATTTCTGCGAATCCGCTCGGTCCGTAGAAATCATCGGCGTTGATGACGGAAAACGGCGTAGCGATCGCCGCCCGGCTAATCAGGACAGCATGCCCTGTCCCCCACGGCTTTTTCCGGTCCACCGGGATTGAAAAGCCTTGGGGAAGTCCGGCCCCGATCTCCTGAAAAACGTATTTGACGTCGAAGTATTCTTCCCAATAATGTCCCACCATTTCCCGAAAGACGTTTTCGATCTCCCGGCGGATAACAAAGGCCACGCGCCTAAACCCAGCCCTAAGCGCCCCATACAGCGAATAGTCCAGCAGGGTTTCTCCGGCCGGGCCGATGGAGTCAACTTGTTTGAGGCCCATGTAGCGCTTGCCGACTCCCGCGGCCAGGACAAGAAGGCTGATCTCTTGCATTCCTTTTCCCTGGAAATGAAGGACCCCATTTATAGCATACGGGCAAAAGCGAAGTCAAAGAGAGGCTCGGGCCCGCGCCGCTGCGGAGGGCTTTCGTGAGAACTCAGCTATTCAGACTCGCCGATGATTTTATAGTTTTTGCCGGCGAAGGAAATGATCACGTTCTGGCCGAGGGAAAGATATTTGCCGATGCCCGGGAGCCGGCTGGTGAGCTCAAAATAGGCATCCGAATTGAACCGGACCTCCTCGACGGCGCTTCCCTCCAGGAACAAGCTGTCCACCCAGAAGCCGTCCCGAAAATAGAAAACCTTGTCCTCTTTGTAACGGATCTTTTCTGAGATCACCTCGGAAGCCTGGTCCTTGTCCTTGAACTGCTGAGTGGCCTGAGCTAGCTTAACTGCTCCGGCACCCGTCGTTTTCCGAGCCGATAGAGCCTCTTGGGCCGCCGGGGCAGCCGCCGCGATGATGTCTCTTTCTTTTTCCGTCACAAGGAAGGACGTATAGGGAGTGACGATGCCGTATTTCAAACCCAGGCTGCGGACTTCGTCGGCGAGCTCCTGAGATTCCCCGTGCAGACGGATCTCCTCGAGCAGGTAGCCGACGCGGCGGGTCGCCCAGAGGCGCGGCAGGAAGCTGGATGACCCGTCCAAGCCGAGTTTCTGACCGTCCAGGGTGAAGGTCTTAAGGTCTTTTCCGACTTTTCCAGCAAATTTAATAGAAACAGGCCCGCTTCCCCGGTACCTGCCGAGGACGACGAGCTGGGAGCCCCGAAATAGGTCGGGCAGGGCCGTGGGATACAGCTGGAACACTTCGATCCCCTGGAACTTCAGGCTAACGTCTGAGAGCAACGGGGAAGAGATCTTCTCGTAATAGCCGGAGATGGCCACCTCGAGGTCCTCGTTCTCCCCGACATAGACGGACGTCCCCCGGTTCGCGGCAGAGAGCTTGTCCAGGAGCTCAGTGTTGACATCATCGCCCAGCCCGAAGACTACAAGCCGGGATCCGGCCGCATTCGCTTGGTCGACGTTCTTCAGGATGTCGGGGACATCCGTAATTCCGATCGTGGGCAGGCCGTCGGTCAAGAACAGGATGTAGTTTGGCCGGTCGCCCCGAGGCATCATTCCCAAGGCCTTGATCAACGCCTCGTTGATGTTCGTCCCACCCGAATCCTCGACGCCGCCGATGAACTCCAGGGCCTTCTCCCGGCTCGCCGCGTTGGCCGCCGCGAGCTCGGCGCTGAACAGGCTGACGCCGTCGTCGAAGTCGATAACCGAAAAATGGTCCCTTTCATCTAAATGGTTGATGATGAACCGCGCCGCTTCCCTAGCCTGCTGGATTTTCTTCCCGCTCATGCTGCCCGAGCTATCGAGAACGAAGACTATGTTCTTGTTCAGGATCCTTTCCCTGGCCTCGACGTAGCGCGGCGCGGCCAGGAGCATAAAATAGCCTCCCTGCAAATCCGCATGATCCAGGAATGACAGACCGACCTCATCCGAAGAGACCGCATAATAGACAATGAAATCCTTATCCGGCTTGACGTTCTTTTCTTCGTACCCCAGGATCGCCGAGTTCGGCCCTTCTTTTCTGACCGAGACACGGTGAGAGGGCGAGTAGACGCTGGCGATCGGGACCTTGGATTCGACTCGGACCGAAACGGCTACGTCCTCCAGCGGCCTGAGAGAGAAGCGCTCGGTGTTGAGAGGGTAGAGATAGCGGACCAGACCCTTCTCCCCTTTCAGGACTTCGGAATAGGTTAGCTGGACCCTCTTTTCGCCTCGCGCCGGGATGGGAAAAATCCGGGCCCGGAAGGTGTTCCTGCCGATGTACTCGAGGAGAGCGGGGTCGCGGAGCCGGCGGACGATATCCTCGTAGATGGTTCGGGCCTCCCGGCTGTCCAGGACCTCGCCCTTAACCTTCTGGTCCCCGATGTACATGGCAAATTCGGAGATGGCCGCGCCCTCGGGCAGGGGGAAAATGAACGTCCCCTCAATATCTCGGTCGTAGGTGTTGACAAAGACCTCATCGATCGACGTCTTGGCCACCTGGTCGCGGATCTCGACCGCGACATGGTGGTATTTCACCCAGAGAGGCGGGATGTTTTCGCCCGGCCGGGGGTGAGGGATGATGATCCCATCGGCCGAAGCCGCAGAAACCAGGCCGCTCAGGCCAACCGCCAGCAACCCGAAAAGAAGCCGCCAGTCTTGACATTTCCTCACCTCTGACCTCCTCAGGTGATCTTCCTCGATCCGTTGAGTAAAACTCGGCCGGGCGGAGTTCGTTCCAAATTTCCACCCTTCAACCAGCCCCACCCCGCCTCTTAGAGAGGCCTCAGTTCTCTTCTTTGACTCTCCCCACCTCAAAGAGGGGTTCCCCTTTACTGGTAGGGGGAGTGTTGATGATGTAGAGGAGAATGCCGCCGAAGGGAGCCCGGGCTTCTTCCTTCACCTGGCCCAGGAAGTCGGTTACATAGCCGACCTTCTGGCCCTTGGCCACATAGTGACCCATCTCTGCCTGCGGATAGAAAAGCCCGTCGGTCTGGCTGTAGATGACTTCATAGCGATCGATCCACACGGGGTCGGCCACAACGTCCGGCTGCCCCTCGATCATCTGGAACAAGCGCATGACCCCCATGATCCCATCGATGTTGCGGCGGATGGAATCCTCGTCAGTCCTCCCCAGAAACCCGGATTCTGTGGTGATGGCCGGCTTGCCGAGGAGCACGGCGGTGTTGCCCAAATACTTGGAGTCTTTTAGGTCCTTAGACCTGGTCTCGTCGATGATGATATGGCGGATTCCGAAAGCCAGGGCCATCGTCCGGGTGAGATCGTCCATTTTCTTCTGCCCGCTGACCATCCAGTACGTGTAAGGGATCAAGGCCTCATTCCCGTCCCCGCAGTGGAGGTCGATGAGGCAGTCGCACTTCTTGACTACTTCTTCAATCAGGACATGGGCAATCCGCTGGCTGAGCGTCCCGGCCGGATCTCCCGGAAAGACCCGGTTCAGGTTCTTCCAGTCAGAGGGGCCGTAATAGATCGTCCGTCTTTGGAAGGAGGGCAGGTTGGCGATGTGTACAAGGATGAGTGTCCCCGCCAGCTCCTTGGGGTCGATCATAGCCTTCAGCCGATAGAGCGCCAGAATGGGCGGGTACTCAAATCCATGGACACCGGCCACAAGCGCGAGCGCTTTCCCCTTCTTGGCTCCATGGATAACGGTCACCGGGATAGATGTGCCGATGCCCTCCTTGGCCGCGACCTCGAGGAATTCCGAGACGGCTTGTCCTGGGAAAACCTTCAGCGACCCGATCACAAAAGCCTCCTGGCTGAAAGAGGTAGCGGCACAACTTAAAAAAAAGGCGGCACTCAAGACGAAGAAACCGCGGCCAAACCGGTCAGGGCGAATCTGAAGACGCATGAGACCTCCTCAATCAGAAACTGTTCGGCATCCAATTTAGTCCAAAGGCACGAGCTATGCAAAAAAATATTATCCCTCAGAAAAAGTGTTGCTTCGGAAATAGACTTCTGTTATAATCCGCCGAGAAATAAGAGGAGGTGTCTACATGGGTAAGTACTTGGCAATAATCGCCGGCCTGGTCGCTATGGTTTTTGGAGTTTGGCTGGTTATCGTTTGGTGGCGACCCTTCTATGAACTGGTTCTCGGATTTATCCCGCCCATTCTCTTTTTTGGAGGCCTGATCGCTCTCATCGCCGGGATCAGCAGCATTAAGGATGCGGCAAGGACGAAAAAACTCGAAGAAGAGGCCAAGGCGGAAGAAAAAAAGGCCTGAGGATCCGGCTAACTCCGGTAGAACGCTCTTCCACATCCCTATATATCTCTAGTCAAAATCCGCCTTCACATCTAAAGTTCCCCTATCGAAGGCCGAAAATCCACGCCTGAGCGCCCTTGCGCCGGGCGAAATTTCTGTGATACCATTCGGAAAGTGGCGCCCATAGGCATTTTTCCGCTCCTCCTAACTCTTTCCCTTCTCTCTCAGACGACACGGAGCATCGAAAAAGCTTTCTTCCAGGACGATCCACGGCTGCTGTATTCTCTTCTTTCCACCCAAGGCCATGTCCATATCTCTCTTCCCGAGCCGATCTCTTTCTCTGACCAGATATCGCCGGAGCAGGCCTATTTTTTCTTCCGCCAGGTCTATGCCACCTATTCCACGTTCGAATTCTATGCCGACAGCGAGCTCCCGGTCCTGGCCAAGGAAAAAAGCTTCATTTTCAAGGCGCGCTGGTCATTCAAAAACAAAAAAAACGATAATCAGCACGTCTTCCAAGTGTTCTTCCATCTGGCCAGGGAGAAGCCGCCAAGCGGCGGAAACCCCCAGCCACCCTGGAGGATAACAGAAATCAAAGCCGAGTCACTATGAATAAGGTCTCACCTTTCCTTCGGCCGCGCACCCTGCGGCGCGGATGTGTCATCGGGCTGGCGCTAGCGCTCTTATTCCTCGGCCTCTCCGCGTTCTTGCCGCGCCTGCTCACGGCCCACTATTTCCAAAAAAGCCTTGGGGGACTGCGTCGGCAGGCCCAGTCCATCAAAAAGGAATTCGCCTTGCTCGAGACCGGCCTGCGGGCCCGGCAAAAGGCCCTGGCGGTCTCGTCCTTTCCTTACGACAAAGACAAGATCTTCGCTCTCTTCAAGGGCCAGAAGATCAACCCGGAGTTGGAGGGATTCGCCTACTACGACGAGGACGGCAGTCTGGCGGTCTGGCTAGGAAATGTCGTCGAATTCCGGCCCCCTACGCTGGACAAGCCTCTGCTCGTCCGCAGCCGGGCCTCCTCTTATCTCATCTCATCAGCCCGAGTCCGCCAATCTGAACAGGTCGTCCTTTTCCGGCTTCTGGCCTTCCGGCCCCAGCTCAGGGCACCCTATCTCTCGGAGTATCAGTTCCTCAAGAGCGACTTGTGGAAAAGCGGGCATGTTGACTACTGGGATTTCCGCGACGACGTCTCCGGATTCGAACAGATCTTTGCCCGCCACCAGGATGAATATCGCGGCGAACCCCGGCTGGATAGCGAGACCCAACAGATCTTCTTCCCTCTTCGGAACGAGCTGGCCGAGATCGTCGCGACCGTCAACCTGACCGCACCCTCCCTTCGCTCCATTCATTCCCGCTTGCGCGAGAACATGATCCTGTTCTTCACTATTGCCTTGGCGCTCTCTCTCATCCTTCTCATCACCGACCTGGCCCGCTCCTTTCTTTCGTCGCCGCGCAAGAAGGCCGGCGCGGCCGTTCTCCTCATCCTGGCCTTGGCGGGCTTGCGCATCGCCTTCGTCCCACTCAGCCGGCTGGCGAGGGTCCAATCGCTCCGGGTCTTCTCTCCGGCTCAGGCGGGCTTCTTCTCCATCGGCCGGCTGTCCCAATCTCCGGCCGATATCCTGCTGAGCACGCTTTTTCTCTTTCTGATCGTAGGCGCCCTCGCGGTGTTCGCCTGGGACCTCGTCCGGGACAAGAAGTGGCGCCTTCCCCTGACCATCATCTGGACGTTCGACACCCTTCTCATCGGCGCCGCGCTGTTCATGGCGGCCATTTATCACGGTTTCGTTTCCCGTCTAGTGGCCCATTCCAACCTCAACCTTCTGCGTTTCTCCGGCGATCTGTCTTTTCTGTTTCTCCACCTCGGGCTCGTCTTTTTCTTGCTGAGCTGCGGCTGCGTTGTTTTCTTATCGGTCCGCCTCGTCCGCCTTCTATCGCCGCGCTGGTCGGCTGCCCTTCCGCCTCTCATCTTGACCACAGTGATCTTTTGGCTCATGTGCGGGGCCAGACCCGACATCCTTTTGATGACTGTCCTGATGGCCATTCTCGTCCTCGGCTATATCATCTCCGCCCCGTTCTTGTCATCTAGAAGGCGTGCTGCCGTCTTTGCCCTGATTTTCCTGGCGGCGCTCCTCAATTCCGCGGAGCTCCATCTTCAGTCCTCCGTCCGCCTCAGTTCCCTCGTCCAGAACTTCCTGCGCAATACCATCCTGGCTCAGGAGGACTGGGCCGACTTTATCATCCAGCAATCGCTTCCGGAGATCGAGAAGAGAAAAGCATTCATCCTTGCCTTCCTGCGGAATCCCGATCCGTCTCCTTTCGCCCGATCCCTCTGGGAGAGCACGCTGGCGGCCAAGTTCAACTGGTATTCGATCCTGGAAGTCCTCGACGCCGAGGGCGGAGTCCTTTCCCGC
>Ga0299915_10004431_pt1 | contig 10229 bp, 12 predicted proteins | sample RVTome_13_FD_200263 | JGI IMG/M metagenome (GOLD analysis project Ga0299915, IMG submission 200263) | Soil microbial communities from uranium-contaminated site in the Upper Colorado River Basin, Wyoming, United States - RVT92D227 (version 2) ...
GTGATCGCAAACTCGGATGCCTCCCCCTTGATAGGGTACTCGCCAAAGTCGGGGTCGACTCCCTTGCCTCGGACCAGAGCGCCGCGGGCGCGGGTAATCGAGATCTGGTCCTGTAGCTGCCGGGCCGGGGCAGTGGGAGTAGCTGCGACGTCCCATACACAGCGCCAGTTGCCTTTGAGGTAGTTGTATCGGGTACCTGCGAAGAGAACGCCTGCGATCTCATCGCGGAAGACCGTGATGAGGGTGCCGGCGATGCCGACGCCCCCGGCGATCAAGGCGGCGATGATCTCAGGAGCCATAATTCCTCCCTATGGATCGGCGGGGCGGTCGCTGCGACGTACCGCCCAACGGCCTCGAGCTATGGGGACATCGTCCCGGTGTGTGTTTGGGGTCGTCCCAAGCCGGGTCGCTTGCAGCGAGCGCTACTCCTCGCCGGCCGGCGTCTCCGGCGGCTTTCCGCGCCGCCCGCGCGCGATTCGCCCGCCCAACCACACGACGAAGCCGATCGGGATAAGGACCGGAAGCGCCACGACGACGGTCCAAATGAGCAGGTCCGCAGCAAAACGGTACAGGGTCGTGACCGCGCCCTTGGCCGAGTCGAAGGTCTCCGACGGATCCCATGGGACGGGCGTTGCCGTAGGGGTCGGCGTGGGAGTCAGAGTCGCCGTGGGCGTCGGCGTAGGCACGATCTCCGGCAATTCGGGCTCGATCTGTATCGTGATGGTGGAGAAGGCGGCGCGGTCCGAGAAGTAGTTGATCCTCCCCTGGACTTCCTCGATCTGCGCTTCCACAGCGGCAAGCTCATCGTTCACGGTGAGCGCTTCCTGCACCGTGCGGGCCTGATCCAGGAACTCGAGGATGCGGCTGCGGGTCGCCTGAAGGCTCTCCAGCCTCGACTGGAGATCCACATACTGGTCGGTGACATCCTCGCCCGAGCTCGTCTCGTCGAGGACGCGGATGGCGAGCGCCCGGAGGCGGCGGATGGCGCGCTCGAACTCCGCCGCCGGGACCCCGATGGTGATCGAGGCGTACTTGTAGTCTTCCTCCCCCCACGGTTGGTACCAGATCCGGGAGCTGAGGACGTAGCCGCCGAGGTCGCCGACCGCCTGCATGACCCCGTCGATCGCGACATCGGTGTCTTCCACCAGCAGCTGGACGTTACCGTCCTTGATGATGAGGCGGTCGGAGGCGAGGGCTGCCGGCTGGTCTGGCCCGGTCCGGTAGAGGATCTCGCCGGATTCAGCTCCTCCTCCTCTTCCTGCCGCTTCGTCGATGGCCGGGCCGGCTTCCGGCGCGGGGGCCTCGAGAGGCGGCTGGGCCTGCGCCGGCTCAACCTGGACGAGCTCCGGCGGAGCGAAGGTGGCAGCAGGAGCGCCGCATGCGGCCAGGATGGCGAAAACGGCGGCCCCGAGGATGACGGCGATCCAGGCATTGCGGGACATGGTCCCCCCTTCCTGGTGGTAGGTGCCGAGGCAGTTCTGCTGCTAGCAAGACGCCGCCCCAGGCCCTGCGGTTCCCCCACGGCAACCCGCGGCTCACGCGGGCACGCTTTCACTCTACGCCAGCTCGGCGGTCCGGGCAAGCGGACCATTCGGACGATGCAAAGCGGATTGGCCCCAGCGCCTACGGAACGATCGGGATCCCGCCGGGGAAGAGCATGACGAAGCCCGTCGTGATGGATTGCCTGGTTGCCTCGGGAAGGACCGCGTAGACCGCTAAGGCGATCATGGCAACCAAGACCCCCGCCCAGCGCGACGACAGGCGATCCCCATACTTGTCCAGCAGGATGCGCAGCCAGCGGGGCGGCCGCCAGGCAGGCTTCCGGACGGGCCCCCGAGGTCGATCGAAGGGGCCTTCGTAGGAAGGCCCGCGCGAGGCAGCGCCGGCCGGATAGGGCGGAACCCGCGGATGAAGGTAGGCTTCGCGGAGCAAGATATACGCGCGGCGCCGCTCGGGGTCGGAGAGAACCTCGTACGCCTCGTTGATCTCCTGCATCCGCCGCGTGGCGTCGAAGGAGGACGAGAGATCGGGATGATGGAGCCTCAGGAGCCGACGGTAGGCCGCCTTGATGGCGTCATGCCCATCGTACGGACCCACCTGCAAGATCCGGTAGAAGTCCTTCGAGGCGTCGATCTTCGCGCGGGAGTGCCAGTTGCCTGCCTGATCCTCGGCCCCCGGCGGCGGCGAGCCCTCCGACTGCCACTCCCGCTCGCGGGACTCAATGACATGCGGCCGCCCGGGCATCGCCCCGAACGGCCTCGCTTTCTGCTTCCCAGAACCTCTCGCCCCCGTGCCCACCGAACTCCCTCCCCAGGGTCATTTCATCATAGAGCGGTCTGGGCGGCGGGACAATCCCCCGCGAGGACTGGGAGAGGCGCCGCGAGTCGACGCGCGGCGTGTGTCTCGCCATGCTTTCGGGTTCGGTTACCGAGCAACAGCCAGAGGCGATCGATTTGCGGGCCACCTTGGCCAACAGGCGGCGGGTACATGCAGCCTTTGGAGACTCCATCAACCGCCGCTCCCAGGAGAACGCTGGGACGATGTTGCGGAGGGGGTAATAGGGGGGGTGTGGCCCCCTCGCTCCGCTCGGCGATGCTCCCAGAAGATCACTGGGACGATGTTCGCGAGGGGCATAGGGGGGAGATGCAATTCCCCCCTTGCCCCCCCACATGGACCACACGCCTCGATGCGGTGGGGCGATACCAGACACCTTGGCGACTCTGCCAACCGCAGCTTGCGATGGAGGTGACAGGGGGGCGTTGGGAAATGCAATTTCCCCCTTGCCCCCCACAGGAACGGAAAACGGGAGGCCCGCTGACACCGAGGCGTACCTCGATGGCGTGCAACGAGATCCTCAGCTGCACCTGCGCCATGGGCGCAGCTGCAGGCGCAGGTGTCGGCCGGCGAAGCCGGCCTCAGGATGACATTAAGAAGATGGCGCGACTTTTCTCGGGTCGACTCGCCGGCGGCATCCGGAAGGCGGTGACTCAACGACGCTGTGAACCGCCGCCAGCAGGAGCAGTGGGAATCGGCGTCTTTGAGTCTGACAGCCTAAGGAATAGGGATTTGATCCGGAAGCCTGAGCGTCCCCACTAAGAGGCGGCGGGTACATACGTCCTTTGAAGACCCCTTCAACCGCCGCTCCCAGAAGAACACTGGGACGATGTTGCGAGGGGGGTAATAGCGGGGCGTCGAGCCCCCTCGGTGTGCATCGCGCCGCACCCCTGCAGCGCGGGATGCTCCCGCACGATCAGCCGGACGATGTCCGCGAGGGGAGGGGCAATACTCCCCTTGCCCCACGTAGTGGTTTGACACACCGCGCCTAGTGCCGCCGCATCGACCTTCGATCGCCTGCAATGAGATCCTTCGCTCCTCCGTTTCAGACAGGGCGCCTCATTAAGGAGGACGGCGCTCAGGATGACATCGAGGATGTGGCCGGCTTGTGCCTCTCGGTCCGATGTGTTTGCTGCGCCGATGAGGCCGCGCTCCAATGACGCCGCCCTGTGATTCGCCTCCGCTGGGAGACGCACCACAGGGCGGCTGGCGAGGGCGCGATTCGGTGTGGGGGCCAAGTCGAGGCGACGGACGCCCGGACGCGCCCCTAGCCCCCTACCTCCCGGCCAGGACCAGCAACATCGAAATCAGGGCTACAACGCCCGACAAAGCATGGCCCACGCCCATGGCGCGGTGCCGGCGCAGGCTCGCCCGATTGACGCTCTCGAGATAGGCGTTGAACTCGCGGGCGAATTCCACCCCCGCCTCGGCGAGCCCCGATGCGGGCTCGCCCCCAACCCCCTCGGCGGCGTCACCCTTGACGACAAAGGGGCGGATCGGCAGTTTCGCCTCGCGCCAGCGAGAGTATGCGTTGTAGAAGAAGAAAGCGGCGAACAACAACCAGACGGGGTAGGTGTAGGTCAGCATCCGTTTGTCTCCGTCGGCCGGCCTCGCGTCACCAGGCCGAGGTAATGGATACGATCTTCCATAGGCCGGTCTCGGCGTCGAAACGCAGCCGGTAGGTGTTCCTGGATGTGCGATCGCTCCCGGCATCGCGGACTTCGGCCACGACGCTGGCCTCCTCCTGGCTTTGGCTCTCGACCTCGCTGGCCAGGACCTCGATCTCGGGACGCCCCGTCCAGAACCCGACAAAGGCGGAGTAACCGCCCAGGTAGTTCTCCCCCTGGAACTCGACCGTGGTCCGGCTCCAGGCCACCTCGTACATCGACTGGCGGAGAAGGAGGTAGTAGTCGGCGATCGCTTCCGACGGATCGGGGGCGCTGGGGGCGGCGACCTCGACCTCGGGCTGGACGAACACCTCTTCGGCGATCCTCGCCTCGGCGGCCTCGGCACGTTCGGCTTGTGAGGGGGCGCGGCTCGCGTCGAACGCCAGAAAGCCGAGGGTCGCGCCCACGACGACGATCACGAGCGTCAGCAGCCGCGGCGAGACGCCGGCGGCCGCCGCCGGATCCCAGGCACCGTAGCCACGCAGGCGCGATCGCGCATGCGCCCTCTCGCGGCGGTCTTGGGCCTCGGCCACGCGGCGCCCCAGATCGGATCGGGGCTCTTCAGATGGCGGGCTGGAGTTGAGCATGCTCATGTGGCCTCCCATCCTTCAGCCGGCGAGGCGCCCGACCATGATCATGAACATCGAGACCAACGCGATCAACCCCGACAGGCCGTAACCCAGGGCGGCCGCGCGATGTCGGCTGCGGCTTCCCCGATTGATCAGCGCCAGGTTCTCATTGAAGGCGCGCACGAATTCCTGCGCGGCCTCATCCAGGGCCGGATCGTCAACGCCCTGGCCCCTCTGCCGTAAGGCGAAGGGCCGGATCTGCACCTCGCTTTCCCGCCAATGGGTGTAGGCGAAGTAGAAGAAGAATGCGGAGAAGAACAGCCAGATCGGGTAGGTGTAGCTCATCATCGCCTCGCCGCGCCGCCCGGTTCCCGAGCGGCGGTTTTCCCATGCTGCCGGCTCTACTCCGTCAGCTCCACTTTCCCGGGCTCGCGCAGGACGAAGTTCTCCTGGGGGTCGTAGACCACGTGCAGGTCGGCCGTCCCACTCAGATCCACGCGATAGCCAATAACCTGCGAGTGGAACCCGTCCGCGCCGCCGGTGCCGTTCACCTGGACCTCGGCACCGGGGACGAAGATCGTCCCCTGAATGTAGGAGCTCGAATCGCCGTTCAGGGTCGCCCGGTCGGTGTCGCTCGGATCCTGATACAGGAGCATCCCGGCGAAATCGCCGTCGTCCGGAGCGTCCAGTCTCAGCGTGGCGTTTCCGCTCCAGCTCACGGCTCCGTCGGCCACATAGAATGTCACGTCGTGCCCCGTCACCGAGCCGCCGTTGAGGCGCATTCCGTTGTCGATGCAGTAGGTCCCCGGGCCCAACGTCCAGGTGCCGTTCTGGATGTCGAGCTGGTCGAGATGGCCGGCGGTGATCGTGCCGGCCCCGTTGTCGACGACGGCCTCTTGCGAGCAGGTGGGCGGCTCCAACAGGGGTGGATCGATCTGCGGGATGCCGGAGGTGGGCAGAGGAGAGACGCTCGAATTGCCGCCGATCTCCCAGCCCCCGACGACGAAGATGCTCCCGCCGTTGACGACCAGATCGTTCCCTCCGTTGGCCACCAGCGCACAATCGGGGTCGTCGGAGTTGACGAAGATCCCCGAACCCTCGATGAGGCTCGTGTTGTCGCCGTGCGACCAGGCGACGGAACAGCCGTGGGGAGAGAGCCCGACCAAGGCATGCCCGTCCGCCAGGGGCGCCGCCGTGGGGGGTCTGGCGCGGGCGATGGCGGTGACGGTGTTCTCGAGCACGCCGGAGAAGACGAGCTGCGAGAACACCGCGTCGACCTGGGCGCGGATCTGGACCTCGATGTGGTTGGTGTCGCCAGCCGTGGGCCCGTGGATGGGCGGCCGGTAGACCTGCACCCAATTGTCGCTGTGGTTGTTGTCGTAGCCGTTGTCGGCCGCCCGAGCGTAGGCGACGGACAGCGCATTGCCTCGGTGGAGGATGGCAAGGGCGCCCGCCATAGCTGCGGCGTCGGCAGCATTCTGGGCTCGCCTGCGCTCGGTGTACACAATGCCCCCGTCGATGGCCAGGCCGACGGAGGCGAGAAGGATGAGGAAGGCCAGGGCAAGCAGCACTGCGGCCTGCCCGCGCTCCAGGGACCTGGGTGGTCGTGTCGACATGGTCAGCTCCTTCGGTCGGGCGAGCGGCACATCAGCACTCCGGGGCAAGAATGGTGTTGACGACTTCGGCGCTGAGAGGGATCGACTGGGATCCGGCGATGGACCCAATGAAAGGAGTGATGAAGTTGTAGCGGATGGTCACTTCGACCCGCACCCCACCGCCGCGGCACGCCGGGCCGATGAAGCTGGTGTGGACCGCGGCCCCGCTCCAGTCGACCAATCCTCCGGGGCTCTCCCCGCGCACCCGAGCTTCGACCCCCGCCAGGTCCGTGGGCGCCATGGAGCCGTAGGCCGCGCCTTCGGCGGCTGCGTCCTTCAGCGACAGGTAGGTGTAGTACATCCTCCCGAGGTCGATCAAACCGGCAAGGACGATCATGAGCAGGGTGATGAAGATCGCCGCCTCGGTCAGGCTTTGGCCCCGTTCGCAAGATCGGGCGCCGGGGAAGCGGCGCTCGCAGGCCTGCCGTCTCATATCAGCGCCTCATCCGGGAGGACATGACAAGACCTGCAGGTTCGACGGAGCGCTCCGGCTGCTGTCTACATAGGCGACGACATAGAAGGTGTGCACGACGCCGTCGAGGGGGATATACGAGTAGTCGCAGCGAGCTCGGTTGGTCAGGCAAACCATGACGTCGGGCGGGGGCGAGACAACCTCATAGACGGCGTAGTAGTGCGCGCCGGTGACGGCGCCCCACGTGAACTGCACCTGCCCGTTCGTGCAGGTCACCGTGGCGTCGAAGTTGACCGGGGCCGGGATGGGCGTCGGCGTCGGCCGGGGCGTGTCGGTTGGTCCGGGAGTGTCCGTGGGGAGCGGGACCGGTGTCTCGCTGGCCGTCGGGGTCGGACCCGAGGGCGTCTCCGACGGGGTGGGCGTCACGGCGTCGGTGGAGGTGGGCACAAAAGGCGTGTCTGTGACAACCGGGCCGCCGAGCGTCACCGTCGGCCCCGCCGCAATGTCGATCAGGATGGACCGGGCCGCCTCGGAAACGATCGGCATTTGCGGCAGCGGGAGCAGAGGGACGATCGGGCTGTAGAGCAAGGTGACCCTGACGACGACCCGATCGCCGGGACGGACGTCGCCTCGGGCGGGCGGGGCGGAGCAAGTGCCGAAGGTCTGATCCGTGGAACCGTGGTCCCACGAGATGGCGATGCCGCTATCGGGGACGGTGCTGATGGCGAACATCCGTCGGGCGGCGGACCGCATACCGGGACAGTCGAGGTAGCGCAGCCCGCCGGCGCCATCCGAGCCCACCGAGGCTCCGTAACGGCTGGCTTCCCGGCTGGCGGAGGTCGCTTCGGCAAGGATCAGGAACATGCGTCCAAGCTCGATGATCCCGAGGATCAGGAGAAGCAAGACCGGCAGGACGAGCATGAACTCGACCAGGCCCTGGCCCGCCCGGGTGCCCCGCCATCGGGTTATTCGGTTTTGTCGTTGCCTCACGGGTGCCCGCCTCCGATGATGTTCGAGAATCAATGCACCTGTCGGGCCAAGCCAACTCGCCGACAGGTGCGTTTGCCCTGCGTAAGGCTGCACTCCTTTCGGCAACTGGCTGTCATGGCGTTTCCGCCGTAGACCCTATAGCTTTGCGCCGCCACCTTTCGGTGACTTTGCCTTTTCTAGGAGGATTAGTGTCTCTTTAGTCCTGGCCTATCCTGGCCCCGCCTTTCCATGCCCGCAGACTACAGTCCCCTGACAGACGCCTCTCTTGGTTCATGTTGCGCGCCAACGCGGAGACGCAAGCAGCGACGGGAACGACTGGTTCCTGAACGGATAACGTCTCACCGAGCGGCTTTGTTACTCGCTTGTGAAGAGCGACATCGGCGTGCGAGTGGGGCTCCCGCGTGGGCGCTCAGGGGAGCATCCTCGTCAAAGAGGATGCGGGCTCACACATCCTGTGGAGTCTCCACCAACCGTCGCCTGCGAGGGGATGTTGCGGGGCGTAAGGCCCCCCCCGGGAACGGCCAACATACCCTCAACGCGCGATCTGTCCCATGTGGAAGTTGAAATGCTCGACCATGTACCGGAACGCCCGCTCGACGGTCATCGCCTCGTCGAAGAGCGGATCCCAACGCCGCGGATAGTGCATCCTCCGTCCCCACTCGCCGTCCGGCAGACGGTCGACGAGACGCAGGAGCCGCCGGTGGGCGCGGTCGAAGCTCGCGCCGATCGAGGCCCGGTCGTAGACCCGCCCGCCGCCGCGCGCCCCGAGGGCGTTCACCCAATTGAAGAGCGGGGTCGCGAAGTCGAGGATCGAAGAGAAGATGTGCGAGGCCCACGGCGGCAGCCGCCCGAAGACCCTGACGAGCGGGATGAGCGCGGCCAGCATCATGAACCCGAGCGTCATGTGGAAGAGCACTTCCCCGTTTGTCCAGCCGGGGTTGGCGCTGGGCCTCCGCCAATCGTCATCCGAGGGGTCCGCCAGCAGGCTATGGAAGCTCGCGCCCACCGCCTCGAGCTCCCCGCGGATCGAATCCCTCGCGCCGAGCTGCGCGGCCGGGCCGGGAGGGGCGGCCCGCTCGGCCGGGGGCGCGCTCACGATGCGGCGCGCGGCCGCGCCCGGGCACGGACAAGCGGGAGCGCGGACGCCATCCCGAGCGCAAGGCCGCAAACGATCACGAGGGCCGAGGGGATTAGGGCCGGCTTCACGGTCATCAGAAAGACGATCCCGAGCAGCACTCCCGCAACACCCTGCTGGACGATCCCCATGGTTGGATCGTTGATTCTGGCAGCGAGATCGGCAGGGAGTGGGCCGTCGGGCGCCGCCTGCGCCGTTTTGCTGATCGCGGCGAGCCGAGGCGAGACGAGGATCGGGCCGAACGGCAGGACGAGCACGACGCTGCCCAGCGCCGCCGCGATCCAGCCGGTGGACCACGACCAGCCCCGGAGGGTGAGAAACACGCCGCTCAGAATCAGGAGCGGCCCCGCCAGGCCGTAGATCCGCTCGGCGCGAAGCACGAGCGCGACGATCGGCCGCACGTGCTCGACACGCCCGGCCTGGCGCAGCGCGACCAGTCCGTAGAGCGTCACCCCCACGGCGATGAACACGCCGGCATCGCTGACCACGTGCAGGAAAACGGCCAGGGGATACAGGTTCATCAGAATCTACCTCCTCAACATCGACAACTGCACGCTCTCACTCGATTCCCCGAAGGCAAGCCTTCGGGCATGAAGGAACCTCAGTCGGCGGGCCGGGTGAGGGCCCTGACCGCGAGGTGGATCAGCGCCGTGAGGCGCTCGGGGGAGGGAGGCGCCGGTGGGGCGGGGGAGAACAGCGCCGCCATCTCCTCCATCAGCAGGGGTGCCACCAAGAGACGAAGCGCCGCGTCCATGTCGTCCACCACGACGACGCCCCGGCGCTGCGCGTTCCCCAGGATGCGGATGAGATACGCCGCGCCCTGCTGCGGGACCGCCGCCTGGAACAACCGCCCGAGCTCAGGGATGCGGGGCATCTCGGCGATCAGTAGACGGATGAGCCCCAGGTAGGTCGGCTGCATCGTCCGCGCCAGCGTCGCCTCGGCCCAGGATGTGAGCACTCGCTCCAGATCGTCCGCGCTCTCGATCGCGACGTCTTGAAGGGCGGTCAGCTTGTCCTCGCCGAGATGGTCCGTCGCCAGATGCTCGAGCACACCCACGAAGAGCGCCTGCTTGTCGGGGTAGTAGCGGTAGAGGGTGGGCTTGGACACGCGCGCCGCGGCGGAGATGGCCTCCATGGTGCAGCGCTCGAACCCGTGCTCGAGGAAAAGCTCCTGGCCTGCCTGAAGGACCCTGTGCCGTTTGGCCTCGCTCCGTTCCGCCCGCGATCCTGCCGCCATCGCGACTCTCCGTCCATCAAGATAAACTACACCGTATAGTTTAGCTATATGATAACGATCTAGGGTCGGCATGTCAAGGCTGCACCGGGGTGGACTGCCACATCTTGGGAGGGAAATCAGGCTTGGTCCCTCCTCTAGGCCCTTCGAGACCTCCACGATCCAGGTATATGCCTTGACAAGAATATAACCATTGGGGTATATTCAGGGTCATGGACCCCTTGACCCTGGCT
>Ga0299915_10004432_pt1 | contig 10228 bp, 9 predicted proteins | sample RVTome_13_FD_200263 | JGI IMG/M metagenome (GOLD analysis project Ga0299915, IMG submission 200263) | Soil microbial communities from uranium-contaminated site in the Upper Colorado River Basin, Wyoming, United States - RVT92D227 (version 2) ...
CAGCGCCAGAGGATATTCAATAGAACCGTGCGAGCTTTTTTCCGAGAGCAGGCAAATCAGGTGCAGGTTTCGCCCACGCAGCTTCACCTCGCGGATTGTATTGCACAGGATGTCATTGGTGTAGAACGATCCATCTCTCATTGCCTGGTCGAAGCGCACATCATCCTGCAGCACAATTCTCCCAGCGCCAATGTTCATGTGCCCGGCTTCGGAATTACCCGCTTTGCCAGGCTGCAATCCCACTGCCTCGCCGGAGGCTTGCAACTGCGTATGCGGATAGCGCTGCAGCAAGCTGTCCCAGACTGGCGTTCGGGCGAGAAAGATGGGGTTCGTCTGATCCTTTTTGCCAATACCCCAGCCGTCGAGGATGACAAGCAGGACCCGCCGCGGCTCTTGCCAATCGTGGTGGGGGGCAAGCATCTGCCCGCACATTTCCTCGGGCTGGGCAATGCTGAGCGCCTGCAGGATCGTAGGGGCGACATCTGCCAGCACACCGCCCTCCCGCAGATGGATAGTATTGGAGGAGCGAGGGTCGATCAGGATGAATGGCACGGGGCTGGTGGTGTGCGCCACATGCGGCGTTCCATCTGGGGTGATCATCTCTTCCAGATTGCCATGGTCAGCCGTAACCAGCACCACAAAATCCGCTGCGGTGGCTGCCTCGATAACCTGTCCGAGATGCTTATCCACGGCCTGTGCGCATTGGATTTTCGCCTGGGGGTTGGTGGTATGTCCAATAACATCGCCGTTAGCGAAGTTAGTCACGATGAGATCATATTTTTCCTGGATGCCTAGCAGAATTTTCTCGGTCACCTGGGGGAGGCTGAGCTCGGGCACCTGTACAAAAGAAACACCTTTTGGCGAAGGAATGCAGCGATCGTCCTCTCCTGAAAAGGCCTGGTTATTGCCTCCATTGAGGAAGAAGGTGACGTGGGCGTATTTTTCAGATTCGGACAAGTGCAACTGGCGCAGTCCAGAACGGCTGACAACCTCTCCGAGTGTGCCTTGAATGGGGCTGGGGGCAAACGCCACGGGAATATCTTTGAATTTGTCGTGGTAAAGGGTGAGGATGACGAAGGTGAGCTGCTGGAATTCTGGGCGAGAGAATGGCTCATAGTGAGGGTCGACAAAGGCTTCGGTAAGCTGGATCTCACGCTCACCGCGCCGGCAGCAAAAGATCACCGCGTCGCCATCTTGAATGCGCCCAACAGGCTGGTGATTTTCATCTGCCAAGACGAGTGGCTCGATGGAGTAATCGGTTTGCCCTTCCCTATATAGTTCCTTGACTGTATTGGCAAATACGCTACCGCAGTGGGTGAGAGCATGAGTGAGCATGATTGCCAATAATCAAGCGCTAACGCGCTCCGGGAACAATTCCAGCAATTGATCGAATCTGTGGATGATCTTATCGGGGCGGTTCTCGTCGGTGATGGTGGCTCCAGCGAGTTCTTGAGGAGAGATCATGATGATCACCATCCCGAAACCTGCTGCTCGGGTGCCAGTTACATCCCTTTTTAGGTTATCACCGACATAAACGCAGCGAGAAGGTTCTATTCCTGCGATGCGCGCAGCCTCTATGTAAATCGATGGATCTGGTTTGCGCTTTCCAAATACAGACGAAAGCACCACCGACTTGAAATAGGAGGCGAAGCCCTCCGCTTCCAACCACTCAGGGATTTCTTGCTTACCGATGAGATTGCTGATGATTCCCAGGGTATAGCCTCGCCGTTGAAGTTCGTTTACTACCTCCCTACAACCATCCACCACTACCCGGCGTCCCATGGATTGGCGAAATTGGAAGGTCAATTCCCCAGCCAGCGGAGCGATCTTTTCAACGGGGAATTCCGGCACAAGCCAGCGCGTCCACAATTCAGATTCGGGAGCCTCCTGCAGATTTTCAAAAGCCCATTTACGGTAAACCTTATATCGCTCATCCAGCTGGGCGCAGAATGTGCGAGGGTCTTCGTTTGTCCCCACGAGCTCGACAATCTTGTGTCGAGCTAGCGCCATATGCTCCTCATCCTTGATCAGGACACGCATCGTGTTGCCTAAATCGAGAAAGATAGCTTCGATATTTTGGGTATTCATTTCGCCTGATAGAATCTGAGGAATCTTAGATCATCATGCATTATTGTTCTGAAATGGCGGGAAAATACCTAACAAATCCTTGATTTCATGGATGGCCAGGTCTGGTTTACGTTGGCTTGTAGAGATTTCTTTTCCAGGCACTCCCGGCTGCGCCAGAATGATCACCATTCCGAAACCAGCCTGGTAGGCTCCCATGATATCGACGCTGGGATTATTCCCCACATATGCACAATTAGCTGGACTTACACCCGCAGCATAAGATGCCTCGGAGTAGATGTATGGGTCTGGTTTCCGGCGTCCAAATTTGGAAGAGAGAACGACTGCCTTAAAGTATTGTGTGAGGCCATCTGCTTCCAACCAGGCAGGGATTTCTGTCTCGGAGATTGTATTGGTGATAATGCCCAAAATGTAACCGCGGTTGTAAAGCTCAATAACTATCGATTTTACATCGGGTCGGGGAACGTGACGTCCGCGGGAGTTGCGCCACAGGGTGGTTAACTGGTCTGCCAACGGAGCAATCTGGTCGGCGGGATGATCGGGCAGCATCCAGCGTGTCCATATTTCTGTCGCAGAAGCCTGCAGTAAAGTTCCGGTGGCACGCTTTTTATACATGTCATATCGTACATTGAGTTGTTCGCAGAAATCATCGGGAGATTCCTGCGCCCCTACCAGGGCGGCTAGCTGCTGTCTCGCCTGACTTTGGAATTCGGCATCTTTCACCAAAACCCGCAAGGTGTTACCAGAGTCGAGGAAGATTGCTTTAATCTTGGGTGTCATCGTATCACCTTCCGTTTTAACACTTTAACGCGGCGGAAAAATATCCAGGAGCTCACTACAGGAGCGGATCGTATAATCGGCTTTATGATTACCGGTAGGGGGCTCTTTTGCCAGCGTGGCAGGTTCCATAAAGAGGATCATCATACCAAAGCCGGCTTCACGACAACCTTCCACATCCCGCACAGGATTGTCGCCCACGTAGGCGCAGCGGGACGGCTCGACCCCGATGCGCCGTGCCGCCTCCCAGTAGATTTCCGGGTTGGGCTTACGCAGCCTGACTTTTGAAGATAATACAACGGTCTTGAAGTAACTCGTCAGCCCCTCAGACTCCATCCAGTCGGGGATTTCGGTCTCGGTAATTGTATTGGCGATGATGCCGATCAGGTAACCGCGCCGGCTGAGCTCGATCACCACCTCGCGTGCATCAGACCGGGGAACACGCCGCCCATCTTTATCGCGCCATAGACGGGTCAACCTGCCAGATAGGGGAGCGATCTTCTCCGTTGGATAATCTGGCAGTAGCCATTTAGTCCACAATTCTTTTTCCGAGGCTTCCAGCAGCGTCTCTTTGGACTGCTTCCGATAGATATTCCAACGCGTATCGAGGATCTTAAAGAAAGCTTCTTCGCTTTCTCTAGTTCCTACCAGGGCCATCAAATCTTTTCTCGCCTGGGCCATAAACTCCTTGTCTTCAATAACAATACGGAGTGTATTGCCTATATCTAGGAAAATGGCTTCGATCGGATGATCCATATTTTCTCCTTGCAGGCTGCTGTGAGAGCGATACACACTTTCAAAATCAACGATTGTGAAACTAAACTTTCATTTCGTATATAATACAACAAAATACGAAATTTTGCAAGTGTTCTTTCAAAAATCATATTGACATTTTGGCAAGGTCTCGGTAAACTATGGACGGAATGCACACGTGTGCATATGGAGACCAATGGCTGTAACGATAAAAGATGTTGCCAAACGTGCTGGTGTGACCCATTCGACGGTTTCGCGCGCCCTGCAGGACAGTCCCCTGATCTCCGAGGTAACCACACGGCGTGTCAGGCAGGCAGCTCTTGAGCTGGGATACCAGCCTAGTGCAGCCGCGCGCAGCTTGAAGACCCGATCCACGAAGGTCCTTGGTGCGGTGGTCAGTAATATTGACGACCCATTCTTTGGAGAAGTCTTGCAGGGCATCGAGGATACTGCCCAATCGAACGGGTACAGCCTGTTCATCGCTACTTCCCAGCACGACCAGGAGCGCCAGAAGGTGATCGTCCGGGCGCTGCGTGAACACCGGGTGGATGGCTTGATCATTTGCTCTACCTCCTTCGGCGCAGAGCAGCACAAGCAGTTTTCGCAGAATGGTATCCCCATCGTGGTGATCAACAACCAGGCCGCCGAAGATTATAAATATTCCATCTATCATGATGATGTGGATGGCAGTGCACAAATCACCCACTATCTGTTAAGCCTGGGTCATACGAGAATCGCCTATCTTGGCAATTCTTTATCCGGTCGCACCACGCTTGACCGCCTGACGGGCTTTCAGCAGGCAATGCAGGTATCTGGACAAGCGATCCAAGACGGATATATCATGCAGATACCCGGTGGGAACCCGGAGCAGGGAGTGGCTGCGATGGATCACCTTCTGGCTTTACCAACTCGTCCTACGGCAGTAGTCTGTTATAACGATATGCTGGCGATCGGTGTGATCAGAGGGCTGCAGCAGGCTGGTTACCAGGTACCGGGTGATTTTTCGGTGACCGGCTTCGACAATATTATTTATTCGGCCTATACCACTCCTCCCTTGACCACGTTTGATCAACCCAAGCGTTTCATCGGCGTCGAGGCCGCCCGCCTCCTCTTAGGGTTGCTCAAGTCATTTGGCGACGAAGCACCTGCCGACGAGCCGCGTATCCGGAAGCTCAAAGGCAGGCTGCTGGTACGTGCATCCACAGGGCCGCCAAGAGATTTGAACAGCTGAGAACTCCGCGCCTAGATAAAGATTGACCTTTCTTTCAATACCACTTCGAGATTATTTGATTATTCGGAAGGAGAAATACCATGGAAAAGATGAAGGCATATGTTTTCAAAGATGTCGGCAACCTCGTCTACGAGGAAAAGCCAATTCCCCACGTGCAAGAACCGTATGACGTGCTGCTCAAGGTCCATGCGGTCGGCATTTGCGGCTCTGACTTGAAGATCATTGAAGGCAAGCACCACTTCCGGCCCAACACTGTGCTGGGTCACGAGTTCTGCGGCGAGGTGATCGAGGTCGGATCACACGTCCAGCACGTCAAGCTCGGTGACCGGGTGGCGATCGACAACAACATCCGCTGCGGTTTCTGCTCGTTCTGCCGCATGGGCTTGACCAGCCAGTGCGTGGACATCAAGACCAGCGCCCTGGGTGTGATGCGTGATGGTGGATATGCCGAGTATTGTCTGGTGCCAGAGAAGCAATGCTTCGTCCTGCCAGATGAGATCGACGATATCCTTGGCACACAGGTCGAAACGCTGGCGACGGTGGTCAACGGCATGAATACCCTGTTGATGCTGCCTTACGACTACGTGATGATTCTTGGCTTCGGTCCTATCGGATACCTGTTCGCCCAGTTCGCCAGGAACATCGCCGCTAAAGTGGCAGTGACCGAGATCGATCCATTCCGCATCAGCGTGGCGAAGGAATGCGGCCTGACGGTCTGGAACCCAAATGAGGTGGACGTGGTTCAGAAAATCACTGATTTCACCTATGGGCGCAAAGCAGATATCGTCATCGAAGCCACTGGCAACGCCCTGTGGCAGGCACTGCAGTGCGTTACCCCTGGCGGCAAGGTGCTGCCCTTCGGCATGGATTCCTCAGTCCAGACGACCATCGTACCGAATGAGATCACCCGCTGGGCCACCAAGATCCTCGGCCTGTACCTAGGGCAGAACACTATGGTTCCCTCCATTCGCATTTATCAGGAGAACCGTCTAAATATGAGGCCGTTCTTCACCAAGGTCATCCCCTTCGATGAAGGCCTAGGCGCATTCGATCTGCTTGGTCTGGATATGAAGACCCTCCAGCATAAGCCGAAGAGCGCCTTGAAGATCGTGATGAAGATGTGATCTCCAGTCTTGTCCTCAACACGCGTGACCGAAGAGAGAGGCAATAATGACCAAAAAAGTGAAGATCGCCGTAATTGGCACGGGACGCATGGGGAGCGTCCATGTGCGTAATATCGCCAGGCTCATCCCTGAAGCAGACCTTGTAGCTGTGTGTGATATTCGGCTGGATGTTGCCCAGGCGGTAGCAGAGGAGGTCGGTATCCAGCGCGTGGTGCAGGATTACCACGAGCTGCTGGCCGACCCCGAAATCGAAGCCATCTTGATTGCTACCAGCACCAACACGCACGCTTTCATCATGAAGGACGTGGCTGCATCTGGCAAGCACATTTTCTGTGAGAAACCTCTGGCGCTCGAGCTGACCGAAATCGATGATGCCTTGGAAGTGATCGAGAAAGCGGGTGTTAAGCTGCAGGTCGGCTTCAACCGCCGTTTCGATAAGAGTTTTCGGCGAGTGCGCGAGATCGTTGCTTCGGGTGAAATTGGGCGTCCGTGCATCCTGCGTATTACCAACCGCGACCCCGATTTTCCCGCCATGGAGTTCATGCGCGTCTCGGGCGGGATGTTCCTGGATATGTCCATCCACGACTTCGATATGGCCCGTTTTCAAGTCGGTGAGGTGGAGGAGGTCTATGCCACTGGCGGCGTGCTGATCGAACCGGAATTGCACGAGTTTGGCGATATTGACACGAACGTCATCACCCTCAAGTTTGTCAATGGGGCGGTGGGTGCCATCGACAACAGCCGCAGGGCAGTCTACGGCTACGACCAGCGTCTGGAGGTATTCTGCTCGAACGGTACGGCCATGGCGAACAATGAAGCCGAGACCACCATCATGAAAGGCGATCCGGACGGCTTCCACTCCGCCCCCCCGCCGCATTTCTTCATGCAGCGCTATGCGCCCTGCTATGTGGACGAGGTACGCCAGTTCGTCGAGTGCGTTCGTGACGACCTGCCCACCCCTACCACAGGGGCTGATGGTCGCGCCGCGGTCGTGTTGGGTTATGCAGCCGGGAAATCGCTGCACGAGAACCGTCCGGTAAAAGTGAGTGAAATCGGATAACCTGCAGGAATAAGCAGTGTCACAGCCTGAACATTTGCCCGTGCCCACTGAAGAGCAGTACCTGAACTGCATCCGCTGCGGTTTGTGCCTGGCTGTCTGCCCAACCTACCGGGAAATTCTCAGCGAGACCGCCTCACCGCGCGGCTGGGTGGCGCTGGACCCATTGAACATTCTCAATCCCGGCAAAGTTCTTCCGGATTGAATTGCACGTACTCGCTATCATAACTTTAGAGTAAAGGAGTTGTATATGTCAGAACTAAACGCACCCAAAGGATTTCTCCCCACCAACCAGCCCGACCTGTTCTTCGAGGATAACGAAGTCGGGCGGCTGAAAAAGGAGGTCTGGGAAGCCAGTGACGCCCAAATTGATGCCATCCTGGCAGATTACGGCATCCCCTCACCGGTCGAATGGGGTAAGCCCGGCTCATACATCCAGACCACCACCCGCTGGCAGGTAGAAGCTAACCGCAAGAAGAATGACGTGGTCTTCATCCCGGTCGGCTGCACCGAGCTGCACGGACAGCACCTACCCAGCGCCGCCGATACCCTGTATGTCAGCGCCATCTGCGAGGGTGTGCGCCGCTTCACCGCCAAGCGCGGCGCACCGGTCAATCTGGCGCTGCCACCGCTTATGTACGGCGGTCACCCCTATCACCACATGGGCATGCCCGGGACGGTGATCGTGCGTGAGCATGTAGTGCGCGAGATGATGATTGACGTGATGCTCGGGCTGTGGAACGACGGCTTTCGTAAGCAATTGATCATCAACAATCACGGGCAGTTGTGGATGCTCGAATCAGCGGTGCAGGAATTCCAGAAGCGCTACCAGCTACCGGGCGTTTTCCGCGTGATTGACTGGCACCGCGGCGTGAGAGAGTTCTTCCGCCCGGTCGAGCGCGGCGGGCAGATGGGCACCAACTTCGTTCATGCCGATGAGTCCGAGACCTCACTCAGCCTGTTGCTGCACCCTGACATGGTGGATATGGATTACGCCGTTGACACCGAAGGCAAGAATTATCTCCCTGAAGGTCACTTTGACAAATCAGTGGATCCTTTCGGGCGTCCCAGCCGCTGGTCGGAGGGTGAGGGTCACTTTGCCATCGAGATCGCTGCTACACCCGAGGGGGTAGTTGGTAAGGCCAGATCCGGTGACGCTCAAAAGGCGAAGCGCCCGATGGCTGCCATCTTGAAATACCTGACCTTGTGGAATGACCACGTGCTGGCGGCTTTCCCGGCTGGCAAAGTCCCGCCGGTGGAAGAAGTCACCTTGCGCTCTGCCAAGGACATGGAACCCTACCTGCGCGAGCCGCTCAGCGAGGGCTGGAAGCCGGTCTACGGCATCCCGCGTATCGGGCAGGGCACGGAAGTGTAAATTCGAGATTCTTCTGATTAAACAAGGAGAGATACTATGAATGGGAAAATGCAAGGCGTGACATTGGTTGCCGACTGGGATCCCAAGCCCGGGTTCAAGCTAGGTGCGAAGGACATTGAAGGACGCCAGACATACCTGGGTAGTCAGGTGTGGCGCAACCCGCGGCTCGAGATCCGTGAATACGACATTCCTACCCCCGGCCCAGAGGAAGTGCTCATGGAGGTCAAAGCATGCGGCATCTGCGGTTCAGACGTGCACATGGCGCAAGCTGACAATGCCGGATATATCTACTATCCCGGCCTGACCGGCTTCCCCTCCATCCTCGGGCATGAGTTCGCCGGTGTGGTGGTCGAAGCGGGCGCAAAAGCCCGCGATAAGCGCACCAACAAGCCTTTCAAAGGCGGCGAAGCGGTTACTTCGGAGGAGATGCTGTGGTGCGGGCAGTGCAAGCCCTGCGCTGACGGGCAACCTAACCACTGCGAACAGCTGGATGAGGTTGGCTTCAATGTCAACGGAGCCTACACAAAGTACATCGTACTGCCTGCACGCACCATCTGGAGCCTGGAGCCGTTGCGCAGAGATTATTCGGGCGACAGCATCTTTGTTGCCGGCAGCCTGGTCGAACCGACCTCCGTGGCCTACAACGCGGTGATCGAGCGTGGCGGCGGCATCCGCCCCGGCGACCGGGTAGTCATTCTGGGCGCTGGACCGGTGGGTATCGCAGCCTGCGCCATCCTCAAGCGCGCCGGCGCCTCACAGGTGATCATCTCAGAGACACAGCCCGAGCGCGCCAAGATGGCGCTCAAGCTGGGCGCCGATTACCACGTTAACCCTGCCGAGGAAGACTTTGCCGAGCGCGTGCTGGAGATCACCAACGGCATGGGCGCAGATATGTTCATGGAAGCCACCGGCCTGCCAACCGTGGTTTATCCGGGCATCGAGCGCGTCATCTGGGAAGGCCGCACGCTGCTCAGCACGGTGGTGGTCACCGCCCGGGCGGACGCTAAGATGCCGGTCACCGGCGAGGTGCTGCAGGTGCGCAAAGCCCGCATCGTCGGCGCACAGGGTCACTCAGGCCACGGCAACTTTCCACGCGTGATCGAATGCATGGCCACCGGCATGAACATGACCCGCATGAGCACCAAGAAGATCAGCCTGGAAGAACTGCCAGAGAACATCATCAAATTGCAGACCGACCGCTCGGAATGCAAGATCACCTATTTAGCGCGCTAGTACTCAAATTTTTCCCCTCTCCTCAATTTGGGGATAGGGGAAAGGAGCAGTGATGAAGCTCTCCATTGTACTCTCCACCCAACCAGCACAATTCCAGGCTGTCACTTTCAAGGGCAACCTGGAAACCAATCTCAAGCACATCGCAGCGCTGGGCTACGATGGCGTCGAACTGGCGATCCGCGATCCAAGGTTGGTTAACTTGGATGGTTTAGAACTGCTGGTCAGCGAGCAGGGGTTGTCCGTGCCCGCCATCGGGACGGGGCAAGCCTGGGGCGAGGAAGGATTGTCGTTCACCGACCCCGATCCGGCAATCCGGCGCCTGGCTATCGAGCGGATCAAATCGCACATACCGGGCGCGGCCAGATTCGGAGCCGTGGTCATCATCGGGCTGATCCGCGGCATCGTCAAGCCAGGGGTGAACCCTGCGCAAGCTATGGATTGGCTTGTCGAGGCGCTGCGCGAATGCAGTAGGGCTGCCCATGGGCTGGGAGTCCGCCTTGCCTTGGAGCCGATCAACCGCTACGAGACTACCCTGATCAATAACGTCGCCCAGGGACTGGAGCTGATCGAGCGGGTGGGTGCAGATAACTTCG
>Ga0299915_10004433_pt1 | contig 10227 bp, 11 predicted proteins | sample RVTome_13_FD_200263 | JGI IMG/M metagenome (GOLD analysis project Ga0299915, IMG submission 200263) | Soil microbial communities from uranium-contaminated site in the Upper Colorado River Basin, Wyoming, United States - RVT92D227 (version 2) ...
CAAGATCTCTTCGATCCTCTTGTGGGCTGTTTCTGTGGTCGTTATCATGTTATTTCCCTTTCTCTGATTATTAGACGTATATATAAAATAACCCCTTTTTTCCCGATTTCAAGATACGTAATTGAAAACTAATGGTTAAGCCGGCCACACCTTTTTAAAGGCCGTGGAGGGGAAAAAACAAGAGGGGCACTCATCAGGCGGATTGTCGCCGTAATGGACATATCCGCACACGCGGCACCGCCACGCGGTCTTGCCCTTCATCTCGTCAGTGAACAGCTTCCCTGGCCCCCCACCCCTTACCATAACCAGATCCTCGAGCGGCGGCATCACCGGCTTGTAATTGCCGAGCGCGTGGCCCGCTACGATGACCCGCTGTATCTCGCTCGTGCCTTCGTAGATCATGAGGAGGCGTATATCCCTGAGGATCTTTTCGAAGGGATACATCTGCGTGTAGCCATAACCGCCAGCGACCTGCATGGCCTCGCTCGCTACCTCAAACGCCGCCTCCGTCGCATAAAATTTCGCGATCGAGGCGCTGATCGTCGGATCCATGCCGCTGTCGGCCTCCCACGCCGATTTCAAGACCAGGAGGCGTGCAGTCTCCACCTTCTGATACATCTCCGCTAGTTTAAACTGAATCGCCTCGAAACTCTGGAGCGTCATGCCGAACGCCTGTCTTCTTTTCGCATAATCGATGGCAAACTCCATGGCCGAGCGTGCTGCGCCGACGGCGAAGGCCCCGATAGAAGGGCGCGTGCGGGAAAAAGTCCTCATGGCAAGCACGAAACCCTCGCCCGGCTCAGCCAAGACATTTTCTTTTGGGACAAGCACATTTTTAAAATTGAGCGCCGTCGTGTTGGACGCCCGCTGCCCCAGCTTCTCGATATGTTGTCCGGATGATACCCCCTCCCAGCCCCGCTCCACGACAAAGGCGCAGATACCCTTATGTTGGGATTTGGGATCAACGGTGGCGAAGACGGTCATGTAATCGGCGGCGCCTCCGTTCGTGATCCAATACTTTGTTCCGTTCAGGATATAGTCGTTCCCCTTTTTCTCCGCGCGGCAGTGCATGCTGGCCACATCGGAGCCCATGGTCGGCTCGGATGTGGCGAAGCAGATGAGTTTAGGCTCTTTGGCGAGGATCGTGAGGTATTTCTTCTTGAGGGCTTCCTTGTTTGACAAGATGATGGGCTCCATCCCCAGGCCGTTGTCGGAGAGCGACGTGGCAAGGCCCAAGCAGGCGGCCGAGAGCTCCTCGGTAATGAGCGCGGCTTCGATGACGCCTAATCCCCTGCCGCCGTATTGTTTGGGTATTCCGCTGTTCAACAGCCCTGCCTCGAAGGCCTTTTTCATGATATCCATCGGCAGGACATTCGATTCGTCATAGTAGGCCGCTACGGGAAGGATCTCTTTGAGCGCGAATGCCCGCGCCTGCTGTTGTATCGCTACCTGTTCCGGCGAAAGCGTAAAGTCCAGCATTTCCCCCTCCTTATTTTTAGGATACGAAAGAGTATAAACACAAAGTAATGAAAATCAACGGTTAAATCTTGCTATTGCCCTATTCCTGCAAAAAAAGGTGCGTGGTTGGAGGTGAAGAGAGGCGGATGATTGTTGAGTATAGGTCTGATTGCCGGGTGTCTCCTGAATTCCGTCTCTAGAAACTCCCTGATTGATCGTCGGTCCCAGCCGTGGGGGTGTTGGAAATCGGTATAGAGGGAGAGATCCCCTTCGTAAAAACCGGCTGTCTCAAGACTCGCGGCCTCCGGGCTGTTGAGGGGGAGGTTGAAGATGGCTATATTCATAAACCCGATTTCCTCGGCGTGCTCCGCCACAAAGTCGAGGGTATGCTGCGCCTCAAGGCGTGTCTCCGCCGGCGTGCCGAAGAGGAGATAGACGTAGGTAGCGATACCCGCCTTTTTTAGCGACTGCAAGGCCAGCGATGCCGTTTCCAGATCGATGCCCTTGTGCAGGGCGTCGAGCACTCCCTGGTCGCCTGATTCCAGGCCGAGCTTCAGCATCACGCACCCCGATTGCCGCAAGGCCATACAGAAGGCAGGGTCTGTCAGATGAGAGGTGATCCGGGCAAAGCCGTACCAGGCAGCGCCTGGCGGCTTATCGCAAATGGCCTTCATCAAGGCCGGGCTGATGGCATTGTCCACGAGATGGATCAGGGCCGGCTTCATACGAGTGACGAGGGTACGAAGCTCGGTTGCTGCCGTTGCCGGTGGGATCGGAGCATAGGAGGTTGCTTCGGTCGTCTCCGGGCAAAACGAGCACTTGCCCCAGTAGCATCCAAGGGAAGACCGATAGGGCAGGATCAGCCCTGGTGCCAGATAGTCGTTGATTGGCAAGCAATCATAGCGAGGGACAAGGTGCGTCTCTTGGTCAGGTTTTTTGTGCAGCAGCGCCAGGAGTTGGTATTCTCCAGGGCCTGAGACGCAATGATCAATCAGGCCATTGAAAAGCCCTTCTCTATGATTCCGGTTCATCCACGACGTAACCAGGCTGCCGCCGACCACGATCGTAATATCAGGGAATTCCTGCTTAAGAAAGCCGATCATGGCAAAGGTCGTGAGGGCCTGGCTTAGATAATTGAGGGAAAACCCGGCGACTGTTGTGCCGTCGCGTTCGATGATCTGCCGCAGGCGCTTGCTGAAATATGCATAAAAGGGGTTTTCCGCTGGATGCTCGGCTGCGTAGAGGAGGTCTTGGCTCTTAACCGGTGAAAGACGCGCGTCTGTATAATCGGCAAGGCTTATGCGCACCCTGTCGCCGCCTGCTATATTGAGCAGGCGGTTAATGTCCAATACTGCTCGTTTATAGATATCGATATTCTTATAGGTTTCCCGGCTTCGGAGGCTGCTCAGATTTCTTGAGAGATTGCGATACGCACGGCGCGTCCAGGTATCGGCAGGTGTAAATGGTTTTTTAAGGAGATCGAGCATCCCTTCGAGGTTGGCGTCAAGCAGGAAGTGCGCGACGTTGTGAGCAGTCAGCGCACAGGAAAGCATGGCAATGCCCCCCGGCGGCTCACAGGGCTTGGCAACAGGGGGAAAGATCAGCAGGACGTGTTGTGGACTTCCATTCTTATTCACAAGACAAGTTTTGAATAAAGGTGCAGAAAGTTAATGATTATCGGAAGAAGAGGTGTTATCTAGACCTTATTAGTTCATCAAAGTGCTCATAACAATGATAAAAAGGCCCAATAAGATCCATACAATACCAAAAGCAATTGTAAAACCTGAACGCGCGTGCCAGTGTTTGTCGTCTCTAAAAAAATAATTGAAAGGATTATCCTTATATGCTTCCCTCAGTGCTTTTATACACTTTTCTGGTACCAATATGGTAAGAATACCTATTGTAATCGGAATAGCTGCAAAGATATAAGCAACAGGCATCCTTCTAATTTCTTAATTCTCCCTATTCCACCATCAATGACAGCGAGAGTGTGGAGTTTGTGGAGGAGGAGCCGTAGGAGAGAATGTCGCGGAAGACTTCGTTGCTCTGCTCGCTGGCCCCGCCGATGGTGAAATTCATGAGTCCGACCGTTGTGCCGGTGTTGCCTTCGCTGTGTGCTGACCTTTGGCTTTCTTTAACGTGCCGTATTTTTCCGTGAGTTCCTTAAGGAAGGCCTCACGATTTTCCAAGTATTGCTTGCTCAATTCAGCACGTACTTTTCTTTGAAAGTTTACGGCATCAAACGTTTTTTTCATAAACAACCTTCCTTGAAACAACCACCGATGACATGATTTTTTGGGGCCCGCCGTTTGTATCGTTGTTAACGTATATTGTGTTCTCACTTCCTAATAATATCAATAATTCTTTCGACAACTTCAGAAAGTTTTTCTTTCTTTAACGTACCAACTCTATATAGCACGATATGGCTGTCGGCAGTAAATATGCGATTCGGTCTTATATTGCTTGCCTGCTGTAGACTCCCTGTAGAAAATTCTTTGTCATCCAACGGAATAGCGTAATTGTCTCTCACAGCTTTACTTGTAATTTGGCAGAGTATTACATCGTCACCTTCTAAGGGCGCAACAACTAAAGCAGGTCGCCTTTTTGATTGTGTCAGGTCGGAGAAAGGGAAAGGGACAACGATAACATCTCCTTTTACAAACGTTGCCACGCCTCATCCTCCTCCGGCTTTAGCCAATCCTTTTTTAAGGAGGACTCGCTTGCCAAAGCGGTGCCCTGTCTTTCCTGGATTATTCGGGACTTCAAAAAATGAACGAAAGCAAGCACTTCATTGAGCAAGGGTTCCGGAACCTGCTCAATCTCACTGAGTAGTAACTCTTTTGTACTCATAGCACACCTCAATTATTTCAATTTGTTGCCAGTCTTCCCTCTATTCCACCATCAACGATAGTGATAGCGTGGAGTTGGTGGAGGTGGAGCCGTAGGAGAGGATGTCGCGGAAGACCTCGTTGCTCTGTTCGCTGGAGCCGCCGAAGGTCACCCATTGCCCCTTGGGCACCGTCAGGGTGGTCGAGGCCTCGGTGAAGCGCACTACCTGCCCGCCCCTCTCGAGGGAGGAGATCCTGGGGATGATCTCTATCTGCACGTTGCTTCCGGCTACGATGGGGAGCACCTCAAAGCCTGTCTCGACGCGCTCAAAGTTCACCGTCGTCACCACGCGGGCGTAGCGCCGGGTAAAGTAGACCCATCGCTCGCTAAAGGGGACCTCCTTGCCCACCCAGAGGTAGGCCGAGCTCCCGGACATGACCGAGATAAAGGATTCCGTGTTTCCCCGCCGGTTCACGACGGTGTCTCTGGCGCGGACATGCACCCCCTCTCGTCTGTCCCTGCCGATGGCAACTGATCCGTGCTCCCCGGAGACCCTGCCCGAGGCGGAGATGTCCCTGTCTGTGGAGACGCCTTGCTCCTGAAACCGGAACCGGACCTTGACCTGCTCTGCAGGCTGATCCATGGAAGCGACAAAGGCCTGGATTTTGGTGAGGGATTCCTTCGTGTCCACCACGATGAGGGAGTTGGTCCGGGTATCAACAGATGCCTTGCCTTCAGCAGTGAGGAGGTTCTGCACTTGCGGGAGGATTTCGGCGGCGCTACGGTAGTTGACCTTGATGACAGCCACCTCGGCAGCCAGGGGAGCGCTTGTCAGGCAGGCGAAGGAGAGGATGAGAGCACCTAAGACGATGAGGAGGATTCTTTTGCTATTAATGGTCATGTGTGGCTACCTCTTTTCAACCCCCTCTCCCGCCGGCGGGAGAGGGACGGGGTGAGGCCGAAGGTGGCCCTTTGGCCAGTGGATATGATTCTCCCCCTCACCTTTTATCCTCTCCCCTGGGGGGAGAGGATAGCGTTGAAGATTTTTTCTGCCCCAAAGGTGAAGCATGACTGGTTTCTCCGAGGAAATATAAAATTCAGGCTTGACCTCAATCCTCCAGGTCGTCAAGAGATTTCCCCTTGATTTCTTCCGTTACCTCTTGTTTGCCCTTTTTAATGATCTGCAAACAGTCTGGCTTGGAAAGAAGTTCGAGGGTTTCTTTGTACCCCTTGATATACTTGTCTATTAGTTCTGTGAGCATTTCCAGCGCCCCCGCCTGCTCCAGTAGAGCTTCACACGATCAAACCCCTACTTAGCTTATGATATTAGAGACTTTGTGTCAATCTTCTGATTGCTCCCCTATTCTGGACTTGACCAGGGAAGGCGTATTCTCTATAGTGGTAGAGAGTTGACCCCATTGTTCATGAGGGCATTATGAAAATCAAGGTAGACCGGGAAAAGCTCGTCAAGGCGCTCAAGGAGGTCGAGGGGATCGAGGTCACCCTGGAAAACGCCGAGGATGCCAAGGAGGCCCTCGATCTCATCTTGAAGAAGTCGCAGCTCTTTAAGGGCGCCGAAGGCAAACAGTTGAAGGATGTCATCGTGACCGCAAGCCAGGAATACAAGACCTCGGCGGTGGAATACAATCTCATATTTACGCTGGAGTTTGTCTTTGCCAGCGGCGTCTTCACGGACGCCAAGACCGCCTTGATCAAAGAGGTGCAGGACTTCTTCGCTAAATACTGAGGTTGCCTGTTTCAGGGAGACGTGCCAAATGCCTATCGCGAAGGTACGGGAGGTATCTCATACCCCTCCGTAAGGCAGTTTCCTTTTTACCTCCCCTACGCCATTCATTTTTTGGATTTTCACTCAGCTACGACGACGCGAATACCAAAGGTCCGCAGCGGCCGGGCTTCTGGTTCAAAGGCACGGCGGTATAAAAGTACCAGGGACCCCTTGCCCACAGCGGCAACATCAAACCGAAAGATCATGCGCCCCTCGGACCCCAATGCCTTGCTGTCCGGCGTGAACTCCGGCTCTCCCTTCTGTTTCAGGAGGGCCTCTGATCCGGGCTTCACCTCCCAGGTATAGCCCGTCGTCGGATTACCCTGTAACACTATTTCCAGCGTATCACCGGGATGGAGGGTTATCGTGGATCCGGAATCTGCATGCGTTAACCGCAGCGTTATCTCGCGTTGCTTTCCCGCGGCAATAAGAGCGATGGCAAGCATTAACAGCACGAGAGTGAAACTCATTCGCCGAAACATTATCGTGGACCTCCTCTGCGATGTATAAAGGCGCTTATAACAGCACGCGGGTTGCCTTGCCAGCGCCGGAAAACAACGGACGATCCGTTTGATTGAGATGGGCATTCTAACATGGGCTGCAACACAGCCGCAAGCCTTCAATGCCCTTGAGCTTATCTGCAGGGCGTGGTATTTTCATTGCTATCCATGATGGTTCGTCACCAACGAACGATGAAAACGGTATAATTTAAACCCCCTCTCCCGCTGGCGGGAGAGGGCGGGGGTGAGGCCGAAGGTGGCCCTTTGGCCAGTGGATATGGCTATCCTTCCCCCTCACTGCCGCTTAACGGCATCCCGCATCCCTTGATTAATGCAAAGCGGAGCGGGACATTATCCTCTCCCCGAGGGGAGAGGAAATCTAGGGGTTCTATTTTCTCAGTAACTAATGAAGGATGTCATCGGTATAGGCGCCTTGAACCTGGACCTCTTGTATGAGGTTGCCGACCTCGCTGCCTTGCGCAAAGAGGGGTGGCCTTTGCACGCGGGGAGGGAGCAATTCCTTTCCCCGGTGGAGTTCCGGCACTTATTGCAGGGGCTGGAGCACCATGGGACCTTGCGGTTTCGCAGTGGCGGGGGATCAGCTGCCAATACCATCGTGGCCCTGGCCAGGATGGGGTTTCAGACAGGGTTTGTGGGCAGGGTGGGAGCAGACGAGGAGGGGGCCTTTATCCTCAGCGAGATGAAAGGGGTGGACCTGGCGCAAATCAAGGCAGGGGAGGCGAGCGGCATCTGCCTGGTGGTGCTGGACAAGCGCCGGGATCGGGCCCTCGTGGTCCAGCCCAATGCCAACGACGACCTGACATTCGAGGACCTCAACATCCCCTATCTCGCCGAGACCCGCTGCCTCCACCTGAGCGCCTTTGTGGGCGATGGCCCGTTTGCTGCCCAGCAAAGGCTCATGAAGGCCCTCCCTGCCGCGGTCAAGGTGAGCCTTGATCCGGGTGAGCTCTATGCCCAGAGGGGCAGGAAAGCGATCCTTCCTTTGATCGAGCGATCATCCATCCTCTTTGCCACGGATCACGAGATCTGCTTCCTCATGGGCACTGGTGACTATAAAGCCGGCTGCAAGGAGATCGCCTCGCTCGGGCCAGATACCGTGGTGTGCAAGAGGGGGGAGCAGGGGGCATATCTCTTCTCGCGGCAGGAGGAGGCGGAGTTTCGTCTCCAGGAGGCGATTGAGGTGGTGGACAATACCGGCGCAGGGGATGTTTATAATGCGGGGTTTTTGGCTGGGCTGCTTCTGAAAAGGCCGCTAAGTGCCTGCCTGGCCCTTGCCCATGCCCTGGCAGCCAAGAGCCTCGGCGGCTATGGGAGGCAGCGCTACCCAGATGCCGAGGACCTCAGGGAGATGCAAGGGGGTTGATGATGCCTTTTCCCTTCGGCTGGTTCTCCACAGGCAGGGACCTGGCAGCCAGGCAGCTGCTGCAGGCGGTCTGTGATAAGATCAAGGAGGGTTTTATCCCCGGGGAGATCGCCTTTGTCTTCTGCGACCGGGAGAGGGGCGAGGCAGAACAGAGCGATCTCTTTCTGGATCTTGCTGCGGCATTGGGTCTGGTAACCATCACCTTTTCCTCACGCCGTTTTAAACCTGAGCTCCGCAAGAAAGATCGGGAGCGATGGCGTATGGAATACCATGAGGGGGTGATGGAGAGGATTGCCGCTCATAAAACTGCCCTGCTGGTGCTTGCCGGCTACATGCTCATCCTGAGCCCGGAGATGTGCCGACGATACGCGATGATCAACCTCCACCCCGCCCTGCCCGGCGGTCCGACGGGGGCGTGGGAGGAGGTGATCGACGAGCTGATCAGACAGGGGGCCGCTACCACCGGCGCGATGATGCACCTCGTCACCCCGGAGCTTGACCGGGGGCCGGTTGTGGCCTATTACTCCTTTCCCATCCAGGGTGGCGCGTTTACCCCGTTCTGGAAGGAGGTTTCCGAGAAACGCGGCCCCCTGTTCTGGCTGATTCGCCAGGAGGGGGTGCGCCGGGAGATACCGCTCATCATCCTCACCCTCAAGGCAGTTGCCGACGGGAGGATCCAGATCACGGAGGGAAAGGTCCTGGATAATAAGGGAAAAGAGCTCAAGGGGCTTGTCCTGACACAGGGGGTGGAGGAATACCTCAAGGGGCGCCCAGACGCCAAAGGCAACTAGAGAGTACCGGCTGGAAGGATGGACGATAATTTGTCTCGCTACCACTTCGAGGCTCCCTGAGCCCCCTTCCGCAGAGATTTAAGAGAGGCTGCGGTTCCTTGAATGCGGTATGTAATAGCACAGAGAGAGTAATTTCCCATGGAGGAAAACAACCTAAGAAACGATGAAATCATCTACCCCTCGCCCGCTGGCGGGAGAGGGAAGGGGTGAGGCCGAAGATGGCCCTTTGGCCAGTGGATATGATTCTCCCCCTCACTGCCGCTTTGCGGCATCCCGTATTCCCTGATTTATGCAAAGCGTCCCGCCCTACTTTGTATAAAAATCTGAATGATGGGATGTCGCAGTGCGACAGAGCGGGACTTTATCCTCTCCCCCGCTTGGGGAGAGGAAATTATGATGGATTGTTTGCTACGTAAGACCATGATGAGGATTTGAGATGAGGATCTTTGTCACCGACTGCGAAGGCCCAATCTCCAAGAACGACAACGCCATGGAACTGGCCGCCTCTTTCGTCCCCCAGGGGGAGCGATTTTTCTCCTTGCTGAGCAAGTACGACGACTTTCTGGCAGATGTGGAGCGGCGGCCGGGGTATAAGGCAGGGGACACCCTGCGCCTGATCCTCCCCTTTCTCAAGGCCTTTGGCGCGACGGACAAGGGAATCGAGGAGTTCTCCCGCGCCAACATCCTCCTGATGCCCGGGGCAGCCGAGACCCTCCGCTTCGTCAGGGAGAGGATGCCCGCCTTTATCATCAGCACCAGCTATGAACCCTATATCCGGGCCCTCTGTGAGGTGATCGATTTCCCCTTTGAGGCGGCACACTGCACCAAGCTTGCGCTCGATCGCTATCCCCTTCCTCAAAGGGAGGAGAAGTACCTGCGCGAGGCGGCAGGGGAGATCGCCGGGATGCCGATGATTGAGTGGGGGGAAAAGGCCTCGGGACTGGCGGCCTTATCTGAAGCTGGAAGGCGGGTGGTGCAGCGGCTCAATCAGATCTTCTGGGAGGAGCTGGCCGGGATGCAGATCGGGAGGGTCTTAGAGGAGGTAGATCCTGTCGGCGGGGAGGCGAAGGCAGCGGCGGTGCGCGCCATCTTAGAGCGCACCGGCGCCGAGGTCTCCGAGGTCATGTACGTGGGAGACAGCATCACCGATTACCAGGCGCTGGAGATGGTCAAGCAGGGAGGAGGGCTTGCCTTCTCCTTCAATGGCAACGCCTATGCCATCAAGGGGGCGCAGGTAGCCTGTCTGGGAAGGGATACGGCGATCATCTCCATCTGCGTGCAGCTCTTCGCCGCAGCAGGCAGTGAAAAGGTGCTGGCGCTGTTGCCTCGGTGGGGCAGGAAGATGCTGCGCACTGTCGGGATAGCAGAGGAACAGCTGCGGCACGTGTCGCCGGATGCCGAGATTGGGGTGATCACCCCTGATAATCAGGCCCGGTGGACGGAGAGGAGCCAAGAGTTCCGTAAACAAGTGAGAGGGAT
>Ga0299915_10004435_pt1 | contig 10225 bp, 9 predicted proteins | sample RVTome_13_FD_200263 | JGI IMG/M metagenome (GOLD analysis project Ga0299915, IMG submission 200263) | Soil microbial communities from uranium-contaminated site in the Upper Colorado River Basin, Wyoming, United States - RVT92D227 (version 2) ...
TATCCACCACAATCCGGTCAAGCATGGGTATGTGGCGCAGGCATCGGCGTGGCCGCATTCGAGTATTCACCGCTACATTCGAATGGGATGGGTGAAAGAGGATTGGGGTATTGGGGTCGAGGTTGGTGGAGGGTATGGCGAGTGAGGCGGCAAATGTTGGGCTTGGCAGCCCAACCTACGATGTTGGTTGACGATCAGGACTGCCATTGAAGAAGCCTGAACCGGGATCGCCAAACAAAAACGGGGCCGCAGCCCCGTTTTTTCTTTGTTGCGTGCCGATCAACCCTTGGCCGTGAAGTTGTACGACTCCGGCAGACCCAGCGTGTCGGCCCAGACGTTTTTCGCCCAGGATTCCATGTAAGTCATTTCCAGTTCGCTTTCCGCGCTGGAAATACCGTTGGCGTCCTTGGGCGGGATCATGGACTGTTTGGCCTCGTCCCAGCGGAACACGGTGGCGACGTGGAAGGCGGTGCCCATGCCGGTGCCCGAGTAGCAGGTGTTGGTCACTACCGGCGATGGATCGGCCTGACGCCCGGCGAATTGCTCGGACAGGGCGTAGGCGCACATCTTGCCGGTGTTGTTGGCCACCGAACCGGACTTTGGGAAGTTGGTGAGCGCGGAATCGCCCAGGATGTGGACGTTCTTCACGACCTTGGACTCGAAGGTGCGGTAGTCGATGGTGCACCAGTTGCCGTTGCTGCCGTCGCGCACGCCGGCCAGGCCGCAAATTTCGGCGGCGCGCATCGGCGGCACCACGTTGATGACGTCGCCCTTGACGTCGTCGAACTCGGTGGTGACCACCATCTTCTTGGCGTCGACGGCGAGCGGCTGGTTGTTCGCGCGGAAGTCGATCATGCTGTTGTCGGTGCCGTAGCCGAAGTGCTTGGTCCAGGCGCCCACGAACAGCGGCTTCTTGGAGGCGACGTCCGGGTTGCCGTCGAGGATGATGATCTTCGACTTGGGCTTGGCCTGCTTGAAGTAGCTGGCGACCATGCACGCGCGCTCGTAGGGTCCGGGCGGGCAACGGTACGGGGCCATCGGCACCGACATCACGAAAGTGCCGCCATCCGGCATGGCTTCGAGTTGCTTGCGCAGGGTGGCGGTCTGCGGGCCGGCCTTCCAGGCATGCATGACGGTCTTCTGCGCTTCGGCGTCGTAGCCTCGCACGCGGTCGAACAGCAGTTCGATCCCGCCGGCCAGAACCAGCTTGTCGTAGGCGAAGGTGCGGCCGCCCGCGGTGGTGACGGTCTGCCTGGTGGTGTCGATGGCGGTGACGGTGTCCGGCACGAAGTTGTCGACGGCCTTCTTCAGGTAGTCGTATGGATGGGTGATGTCCTCCATCTTGTTGATGCCTGCGAGCACGGTGTTGGAGTATGGGCAGGACGTGAACCTGGCGTTCGGTTCGATGAGGGTGACTTGCGCCTGGGGCGCCCACATCTTCAGGTAGCGCGAGAAGGCGGCGCCGCCGAAACCGGCACCGACCACGACGACTTTGGGACCGGCACTGCCGGTTTTAGCGGTGGCGCAGCCGCCCAGACCGGCGATGGCGGCGATGCCTGCTGCGCCGAAGGAGGTTTTCAGGAAATCGCGACGATTGAGGGTCATGATGGAAAGTCTCCTTCTGTCTTATTTGACCGAAGCGAAGTACTTGGCCAACGCTTCGAATTCGGCGTCGGTGTAGCCGGCGGCGTGTTTCTTCATGACGGTTGCCGGACGAGAACCATCCCGGAAGGCTTTCATCTGCTCGACGAAGTAGCCGGGCTCAAGTCCTGCCAGGCCGGGAATGGCGCCGCGGCTCTTGCCGTCAGGACCATGACAATAGGAACAGTTGGCCGCCATGAAACGGGCGCGCGTGTCGACGGCGTGGGCCGAGAAGGCGACGCCCAGTGTGCCCGCCAGTATCAGGGGTGCGACGAAGGACTTTTTCATACGTGCTCCTCCAAACATTGAAAACAGAACCGTGGGTTCCGGAAGCGGCGATGGCTACGGGGGTTCCTGGTTTTCCCGCTTGAGATCGTCATCAGCTACCGGGATACGGGCTTCCTGGCTTCCCGTTCATTGGGTAACTTTCAACGTAGCACAAAAATACCACCAGCAAGCGGGTGCGTGTTTGGCGCCCCCAGGGGCATAGAGCGGGCGTTTTTTCGAGGGACGGTCAGGCGCGTGCGCCGAGATGCAGCGCGCGCATTTTGCTGGCGTCGCGCGTCTGCGCGTCGGTGTCGCGATCCCAGGTTTCGCCGACCCAGCCGCCCAGATTTTCCAGAGCGATCTGACCCAGCGCGGCTATCCATTGCGGATGTTCGTTGAGGGCGGGGATGTAGTTGAATGCCTTGCCGCCGGCCGCCAGAAAACTGGCGCGGCCTTCCATCGCCAGTTCTTCCAGCGTTTCCAGGCAGTCTGCGGTGAAGCCGGGGGCGACCACGTCGACGCGGTTCACCCCGGCGCGGCCGAGTTCGGCCAGCGTCTTGTCGGTGTAGGGCTGCAGCCATTCGGCGCGGCCGAAGCGCGACTGGAAGCTGAGGCGGTATTGCTTCGCTTCGAGGCCAAGCGCCTCGGCCAGCAGGCGCCCGGTCTTCTGGCACTCGCAGTGGTAGGGGTCACCCTTGTCGAGGGTGTAGCGCGGCACGCCGTGAAAGCTCATCAGCAATACGTCGGGGCGGCCATGCATCTGCCAGTAATCGCGGATGTTGGCGGCCAGCGCGTGGATGTAGGCGGGGTGGTCGTGGTAGTGCTTGAGCGTGCGCAGCGCTGGCTGGTTGCGGGTTTTCTGCAACCAGTCGAACGCGACGTCGAACGCGGTGGCGGTGCTGGACGCGGCGTATTGCGGGTAGGCCGGCAGGATCAGGATGCGCTCGCAGCCGGCGGCCTTCATTTTGGCCAGGGTGTCGGGGATGGCCGGCTGGCCGTAACGCATGGCGTAGTCGACCATGAAGGGCGTGGCGATTTTTTCGCTGAGCCAGCCTTTCAAGAGCTTGGCCTGCTTCTCGGTGTGGACCTTCAGCGGCGAGCCCTCGGGGGTCCAGATCGCGGCGTATTTCTCGGCCGATTTCTTCGGCCGCGTGTTGAGGATGATGCCGTTGAGGATCAACCACCACACGGCGCGCGGAATTTCCACCACGCGCGGGTCGGACAGGAATTCCTTGAGGTAGGGACGCAGCGCTTGAGCGGTGGGCGCCTCGGGGGTGCCGAGGTTGACCAGCAGGATGCCGGTTCGGGCGGGCTGGCCGTGGCTGTATTCAGGCTCTTTGGAATAAGTCATCAGTGATGGGAGAGCGCGCTCGACAGGAGCTTGGCGGTGATGTCGACGATCGGCACCACGCGCTCGTAGGCCATGCGGGTGGGGCCGACGACGCCGAGCGTGCCGACCACCTGGCCGTCAACCGAATAGGGAGCGGTGACCAGGCTGCATTCGTCGAGCGGCAGCAGTTTGGATTCGCCGCCGATGAAGATCTGCACCCCGGCGGCGGTGCGCGACTGGTCGAGCAGCTGCAACAGGCCGGTCTTCTGCTCGAAGGCGTCGAACAGGCGGCGCAGGCTGCCCATGTTGCTGGAGAGTTCCTCGACGTCGAGCAGCTTGCGGCTGCCGGAGACCACCACGTTTTCCTGGCTGGCGGCCTGGCTGCCGGCGTCCACCGCGGCAGACATCAGGTGCGTGATGTCGTCGCGCATGCGGCCGAGTTCGTCGCGCAGTTTGCTGCGCACCTGGTCGAAGCTGTGGCCGGCAAAGTTCTGGTTGAAGTAGTTGGCCGCCTCGGTCAGCGCGGAGGCGCTGAAGGACTGCTCGGTGAGGATGACGCGGTTTTCGACCTCGCCCTCCATGGTGACGATGATGAGCAGGATGCGCTTGTCCGACAGGCGAAGGAATTCGACCTGGCGGAACGCCGGGCTGCGGCGCGGCGTCATCACCAGCCCGGCAAACTGGCTGAGATCGGACAGCAGGGTGGAGGCCGCGGTCATCAGCCGCTGCGGATCGGACGAGGTCAGGCTGTGTTCGAGCTGACTGACCTCGATTTGCGCCAGTGGTCGCACTGTCAGCAGTGTATCGACGAAGAAGCGGTAGCCGCGTTGCGTCGGCACCCGCCCGGCCGAGGTGTGCGGGCTGGTGACAAAGCCCATGTCCTCAAGATCGGCCATGACGTTGCGGATGCTCGCCGGCGACAGATCCAGCCCGGCATGCTTCGACAGGGTGCGCGACCCCACCGGCTCGCCGTCGGCGATGTAGCGTTCCACCAGGGTTTTCAGCAGGATGCGGGCGCGGTCGGTGAGCATGCTGCAATTATAAGCGGAGAGCGGAGAGTCGAGAGTCGAGAGCGGGTTTGCCGCCACTCTCCGCTCTCCACTCTCGACTCTCCGCATATAATCGCCCCTCATGCAAACCCCTTTCCATACCGTCGGCCTCGTCGGCAAATACGATAATCAGGGCATGGAAACTTCCGTGCGTGCGCTGGCAGAGTTTCTGCGGGGGCGCGGACATGCGGTCCTGCTTGCCAGCCAGACCGCAGAGTATTTCGGGATCAAGGACTTTCCCACCCGCAATCTGAGCGAGCTGGCGACTGAAAGCGATGCTGTGGTGGTGCTGGGCGGAGACGGCACCATGCTGTCGATCGCGCGCGAACTGGCGCCGCACGGCGCGCCGCTGATCGGCATCAACCAGGGGCGGCTGGGTTTTCTCACTGACATCACCGCCGATAACATGTATGAGTCGGTGGCTGAAATTCTCAGCGGCCAGTATGTGGCGGAAGAACGTATCCTGCTGAACGGGCAGATCCGCCGTGGCGGCGAACGCGTGTTCGAGGCCACCGCGTTCAACGATGTGGTGGTCGGCAAGGGCGGCTCGGGCCGCCTGATCGACCTGGAAATCGCCATCAACAGCGAGTTCGTTTACAGCCAGCGCGCTGATGGTCTGGTGGTCACCAGCCCGACCGGCACCACGGCGTATGCGTTGTCGGCGGGCGGGCCCATCGTGCATCCGACGCTCGAAGCCGTGGCGCTGGTGCCGATCTGCCCGCACACCCTGTCGGCGCGCCCCATCGTGGTCAGCAGCCATTCGCGCATCGAGCTGCACCTGACTTATGCCGACGATGCGCGCGTGCACTTCGACGGCCAGCATCATTTCGACCTGCAGAGCGGCGACCACGTGTGGATCACCCGCGCCAGCCGTCCGATCACCTTGCTGCACCCGCATTCCTACAGTTACTACAACACCCTGCGGCAGAAGTTGCACTGGGGCAAGAAGCTTTGAAGCGGGAAATCGAAAACCCTTCACCACTGAGGCACAGAGGCACAGAGAAACCCCCTATGCAGCGTTTTTTCCTGCCTGCCAATGGGGCTCGACCGGCGCGATCACAATTTGACGTTTCTCCTCCGTGCCTCTGTGCCTCTGTGGTTAAACGGTTTTTTCCAGGTTGAGCTGGTCATGCTCGCCCATCTGTCCATCCGTAACTACCTGCTGGTCGAATCGGTCGAGCTCGATTTCGCGCCGGGGCTGACCGTGCTCACCGGCGAGACCGGCGCAGGCAAATCCATCCTGATCGACGCGCTGGCGCTGGCGCTGGGCGACCGTGCCGAAGGCGGGGTCGTGCGCCAGGGCGCTGCGCGTGCCGAAATTGCCGCCGAATTCGCGATCGACGGCCTGCCGCAGCTTGCGGCCTGGCTCGATGAAGCCGGCTTCGCGGCGGACGATGGCGCGTTGATCCTGCGCCGGGTGATCGACGCCGGCGGCCGCTCGCGCGCCTTCATCAACGGTAGCGCGGCGCCGCTGGCGCAACTGAAGGACGCTGCCGAATTCCTGCTCGACATCCACGGCCAGCATGCGCATCACGCGCTGCTGCGCCCGCAGACCCAGCGTGAGGTGCTCGACGCTTACGCCGGCGCGCAACAGCAGGCCACCACTGTGAGCGTTGCCTGGCACGCCTGGCAGGCCGCACGGCAGCATAGACTGGACGCCGAAACCCATGGCCAGGCACGGCAGATCGAGCGCGAAGGCCTCACGCTGGCGGTGGAGGAGTTGCGCGCGCTGGGCGATGACCTCGCGCGCTGGGACGAAATACAGACTGAGCACGCGCGACTGGCGCACGTCACCACGCTGCTCGAGGGTAGCCAGGCGCTGATCGATGGGCTGGACGAGGGCGAGGCCGCGGTATCCAGCCGGCTCGGCGACATGAGCGCGCGCCTCGACGCCATGCAGGCGGTGGACGATAGCCTGAAGGACATCGCGACGCTGCTGGATTCTGCAAACGCCGATCTGGCCGAGGCGGTGCACGCGCTGCGTCGCTATGCCGATAATCTCAACCTCGATCCCGAACGGCTGGGCCAACTCGATCGGCAGCTTGCCGACATGCACCGGCTGGCGCGCAAGCATCGCGTGCAGCCGGACGCGCTGGGCGGTTTGCTGCAACAGTTCGAGACACGGCTGGGCGAACTTGCCGCCAGCGACGATCTCGATGCACTGCAGGCCGCCGAGGACGCCGCCTGGACGCACTACCTGGGCGAGGCGAAGCAGCTCGGCGCGCTGCGCCGCAAGGCCGCAACGGCGCTGTCGAAGCAGGTGACGACGGCGATGCATGAACTCGCGCTGGCCGGCGGCCAGCTCGACATCCAGTTGCAGCCGGTCGCCGAGCCGCGCGCACATGGGCTGGAAGACGTGAGCTTCCTCGTCGCCAGCCATCCCGGCCTGCCGCCGGGGCCGCTCGGCAAGGTGGCGTCGGGCGGCGAACTGTCGCGCATCAGCCTGGCGATCCAGACCGCGCTGTCGGGCGTGGCCGGCGTGCCGACGCTGATCTTCGACGAGGTCGATGTCGGCATTGGCGGCAGCGTGGCCGAAGCGGTCGGGCGGCGGCTGGCGAAGCTCGGCGAGACTCGACAAGTTTTGGTCATCACCCACCTGCCGCAGGTGGCCGCGCGCGGTGCGCAGCACTTGCGGGTCGCCAAGCAGGCGAACGGCGGCTTCGTCTCGTCCAACATCGAATTGCTGGACGACGGGGCACGGGTGGAGGAAGTCGCGCGCATGCTGGGCGGCCTCAAGATCACCGCCACCACGCGGCAGCACGCCGCGGAGATGCTCGCCGGGTGAGATTCCTGGCAGCGCTGTACCCGCAAGGAGTACGCCGCCAGACACTCGCCCTGCGGGCGGTCTTGGCGCTGGTCCTGCTGTTTGCCGCTGCCGGAACGGCGTGCGCGGACATGCTGCGTGGGGTCGTCATCGTGGTCATCGACGGCGACACCGTGCTGTTCAAACCCGAGCACTATTCGCCGGCGTCACGTGCTTTCCTCAAGGTCCGCCTGGCCGACATCGATGCGCCTGAAAAGGATCAGCCCTATGGCGATGCGGCCACGCGCGCATTGCAGGCGCTGGTGCTGAAACAGCGGGTGGAACTGGATGTTGTCGCCACCGATATCTATAGCCGCAAGGTAGGGCGGTTCACGGTTGGCATCTTGCCGGTGAATGCGGAACTGGTGCGGCAAGGATTTGCCTGGGCGTCGTCGCGTGATCCGGATGATGCGATGCGGATACTGCAGCATGAAGTGCGTGCGGCGCGCATCGGGCTGTGGCAGGACGCCGACCCGACGCCGCCGTGGACGTGGCGGCGGTCGCACGCAGCGTCCGCCGACGGCGTGCTCAGCCGCTGACCGAACGCGGCGTGCCGTCCGGCAGCGCGATGTGGCATTCGCGGAAAATCCGCGCCGTGCAGGTACGGCAGATTTCGCTGTCGAGCCGCGGATAGATTGCCTGGATGGCGTCGCCCTTGTGGCGAAAAATCTGTTCTTCACCCACGGTGTCGACCTGGCCGCTGCGCCGCAGCATTTCGCACAGGTCGGGCTGCACCCCCACCAGATAGAGGCCGCCGCCCAGCTTGCGCCGCCGTGTGGCCTCTTTGGCCAGCAGTTCGGCGCCGGCCAGGTCGATGAAGCCGATCGCGCGTGAGGTCAGCAGCAGGTGCTTCTTCTGCGGATCGGCTTCGTCGACGTTGCGGAAATGCTGCTGCACATACTCGACCGCACCGAAGAAGATCGAGCCTTCTACCCGCAGCATGGTCATCTGCGGGCATCTCGGCGAATCGATGTCGGCGGGAATGAACTTGCGGCGCAGGTTGTCGCGCTCGGCGGCCAGCGGGACCAGTTCCCGGATCGACGGTCGCGAGGTGCGGTACAGGTAGAACAGCAGCGACACCAGGATGCCAAGGAAGATGCCTTTTTCCAGGTCGACCAGCGTGCCGATGAAGGTAATGGCGAGCACGACGCGCTCACGCTTGTGGCGCTTGATGATTTCGCCGATGTGATGGAAGTCGATCAGGCTCCACGCGACGATGAACAGGATGGCCGCCATGGCCGGTACCGGCAGGTAGGCCGCGAGCGGCGCGACCAGCAGCACGATCAGGAGCAGGAAGACGGCTGACAGGGCGGCGGCGAGCGGCGTTTTGGCGCCCGAGGCGAAATTCACCCCGCTACGGTTGAACGAGCCACTGGAGGCATAGCCGGAGAAGAAGCTGCCGGCGATGTTGGACAGGCCCTGGCCGACGAACTCCTGGTTGCTGTCGATGCGCTGGTCGGACTTGATCGCGACCGAGCGCGCGATGGCCACAGCCTCGGTCAGCGCGAGGATCGCGATGATGGTGGCGGGAAACAGGGTTTGCTTGATGGCAGCGAACGAAAAGTCCGGCAGCGACAGCGGCGGGAACGATGCCACCAGGGCGCCGACGGTGCGGATGCCGGTGACGTCGCTGCCGTATTCGGCATTCAGCAGCGCAGCCACCACGCCGCCCACCACCATGGCGACGATCATGTACGGCAGCTTCTGCAGATAGCGCCTGGCGAGCATGCCCGATACCAGTGTCACCACCCCCACCGTCAGTACCCAGGGCTGGGTGTCCATGACGTGGGTGCCGAAGTGGATCAGCACCTCATGGAAATGCGCGCCGCGCGGCATGTCCAGCCCGAAGAAGTGCTTGATCTGGCTGGCGGCGATGAGGATGGCCGCGCCTGCGGTGAAGCCGATGATGACCGTGTGCGAGATGAAGTTGACCAGCGCCCCCAGTCGCGCCAGCCCCATCGCCAGCTGGATCAGGCCGGTCAGCAGGGTGAGCGTGAGCACCAGGCCGATGAATTGCGCGCTGCCGGGCTCGGCCAACGGGCTGATCGAGGCAAACACCACAATCGAGATTGCCGTGGTCGGTCCCGACACCAGATGCCAGCTCGACCCCCACAACGCACCGACGACGGCAGGCACCATCGCCGCGTAGAGGCCGTATTCGGGCGGCAGTCCTGCGATGGTGGCAAACGCCACGGCCTGGGGCAGCACGATCATTGCGCCGGTGAATGCGGCAACGGTGTCAGCCTTGAAGGTGTGCGGCGTGACATTGGGCCACCAGCGCAGGAAGGGGAACAAGCGGTAAAGCCAGAGCGGGCAGGCCTTGAGGTCGATCACGCAAACTCCAGAAGCATATTAGTAAATAATATTTTAACTCATTGTCATAAAAGGATTTTTTGGCTGCCAGGTGGGAGCTGAGAGAGGCATCCGGTTTTATAATCGGGCGCAAGCCCTGCGTCAGACGGGGTTCCGAAGACAATTCACAACCAGAGAGAGAAAAATGAAACTCACCACGATGACGCTGTGCGCGTCCGTGCTGATGGCGTTGGCCGTGCCGGTACAGGCGGCGGGCAACCCCAGGGCCGGACAACTCAAAACCTCGATGTGTGCCGGTTGTCACGGCATTCCCGGCTGGCGTACCGCTTATCCCAGCGTATACAGCGTTCCCAAGCTGGGCGGACAGCACGCCGAATATATCGTGGCCGCGCTCAAGGCCTACAAGAGCGGCGAGCGCAACCACCCCAGCATGGTGGGCATCGCCGGCAGCCTGTCGCTGCAGGACATGGAAGATATTGCGGCGTACTACGCGTCGTCGTACAGCGGTTCGGCCAATTGAGAGGAAGCATGATGAAAACAACACTGCTCATTCTGGCCACCGTTGCCCTGAGCCTTACCCAGCCGCTGCACGCCGCAGGCAATTTCAAAGCGGGCAAGGCCAAATCCACCACCTGTGCGGCCTGTCATGGCGCGGACGGCGTCAGCTTGATCCCGTCCTTCCCCAAGCTGGCGGGCCAGCATCGCGACTATCTTGTTCAGGCGCTCAAGGATTACAAGGCGGGTAAGCGCAAGAATCCCACCATGGCCGAGCAGGTGAAAAACCTCTCGGATGCCGACATAGCCGATCTGGCGGCCTACTTT
>Ga0299915_10004436_pt1 | contig 10224 bp, 5 predicted proteins | sample RVTome_13_FD_200263 | JGI IMG/M metagenome (GOLD analysis project Ga0299915, IMG submission 200263) | Soil microbial communities from uranium-contaminated site in the Upper Colorado River Basin, Wyoming, United States - RVT92D227 (version 2) ...
CTGAGGAAAACCCGCTTTCTAATTCCGAGAGAGTCTTCGGGTAGTCTTCCATGCTACCCATATACTACATATCGCAGGTACCTGATTCAAGTGAATACCCCCCTTTTCCCTTTATATATTCAGTAACGGCTCCTTCCCAGTCCATTTTCCCAAAGTGCCGGCTCCATTCCGGAGCCGAGCCAGGCCGTATCAAATCATCTTCTGCATCGTTCGCCGGCCAAACTCACTGGATATGCGTTGGACGCGACCTCTCACCAACTTTCTTGAAGTGCGACAGCGCACTTTCCCTGTCGTCAAAGTCCTTCAGCGTAAAATACATACTGGTGCCGCCGATAGTGATATAGTCGCCGTCAACCAACACTGTATCTTCGTTGATTCTGTTGCCGTTGACGAGAACGCCGTGCTTGCTGCCCATATCGACTGCGAAGTACTTGCCGCTGTCGGGGTCGAAATGGATCTTCATGTGTTTGCGCGAGACCCGGTCATCGAGTATTTGGATTGGCAGCGCCTCAGACCGCCCGATGACATTTGTCCGCCGACCCAGAGGGTAGTAGTCCTCTTTCTGGGTGCCCGTCAGTACAATGACCGAAGCCATCCTTAGTCCTCAAACATGCCCGATGGCGTGCTTCTGCAATACCTCGCAGAGCCGCCGCTCCTTTGGGTCTTTCTAATTTCTATGTGGGCGCATAATACTACCCCGCTTGTCAAAATGTCAAGCTTTTTTCCAAAATCCGCATTTCCGGCCCAAAAACCGTCTTCCATCCCTCATATTTGCGTCCGCAGCCTTGACTTTCCGTACCGTTTTTGCTACAATCGGCTTGTGCGTATGCAGACCCCTCAGGGATAATAAAAGGGGCGCAGACCAGACCATACAGAGACACTTGACTCCCCGGAAAAGGGATAACGAGGCAAAACAAATGATTAACCGTCCAAAACACGACAATACTGCGTTTCGCCAGAAACCAATGCACCGAAACCAGGCCAACGAGCGCAATAACACACGCCCGGCGACCAAACGACGTATAGAAATAGGTGACTGTCCCCTATTTCCCCCTATTTCCCCTATTTCGCCCTATTTCGCGAAAGTAAAAAGAGTTGCGCGAAGAAATGGAGGAGCGGCTGTGAAAGTCATCCAAACACACGCGTTATTGACGCTGATACTGTTGTGTCCAGCGGGCTCGGCACAAGCGAACTGGCTCACACTCGACTTCCCTGGAGCGCTCAGCACCCGGGTACAGGGCATCGACGGAGACAATGTTGTCGGCTCCTACGAAGACGCTTCGCGAAACCAGCATGGCTTTCTGCGTGAAGGGACGACCTGGGTCACACTCGATTTCCCTGACGCTACACATACAGAACCACACGGGGTCGATGGGGACGGAATTGTTGGTTGGTACGAGGATGCTTTCGGCAATCACCACGGCTTTCTCTACAACGGGACAACCTGGACCAGCCTCGATTTCCCCGGCGCACCTGCGACTCTGGCATACGGGATCGATGGCGACAACATTGTGGGGTCCTACGCGTATGCTCCCGGGCGCGGTTACGGTTTCCTTTACGACGGGACAACATGGGCCAGCCTTTATCTTGGCACGGCACTTTACACTAACGCAAGTGACATCGATGGCGATAAGGTTGTTGGTTCGTGGTTTAGGCCTGCCACCACGCATGGTTTTCTCTATTCTGATGGAATTTGGAGGACGCTAGACTTCCCCGGAGCAAGGCACACTGCGGCACATAGCATCGACGGCGGGGACATTGTCGGCAACTGGTCCGAATCAGGTGGTGATCATGGTTTTCTTTACGACGGTATGGCCTGGACCACCCTCGATTTCCCCGGGGCGGACGACACATACATTTACGGGATCGACGGCGGCAATGTTGTGGGTTACTACTGGGACGGTTCCGGGGAGCATGGTTTTATCTACACGATCCCTGAGCCGGGAACGATTTTTCTGCTCGCATTAGGCGGCCTCGCGCTCCTCCGGAAAGGCAAGCCATAGTCCTCTAATCTAGGGACAGCCACCAATTAAGAGACCATCTCGAAACTCCAAATGTCATTCTGAGCGTAGCGAAGAATTTCATTTTTACGCACGCCAGACCCTTCGCTTCGCTCAGAGCCTGCCCTGAGCTCGTCGGAGGGGTGACAGATTTGAGATAGTTTCTAATCGGCGCAGCCGGTTTCGAGCCAGTTATCGGCCAAAATGGCCACATCGGACATTCCGACGGCGCCGCTGAGGTCTATGTCCGCCGCCGAGCACCAGCTTGGCGGAGTGCAGCTTGAATTGAGCCAATTCTCGCCCAGAATGGCAAGATCGCCAAAGCTCACCTCGCCGCTGCCGTCTGCGTCGGCCCTGCCACATTTGATTGCCCTGGTCCACGAGATGGATAGCGGCATCGCCAAATCGTGCGAGCCGCTCAGTGATTGTGCATCCACGCTGCTGCTGCCGTAGGCAACTTTCGCAAGACGCGGCTCGTAGAAGGGCGCTTCCGTCGGGTCGGGATATTCCGGAATCTCGTCCATATTAAAGCCGATGACGTAGAGCATGCCTGTCACCGGGTCTTCCGTTATGCCCGTCGCATGGTGCATGCTATGGATTGTGATCTGCCGCGTGAGACTCAAGGCCCCGTCGGTTGAAAAACCACGTATTACACTGTCATTGAAGTCCTCGGGATTATACTGCGCCGATGCGAGATACAGCATATCCGTCGTGCTCGACACATACATTGCGACAGGGTCCGGGACATAGTTCTCGCTGTCCGGCTGACCCAGCTCGACTCGCTCGTACGCCCCGTTCGGCTCGTATCGCCATAGAAGGTCGCTCTCGTTGAGGCTGTTCGCGTTGATGACATAGACGTTGCCCGCATCGTCGATTTCAATCTCCCGCAGCGTGTTGCGATACTGGTTGTCGGCCGGCGGCGGGGGGTCGTCATACAGCTTCACAACGCTGTACGGTGGGCTGCCGGAGCCGAGTAGTTGGAGCTTTGCCGCTGCTGCATACGATTCCTCCCCGACCGGGTTGACCACAACGGGCACGACGTACACATAGTCCCCGTCAAAGGCCGCATCAAGAATCGGCCTGCCCACGGCATCCTCGCCCTCTCCCTGGATACCAACGTACACCGTAGCGGAAACGTGATAGCGGGGGTCATCCGCATACGAACACTCGCCCGGCTCGATGATTTCGGTATCACTTGCATCAAGCCGCACCACGCCGTCCTCGGAATTGACCTGATAGAGCTGGCCGTCCGCCCCCTGCACTATCCGGATATTCGAGCGCTCCGAGGATGGCGCGAAGCTCGCCGAATAATCCCCGTCGCCGTCAAACGTATAGACGCGGTCCTTCATCTTGGTCGATGGGCTGCTCGAGCTCATCTTGCCGATTATCAGCAAGTCGTCCAGACTGCCCGGAAGGCTCACAAGCGGCATCGCGCCCCCCGACTCATCCATCGGCACCGCCTCGGCGAGCAGGCCCCCTCCTCCGCTCTCGTCGCCTAACGGTATCCCGTCGCAAAGCCCCATTCGCTCCTCGGAGCACAGCGTCCAATCCCACCCGCCTATGTCGAGGGCATCCACGTAGCCATCGTCGCTGAAGGCCCCCTCTAAGCACGCCCCGCTGCCTGTCTCGTTCGGATCCAGCTCTGCGGCGACGCCGCAGGCGCCAACGACCGTCAAAAAGTCAACTTCATCGACAAGGTCGTCCCACGTTATGTCCAGGCAAATCCCGTCGCAGTGCACCTCGGGACCCCAATCGTCTATCGTAACCATCCCTCCGCCCCCCCCGTCGCCTTCGAGAGACACTCCTCCTGTCAGCGAAAGGGGCCCCATCAGAGGCTCCGCCGGCTCTATCAGCTCTAATTCCACGTAAGTCCCGTCCGTGAGGTCAAGGTGTTCAGCAGGCACTTTTTTCTGGAAGATTCCAAAACGTTCGCTCCCTGGCGAGCCTGGCCGGCCCGCGGGCGGCTCAGTTAGAAGCCCCACATAAAGGTAATGTGCCGGGCGCATCGGGTCGTCCTCAGCCAGCAATTCCGGCACGTCCGACAAATACACCGCCAGCTTGACGCCCGGCTCGGTACCCTCGAACAAATACCTGAACCGGATAAGAATCTCCTCTTCGGTGCTCCTGGCAAACAGACCCTTCGCCCGCGCGTGCATCATCTGCCCGTATGTCGGCGATTCCGGGTCGATATCAAGCAGATTGCGCATCACCATCAGCCCGCTCGGATCAAGCTGCGAATCCAGCACTCGCTCAACGTGAATGCGTGACCTGTTCGGAACGGCGGAAATCAGGAGATTGTTGTTGCCGACCCGGTTGAAGAATTCGTTGGCATCGTCGAATATAATGCGATCAAGAGAGAAACCCAGCAAGGGCCTGTTGATTACCTTCGCGGTCGGATGCACCGTCAGGTCCTCGTAGTACAATCGGTTAAAGGATGTGTCGAGAACCGAATTCGGCCCAAGCACAAGCTGTTTGACATAGAGCACTTCCTCTTTGCCCTCAAGGTCATAAGGCGCCTGATAGTCCTCCCGGTTGGTCAGCGTCATCCTTGCGCCGGCGGCCAGCTCCAGCCGCTCGAGCGTCCATGTGGTCGGCTCGAAGTCGGGGACGCTCTCCACCGGAATCAGCCCCGGTTCGCACGATGTGCTGCAGAATACGTCTTCGCCTCGAAGCTCAAAAAGTCCGCCGCGTTTGCCCGCCTGCGTCACAAATATGCGGTTGTTCAGAATTGTCCCGGCGAACACTGCCGGCTCTATATCAACGTACCTGTCGCCCTGCGAATACACGTCGTTATTGATGAATGTCGCCGTATCCTCAAGCGCAATCTGGCCGTATGGAATCAGCCTGTTTGTCGTGAATACGTTGTCGGAGATAATCGAGCTGCCCGCGAATATCGCACGGGTGGCATTGACCGCCGTCCTTGTTACAGAGGCGTTGTCCGTGGCCACAAGCAGGCCGTTACACTGCACCGTGCCTCGCGCACCGGGGCTGTCGTAATCGGTCAGGTCAACAATTCCGACGCCCTCGACGACCAGCTTCTTGCCCGCCGGCACGAAGATTCGGCCGATGCCGCCCACATACACGCTGGCGTGGACGTCTTCCGTATGCAAAGTGGCATCGGGGTCTATCCTCACCTGCCCATCGCCGCGGATGCTGTCCGAAATGACCTTCACCACGCCCGAAATCAGGGCCGAACCATACGCTACGTGCAGACCGTCCGGGCTGTTGTTGCCGATAGTGCAATTGATCAGGGTTGGACTGCTTTTCCAGCACATCAGGCCTCCGCCGTCCTGGAAAGCCCTATTCTCGACGATTGCGCAGTTCTCGAGTATTGCACTGCTGAAATCGAGGTAGATGCCGCCGCCCATCTCGGCCTGGCTCTTCTTGACGATGCAGCCCTTAATTGTCGGGCTGCCCATGTCGCAGTATATTCCCCCGCCGTACAGGCCCTCGTCGGCGTATGCGTTCCCGTTGCTGATCGTAAAGCCCTCGAGCACACTGTCCGGTCCCTCCCCCCACGAAAACCGAAAGCCCCGGGCGACATATTCGCAATCAATGATGCAGTTCTCCGGTCCATTCTGGCTCCGCAGAGTTATCGCCTTGCCCTCGAACGAGATGCCTCGGTTGCCCGGCCCGGTGTAATTCCCGTCCAGTACGGTTATGACCGCGCCTGTCGCGGCCCAATAAATCGCGTCCTGAATGGAGTCAAAAGGATGCTCCCAGCTCCCGTTTTCGTTGGGATCGCTAATTACAGGATTGCCCGGCCCCGGGTCGCCCTTCGCATCGTCGTCAACGTAGATGCCCTGGTGCGACACAACCGGATTGCCCATACCGTCATTCGTGAGCCATTCTATTTCCCCGACGCTCAAAGCCCGGTTCCAGATCGCCACTTCGTCTATCGCGCCGTCGAACTCCCGTCCCGGCCTGTCCGAGTTTCCTCCAATCCAGACATTGTGCCCGCTTGTTGCTATCGTGCCGCCGTATGCCGCCGGACTTGCGGAGTCCTCAACGCCGTCTATGTACAGGCGGATATCCGCTCCATCGTATGTCCCCACCACATAGTGCCAGGCGCCGGTCGTCAATACGGTATTTCCATTGATAGACCGATAGTCCGGCGGGCCCGTGACGGCAAAGTGAATCTGGGTCGTTCGTGAATAGGTGGAAAGCCTCCACGCATCGTCGCCCTTCGTGACTATCCCGGTCCAGTCCGCCGGGACCGTGCCGATATAGACCCACGCCGCAACCGTCATCTTGTCGGTGACGTCAAATATCGGGTCATTCCCGCAGTTTACATAATCGCCGCTGCCGTGAAATGCCAGCGCCAGACCGACCTTGCCCTGAATCCACGTTGGGCTCGGGCCGGCGTTGAGAGAAGCGTGATGGCTGTTGCCGCTGCTGTCCATTGCAACAGCGCCGCCGGATTCATCGAGTCTCCAGTGCGCCACCGGCTGCATCTCCGGCGGCAGGTTGTAGTTCACCAAGTATTGAATTTCCCAAGCGGTCAGCGCCCCCGGATAGAGGCGCACATCGTCGATCAGGCCGTTCCACCCGCGACCGGGCCTCTCAGCGTTTGCCCCGATCAAAACACTGTAGGTGTTTGTTGAAATGTACCCGTAGCCGTTTCTAACGGCCTGCGGCCCGTCCTCAATCCCATCTACGTACAGCCTCACCTGCTCTGTCTCATCGCCCAGGTCAAAGACCCCGGCTGCGTGATGCCACTCGCCATCGGTGACCGGCGTACTGCCCCACACGGTGCTGCCCCAGGGTTTGTCGCCGCCCATAAGACCGGTGCACGCAAAGTCAAGGTAGGGTGTGTTGCTGTACCTGTGCAGCCGCCAGGCGCTGTCGCCCTTGGTCACAATCGCCTGCCAGTCCTTCGTAAAGGCGTTGACCTTTATCCAGGCCGCAACCGTAAGACCTTCGGCCAGGTCGAAATCAGGGTTTCCGCCGCATACTACGTGCCCTTCGCGCCCGTCGAACAGAAGTGCGCCGTTAAGATGACCTCCTGCAGGCTGCCACCTCGGCAGGGTCGGGCTGCTCAAGACGCCGTCGTTGCCGTTGCCTGACCTGTCACTTACCACGGCGCCGAACCCGTCCTCCATCGCCCAGTAAGCAAGCAGCCCGTCGCCGATGTTCGGCTCATTCACCTCCTGTGTTGGGACTGCTCCCGACCGCTCTGCTTCATTTACATAGCCGTCGCCCCCGGCGGCACGCTCGGGGCAGTACCCCATCGGCCAGAGAAACCATAAGCCCGCCCCCAACAGCACCCACCCCGCCAAACGCACTTTCACCCTCATTTTACACCGTGTTCCCTTCTGTCCAGCCGGACAACCTCAAACAACCGGCGACGTAGCCGTGCCCGCCCTGCGTGTTACTTCTGCCACAGGCAGCCGCTCTTGTCACGCTCCTCGCCGGAGCACCACCCGATTCAAACAACGCTGTCCGCAAAACCAACCACAAAATTATACCATTTTTGGCAGCCAAATCCAACAAAATAGTTGCGATACGCGATTTTGGCCGATTATGCCGCTTTTTCGGCCTATTCGCCCTGAATTCTTCGCCCCACCGGGTACAAATCCGCGAACGGCAGCACGGCATATTCGTCGGTCACCCAGAATCCCTTGCGGATTTCGAGGAATTTGGCGTGCCCATCCAGAAACGCCATGCAATGGTAATCCGGCCGGCCGTGCCATTCCGCTATCTCCTTCCACTCCGGGTCCGGGAACGGCGTCGGCTTCCACTGGTTGATCCACCCATAGTCGCCGACCAGCAGCAATTGGGACGCGTTGTGCACATTACCGCGTTTGAGATTCACGATGCGCTGGTTGATCGCATCGCCCAGGGCCGTAGTATCGGCAGTCATTGGCGAGTACCAAAGTGAGAAATCGAATTTCGGGCCCCCGACAAGGAATATATTTGTCTGGTAGCTTGTGCCTATGACCTGATAAACCTTCTGGCGCAGCGTAGCGCCGGGCATGCCGCCGCGGTCCGCTGGACACCGAAATACCTTCGCGTCATTTTCGCTCGCCAAATCCGCGGCGAGGCTCAAATAGTTGTTCAAAACCCGAGGCGCCACATCCTTGCTGCCTCGCCACCCGCCATAGTACAAATTGGCATTTGTGGTTCGATAAAAATACCCGTCGTTGTCATCAAGGTACAGATTCCAGGCTATCGCTAATTGTCTCAGGTGGTTTCCGCACACCACCCGCTGCGCGACCTGCTTGGCCTTGCGAAGGGCAGGCAGCAATATCGCAATGAGCAATACAACCACCGCTATAACAACCAGCAGCTCTATGAGCGTAAAGCCGACCCGCCGACCCGCACTTCCAGTTCTCTTCGATGAATGGCGTCTCATCGCTCTTGCCCTCCATCTTCCGCAGCAGACCCTTCGCGTGCCGACTTGTTCCGGCCTCCCAGCTCATAGAGTCTGGACTTCATATACTCGATTATCATCGTGTCGAATTCAGATTGTTTGCCCGGTTGGAGATGCTTGATCCCTTCATAGCCTCGTTGGTAAGACTCGAAAGCCGTTCTTTTATCGCCATCCTTGAAGTAACGCTCTCCTATAATAAAATCGGCAAACCACGCTTCGTCCTGTGAAAACGCGCCTCGAAGGCGCTCTTCTTCCTCGCGTCCACCGGCGTCCTGAAGTAAGAAGACTGCCGCTTCGCGTTTTTTCGGGTCGTTCGCAAAATACCGTGCCATATTTTCTGCATCTCGGGTCTGCCCGTCCCGCCATGCCTGCAGAAAACGCGTGAAGAATAGCGGGCTTGCCTGCTGATAATACCACCTGGAGCTTTGTGCTTGCGCGGCATACTCTTTGGCAAGCGCCTGCGATTCATCCAGTGCTTTTTCGGAGCTTATAAGCAGCTCGAAGCTGATGTAAGCAAAGCCCAGGACAATCAGCGCCAGAAGCGCTACTACGGTGCTCGTATAACGATGGCGCGCGATGATCTTGCGCAGCAGATACATAGTGCTTATCGACTTGACGCGAATCGGCCGGCCTTCCAGCCAGTTCTCGATGTCGCTTTTCAAATCAGCCGCCGACTGGTATCGCTTCTGCCGCTCCTTGTCCAGCGCCGTCAGCAGGATAGCCTCCATTTCAGAGTTGAACTTGGGAATGACCTGCCGGGGCCGGGTCGGCTCGACCTGTTGAATAGTCCGCAGGGCCTCCAAAGTCGTCCCGCTGACGTCATAAGGATACTGCCCCGTCAAAAGTGTATAAAGTATGACGCCCAGCGAATAGACATCGGTCCGCACGTCAATCAAGTGCGGCTGGCCCGCCGCCTGCTCCGGCGACATCGTCGTCAATGACCCCGCCCACTGTCCCGTCATCGTCGCGACGGCGTCGTCCTTCGCCGGCTCGCTCATCCCCACCGCCTTTGCAAGACCGAAGTCCAGTATGTGCGGCTCGCCTCGCTTATCCACGAGGATGTTGGCGAACTTCAAATCCCGGTGGATAACTCCCTGCTGATGAGCATACGTTATCGCCGAACATATCTTGTTAACCAGCTCCACCCGTTCGCGGAACGACAGCATCTTCGCCTGCACGTATCTCCTCAGCGGCTCGCCCTCGATATACTGCATCACGAAGTAGTACTGAGCGTGGATAATCCCGCTGTCGCGTATGCTCACTATATTCGGATGGTCGAGGCTTGCAATCAGCTCCGCCTCGCGCTCGAAGTAGTACCGCGCCCGCTCCGAAGCCAAAAGGGTCGGCAGCAGCACCTTGATCGCAACGTATGTCTTTGTCGCAGTATGGATCGCCTTATAGACCACCGCCTGCCCGCCGCGAGGCAGCGCCTCGGTGATCGTGTAGCCGTCAATCATTGATTCTATTGATTTCGTGAAGCTCCGCTGCGCGTCCGGGACCACCGTTGCCTCCGGTATAGTCTCCGTCGGACGCTCATCCTCGCGTATCACCTCGGTTTCTTCACCGTCCCCCCCGAATTTGTATTCACTCCTCCCGGAGCCTGATTGTGCCCCGCCGAGGATATTTGACCGAGTTGATTCCACTAACCCTCGGCAATCGTCGCACCGGTCCAGATGTTCTTCAACATCCTGCCGTTCGCTGCTCGAACAGTCCCCCATCAAGTAGCGCTCGACTAATTCCTTAGCAGGACAGTCGCACATACCGCCGCCCTCAAATCAGGCCCGTGCAAAAAACCGCGTAGGGTGGGGCTTGCCCCATCGAACTGGTGGGCTGAAGCCCACCCTACGCGCC
>Ga0299915_10004437_pt1 | contig 10222 bp, 13 predicted proteins | sample RVTome_13_FD_200263 | JGI IMG/M metagenome (GOLD analysis project Ga0299915, IMG submission 200263) | Soil microbial communities from uranium-contaminated site in the Upper Colorado River Basin, Wyoming, United States - RVT92D227 (version 2) ...
GTCCGGCGTCCCGGAGATCCGGAACCAAGACGATGTCCTTCTGCGGACGGCGCTTGTGAGCATCTGCGGCAGCGACGTCCACTACTTCTCGGAACCTCGTGTGGGCGACCTCGACCTCCGCTATCCCGTCCGCCTCGGCCACGAATGTGCGGCCGTCGTCGAGGCCGTGGGCCCCGGCGTGAGCCGGGTCAAACCGGGGGACCGGGTGTCCGTCGAACCGGCCGTCTCGTGCGGACGGTGCGATCAATGCCTGGCCGGAAGACCTCATACATGCCGTGATCTGCGCTTCCTCGGCAGTCCCGGACAGCTCGACGGTTCCCTTGCCGAATTCATCGTCATGCCCGAGCGCAATTGCCATGCCCTTCCCGAAGGGATGGACCTGGCGGGAGGCGTCCTGGCCGAACCGCTTTCCATAGGCCTTTGGGCCGTCGATCTGGCCGGAGGAATCAAAGGCCGGACCGCGGCCGTCCTGGGAGCCGGGCCGATCGGGCTGAGCGTCTGCCTCTGCCTTCAGGTCGAGGACGCCCGCGGCGTCTTCGTGACGGAAAAGGTCGTCGCCCGTCTCGAGGCCGCCCGCACGGCCGGGGCAGACTGGATAGGGAATCCCCTCGAGACGGACGTCGTAGCCGGGATTCTGGCCCGTGAGCCGCTTGGCCTCGACCTCGTCTTCGAATGTTGCGGCCAACAGGAGGCCATTGACCAAGCCGTCAGCCTCTTGAAGCCCGGGGCAACGCTCGTCATGGTCGGCATCCCCCTCGAGGAGCGGATCTCCTTCGACATCGGCCGACTGCGGCGCAAGGAGCTCCGGGTCCAGAACGTCCGCCGCCAAAACCACTGCTTGGATAGGGCCCTCGACCTCATGGCCTCGCGGGCGATTGAGGCCGGCTTTATGGCCACCCATACCTTTCCGTTCGGGCGCGTCCAGGAGGCCTTCGAGACCGTTTTCGACCGCCGCGACGGCGTCATCAAGGCGATGATCTCCATCGCCTGATCCCGACACCGTAGGGGAGATTCATGGGCTGGAGTAGCTATCTACCGCGCCGCGAAAAAAGCAATTTCCTTCTTCTATGATGATGTGACGCAAGCGGTTTTTTCTTTTTTCTTCTCCTTTCTTCTCTTGCCTTCTCTTTAGGTCTTGTGGACCACCCTTCTATCCGTGCCCCTAGCCCGAAGGCTATGTCCGCACACACTCTAACGTCAGGTCCCGGCCCCTTAACCTATCAAACAATGCGGCCGTCGCCGGCCCATTAAAGAATTTCTCAAGGCGGCCGAGTTATCTTTGATAAGGAACATAATTGCGTTCCTCTTTCCAAACCTTGTAGATGATCGTCAGACTCCACCGCCGCCCAACGCAGCCAGCGATTTCCCGCTTTGATGATCTTCCCATAATGGGTCCTGTCGCCGGAATTGTGAATCGAGGGGATGACCCCCGCGTAGGCATGAAGATGGGCCCTATCGGTGAACCGGGTGAGATCCGCGATCTCCACCGCCCCCAGGACCGATAAATATTTCCCAAACCCGGGAATCGTCCGGATGAATTGAGCCTCCCGGCTTTCCTCATAGAGCTTCTCCACGAATGCCTTTGACTCCCCGATTCTCGTCTCGAGGTGGCGATAGGTTTTCAGGAGCGCCTCCAGCAGCTTCTTCTCCCTCGGCGCCAAATCCAGCCCCAAGAGCACCTTCTGTCCTTTTTCGGAAAAGATGTTGGTCTCTCTCTGTTGCGCGAGAAACGCATGGACCCGATTCTTCAGCGCCGTCATCGCGCTCACATAAAAAGCCCTCTGCCGCAAGACCCGCTGCGCTTGCCGGTTCTCGGTCGAGCGCCGATACACTTCCGGGATCATGTTCATCCGTAAAAGATGGGCCGGAACCTCGGAGTCCCGTTTGTCCGTCTTGATCTTCGCCCTGGCGATGGCTTTCACTTCATAAGACATCCACCATCGTGGTGTTCGAGCGGCCAGTCTCGATGACGGCTTCCATCGCCTCCCCACCTTCCAGGAACTTCTCGATCTCGGCCCGAAGGTTGGGAACCCGGCCTGATCGGAGCACCTGACCTTCCTGATCCATCAACGTCATGTGAGAGTATTGACGATGATGGTCAATTCCGACATAATTCATCTGTGCACCTCCTGAAAAAAGATTTTCCACGGAGAGTCTATCAAACTCCCCGAGGAGGTGCATCACATCATCGGGTTACTATCAAGCCCGCCGTCACTCGTCGGCACGGACTCCGGGAGTCCAATCGGCTTGACAAATCCTCCCTGATGAAGTAAACATTAATATTGGTTAAAAAGCATGTTCTCCACCTATACCGCCAAGTACACCAAGGTTAAATCAGGCTACATGGGCCAACTCGTCGAGTGGCCGGAGGTCGTGACGGAGGGGAAAACCCTCGAAGAATGCAGGGCAATGCTTCAGGACGCGCTTCATGAGATGATCCTGGCCTATCGGCAGCAGAAAAAAGAAATTCCCCCGGGCGGCGCGCTGCTGGAACAGATTTCTGCTCAGATCTAGATGTCTGTCAAACGACGGGCTCTCATTCGTTATCTGGAAGAAAACGGTTTCGTTCTCCTGCGCGAAGGCAAGAGCCATTCCATTTATACGAACAACAAAAAGACGATCCCCGTTAAAAGGCATAAATCCCTAGACCGGATAACAGCCAACGAGCTGTGCAAGCAGGCCGGCGTAAAACCAAAATATTGAAACCTTAGCCGTTTGTTGACGGAACTCCGGCTCCAATAAAATCAGTCAGCCGAATCGGACGCGGCGTTTCCGGAATCCGAGGGGGATGAAATTGTCGCGTTCGGCTTTCTCGATCTTCTTGAGGGCCAGCTCCAGCAGGAGCTTTTTCTTCTCCGAGTCCCTCCCGGCCGTTTTTCTGTATTTCCGGAGGCTCAGGCGGTCGCGGAGAAGCAACATCTCGGTGGAAGACGCTATTTTTCTTCCCTGGCCTGAAGGACTGATGAGCCTTTCCCGCCCTTGAGAGCCCGCAGCTCGGCGGTCTTCGACCACCGCGACGGCGTCATCAAGGCGATGATCGCCATCGAAGGTTAGTGCGGATCCCACCGATCCAGGGCCACCACCGGCCGGACCATGTATTTCCCGACCCTCTCGGCCTCGTGCTTAGTCCTGGCCCGAACCCGGCTGTGGACATTGAAGCCGGTGTGCCGCCAGAAGAGAATGCGCGCAGCCCATTCCGGGCTCAGCAGCTCCTTGCGGACAAGCATCGCCAGCACCTCGCGGGCGAAGACCTCGGCCAGCCGCGAGTCGTCGATCCGCGGGATCTTATGGAAGACGCCCACCTCAGTATCTGACGGTCTCTGAAGCCCGCAGAAGCCTTGAGAAATACTTCCATTTCTGCAATATGGAGAGGATTCATGAATCCCCGAGTTATAAAACCCCTTATGAAATTTATGTCAAAGAACGTGTAAACCAACAAACAAAACAGGCGGTCTGATTATGCACCAAATACAACCCAATTTTTGTCTTGACAATGGGGAGACCCTTAATCTAATCCGTCACCATATTTCTTCTTGATAGTGAGTATCTCGTCCTGGATGGCAAAGAAAGCATCCACCACATCCGGATCAAAGTGGCTTCCCCTCCCTTCCCTGATAATGGCCAGGGACTTCTCCACAGAGAATAGTTCCTTATAGGGTCGTTTGGAGGTCAGGGCATCGAATACATCTGCGATTGCCGCGATGCGGCTGGCGATTGGTATCGCTATACCCTTTAGACTATTTGGATAGCCGCTTCCATCCCACTTCTCGTGATGGTACTGGGCTATAGTCTCTCCCATCCTGATGAATTCGGCGTCCGAGCCCTTGAGGATTTTGGCACCGATGACCGTATGCTGCTTCATAATTTCCCACTCCACCGGGTCAAGCTTGGCTGGTTTCATCAGTATCAGGTCGCGTATACCTATCTTACCCAAATCATGCATGGGGGCTGCATAAAGAATGGTTTCAATAGTACTTTCGTCCAGTCCCATGCGGCGGGCAACGGCAGCGGAATAACGGCTCATGCGCTTGATATGTGCGCCAGTGTCCTTGTCCTTGTACTCAGCGGCCATGGACAGCCGGTAAATCGTCTCCAGCGAAGCTACTTTTATCCTCTCAAAGGCATGCTTTATTTCCTCGGTCCTCCTGGTTACCTCGGACTCCAGCTCTTTCCGGTAATTGCTCATCAAGTCGTTGTAGGCCTTGACCTTTAGCAGGGACCGGACCCGGGCTAAAAGCTCCATCTTATCAACAGGCTTTGAAATAAAATCATCACAACCGGCTTCAATTCCCTTTACCCGATCTTCCGTTTCCCGCAATGCGGTAACCAAGATTATCGGAAGTAATCGATGTGTATTATCTTGCCTGATCCTGCGGGTAACTTCAAAACCATCCATGCCGGGCATCATTACATCCAGCAGAATCAGATCGATTTGATTACCAGAAAGTTTCCTCAGCGCTTCTTCACCGTTTGCCGCCTTGACAATTTCATAACCCTGCGGAATAAGAAATGCTTCGAGAAGTTCAATGTTTTGGGGCTCGTCATCAACAACTAAGATTACTGGTTTATCTTTCATCCTCTATCTCTTTTGAATTTGACTTTTCAATATATTAGAAAACTCACTTAATAATTGACTAATTTCTTTCGCAAAGGTGCGCGTATTTATCGGCTTACCTATAAATCCGGTGTTAGTTATGGCTTTTATCTCTTCTCTGCCTTCTGCCATTACAGAAGCAGTCACAAAAACAATGGGAATATCGCGTGTCTCTTTGTTTTGACGTAATATCTTGGCGGCTTCGGTACCACGCATATCTGGAAGCCGCACATCCATAATTATGATATCCGGTTTTTCTCTCCTGGCAATGGCAATTCCACCGGCAGCATTTTCCGCTTCAAGTACTTCAAAGCCAGCGACCTCCAAAAGGTCTTTTTCCAGCAACAGGTTGTCTCTATTGTCGTCGACAACTAATGCTTTCTTCCTCATCTCACACCACCTTCCTGGATACAATAGGCAGAGTAAACCGGACCGAGGTGCCTTTATTTAATCCCTCGGATTCTACAGAAAGCTTCCCGCCATGCAGCTCAACCAGCTTTTTAGAGAGCGGTAGACCTAGCCCGGTCCCCTCAGTTACCCGAGAATATGGGGTATCGACACGGAAAAAACCTTCAAATATTTTCTCCATGTTTTCAGGTGCGATACCGACTCCCGTATCCCAAACCACTATTTCTATCTTGGAATCGGCTTTCTTCGCCCGCAAGCCAAATTTACCACCCTCGGGGGTAAATTTAACTGCGTTTGAAAGCAGGTTGTAAATGATCTCTTTTACCTTGAGCTCATCTGCCTCAATATTCGGCAGATCTTCGGCTATTTCAAGCAACATTTCAATCTTCTTTTTGCTGACCATATCCTCTACCAGCAGTGAAATCTCATTTAATAGGCTTTTCATGGGTAAGCCGGATAATGCCAGCTTCATCTTTCCGGCTTCAACTTTTGCCATATCAAGAATCTGATTTATCAGTAAGAGAAGATGCTTTCCGCTGGTTAAAACATTATTAACGTATTTCTTCTGCTTCTCATTAAGCGGTCCGAAAGTCTCGTCGTATAATACCTCAGAGAAACCGTTAATGGAGTTGAGCGGGGTCCTGAGTTCATGCGACATGTTGGCCAGGAATTCAGATTTTACCCGAGCGGTGCGTTTTAACTCGGCGGCCAACTCCTTTAACTCTTCATGGGCTTTTTCCAGCCCATTTTCTATCTCCCTACGCTCGGTGATGTCCTCAATGGCCAGCAGAATGACCCGTTCTTTGCCCAACACTCTTTGAATCTGCCGGGCATTCAAAAGCATAATGCGCCTGCCAATGGTAGAAAAATCGTGTTCAACCTCATAGTTATCAAAGGTTGCCTTTTGGGGAAGGATGGTTTCCAGTAGTTCCCGCAGCTTGGGGATATTCCACTGTTTATTGCCCAGGTCGTAAATAAGCTGTCCCACGGTCTCTTTGGGGTTTACCTTAAAGAATTCATAGAAGGAACGGCTGACGGTGACTACCCTTAAATCCTGATCCAGAACGATTAGGGGTTCACGTACGGTGTTGATGATGCTCTCGGCGTATTCGCGGGCTTCATCTTCGGATATTTTAATTGTTTCTAGTTCTTTCCGGGCTATTTCCAGACCATTTTCTATCTCCCTGCGCGCGGTGATGTCCTCAATGGCCAGGAGGATGATCCGTTCTTTGCCCAACACTCTTTGAATCTGCCGGGCATTCAAAAGCATGATGCGTCTGCCGATGGTAGCAAAATCGTGTTCAACCTCATAGTTATCAAAGGTTGCCTTTTGGGGAAGGATGGTTTCCAGCAGTTCCCGCAGCTTGGGGATATTCCACTGTTTATTGCCCAGGTCATAAATAAGCTGTCCCACGGTCTTTTCAGGCTTTACCTTAAAGACGTCATAGAAGGAACGGCTGGCGGAGACCACCCTTAAATCTTGATCCAGAGCGATCAAGGGTTCACGCAAGGTATTGATGATGCTCTCGGCGTATTCGCGGGCTGCATCTTCGGATATTTTAGTTGCTGCCAGTTCTTTCCGGGCTTTTTCCAGCCCATTTTCTATCTCCCTACGCTCGGTGATGTCCTCAATGGCCAGCAGAATGACCCGTTCTTTGCCCAACACTCTTTGAATCTGCCGGGCATTCAAAAGCATGATGCGCCTGCCGATGGTGGCAAAATCGTGTTCAACCTCATAGTTATCAAAGGTTGCCTTTTGGGGAAGGATGGTTTCCAGCAGTTCCCGCAGCTTGGGGATATCCCACTGTTTATTGCCCAGGTCATAAATAAGCTGTCCCACGGTCTTTTCAGGCTTTACCTTAAAGACGTCATAGAAGGAACGGCTGGCGGTGACTACCCTTAAATCTTGATCCAGGACGATTAGGGGTTCACGCACGGTGTTGATGATGCTCTCTGAGTATTCCTGGGATCTTGTTACGGTTCTTTTCCGGACCATTTTCTGTCTCCTTGCTTTCGGCGATGCCATGAGCTACCTATTGACCGAGTTCATCACTTATGGGACTGTGCTTTCTCGTTGGTGTCTTGGTTTTGTTAGCTTTTCTCATCCAACGCGCGAAGAAAAAGCCGTAGTGAGCTTTCAATCGCCAGAAAAATTCCTTGTACGAAAGCAATCTTTTTGAAATTCGCAAATTCATTGGCATAAATATGCTTGCCTGTATCGGGAATCGGTTTGCGAGCTATTGACCCGCCCCCCATCACTGTACCACCTCTAAAGTGAGATTTTCAAGTTTTGGAGCCTCACCCAACAAATGATCCAGCCAAAAGTGTAGTTTTTTGGCCTTGTAAACTCCTTGCAAACATATCAGCGAATTGCCGTGGCGTCAAGTCTCCGAGCGAACTGTGAGGCCGAAACATATTGTACTCCTTCCGCCACTTCTCTATTTTCTCCCGGGTGTCCTCCATTGACAAGAACCAATTCACATTCAGGCATTCATCCCGAAACGTTCTGTTGAACGACTCGATCATCGCGTTATCCATAGCCTTACCGGGCCTGGAGAAGTCCATCGTCACCCCATGCTCGTAGGCCCACTTGTCCAAAACCCTGGAAATAAATTCGTTCCCGTTGTCGCATTGGATGCGGTCCGGAGCTCCCCGCTCCTGCACCAGCCGTTCGATGGCGGTGACGACTTCCGCACCTGTGAGGCTTTGGCCGGCCTCGATCGCCAGGCACTCCCGACTATAATTATCGGCTACCGTTAAGGCCCGGAACCGATGGCTGTTGAAGAGGCTGTCGGCCACAAAACCCATGCTCCAGCAGACGTTGGGACGCTCGACCGCCGGCCGCGTCATCCGTCGGCTGCCCGTGACATGACGGCGAAGACGCTTCCGGCGTAAGTTGAGTCCCTCCTGGCAGTAGATCCGGTAGGTCCGCTTGTGATTGACGCGCCAGCCCTCGCGTCGAAGCAGGACCTGAACCCGACGATATCCGTACCGAACCCGTGTCTCCGCGATCTCTCGAATCCGCATCCGCAAGGCCCTGTCGTCCTTCCTGTGCGAACGGTACCGATGGGACGAGCGCCAGATCCCGACAACCTCGCACGCCCGCCGCTCGCTCACCCAATAGGCCTCCTCCAGATGCTCTACACGTTCTCGCCTTTGGGCTGGCTTCAGAATATTTTTGAGAGCACATCCTGGAGCATCTGCTTATCCAGGCTCAGGTCCGCCACCATGCGCTTGAGCCGCCGGTTCTCCTTCTCGAGCTGCCTCAAACGACGGAGCTCTGATACTCCAAGCCCTCCATACTTGCGCTTCCAGCGGAAAAACGTCTGCTCCGAGATCCCCAGCTTCCGGCAGACCTCGGCCCCCCGGAGGGCGAAGGGAGAGATCCCCGCCTTCCGCACCTTCCCCCGGTGGGCATTGCATAAAGACCGTAATACCGGACCATGACCTGCCCCTTGTCGGGAATATGTGCGGTCACCCGGGCGATGAACTCCAGGTAGTCCATCGCCTCCAGTTCGGCCGCCTGCCGGCCCCAGCGATAACCGACCTTGCCCTTCCGATCCAGGAACAAGAGCCGCTCCAGGGCCACCATCGGCCGGACCATGTATTTCCCGACCCTCTCGGCCTCGTGCTTAGTCCTGGCCCGAACCCGGCTGTGGACATTCAAGATGGAAGACGCCCACCTCATCCACTCCGCCCTCGGTCACCAGGAAATGCAGGTGGGGGTGAAGATTGTCGTTTTCCTCGATGCTATTTCTTCTCCTGGGGTTTTTCGTACGTGAAGGCCTTGAGGAAATCCAGCGGCAGTGGGAAAATGATCGTGGAGTTCTTTTCGGCGGCGATTTCGGTCAGGGTGCCCAGAAAGCGGAGTTGAAGGGCCTGGGGATTCTGGGAAATGATGTCGGCGGCCTGGGTGAGCTTGCCGGCGGCCTGGAATTCGCCCTCGGCGTGGATGACCTTGGCCCGCCGTTCCCGTTCGGCCTCGGCCTGCTTGGCGATGGCCCGGACCATGTTCTCCGGCAGGTCGACCTGTTTCATCTCGACGAGCTGGACCTTGATGCCCCAGGAGTCGGTGTGCTGTTCGATGATCTCTTGGAGGCGGGCGTTGAGCTTGTCTCGCTCCGAGAGAAGGTCGTCGAGCGGCACTTGGCCGAGGAGACTCCGCAGCGTCGTCTGGGCCAGCTGGGAGGTGGCGTAGATATAATCCTGGACATCGATCACGCACTTGAGCGGGTCTATGACCCTGAAGTAAAGGACGGCGTTGACCTTCACCGTGACGTTGTCCTTGGTGATGACGTCCTGGGGCGGGATGTTCATCGTGATGAGCCGCAGGCTGATTTTCACGATGCGGTCGATCGGGGCGAACACCAGGATGATCCCCGGGCCCTTGGGCTGGGGCAGGAGGCGGCCGAGACGGAAGATGACCCCCCGCTCGTACTCTCTCAGGACCTTGATCGAGTTCAGGATATAAAAGACGATGAGCCCGATGATGATGATCGGATAAGTGATCATGGTTTCTCTCCTTGCGTGGGCAATAAATCCCCCCTCCTAACCATGTCGATACTATATCGCCGGCCGCGCGGCAATGTCAATCGCCCCGGAAATCGGCGCCTAAGTCAGGACACCGGATGCGGGCGAACCCGCGGCGCAGATTGCCGCGGTCGAGGTAGCGCTCCACGACCTCCTTGACGATCGGCCGGAAAAAACCGTACTCCCGCTCGAAACGGGCCTCATACTCAGTCAGGAACCTTTCGAAATGATGGAACAGCACCCGGTAGAGGACGGTCCGCTCCGGATGTCGAGGACGATAGAATCCCGCCATAGCAGGAGAATGGCCTGGGAGGTCCGGGCTCAAGGGATGCGCCGATTGATGTAGTCCGTGTAATCCTTGGTCACCGGCTCATACGCCTCGTTCATCAACGGCGAGGAGATCAGGAAATCGGCCGTCGACCGGTTGCAGGCGATGGGGATGTTGTAGAGGACGGCGATGCGGAGAAGCGCCTTCACGTCGACGTCGTGCGGGAACGGTTCCATGGGATCCCAAAAGAAGATGATGCAGTCGATCTTGCCGTCGACGATCATCCCGCCCAGCTGCTGGTCGCCGCCGAGCGGGCCGGATTTGAGCTTCACCAATTCCGGCGGTTCCTGAGAAACATGGTCCTGCGCGAATTTTTCCTTGATGACCTCTTCCACCAGCCGGCCGGTCGTTCCGGTCGAGAC
>Ga0299915_10004438_pt1 | contig 10222 bp, 13 predicted proteins | sample RVTome_13_FD_200263 | JGI IMG/M metagenome (GOLD analysis project Ga0299915, IMG submission 200263) | Soil microbial communities from uranium-contaminated site in the Upper Colorado River Basin, Wyoming, United States - RVT92D227 (version 2) ...
CTGGGGTGCTGAAATCGACAAATGGGCTGAGCATCTGGAAGTGACCGATACGGAGAAAATCGGCCGGCTGTATAATTTCTACAAGACGCACGGCACAATTCTGAACATCGCTCAATACATCAACCTGTGCGACCCACAGGACTATGTTCCGCAGCCGGTGGACGAATACTGACTCGTCGCTCGTCGTTCGGCCCCTGTCGCTCGATTCATTATCAGGCCAGAACTTCAGACAATTGCCGATAGCTGTATGCCAGCTCAAACTCCAGGCACAATTGCTTTAAGTCAGTAAGGGTTGATTCGGTCAACCGACTTTGGAAGTTTTTGTCGCCGGTGCAGCAGAAGATGCGGCAGCCGGCGAAGCGATGTTCATATACTGCGCATTTGCCCTGAACATTATAGGGACAGATGCCGTCCGTCATCGGTTTGACATCCTCGGCGCCAATATGGAAGGTGAAGTAGTCGATTTCCGGCGGTGTGACGTAGAGCCGGTGGTCGAACGATTTGAAGTTGCAGCAGTTGCCGCAGGCGCGACATTTACCCGCAGAGCCGGGTGATTGTTCAACAGCGGTTTGAATCTTTTTATATATGCCGCGCACTCGCTCAATCAGTGCAGTTATCATTTTCCCACCAGTTTTTGCTCCTGCGGATTGTTTCGATTTCTTCGAAGCTGTGGTACCTGCCCTGATTGATACCGTCACATCGCCGTGTCGCTTCGTTCCAGCTATTGCTGCCGGCAAGATTGCCTGGCCAGAAAGGCCAGGTCCTGCACTGATTGGGCCTAACCGGATAAATCCTGCATCTTTTTTCGTCGCGGGTTCTTTCGAGAAATATACAGTCTTTGCTGTCCGGGTTTTCGATTATGCTGCGGCGCAAGCCGATGCGTTTGAGATATTTGCGGCGAACATCGGCGAGCGGGACTTTGAGATAGTCGGCGATAAACTTTATTTCGGGCCGAGTTACCCAGATATAGCCTTCGCCCGGCCCGGAGCAGCACCTGCCACAGCGGCGACAGGTGAAGTATAAGCCATTGATATACCAAACACTTGCGCTCTTGGCCGTGGTTCTCATAGAACTACTTCAGCTACAAACCCCAGGTCGCCTGCAACATCGCTGATTATATCAAAAACAACAGTCAGGGCAAATGCCGTTTGTCGGGTGAGGCTTTGAAAACAGGGAAAACCGGCTGTTATCGACCTGCTGCAGCAACGAGCGCCATTAACGTTGGTCTATTTTATTTTGATTGAGCCGAAGCTGGTATCGAGATTCAGTCTGCCGTTGCCGGTTCCAACTGTCCCGGTCAATCTGTCTTTGCCTAACTGGCCCTTGACGGTTACGGGCAGGTCTGTCTGAATCGAGCCGAAGCTGGTCCCGGCTTCAATCGAGCCGCTGTAGCCTGCAGGGGTTTTGAATTCGATACTGCCATAAGAGGTTGAGACGTCAGCCGCAAGCTCAGGTCCGGTCTGGTCCGAGCATTCGATATCCACGCTGCCGAAGCTCGAATGCGCTTCGATTCGGCTGCTGGCAAGATTTCTGCAATTGATATTGCCGTAGGAGGTTTTCAGGTCAACCGGCCCGGTGACATTACTGCAACTGATTGAAGAAAAACTGGTCTTGGCTTTGATGTTGTCGGAGGTTATGCCCTCACATTTGATAGAACCGTAAGAAGTCTGCAAATCGACACTGCCGGTTACGTTTGAGCACTGTATGGAAGCGTAGCTTGTTTTGGCTTTTACATCGGCCCGGATATTTGAGAGTTTTGCGCTGCCGTAGGAACTGTGGACGTCGGCCGCGATGGATTTGGGCATTGTTATATTGAAGTCGACGCCCACCGAGCGATTGTTTCTGAGCGGCGGCTTTTCGACAAAAAGCTTCAAAGTACCGTCGGCGGGTTCGATTCTGATTTTGGTTTGTTCGGCGATTGTTTTGGCTTCTTCGGCTGACGGCGCCCTGGCTGTTAGCTGGGCTTCTATGCGACAGTCGTTAGCTTCGGCTCCGGTTACAGTAACCGCTCCGAAGAGCGTGTCAACGTCAATAGCTTTAATACCGGCCATCGGGACGGTGTGCTGCTCGGCCCTTTCATAGCTTGCCTGTGTGAACGAGCAGCCGCCGATGTTAATATCACAGCCAAGAACGGTCACCGTCAGCAGAGCCAGCACAATGTTCAGCAAGGTTTTTGGCGCATTTGTTCTTCTCATTTCCTTACTCCGGTCAAATAGGTCCGGTTTCGGTTAACATTATAATAATACAGACGCATCATGGCGAATGATTGTTACAGTTTGGTTACGGTTTTGTCTTTTTTTTGATTTTTTAAGCCCTCGGCGTCAGAGCATAAGCAGGCTCGCGGCCATAATTGCCATTCCGATGACGATGCCGCCGATGACGAGATGGCCGTGTCCGTAACGGTGGGCCACGGGCAGAAGCTCATCGAGCGAAATGTAAATCATAATTCCCGCGATAAAGGAAAGTATCGCAGCCAGGAGCGCCGGTGTCAGGAACGGCATCAGTATAAGATATCCAATCAGGGCCCCAACAGGCTCGGAGATGCCCGACAGAAATGAATAAACAAACGCTTTGTTCTTGCTGCCTGTAGCATAAAAAACCGGTACAGAAACAGCGATACCTTCAGGGATATTGTGTATGGCGATTGCGATTGCGATAAAGGTGCCGAGCCGCAGGTTACTCAGCGCGGCGGCGAATGTCGCCAGTCCCTCGGGGAAATTATGGATGCCGATTGCCAGCGCGGTAAGCAGGCCGGTCCGCATAAGCTGACGGTCCTGGTGAGGATCTTCAGGTTCTGCCATGCCCTGGAAGTTGTGCGGGTTCTGGGGTTCGGGGACAAGAAGGTCTATCGCGCCAATGAATAGGATACCCAAAAAGAAAACCAGGACCGACCAGAGTTCGCCGATGGCCCCGGTCGCCATGGGCAGAAGCTCGACAAATGATACGTAAATCATGACGCCCGCAGACAGCCCCAGTGCAAAAGCCAAGTATGCAATACGCGGTCTTCTTATGAAGTAGGCGATGGCGCTGCCGATGCCGGTGCTGACACCGGCCAGGGCCGTAAGAGCCAGTGCCGCTGCTGCATTTTCAGCTAAGGCCATAGCAGTTCCGAACAAACAAATAAGCCCGGATGATTTTCCATTCGTATTTGCCACTATTGAGCGCCGGCGGCTGCAAATAGTCAATTGAAAACAGTTAATCGTCCGGGGCGGAGGATTTTGCTTGACCGGGCCCGGACGGCTGTATAATAGTATCGACTTTTTCATTTAATCAGAATATTTTCAGGGTTAGGGAGTGACACTATGGCAGAAGAAAAGACCCCTCAAGGCGAAGCCCAGCCGAGCGCCGAGCAAATCCCCAGTGACGTCAAAACAATGGCGATGCTTTGTCATTTGCTGGCGATTTTCACCAGTTTCATCGGCCCGCTGATTATCTGGCTGATGAAGAAAAACGACCATCCTTTCATTGATGAGCAGGGTAAAGAAGCGCTGAATTTTCAGATTACGGTCCTGCTCGCTATGATTGCCTCCTTTTTGCTGACCTTTGTGTGTATCGGCGCGTTTCTCATCCCGGCAGTAAGTGTCCTTGACTTGGTGTTTTGTATCATCGCAACGATTAAAAGCAACGGCGGTGAGCACTATCGCTATCCGGTGGCGCTGCGGCTGGTCAAGTAGCCTGCGGCCGTGCGCCCCCGCGCCTGACCCCTTAGGGGTCGCGGGGGTCGGCTTGCAAAAGCACAGTCGCCGGGCTATCATAGGCCCAATGTCTGCAAAGAAGGATAACAGCAAACAAGCCGCTCCGGCAGCGGTCAACAAGAAGGCCTATCATAACTTCGAGCTTATCGAAAGAATCGAGGCGGGTCTGTCGCTTGTCGGCTCCGAGGTCAAATCGCTGCGGGCAGGCGCCGCAGACCTTAGCGGCTCCTACGCGAGAATCATCAACGACGAATGTTTTCTGCTTGGGGCGACTATTGCCCAGTACGAGCAGGCAGGCGAGCGCAATCACGAGCCCCTGCGGAAAAGAAAGCTTCTTCTTCACAGACGCGAGATTCTCAAGATGCGCACCAAACTGGAGCAGCGAGGCTTTACATTAGTGCCGCTGAGGATGTATTTCAGCAATCGCGGTCTTGCCAAGGTCGAGCTTGCCCTTGCACGCGGCAAGAGACAATACGACAAGAGAAAGTCAATCACGGAGCGCCAGCAAAAAAAAGACGTCGACAGGCAGATGAAGAAATATCGCAAGTAGGGCTGATGGCAGAAGATGGAACGCAAAATCCTAAACTCTAAATCCTAAATCCTGAACAAATTCAAATGACCTAAACACAAAATTCAAAAAACACAGGAAATTAACTGCGAATAAACACGAGATGACGGACGAGAGAAACTGAATATCCAATATCGAATGCAGAATTTAGAATATCGAAGTAAAGATGAACGACCAGAAGCTCGCAAAGATTGAATCACGAATGAATACGAATTGATACAAAAGCCGAAGGAGAATGACAATGGCTGAGGAAAAAAAGAAAGACGAAAAGAAAATTATCATCGACGAAGACTGGAAGGCCCAGGCCAAAAAGGAAAAGGACGTATTGGCGGCACAGGAAAAGCAGGAGGAAAAACAAGAACAGAAAGAACATCGCCGCGGACCTCTGCCGAAAGGTGATTTGGCTGCGCTGATTAGTATGCTCACCACACAGGCTTTCTTTTCGATGGGCGCTTTCAAGATAGAGGGACAGGAGGACCGCGAGCCGGACCTCGAGCTTGCCCAGTACAACATCGATATGCTCGAAACTCTCGAAGAAAAGACCAAAGGCAACCTCAGCAAACAGGAAGAAAAAGTGCTTAAGGACACACTTAACCAGGTCCGCATGGCCTATGTGAAACTCGCAGGATAAGACAGCGGTGGCCAATATACTCGATGAGATAATCGAATACAAAAGGGCCGAGGTGGCCCGGCGCAAAATGCGCACGACCATCGAGCAGTTCGAGGAGCAAATCAGCTCGATGCCGAGGTGCCGCAACTTCTACAAGGCTGTCACCAAACCGAACGAGCGGGGCCTTAACGTCATCGCTGAAGTTAAAAAGGCAAGCCCCTCCGCAGGAGTCATCCGCAAGGACTTCGATGCAGTGCAAATCGCAAAGACTTACCAGTCCTGCGGTGCCGACGCGATAAGCTGTCTTACCGATGAGAAATACTTTCAGGGCCGGCTGGAGTACATCAGCCAAATCAAGTCGGTTGTGAATCTGCCTGTTCTTCGCAAGGACTTTATCATCGACCCGTGGCAGGTATATGAATCGCGTGCCGCAGGTGCCGATGCCATATTGCTGATTGCCGAAGTGCTCAAGACCGCAGAAATTTCCGACCTGATGATTCTGGCTTCCGAGCTGACGCTCACCGTTGTGCTTGAGGTGCACGACGCCGACCGGCTGCTTGAGGTTCGCTCATTTGTCGGTTTTCCAAAGGCAGGTTACAGCGTTCTGGGCATCAACAATCGAGACTTAGCCACGATGAAGGCGGACATCAACACGACCAGCCGGCTGTCGGGACTTTTGGATAATACCAACGAGCTTGTTACCGAGAGCGGCATAAAGACGCGAGCCGACGTCGAGAAGCTCATTTCGTTCGGCGTTCGCGCGTGCCTGGTCGGCCAAACCCTTTGCCAAAGCAGTGACATAGAAGCAAAATTCCGAGAATTATTCGGGCCATAAATTTTTGATTTTTAATCTTTAATTTTTAATTTCTTTATAAGGTTCTCGTGGGATTCGAGGCGATAATCGGACTGATATTTTTCGGTATAGCGGTCGGGGCCGCCGGAACTTTAATCGGCGCCGGCGGCGGCTTTTTGATGATGCCGGCATTCCTGATTTTCTATAAAGACAAGGGACCGGGTGCGCTCACCGCCGTTTCACTGGCTGTAATTTGTGCGAATGCCGCTTCCGGCAGCATTGCCTATGCAAAGATGAAGCGAATCAATTACCGCGCAGGGTCGTTATTTGCGCTTGCGGCGCTGCCGGGGGCCGTCGCCGGCGCGATAATCGCCGATTATATACCAGCGAGGGCATTTGACCTGTTGTTCGGCCTTATTCTGGTATTCCTGGGAACGTACCTGTTTATCTCAGTTGAAAAACGACTCAATCCTCAATTGAACGATGCCAAAACGATACCGCCGTACAATGTCAAGGTCGGTATGGCAATAAGTACGCTCGTGGGATTGCTTTCGAGCCTTCTGGGCATCGGCGGCGGCGTCATTCACGTGCCGATGATGGTTTATGTGCTGGGCTTTCCCGTTCATTTAGCAACTGCAACAAGCCACTTTGCTCTTGCGATAATGACACTGGCCGGGACCATCGTCAATATATACGAAGGCAACCTGGTCGGAGAGTGGTCCCTTGTATTAGTGCTGGCCGCTGGAGTAATAATAGGCGCTCAAATCGGGGCCAAAATTTCGCAGAGATTCAAGAGTGCATGGATAATTAAGTTTCTGGCCGCTGCACTTGCGATTGTCGGTCTGCGGGTTACATACCAGGGACTTTGATAATTCGCAGCCGCTACGCCCGATACAACACTTACAGGAATCTTCGGCGTTGCTCCCCGGGCGCTGCCGATTCCTGGTATTTACCCTCTCGCTGCTTAGTCGTGTTCGCTGCTATACGCCGCGAAGAACTCCACTACCCGCGGCATAAAGGACTCAAAATCAGGATACTTGTCGCGCTGCTTCTCATACCGGGCCAAAAGCTCCGCGAGCTGCGGCGTCCAGAGAAAACCGCGTGAGACCTGGTACTGGGCAACCCAGTTGGCCTGCTCAGACCCGTTGTTTGCGTACGCATAGCGGACCTCGCAGGCCCTGACAAGCGACTCACACATCATTGTTTGCCAGCTTGCATAAGCCTGACTCTTCATTTGTTTTTCAACCTTCGGGTAAAATTTTTCGCCGAAGTTTTTCAACTCGCTCGTGTGTTTATTGACAATAGGATTGCAGTACGAATGGGCAAACTCGTGAACGATGCCCGTAAGAAACCCCTGGTGAAAACTCGGATAGCCCCAACCGAACAAATCAATCTGCATTGCTCCAAGAATGCAGTAAATCTGCAATTTATCACCGATTTTTACATGCGGGCCGTAACCTGAAGGGCCGTTTAATATCGATATGACAAGATTAAATTTAATTTCATCCTTCGGGCTGAAGAATTTATCGAACCAATCCAGTTTCGCACGGCTATCCACTAATTGCTGCAATCTATCAGCAGCGACATCGTACATGTCTTTATTCTGCCGTAAAAATTCGTTGAAATCCGTATCGCGGACAAAATCGCGGCAGGTTTTCAGAAATTCTCTGGCATCTGAAATTTGCCAGCGGCTGTCCAGGCCATCCGGTCGAGGCTCGAAAGGAACCAACTCGCTGCAGGAATTTATATCTGTTATGTGAACGGCTATGCCCATTACGGTATCGTAACTGACGCCTCGAGTTTCTCTTAGATTCTTTGCCATTTTAACTGCGTGGTGGTCTTTGTATTTCTTGAAATGCTTATCGACTCTGCGTGAAAACAACTTTGAACGACACTGGTTATATTCTTCATTACCAGCCAGGTAAAATATCACGCTCATCAATTCGACTCGCGGGTCAATAACAGCTTCTACTTTAATTGGTTCCGGTATGTTGACGTCATTCGGCTCGGCGGTGCAAACAATCGGCCAAATCATCGCGGCTGCAAACGCATAAGCGATAAAGGTGTTTTTGCCTTTTGAGTTCATTTAGATTCTCCGTACTGGAAGACCTGCTCGATTGTTGCGCCGAAGACCTTTGCTATTCTGAAAGCAAGAGGCAATGAAGGCGAGTATTTCCCCTGCTCGACGGCGATAATCGTCTGGCGAGTGACGCCGACCTTATCGGCAAGGTCCTGCTGCGTCATTTGGCCGTTCTCAAACCTCAGACGGCGAACAGAGTTGCTAAGTTCGTTCTCCGGCATTGTCTTTTCCGAACAAATACAAAATCAAAACCGCCGCTGAATAGACCATCGAAGCAGCGATAGATATGACGAACAAAATCAACGTCAAAAGCCATACACCTATACTGCCGCCGATTCCCAAAATAATACTCAAAATAACGAGCATCATGGCCAGCGATATCATGACCGAAACGAATGACGCGAATAACGCCTTGAGTTTGATTAATTTGTCGCGCTCGTCGGTAATAACTTCACGCGGACTTTGCTTTCGCAGGACGTATAACAGGCCCAGCACGTTCGTAATTGCTATAGTTGCCAACATAAAGTATGTGATGTAAACGACGTCCTTTTTGAATATCAGCCTGGCTGCAAGAATTAACACCACAAAGACCAATGTCACCGTGAAAAATATAAGACTGCACATTGCCTCTTTCTGTGTTCTATTCATTTTGATTTCCTCCTGCCGCCTCGTCTCGCGACGAGAGTCGCGGAGGCAGGCCGCGGCCGTACTGAATCAGGATTGCAGCCGAATATGCGAAGAAGTGTGATAGTCCGGCACCGGCAAAAATTAGTGGAAGCCATGTTACCTCAATTGACGCTTTAGGCCCTAATAATGAAAATGGCAGCATGCAGGCAAAACCTGTGACTGCGTATGCGGTCGCAAAGCCGGCGGTCGCAGCATTTTTGCTTATAAGCCGGTCACGTTCATCCGGTACATTCGCGCCTGCGTCTTTTCTGAATACGGCCGGTCCAATTCCCGCAAGGCCGGCTATTCCCAAAAAGGCAAGGCCCGCGGCAGCCTTCGGCATCCCGTACTTTCCGTAGAGGATTATTACCGCCGTTGCCGCGCAGATTACAGCGATTGTGATAAAGACAATCATCCACAACGATATTTTCTGTATCCTGTTCATGGTTCTTGCCCCTGACTGCGTGTTAAGTCGCCTGACAATTTCTCTTTTGAAGAGATTCCGTACCGGACGATTACGGCTATCGACCAGACTAAACGCAGCAGAATCGCGCCGCCGAGAATCATAATAACAAAGACGCCGGTCGGCATTGAGCTGGTCGGGCCGAGTATGAGGTAGGTAATCAATGAGCCGAACACGAAGGCGTACCATAATATGCCATATGCGAGATTCAGGGCCTTTTGTTTTATCGCCGCGTCGCGCTCGTCGTATTCAATCCTGCCCGGCTTTAGCGGAAAGAACACGCGGTCAAACTGAATGAACACGCCCAGCAGCAATGGAAACGCCAGTATCTCCTGATTGAGACGGTACCAATACACTATGGCCGCAACAGCCGCCATAATAATTATCCAGCCGGTAAGCAACACCAATTGGTACCACGCAAGTTTCTGTAACCTGCACATCGTTCCACCCTTTCACTGTATTTGTTTTGCCGTCAGTCTTGAACTACAGCCGTAACCCATTTTCCGCTGTAATGTAAGGTTTACCTTACATTTTGTCAAGTCCATTTTACATTTTTCCGCAAAATTTCTTTCTCTATCTTACTCCAGACGGCGGCGTTGTTTAGCCTAACCGGTGGTACTATAACAGGTTATGACTCGCGCTGCGCAATAGCAATTTTCGCTAGCCGGCTTCGAGGTCGAGGATTCTTTTTTTGAGGCTGGTTCCTCGATGCTGGATGCTCGATTCTCGCCGCTGGATACCCGCTCAACAAGGAATGAAGGACCTCGATACTATTTAAGTATTTGCTTAAATACTTAAATACCCTTTTTGGCTTAGCTGTTATGGTTTTGAGGTCTCATCTGCTTGAGGATGTGTTTTCGTGGGTGAGCATTCTTTTTTTTAGGCCGGTGCCGCCGAGGCTGCTGAACCCGCCGATTTTCCCGTCGCTACGGATAACCCGGTGGCAAGGCTAATGGCCCTGCTATAGCTAAGGAAAGGAAACGAAAGGCAAGTAAAGTAAGACAAATAAAGAAAAACCAAGTAAAGCAGAGCCAAGCCAATCAAAGAAACTCACATTGTTTCGGGCTTGTTCAATTCGGTTTCTTCTTCGTGCTCTATCTTCAAAAATTAAAGGTAAAGTCCATCAATTCAAGCAAAGATAACATCGGTTTTTTCAGTGCAAATCCTCTTGCTTAATCGTTGGAGTATTTTCACCCGCCTGGTTAGTTTTCTGATTGAAGACTGCCGCTGTTGAAACAAGAAGCATGGATAACGCTGGAATGAAATTTCGCGATTCATAATTCCATCCGAAGCATAGATTCGTCAGGTAAATCGAAACAGCCAGATACATAGAGGTACAAAACAGAG
>Ga0299915_10004439_pt1 | contig 10220 bp, 10 predicted proteins | sample RVTome_13_FD_200263 | JGI IMG/M metagenome (GOLD analysis project Ga0299915, IMG submission 200263) | Soil microbial communities from uranium-contaminated site in the Upper Colorado River Basin, Wyoming, United States - RVT92D227 (version 2) ...
GCAAAGAGTCCAACTCGAACGGCCAATAGTATCAAGTCGTTCCCGATGTCGTTGAACCTAGTGTACAAGATCACTGCTCACCGAACAGCCTGACTGGGACATAGACAGTTGTGCATGTAGTGCTTGTGGCATTAGCGTCAGCACAACCTGAGCCAATCGATCTGCAGCGGCTGCGAGCAACCCAATCCCCCCGTTTGCTTTCAAGGATACCCAGATCACTAGGCTTTCCCCATCTGCAGCCTCTGATGTGAACGAATCGGGAAGTGTCCGCTCACTGAATCCTGCGGTTCTGTTGCATCATCGGGTGGCGACCTCTAGGTCACCCCGAAAATGCCACTCGTTCCATTCGGCTCCGACCGTGCGGCCATCGCTGGCTCGCATAGGATCATCATCACGTCATGCTGGAACGCGCCGGGGTTGAACCATAAACCCCCTGCCATCCCCTTCGAGATGGCTGTTTGCAGCAGATTGATGCTGGCATTTATATGCTTGTCGAGGTGCCAGCCGCACTCGCATTTGAACTCGGTGCCCATTCGGGAATATTGTATCCTCCCACATATCGGGCACGTTCTGCTGCTGTTTCTTGGATCGACCTTGACCATCATCACGTCCTTGACGATAATCGGTATACTATGCTTCTCTGGCTACATGTAGCAGTCGAGTGACGACATTCGCGCTCGCGGGCGTCTTCGTCACCCGAATTGTTCCAGAACCGAATCCTGCCAAGGTATAAGGATTGGGTGCGCCATTCATTCGAACAGATTCGGAGGTTGCCCAGAGTCAGGCATAGGATCCGACGAGCAGAGCAGATTCGCGCACCGGTCTCATGGACGAGGGAGGAATGACCGAACAGCCGGCGATTGGAGGAGCCTTGTCGACTCCAGAAAAACACATACAGCCAAGATACATGTGAGGTCGGATTAGTTGACAGATTCCAGCAAGACTATCAAAGGAATCAGCATTTCTGGACTCGCATCCATCTCCACAAAAGGCATATCCGCTCTCTCATATCTTTGGATTGTTACTCTCGTAGATCCTGCCCAGATGGGCGCGGTGACTTTGGGACTGGCATTCTACGGGATTTTTGGAATCTTCAAGGATTTTGGACTTACCACTGCCGTGATCTCTAATCCTAGAATCACTGACGAATTCATGTCAAACGCAAACTCTCTCCGCGTTCTCCTCGCAGGGTCACTTTTGGGCACATGCGTAGTCTTGTCAGGCGTGCTCCCGTCGGTGTTCGACATTCCAGAATTGAGGGGGATGATGCTCCTCGTTGGAGCTGCGGTCTTCATTGAAGCTCTTGGATTCCTTTCATATGCATTGCTCAGCAGGAACCTCGAATTCAAGAAAATGGCGGGAGTGGACATCACTGCCTCAGTCGTGATGGCCGGCACAGTGGTTGTCGCCGGTGTGCTCGGATTCCCGATGCTCGCACTCTTTTCCGGCTTAGTCCTCTCTTCAGCGGCCAAGACAGTAATACTGCTGATTCTCTATCCGCCCAAAATCAAGTTCGCAACGATGGCCTTCGCCGACCGCAAGTTGATATCCTTCGGCGCCAAGCTGGTATCTGTTGGTGCAATCGCCTATCTCTGGTTGAACATGAACGTGTTCGTTCTGGGCAGGGTTGATATCGAAGCGCTGGGCCTGTACGGACTGGCCTTCCTCTGGGCAGGGGCCCCGGCCGATATTTCCGCTATAACTCTCAATCGTGTGATGCTGCCCACGTTCTCCGCTCTCATTAGAGACGGCAAGGCGGTCTTCGCCCACTATATGCAGACCCTGAGATTCCTTTTTGTAGGCGCATTCGGGGCGTTTGCGTTCCTTCTAATCGGGTCTCCGATTCTGATAAGAACGCTATTGGGCTCGACATGGGACCCTGCGATTCCCATCATTCTAATCCTCCTAGTGCTTGGCTTGGGCAGAACATTGCTGGAACCTGCTGGCAGCCTGATACTCTCTCTCCAGCGACCGGGTGTGATCCTCTGGACGAATGTGCTAAACCTCGGTCTGATATCAGTATTCGTCGTACCCATCGCAGGAAGATATGGCGCACAGGGATGCGCCGCACTTCTGACGACTGTGTATCTCTTACACATATGCATCCTTTGGTCCGTAGTCTTCCGCATTTTCGGACAGAACCCAAAGGCGATGATCACTATTATCGCTCGTCCGTTAATCGTGACATTCGTCGCCCTCGGGATTGGCGAGACTATCCTGTTCTTCACATCTGGGGCGTTCTGGACTTTGGCTTCGGTCCTTGCCGTCGCATCAGCTTACATTGGCCTAATGTATGTCGTCGCAAGGGATGACCTCGTCCAAACCGTCAGACACGTCAAGCATGCGATTGTTTGACGATAGCAGTCGGAGAATCAGCCGAATGCCATACTGGAGAAACCGGTGCGGCTAAGCAGAGTCTTTGTTCCCACTCATCCGGAAGTTCGTTTCACAGAGGATTCCTACAAAGCAATGATGTGGAAAGTCTATCAAGTCAGAATTCCATTGATTGCGGGTGGCCGTCGTGTTCCTTCTCGTTGAAGCCCTTGGTTTGTCCAGAGCGGGCAGACCGCAGTATTAAAATCGTAGGAGCGTGTACAATGCGCCCGCAAGAAGGGCTACGGCTATGAGAATAGCGGTACTGGGAGCAACCGGTTTTCTCGGATTGAATACCGTTTCAGATCTGATGCGGAAAGGCTTTGAAATTGTTGCCTTATGCCCGAAGAGCGAGAGATCGCGGATTCTGGGGGAGCATGGTATTGAAGTCATCGAATGGGATATGTTGAACCTCAAGGCATTCGACGTCTCACTCGATGGCGTCGATTGGCTTGTTCACCTTGCTAGCACGACGAGCCCGAAGGAGTCGATGCTGAATCCGGGTAAGGACACGGCGAATCTGGCGGCTAGTAGTCTCATGTTTCAGCGGGGGATAGACTCCAGAGTCAAGAAGATGATATTCTGTTCCTCAGGGGGAACCGTTTACGGAGACTCTGGAATTGGCCCGGTGAATGAAACCTTTCCCACCTGTCCCACCATACCTTACGCCAAAACGAAGTTGGCCGTCGAGAACGAGTTATTCAGATTGACCAATGGCACAAACACGACCGCGGTCGTCCTAAGGCTCGGGAATCCATATGGTCAGCATCAGCACCCGAACAAAGGGACCGGCGTCATCACAGCCTGGCTTGAGGCGGTTAGAGACCGCAAGCCGATGATTGTATATGGTGACGGAGAGAGCGCCAGGGATTTCTTTTACGTATCCGATGCAGTTGCAGCGATTGGAATGGCTTTGGCAAATGAGAATGCAAGAGGGGTCTACAACATAGGGTCCGGGACTGCGACATCGCTTAGAACCATAATGAGCATCATAGAAGACGTCACGAAATGCGAGCCTGCTGTGACAAGACTGTCGCAGAGGCCGTCTGATGTGGTCAAAGCAATCGCTCTCGATTCAAGCAAGGCACAGAGGGATTTTGGCTGGAAGGCTATTGTCGATCTCCCTAAAGGAATTCAACTCACGTGGGATTGGGTTCAATCAGGGGAACCATTGACGATCGCATGACGGAACGCTTTCGACACACTTCTGGTCAGCAACGACAAAAGTCAATATATCGGACGCCTGCTATTCACACGCGATATCGGGATGGATGATGGTGGACCAATCGGTTGGTACCGGAATCGGCCAATCAAAGCCCACGAGTGCCGGCGCCCTCACGGTAGATCTAGAGGACTGGCGATGTGCTCTCCACCCTGATTCGAGGGCCAGTTACCTCAACCGCCCCAAACCGAATGAGGTATACATCCGGGAATCGACCAGGAAGCTGATCAACGAACTCGATGAATCTGGTTCGAAGGCCACCTTCTTCGTTCTCGGAGAGGTTGCTCGAGCTGTGCCTGAAGTGATAGCAGAGATATCGCGCAGAGGACATGAGATCGCCAGCCATTCCCCTGTCCATCTCCCTCCTCGTATGATTCCTCGGACAAAGCTCTCGAAGATGATCCAGGAGGATGTAGCAATGCTTGAGCACCTCTCAGGCAGAAAACCTATCGGTTTCAGGGCACCGTACTTCGCGGTAAAGAAGGATGAAGGGTGGCTTTTTGAGATGCTTGCTGCGTGCGGATTCCAATATGATTCGAGCATTGTGCCGACTCGAACCCCCTACTGGGGAATACCCTTTGCACCTAAGACTGCGTATTTCCCTGATTTCGACAATCTGTCTAAGCCAGCTTCGTCTGGTCCATTATTGGAATTCCCCCTCAGTGTGTGGCCTTCTTGGAGATACCTGCCTGGACTGCCAATTGCCGGAGGATTCTATCTCAGAGCGTGGCCACAACGCTTACTGTCTTACATGATGCGGAGCAACATCAGGGCTGGTATCCCTCTCGTTGTCTACATCCACCCCGGGAACCTGGAAACCGAGAAAGAGCGCATCAAGGATCCGACGCTCAGGGACAGGATTTCACAATACGTTGCGGCGGATAGGGGTCTTTCGAGTTTTCGTTCATTGCTCAGACAGTTCAAGTTCGACACTCTAGCCAACACGTTCTCCGAACGACTGAATACCCGAGCATTTGGAGAGAGATGGTCTGACAAACACCAAAATGCATATAATCGATAGTGTATTGTTTTCGAAAGAGAATCTTTGCACCAGGCTTTGTGTTGCAGGTGATTGTTTGCGGTTACAGAACAAATCGGTTGTCGTGACAGGTAGTTCAAGAGGAATTGGATCCGCAATCGCCTCCGTTTTTGCGGCCGAAGGCGCTTCTGTGGTTCTGAACTGCCACCAGGATGTCGAAGAGGGCAGAGAGACATTGAATCGAATTTTGCGTGAAGGAGGCAAAGCGGTACTGTGTGTCGCTGATATCAGGAATCCTGATGACGCCTCAAGACTCATTAACACTGCAGTTGAGTCATTTGGGAGAATCGACGTTCTGGTAAACAACGCGGGTATTGTGCGAGACTCTCTTCTTGACAAGATGACTATCGAACAGTGGCATGAAGTTCTGGAAACTAATCTAACGGGCGCATTTCTGTGCTCCAAAGCCGCCTCTGGTTTGATGAAGGCGCAGGGTCACGGGAGGATCATTAACATCTCGTCGGTTGTCGCTTTGACTGGAAACGTCGGGCAGGCGAACTACGCCGCATCTAAGGGAGGAGTGTTGAGTCTTACAAAGGCGTTGTCCATCGAACTCGCTAGATACGGGATTCTTGTCAATGCAATCGCTCCAGGGTTCTGCAAGACAAGAATGGTTCAGTCGATACCCAATAACGTCAAAGAGAAGATACTGGCCAAGATCCCACTCGGAAGGTTTGGCGAGCCGAACGAGATAGCCTACGCCGCGCTCTTCCTAGCTTCTGATGAATGCTCGTATATTACTGGACAGACCCTGTCCGTGAATGGCGGCCTTCGCCTGTGACGTGGTTGGAAGACCATGGCTGAAATCACATATCGCGAATTCTCCTCGAGAGACGAGCAGGAAGTGCTTTCTCTTTTCGAGGCATCTTTTGGGCGTCCGCGCGACCTCGTTCAGTGGCGCTGGGAGTTCTTCGGTAGTCCCGAGAAGAGCATCATCGTTCTTGCCGAGAATGAGAACAAGATAGTCGGCCATTATGCGATTCTTCCACGGACGCTCAGATATGGGGGCGATGTGATGAAGGCGGGTATTGTCGTAGACGTCATGACACATCCGCAGTACGGACGACGTGGCATATTCGCTTGTTCAGCAATTCGCGCGTTCGAGCTCGCCAAGGCTGCAGGAATCTCGGTCTTGCTTGGATTCCCAAATGAAGCTGCCATCAGAGGCCATAGAAAAGTCGGATGGTCGGAGATCGGATATGCACGGGTCTTCGTCAGGCCCCTGAGAGCATCTGCACTCAGCACGGCACTTCGTGGGAGGTTAAGGCTCCCTGCCTTTGTCACGAAAGGTCTCGACGCAATTCTTTCTCTCATCACGAAATCCACGCCCATTGGAGAGGCACGCGGTGTCAAGATGACATGCATGTCAGCATCCAGTCTCACATCATTGGGTGATGAGCTCGGCCGTTTCGTCAAAGACGCCTTGCCTGAATCTGCATTGCGCAGCGAGAGAACAGTCGAGTGGCTCAAATGGCGACTTGCAGATCCTCTCGGGGCCCATTACGCGGTAGTGGCGAGGGAGACGGGAACCTCCAAGCTCGTTGGCGTCATGATCATAAAAATGAAGGAGCACAAGGGGATGAGAATCGGTGCCATTCTCGATATCATCGTGCAGGAAAGAGACCAGGATGTCGAGAGTCTGCTTCTCAAGAACGCAATCAGGAAAGCGCGGTCCGAAGGATGCGAGATATGTCTGATGCTCGGAAGCCCTTTAGCTAGTAGATTCTTCACTTTAATGGGGTCCACATTTTTGCCGAGCCCGAAGAGGTTGAAGTTCATCGTCCGGACAGTAGAGGGGGTATCATTGCCAGCAAGCCTGAGAGATATTCGCAATTGGCATCTTCAGCTCATCGATCATGACGTCATCTGAGGCCAACCACTGAAGGGTCCTTCAAAGCATAAGATCGACCGAAATAACGATGGCGCACATAGCCACCTCGATTCCCCAGATCAGCGCGACGAGCTCCTTCTCGGTGACCTTCAGGTGCTTCATGAAGACGTGTGTCAACGACTCGATCCTGCCGTGGTATTCTAGGAAACCGTTAGCGGATTCCGAGCAGTAATTCTCCGCCTCGAAATGCCCTCTGAGTTTGAGGAAGAATTCGACAATCATCGGTATGAATAGGAAGGTTGTCTGGACCTGGAGATTGGAGAGCATCCCCGCTACTGCGATGGCGGCTCCCATGAAGAGCGTCATGGTGTCACCAGGGAAGATGCTCGCCGGAGATTTGTTGAAGTAGAGGAAGGCTATGAGCGCTCCGAGGAGCGGCACGAGAAGATAGACGCCGTCCAGCCTGTTGTGGATAATGCTTAGGATGACTAGGGTGAGCGCCATGATTATCCCGAGCCCTGTCCCGAGGCCATTGAACCCTTCCAACATATTCGCAGCATTGGCGGCGCATGTGATCGCGAATGCCCCGACAAGAAGCATCCAGGGACCGAAATTGATCTGAACAACGTGAGGTATCACAACATGAGGGTCTGCTGCTGCCGCGAATGGGAGTGCTATCACGAACGGTAGGAATGCCTTGTGTCTCTGCCTGAGATCGAACAGGTCATCCATCATGCCGACAAACGCTGCTCCGAGAACCGCAGAAAGCGAAACATTGAGCAGGTCGACGTTCTGAATTCCGTTTAGAGCGACAAGAACGCTCACGCCCGCGAAGAATCCGACGACGACTGCGATTCCGCCCATCTCCGCGATTTCTGGCTTGGAAGGCTTGTTGTGGTCTATCCCGACAACTCCTCGGGCCTTCAACCTGGGAATCAGCCAGGGTATGATGACGAAGGTCATCGCCATGGCTACAATGAAGCCGGCTATGAACTCGATGCCATTGGCCGTGAGGAGTTCCCCCGGCGGGCATTAGGGAGGGCTATTATTAGCTTTGCAGGGGCGATGTTCATTTGTGTACAGGGGGGACTCTGGTTCCAAGGAGCCAGTCGCATTCTCACTGCCTAGGCCGATTCACTGTCTCGCAATGCCCTCTCCGTTCTCCAGGATGTATCTTGCGGTCGCGTATCCTGCGAGTTCCTTGTCATGAGTTGCGAGGACAATTGTCGTGCGGAAATCCTCTCGAACGAGACCGAACATCTTCATGACTTTCGCGGTGTTCTCCGCATCCAGATTGCCCGTCGGCTCATCTGCAAGAATTATCTTCGGCTCGTTCACGAGCGCCCTCGCTATGGCGACTCTCTGTGCCTCCCCCCCGCTGATCTTGTTTGTGGTCTCGTTCGCGAGAGGCTGGATGTCGAACTTATCCATCATCGTGTCTATTCGTCCGCCATCCTCCTTTCCGGAAAACCTCAACGGGAGAGCGATGTTCTCTCTCACGGTCAAGTCCATGAGCAGGTTGAAATCCTGGAATACGAACCCTATCTTCCCAAGTCTCATCTTCGCGAGCTCGTCCTCGGAGAGAGCCGATATGCTCTCGCCGTCTATGACCACGGATCCCGAAGTTGGTCTGTCCAGACCGCCCAGTATGTTGAGCAAGGTCGTCTTACCGCAGCCGGATTTGCCATATATCATGACGAACTCGCTCTCGTCCACTGAAAACGAGACTCCGTCGAGCACGGCCCTCCTCCCGTTGTACTTCTTGACGAGGTCCTTGACTTCTATGACAGGTTCTGCCATTGTGTTCAACCCAACCGAGTGGGACGCTATTAATCGTTTTCGTTACGGATTGCGCGATGCGAAGTTTCTTCCTAGGACGCGACATAGCCTGGCAGGAACAAAATGGTCATGGAACTCGGGTACATGGTCAGTCTGAGGGATTTCATGACCATCTCTATCCCGGGAGCTGATTTCACCGAACTCCTGCTTTTCGATGGGGACGAAGTGAATGTCGTTCCAGACCTTGCAGGAGAAGTGCTTCGCCGGGCCGAACCTTCGGTCAGGTTCGTCCATGTGCCGGAGTTCATCACACACAGAGGTCGCCCTGTGCTCCTCGATCTCTCTGCTGAGGATGAGGATCTTAGGATCAGGAGTATACAGATTGTCAGATTCGCCAGGGAGTTGGCAACCTCTTTGGGGAACATACAGGTTGTCATCCATCCGGGCGGGATTCGCCGCCGGATCTCAGACAGCGAGAAGTCTTTGTCCTCTCTGGAAGAATCCCTTTCAGAACTCGGTCCCTCAAGGCTGTTGCTTGAGAACATGCCGTGGTTCTATTGGCACAGGAAATCCGAGCGGATGGTTTCCAGTATATGCGTTTCCATAGACGACATGAAGAGATTCGAACGGTTGGTCGAAGGGTTCACGCTCGATGTATGCCACGGATATCTATCCAGGCCTAGCGGAGATACCTCATACTGCTCTGAATTCCTGGCGGCGTTTGGCACCAAGACACATCATCTTCACGTCTCGGACGCGAAGGCACCCGACAGTGAAGGCCTTGGAATCGGCGAAGGTGAGATCGACTTCTCTTTCCTTCGCGATGTGAAAATGCCAGTCCTCGTTGAGGTATGGAAAGGCCATGAACAGAATGGGCGCGGGTTCAAGCAGGGCATCAAAAGACTGCGAGCCCTTGGGGAGTAGACGCTGACTGGAGCTGGATCGGCTATTCCTGCGTCGTTCCTGCCTTCCGCGCCATATTGGCAAAATCGATCATGATCCCATTGATCGAGAAGTCGCCTAGATAGCACTGGTACTGTCCGGAGATGTCCCAACCGCCAACATAGATCGAGACACTGATCACACTGCTGTCCCCGATCATCGTCGTCCACATTGTCAGTGGTGCGAGCATTGATTCCGTATCCACGGGCGCCACGACCCATTTACCCTGGGTCACGGCATCGCGCGACTGCCAAGCCATGGTCTGGAAGCTCCATACGCAGCTTGCGTACATACTCTCGGGGTAGTATACGAGGCTCTTCCCCTCCGACAGTTTGAGCACCACGTAGGGTTCAAGTTGAGCTCCTCCCGATTTCGCGATGTAATCCGAGACGCTTATTGATTTGAGGTCCGAGATCCTTCCCTTGAAGGGCACCTTGATGCAGACCCAATCATCAATCGAGGACACGCCGACCATGATCACGTTGGATTTGCCCTCAAAAGGCCCGAGGTACTTGGCCACCGAATCGTGGGTTCCGACGTGGATGACTGATTGCGGGACGGCCGTTGTGCTGGAGGTCAGCGTCAGGACTATGAATACTATCTCCACAAACGAGGCGACGCTTCTTAGCGTCTTTTTGTCATCCTTCCGTGCGGCGATCCTGGCCGCAAGTTCGCTCTCGAACTTCAAGGTATCATCCCTTGCCAGTATGTCCGGGAGAGGCCGTCCGCGGAGTATATGCTGTCTTCTGAACGACCATGTCCATGCGCGGCTCAGTGCATCCCGTGACGTGATATATTTCGACTGCATATATAATTTTCCGGCGTTGTCGATAGCGATAAGTGGTGTCTGACAGAGCAGTATGACAGCGTATTCTTCAACATGGTTGCCTCGGCTTTGGCTCTGAGCTCCTTGTTTGTGGGTATCCTTCAATGTTCATCACTGACGCACGCTGAGTATCTTTCTTATGTATGTTCAGTTTTGCGTACATCATGGTTCTCCCGCGTTCTGACTAGGTGCAATCTGCCAAGTGCGC
>Ga0299915_10004440_pt1 | contig 10218 bp, 8 predicted proteins | sample RVTome_13_FD_200263 | JGI IMG/M metagenome (GOLD analysis project Ga0299915, IMG submission 200263) | Soil microbial communities from uranium-contaminated site in the Upper Colorado River Basin, Wyoming, United States - RVT92D227 (version 2) ...
CGTGTAGCAACGGAGCTCATCCGCCTCCTCGGGGGGGAGGTCGACGACAAGGATGCCGTCCACGCCTGAGGCAGCCGCCTCCGCCGCGAACTTTTCCGGCCCGTAGCTGAGGATCGGGTTATAGTAGCCGAACAGGACGATCGGGATTCCGCTCGTTGGGCGAAGGGAGGCGATCATCGCGAGGATCTTCGCCAGGGTGGCCCCCCGCGTGAGGGCGCGCTGAGAGGCGGCCTGGATGACGGGGCCGTCCGCCGTCGGATCGGAGAAAGGGACGCCGATTTCGATGATGTCCACCCCGGCGGCCTCCAGCGCCGGGATCAGCCGCGCGGTTGTTTCCAGATCGGGATCGCCCGCCGTCAAGTAGGCGACGAACGCCTTACGCCCCTCTTTTTTCAATGCCGTGAATCTCTTTTCGATCCGTCCCATTATTCTTTGCCCTCCCTGCTCTCGGCGATGGTTTCCGCATCCTTGTCGCCCCGGCCGGAGAGGTTGATGATTGCAATCTTGTCCTTTGCCATGGCGGGCGCCGTTTTCATGGCCCAGGCCACGGCATGGGCGCTCTCCAGCGCGGGGATGATTCCCTCCCGGCGGGAGAGGGCGACGAAGGCTTCTACCGCCTCCTCGTCCGTGACGGTGACGTAGCGGGCGCGCCCGGTGGCGTGGAGCCAGGCGTGTTCCGGACCCACGCCGGGGTAGTCGAGGCCGGCGGCGATGGCGTACGCGTCGCGGACCTGGCCGTGCTCGTCCTGGAGAAGATAGGTCTTGTTCCCATGGAGGACGCCGACCCGACCCGCCGTGATGCTTGCCGCATGGAGCGCCGTGTCGAGCCCTTTCCCTGCCGCCTCGACGCCGGTCATCGCCACCGCGGGATCGGCAAGGAAGGGGTAAAAAAGACCGAGGGCGTTGCTTCCCCCGCCCACGCAGGCGATAAGGAAATCGGGGAGCCGCCCTTCCTTCTTCAGGATCTGCCGTTTCGCCTCCCGGCCGATGACGCTCTGGAAATCGCGGACCATGACCGGGTAGGGGTGGGGGCCCGCCGTTGTGCCGATGACATAAAAAGTATCCCGGACCGTCGTGACCCAGTCGCGCATCGCCTCGTTCATTGCGTCCTTGAGGGTCGCCGTCCCGGCGGCGACGGGGACCACCTCCGCGCCGAGGATTTTCATCCGGAAGACATTATGGGCCTGCCGCCGGATGTCCTCTTCGCCCATGAAGATCCGGCACTCCATGCCGAAGAGGGCCGCCGCCGTCGCGGTCGCCACGCCGTGCTGGCCCGCCCCGGTCTCGGCGATCACCTTTTTCTTTCCCATCCGCCGGGCAAGCAGGACCTGACCCAGGGTGTTGTTGATCTTGTGCGAGCCCGTGTGGTTCATGTCCTCCCGCTTCAGGTAGATCTTCGCGCCGCCGAAGGCTTCGGTGAGCCTGCGCGCCTCGTAGAGGGGCGTCTCCCGCCCCGCGTACTCATGGAGATAAAAGGAAAACTCCTTTTTGAAAGAGGCGTCCCTCCGGGCTGCGCGATAGGCCGTCTCCAGTTCCAGGAGGGCGGGCATCAGGGTCTCCGCGGCGTAGCGCCCCCCAAAGATCCCGAAATGGCCGCGTCTGTCCGGTTGTGTCCGTATCATGTTTGCGTTTTTCCTTTCAAAAAGATGACTCTTGGCCCGGGAGGACCCGCCCCGCGGATCATCCCTATGATCCGCCGCATCCTGTGATGATCCTTGATCCCCGGCGCCCGCTCGCAGCCGCTGTTGATGTCCACGGCGTGGGGTGAGACGGCGGCCAGGGCCTCCGCGATGTTCCCCGCGTTGAGACCGCCGGCGAGGATCAGGGGGTGCGACTCCCTGAGTTTTGCGGCCAGTTCCCAGTCGGACCGCTTCCCCGTTCCCCCGTAGCGGCCGGCATCCCGGGCATCCGCGAGAAAGGCCCGGACTTCGTAGGGCTCAAGAGACCGCAGATCTCCGGGCGTTCGGGGAAAGACGGCCTTGATGACCCGTTCCTGCGGGAACCGGCGGCAGTATTCGGGGGATTCGTCGCCGTGAAGCTGGATCAGGTCGAGGCCGCAGAGGGCGGCGGTCCTTTCCACCTCGTCCGCCTCGCGGTTGACGAAGACGCCCACCTTCGTGATCTCCCCGGGAAGCTGCGCGATGATCTTCCTGGCCCGTTCAGGCGCGATGTACCGGGGGCTCGCCGGATGGAAGATGAACCCCACGGCGTCCGCCCCGCTCTCGGCTGCGCAGAGGGCGTCCTCGAGGCGCGTAATCCCGCAGATCTTGATCTCCGTCATTGACCTCTGAACCCCCTTAATGTCGCCCCGATGTCCGGGGCTGCGACCAGCGCCTCGCCGATCAGAAAGCCCCGGATACCCGCCTGCATCAATGCCTCGATCTCCGCCCGCGAACGGATACCGCTTTCGCTGACTGCGATCCGGTCCGACGGGATGAGCGGGGCCAGCGCAAGCGACGTAGCGATGTCGGTCGTGAAGGTCCGGAGGTCGCGGTTGTTGATCCCGATGATTTCCGCTCCGGAAAGGAGGGCCTTCTCCAGCTCCGAGCGGTCATGGACCTCCACCAGGGAGGCGAGCTCCAGAGATGCGGCGAGCTCACGAAATTCCCGGAGATCATACTCCCCGAGGATGGCCGCGATGAGCAGGAGGGCGTCGGCGCCGATCGCCCGCGTCTCGTGGATCTGCCAGGGGTCGATGATGAATTCCTTACGGAGGACCGGCAGGGAGACGGCGCCTTTTACGGCGGAAAGATCCTCCCTGTTTCCCCCGAAGAAGGTCTCGTCCGTGAGGACGGAGACGGCCGCCGCTCCGTGTTTTTCATATTCCCGGGCGATCAGGACGGGGTCGAAATCCTCCCTGAGCACCCCCCGGGAGGGGGAGCGCCTTTTCACCTCGGCGATGATCGCACAGCCCCCGCCGTCGAGCGCCTTCCGGAATTCGCGGGTCGGCGGCATCCCCCCAATGGTCTTCTCCAGCGCGGTGAGGGTGGTCGCTTCCTTCTTTTGGGCCACCTCCTGGCGCTTGACCTCGACGATGTCGTCCAGAATCACGTGATTATCCTCAATTGTGGCTTCGACGCACTCATTTGCTGAAACCTTTCAACGGGGACGGCTTCGTAAAAAGGCCGCAGGCAAGGCGAGCGAATCCTGAGGAGTGAGGCGTACTTTGGCGTACGCCGCAATGACGAAGGATGAAGCGCAACGCAGCATCCGGACTTTTTACGAAGCCGTCAGTCAACTGTGGCTCCTCTCGATGAGCGCCTGGAGTTTCTTCATGGCGGCGCCGCTGTCGATGCAGCCCTCCGCCAGGGCGATTCCCTCCAGGATCGTTCCCGCCTTTCCCCCGGCCGCTATGGCGAGGGCCGCGTTCAGTACGACGATCTGCCGGCAGGCTCCCTTCCGGCCGGTCAGGACCTCCGTCGTGATCCGGGCGTTAGTCTCGGCGTCCCCGCCCCGGAGGTCGGAAGCCTGGCAGGTCTCTCCGAAAAGATCCAGGGGATCTATATTGTAAGTCGTGATCTGCCCTTTCTTCAATTCGGAGACCCGGGTCTCCCCCGTGACGGTCGCCTCGTCGAGGCCGTCGGCGCCGTGGACGATGAAGGCCCGTTTTGTCCCCAGATTCTTCAGGACCCCGGCGAACATCTCCGTGAGCCGCGGGTCGTAGACCCCGATAAGCTGGGAGGTCGCTCCGGCGGGGTTCGTCAAAGGCCCCAGCATGTTGAAGATCGTCCGGATGCCGATCTCCCGGCGGGGTCCGATCGCGTGTTTCATCGCCCCGTGGAGCTGTGGGGCGAAGAGGAAGCCGATGCCGATCTCCTGGAGGCACTCCTCGACGATCTCCGGGGCTGCGTCGATCTTGACGCCGAGGATCTCCAGGACATCCGCGCTGCCGCAGCCGCTGGAGACCGCCCGGTTGCCGTGCTTCGCCACGGTGAGGCCGGCCGCCGCAACGACGAAGGCCGTCGTGGTGGAAATGTTGAAGGTGTTGCTCCCGTCCCCGCCCGTCCCGCAGGTGTCCACGACGACCGATGACCGGGCGTCGATCCGCGTCGCCTTCTGCCGCATGATGCGGGCCGCCCCCGTCACCTCCTCCACCGTTTCCCCCTTGATCCTGAGCGCGGTCATGAAGGCGGCGATCTGGGCGGGCGTCGCCGCGCCCTCCATCACCTCCGTCATGACGGCCATCATCTCCGCTTCCCGCAGGTCCTCCCCGCGGACTGCCTTGGCAATCCCTTCCCTGATCATGAGTCGCCCCCCCTTTTCCTGTCGAGCAGTTTGAGAAAATTCTTGATAATCCGTTTTCCGCCAGGCGTCAGGATCGATTCCGGATGGAACTGGATTCCCTCCACCGGCCATCTCCGGTGCCGGAGCCCCATAATCTCCCCTTCAGCGGTCTCCGCGCTGATTTCCAGGCAGTCGGGGAGGGTTTCCCTCTCCACGATCAGAGAGTGGTAACGACCCGCCGGAAAGGGGCTGGCAAGACCCTCGAAGATCGTCCGCCCGTCGTTGAGAATCGGGGAGGTTTTGCCGTGCATGATCCTCCCCGCACGGACCACCCGGGCGCCGAAGGCGCTGGCGATGGCCTGGTGACCGAGGCAGACTCCCAGGATAGGGATGCCTTTGTGGAACGCACGGACGATTTCGACGGTGATCCCCGCTTCCTGAGGCGAACAGGGGCCGGGAGAGAGGAAGATCGCCTCCGGCTTCATGTCTTCGATCTCCGTTAGGGTGATCTCGTCGTTCCGGCGGACGTACACCTCCTCGCCGAGCTGGCCCAGATACTGGACCAGGTTGTAGGTAAAGGAATCGTAGTTGTCGATCATCAGTATCATGGTTTTACTCCTCGCTGTTTGCTTCATCGGAGAACGGAATTCCTCCGCATCATGGTTTCCCGTTTAAAGTTCGAATCCGCTTTCGGCGAGGCGGACGGCCTGGACCATCCCCTCCGCCTTGCCGAGCGTTTCCCTGTACTCCGTTTCCGGGTCGGAGTCGGCCACGATACCGGCGCCGGCCTGGAGAAAAATCTTCCCGTCCTTAAGAAGCATCGTCCGGATCGTGATACAGAAATCCATATTGCCGTTGAAGCTGAAGTAGCCCACGGCGCCGCCGTAGGGCCCCCGGCGGACGGGCTCCAGTTCCGCGATGATCTCCATCGCCCGGACCTTCGGCGCCCCGGTCAGGGTCCCCGCAGGGAAGGTCGCCTTGAGGACGTCAAAGCAATCCTTTCCCGGTGCGAGTTGCGCCTGGATGTCGGAGACGAGGTGCATGACGTGGGAGTAGCGCTCCACCGCCATCAGCTGGCCCACCTGGACGCTTCCGATCCGGGCGATTCGTCCGAGGTCGTTCCTGCCCAGGTCGACGAGCATGACGTGCTCCGCCCTCTCCTTGGGGTCCCCCAGCAGCTCGTCGGCGAGCCGCCGGTCCTCCTGCTCGTTATTCCCCCTCCGCCTCGTTCCGGCGATGGGCTTGAGCTCCGCGATCCCCTCTTCGAGGCGGACCATCACCTCGGGCGAGGAGCCGATGAGGTGCATATCGTCGAATTTAAGGAAGAACAGGTAGGGCGAGGGGTTGACGTGGCGGAGCGCCCGGTAGAGATCGACCGGGTCCGCCGCGGAATCCCTCTGAAACCGCTGAGAGATAACCGCCTGGATCACATCCCCCGCGACGATGTACTCCTTGGCCTTTCCAACCAGGTCCTTGAATGCCTCCGGCGTTATGTCGGGCCGGAAGGGGGGGGAAGCTTTCGGCCCGGCAGCGACCGGTTTTTCGGGCCGGGTGCCCCTCAGAAGGTCGGTCAGCGCGTCGATCCTGCGGAGAGCCTCTTCGTAGACCGGCAGCAAGTCCTCTTCGCCCTCAGTGAAGGCGCAGGCGACGACCTTGAGCGTGTGGCGTACGTTGTCGAAGATGACGAGCGTGTCGGTGATGACGAAGATGGCATCGTCGGTTTGAATGCCCCCGCCTGCTCCCGTGGGGAGCTTTTCGAAGTAGCGGACCATCTCGTAGCCGAGAAACCCCACGGCGCCCCCGAAAAAACGCGGCAGATCCTCCCCGGGGACAGGTCGGTAACGGCCGAGAAGCTCCTTCAGAAACCGCAGGGGATCTCCCCCGTGAGGGCGCCGCTGCACCGCACCGTTTTCCTTGATGACGACCTCGTCATCCCGCACGCGGAAGGTCGCCCGCAGGTCCGCCCCGAGAAAGCTGTACCGCCCCCATTTCTCGCCCCCCTCCACGCTTTCCAGCAGGAAAAGATGGGGGCGGTCGGCCAGTTTCATGAGGGCCGTGACGGGGGTTTCCGTATCGGCAAGGATCTCCCTAAAGACAGGGATCAGGTTTCCTTCTTTCGCCAGTTTTGTGAACGTTTTAAAATCCGGAGTCGTCACGGTCGATTCCTCTTTTCTTGCAATCGTGCTGCGTGAAGCCAATTCGAAGAATCAGCGGTGCAAATTTTCATCGTTCAGGTCTCCTTCCGAACGTCATAAAAAAGGCCGTGAGTCGTCACGGCCTTTTTGCCTGCAAAACAAAAAAGCCGTGGGGTCCGGAAGAGGTCCCCACGGCTTTCATCTTCTTTCATTCATCTGATCAGCAGCGGACAAACCCCTCCCTTGGATTGTTCCACCACCAGTTCCTGATTGCGATCTGTTCCATCATTGTCTCCGTCTCACTGGCTGTTTCCCGCAGTTGCACATTCTCCTACCAGAGTTGAGTAAGGCTGTCAAGGTGTATTATTGGGACTTGATCTTTTTCCCCTTGACAAGGTCTGGACCGCATGTTAGCAGTACATCGAAAATATATTTGGAATATAAACTTCAGATCGCGCCTCTTCTCGGCGAGAGATTGCACCGCAAGTGAGAAGTACCTTCAGAATAATTTGCAATACATCGCCTGGATTTTTCCCATCATAGCGTTTCAAAGTGAGGAAGGACATGAACAGTTCAAAGAGCAAGAAAACAATGGTCTTTGAACACCTGAAGCGGAAGATTATCGCCGGTGCGCTGAAACCGGGCGAGCCGCTGGTCGAAGGCGTTCTGGCCAAGGAACTCAAAACGAGCAAGACGCCGATCCGGGAGGCCTTGCAGCAATTGGAAAAGGATGGGTTCGTTGAAAACTTCCCCGGGAAGGGGGCCTTCGTATCGCGGTTGTCCTTTCAGGATATCCGCGAGATATTCGAGATCCGGGAGATCCTGGAATGCGAGGTGATCAGGCGCGTCGCCGCGAAGGGGGATTTCAGCCTGGAAGAGGCCGAGGCCATCGGCAGGAAGTTCGTCTCGGCCGAATCGGAGGGGGGCAGGAACAACCGGAGCCACTTCAAGGCGGGTGAGAAGATCCATACCTTCGTTTTCGAGGCCTTCGGAAACAGGAGGCTGATCGATTTCTACAACCGGTTCCAGGAGCACATCGAAAGGTTGCGTCTCTTTTATTTTGCCAATCAGGACCGTCGGGAGCGTTCGGAGCAATCGTTCAAGGAGCATCTGGAGATCCTCAATGCCCTGATGGCCAAGGATCCGCAGAGGGCGGAAAAGGCGATGAGGGACCACCTCCAGAATTCGACGGCATTTCTCAAAAACATCGCTTGAGATCCAGATCTGTCGTCTCTTGCTGAACCCAGGAGGAGAGAAATGATTCACGTCATCAATAAGATTGAAAGGCCGTCCAAGGAGATCATGGAAAAATTCCGGGAGATCGGTACGGCGACGATCCACGAGGCGTCGGGGCGCGAGGGGGGCGTGAACCCGGCCATCCGGCCGGCGGCCAGGGGGGTGCGCCTCTGCGGTCCGGCGTTTACGGTGCAGTGCCATCCGAAAGACAACCTGATGCTCCACAAGGCCCTCGAACGGGCACAACCCGGGGATGTGATCGTGGCGACGGTCGGCGGCTATTACGAAGGCGGCTATTTCGGCGGCCTAATGGCGACCTCGGCGGTGGCGCGGCAACTGGGCGGGCTTGCCATCGACGGCTGCATCCGCGACTCCGAGGAGATCGTGGAGATAGGCTTTCCGGTTTTCTGCCGCGGGTTCTGCATCTGGGGGACGGCTAAAAACGTCCTGGGTCTGGTCAACCACCCGACGATTTTCGGCGGCGTCATGGTCAATCCGGGGGATCTCATCGTCGGGGATGACGACGGGCTCGTGATCGTGGACAGGAAGGAGTGCGCATCCGTTCTGGAGAAGTCGCTCCAGAGGGTGGATGCGGAAAGGAAGAAGGCGGAGATCCTCCGGGCGGGCGTCGCCAGTGTGGAGTTCAACAAACTGGACAAGGTCTTCGCATCGCTCTGCCTGGTCGAGGATTGAAAAAGAGGAGATTCGTATGCGGATCCGTCCGGAAAAATTGGAAGAGGCGGTTGCGGATATCCTTCGAGGGTTCAATGCCGCTGAAGATGAGGCGCAACTGGTCGCCGAGAGCATGGTCTTTGCCGACATGCGCGGGGTCGATACGCACGGCGTCCATTTTCTGACCCTCGTGGCGGATCGGGTCAGGGCCGGGATGATCCGAATCCCCACGCCGATTACCGTGATCAGCGATGACGGCGCCACGGGCCTCATCGACGGAGGGGATGGCCTGGGACAGGTGGCCGCCCGCCGGGCCATGGCAATGAGCATCCGGAAGGCCCGCCAATTCGGGGTCGGGACGGTGCTGGTCCGCAACACCAACAATGTGGGCAGCCTCGCCTTCTACACGATCCAGGCCGCTAAAGAGGGAATGGCGGGGATCATATCGAGCAACGCTGCGCCGGCCATCTCCCCCTGGGGAGGAATCGAGCCCTTCTTCGGGACCAATCCGCTCTCCATCGCGGTGCCGGATGATTCCGATGCCCCCGTTGTTCTCGATATGTCGGCCAGCGTCGTCGCCCGGGGGAAGATCCGGCGCGCGGAGCGGATGAAGGAGCCGATCCCCTTGGGATGGGCCACGGACGAGACGGGAACACCGACGACGGATCCGGCGGCAGCCATGAAGGGGACCCTTTTGCCGATCGGAGGACCGAAAGGTTATGGATTGGCCCTCATGTTCGACGTCCTGACCGGACTCCTCTCCGGCTCGCATTTCGGTCCCGCCGTCAAGACATTCCATCAGCCTCTGGGGCCCACGGGGGTCGGGGTTTTCACGATGGCGATCGACATCGAAAGATTCATGCCCCTTGAACAGTTCAGGGGGCTGATCCGGGCGCACATCGCCTCCATCCGGGAATCGAAGAAGGCCAAAGGGGTGGAGCGGATCTTTCTTCCCGGGGAGATAGAAAGCGAAAAGGAAGCAAAGAGCAGGGCCGAGGGTGTTACGCTCAACGCCCCGGTGATGGATCGTCTGAACCAGCTCCTGGGAGAGGTGAACAGCGATTTGCGTTTAAGGGAGGAAGAGGAACCATGAGGTGGATCATTCGGGTCAACACGCGTCGCGGAGAGATTACAAAACAGGAGGCCACCGCCGAGGAGATGCGCTGGGGCGGGAGGCTTCTGATCGCAAAGTTTCTGATGAGAGAGATCCCGCCGGCCTGCGATGCGCTCGGGCGCCACAACAAGCTGATCATCGCCCCCGGTCTTCTGGGAGGCACCTCGGTGACCACGACGGGGAAATTCTCCATCGGCGGGAAGAGCCCGCTGACCTGCGGCGCGAAGGAAAGCGATGTCGGGGGTGAGGCGGGGAGCAAGATCGCCGGCCTCGGCATCAAGGCCGTTGTCCTGGAGGAGTTGCCTGACCGGCCGGCCACGTCCGTGTTGCGAATCGCCGCAGACCGGATCGAACTGATCGACATGCCCGAGCTCAAGGGGAAATGGGTCTCCGAAACAATTGAACTCCTCCGGGAGCGATTTGGCCGATCTTCCGGGATCATCTGCATCGGCCCCGCGGGGGAGATGAAGATGGGCGGCGCTGGGGTGGCGGTTTCCGGCCCGCAGGATGTTCAGGTCCGTTACGCCGCGCGCGGCGGTCTCGGGGCAGTCATGGGTTCGAAGGGCTTCAAGGCGATTGTCGCGGACGATACCGGCGCGTCGCCCGAGCCGGCCTTCGACGAGGCCCTGCTCCGCGAGGCGGGTAAGGCCCTCGTGCAGGGGATCATGGCGGATCCCAAGACGGAGAACCGGCACAAATACGGAACCCCGGCGGTGCTTACACTGTGCAATGAAATCGGCATTCTGCCGACGCGGAACTTCAGCGCCGGACAGTTCGAAAAGGCAGAGGAGATCTGCGGGGACAAGGTGGCGGAGATGATCGCGGAGAGGGGCGGCG
>Ga0299915_10004441_pt1 | contig 10218 bp, 5 predicted proteins | sample RVTome_13_FD_200263 | JGI IMG/M metagenome (GOLD analysis project Ga0299915, IMG submission 200263) | Soil microbial communities from uranium-contaminated site in the Upper Colorado River Basin, Wyoming, United States - RVT92D227 (version 2) ...
CGCGCGGAGGGCCGACTGGAATGCCTCCTTCGCCCACTCGTGCTTCTCGATGTGTTGCTTGGCCCGCGCGACGTCGTCGCGGGTCAGATAGAAAGGATGCTTGACGTGCTCCTGAGCGCGCCAGCGGGCCTCGAAGGGCCGCGGCTGAACGACCACCGTGAGCATCGGCCTGTCCTCCTCCTTCTCCGCCAGCGAGGTGTGGAACAGGAAGTCGAAGCGCCCGCTGACGTTCGTGTCCTTGCTCACCTGGATGGCCCAGCCGTCGTTCGGCTCTCCGGCTGCCCATGCCTTCAGGCTCTTCGTCACGTCGAACTCGTAGGCGAGGCTCGTGGGGCTGTAGGGGAGGGTCGAGTCCTCGGCGAGCACGCCGGCGTCGAGGCCCGCCGCGATGTCTTTCCGCCACGGCCGGCCCGCGGGGATGAGCAGCGACTTGCGCGGGTCGTGGAAGCACGACCGCCCGTCGCGGAACGCGCCGCAGACGCCGATGAACGGGATCCGCGACTTGGGTGGACATTCCGTCTCGGGCGGCATGCGCCACGGGCCGAAGCCGTCGGGATCGGCCAGCCGATAGACCGTGAAGGCCACCTTCTGCTTCTCCGTGGGCTGCCAGCCCTCGGGGAAGTAGCCCGGCGTGGGGATGCGCACGAGCCGTAGCGTGCCTTTCACGACCAGGTTGGGGTCCGTTGGCACCTGGCCGCTCTTGATGCCCAGGAGCTGGGGCAGCCGGATCAGGTAGTACGCATCGCTTGTCCCATCCCAGCGGCGGTCCACGGCCGCGCTCGGCTGCCGCCGAGTCCAGAAGCGCTCAATCGCATCCGGCTTCTTGCTTTGGACGACGTTGACGTCCTCAAAGGCGCTCTGCGGCTTGCCATCGCCGGCCCGGAACGTCAGCGTGACGGTCTCGGCGGCCGGAGCCGTCCCGTGCACGGCCGCTGCAAGCACTGCGGCGCACAGCCAGGCCGACTCAACCCTGCGGATTGTCCGGTTTCGCATGTTTCACTCCTCCGATGGCAGCGTGGCGCTGGCGGCCTCGACGGCCGCGGTTACCATCGCGTCCTGAGAGCCGCGCTCGAAAGGCGTCCACTCCGGTTCATAACCCCCCTGGTCGTAAGCCAGGTCGTCTGGAACGTAGCCGGGGCAGTCGTTCACCAGGCTCACGACGAAGCAGTGCGCCGCGGGGCAGCGGCTCTTGATGGCCAGACCGATCTCGCAGAAGACCTCACCGGGTAGCCCCACGATAACGGCATCACCCAGCCCCATGGACGCAACTTCGGCCCTGTAGCTCGCCTGCCCGCCGAAGCGGTCGGCAAGATGCTTCAGGTGCTTCAGTCGCAACAGCCGCGAAGGGTCGAAGCTCGCCTTCGCGCTGGGTGCGCTGGCCGCTTCCCCCTGTCGCATCTCGTCCCGGGCTGCCGCGAGCATCTCCGCCGCCTCCTCGGGCGATGGCAGCTTCTTGAGGGGCAGGTCGAAGGGGACCCGCGCCACGCGAAGACGCTCAGGCGAGCGGCCGGGAATGAACTCGACGAGGGATAGCGCGCCCGCCGCAAGGGCCTCGCCGATTTGCCTGCGGGACGAGCCGCCCCTCCTGGCGGGCACCATGTTGCCGCCCGCCCCAGGAAGGAACAGGCAGGTGCCGCCCCAGCGCTCCTCGACCAGGCGCGCCGCGTACCCGGGGAAATCAGCCGAGATCGCATAGAAATCCGCCCCGCCGCACACCGCGTGGCAGGCGAAGTTGAGCAGCATGGCGATCGGCGCGCCGTGGCTCGATTCGACCTTGACAATCCCGACTTGAGGGTCCGTCGGCCCGAACGACAGGTCGGCCTCGGACGGGGGGAGCGTCCAGGTCATCACGGCCTTCCCGTCTGGGCGAATCGTGCGGCGGTTGTAGGCGAGGTGGCCGGCCTGCGTCGAGCCGGCGCCGAGGCGGGCCTCGACGAGTCGGGCGGCGGCCAGCTCGGCCGCGCCGCCCACCTTGCGCACCAGAAGCTCCAGCCACGCGTCGTCCGGGCTGCCGCGAAGCCCGTCGCGCAAGTAGTGGGCCTCCTCGACCACCGGGCCGAAGTGGGTGTGCGTCCCACACGCGAGGCAGTTCGACGCACGCACCCCGGCCCTGCGCTCGACCTCTGCCCTGAGACGCTCAGCCAGTGCCCTCGGCACGCCAATCAGGTCGAGGCTCATGATCGCCGAGCGGTCGGCGCCCTTCTCCAGCACCAGGACTCGGGCAAACAACTCATCGTCAACTGAGCCGGAGCACTTCTCGCGAGCCCCGTAGCCGGCGAGCGCGCAGCCCACCGCGGGCGTGATGTTCACGCAGGCCGCAGCCGCCTTCAGCTGGCCTTCGACCACGTTGGGTCCCATGCTTCTCATCTCCTGGACACGCGTCAGGGCGAGTAGTAGTTATGGCACTGCTTCATCGCCATCGAGGTCGGCCACGATGATGCCGCCGGCCGAGTCGCTGGAGTCCTTCGGTCCGGGGATGTCGAGCGTGATGACGAACGGGTTCGCCCCGCAGGGCGGCTCGGCCGCCGCGGCGGCCAGGACGGCGATGGCGCACAGACTCACACACACGGCGAGCGTCTTCATGGGGCATTCCTGACACGGAGAGATCCATCACGGCTTGATGACGGTATGGATCGACTCGTCATGACCTCGGGCTCCTCAAGGGGCCACAGTGATGCCCACTCCCTCGAAGAGGCGTTCCATTACGAGTGCGGCCCCGCCCAGCGCAATCACATCGTCGCCCAGGCGGGTGAACTCCAGCCTCGCGGGCCCCGGTCGCGTGGCGGTCCGGTCAGCCAGCTCGCCGACGTAGCGCCGCAGGAGCTCCAGCATTGGCGTTCCCCACTGGGTTAGCGGCCCCCCGATGATGAGCACCTCAGGGTCAAGCAGGTCCGCGAGAAGCGAGATGCTCACGCTCATGGCGCGGGCGACCTCGTCCACCGCCTTCATCGTCGCGGCGTCCTGCGCTTGGATGCCCTGTGCGACGGCGGCAATCACTTCCTCGGGTCTTTCCCTTGGTTCCCTCTGGAGCGCGGCGGCAAGAAACGGCCCTGCCCCCTGGCCGAGGCGCGCGGCTATTGCAGTGATCGCCTGGGGCCGGACTTCCACGGTGCCCAGAGGGTCCTCGGGGCGGTTCTCCGCGCGGCTGGGGAGCGCGTAGTGCCGCGTCTCGCCGAAGGAATTGTGTGCACCCCGGAAGAGCTTGCCATCGATCACCAGAGCATGGCCCACGCCGTGGCGGTACCACAGGCACAGGAACGATGAGGCGCCGTGGCTGAAACCGAAGTGCTTCTCGGCCATCGCGAAGGCGTTGGTGTTCTCGTCCACGAAGGCTTCCACGCCGAAGCGCCTCGCCACCATCTCCGCGATGGGCACCCGGCCGCCGGGGGCAAGCATCACCCCAGCCTCGTAGACGGCGTCGAGTGCACCGATCCCCACCCCAGCGACCTTCTCTCGCTCCTTCCGGGACAGGCGGGCCAGTAGCTGCCCGACGATGCTCAGCACCCCTTCGGCCGGGTCAGGGACTGCCCCCTCGGAGACCCGATGCAGCACCTTCCCGCCGAGGTCCATGACAATGCCGCGGCCGCCTGGACAGCCCATGTCGATCCCAATGATGAGCCTGGCGCGCTCCTCCAGATGGAGCAAACGGGGCCGGCGTCCCCCCCGGGGCCCGGCTTGGCCCACATCACCCCCTCGGACAAACCCCGCCTCTGACAGCCTTCGGATCACCTTGCAGACGGTTGCCGGCTCCATGTGCAGCTTCCGGGCGATGTCAATGCTCGCGATGGGCTCGTGTTCCCGCAGGCAATTCAGCACCAGCAGGTTGTTGCCATCCCGAATCGTCCGCACATTGCCCCGGCACGGTTGCCCGGTTGGGGTCTGCAACGCGCTGGAAGTAGCCAGGCGCAATGTGCGATTCCGTTCCACGTCTTCCTCCATTCACCTTGTCGCCTCGTTGGGCGCTCACCGGGGCCGCGCCAGTCGTTAGGATAGTTGATAGCCGCCGTTAACGAAAGTCTAGCGCGCCAGCCTAGGAGAGTCAATAGACCCCAACATCAAGGCTTGTAAAACCTTGTAACGACAGGAAGAGCTTGCGCAGCGGCATCCCATCGCTCCGTTTGCCGCTTGCCATCGCCGCTGAGGCGCACCACGAGCCTTCCCTTCACCGGCCGTGCCAAGCCGATGGGCTGATGGCTACAGTGACGGCCCTCGTTGCTTGTTGCTGGCCGGCAGAACCCGACATCGAGTCCTTCGGTGTTCCCTGTTAACCAGCAGGTCGGTTTCCCGTGGAGACAGCCGTGTCCGACAGGTTGAGAGCCCCGCGCCCCGAGTCGCAGGCACCGCGGCCCCGGCGCGCCTTGTCAGTCGGCGCTCTGTTGCATCATCACAGCCCAACATCATAACCACGGACACCACAAGTACTTCCGCACCACGGTCGTTGGCCGCGGAGCGGGAGAAAAGGGTGAATAGTTATGGCTTGGGTTGCACCCGGGGAGCCAGCGAGACGGACCGCGATCGGCGGGCGTACGGCCCGAACACTCACCCCCACACATGGATGCCTCATCACGCCAATCGCGAGGAGCATCTGAGCTCCAATGAGTGCCCATTCGGCGTTCTGCTCAGCCTGACCAGTCCGAACCAGCGCCTATAGCGCGGTATGGCCACAGAGGGCTCGCCGGACCGCCATAGTCACGCGAACTGAAGGACTAGCCACCGGCGCTCTCAACCGCGATTCCCCCCGGACACGGCGAACACGTTTGCCGGGCAGGTTCATGCCTCGGCTCAGCGAATCACCTCGCCCTGGGCGATCACCGTCACGTGAGCCCGCGGGCTGAGGCCAGGCAGGGTCTGTGCCTGGAAGCGGACCTCGTTCTCGCCTGGTTGAAGGGTCGGGATCGCGCCTTGCGGCGACACCTCGCGCACCAGTTCGCCCTTCGGGCCGTAGAGCTTGCAGTCGTTGGCCGCGCTCAGTTCCAGGGAATGCCCGCTGGGGATCTCCACGGGGAAGGTGACCGTGTGGCCGCCGATGCTGACCGCCGGGTTGATCAGTTTGGCCGAAACCAGCGGCAGAGCCCTGACCGGGCTGAGGTAGCAGGTCACTGTCCTGCCCTGTGGCAGGTGGTTGTACCACAGCCCGAGCGTCTCGAGGTGGCCGAAGTGCACTGCCTCGCGGTAGATGGAGTAGATGTCGCCGTAGGGCCACTGGTAGTTGGCGTGACGCTCGCCCTCGGGCTCGATCAGCTCGAAGTAGCGCCAGCCGGTGAAGTCGACGACGATGTAGTGGTCGCCGATGCCGTGGGAGAGGTGCTGCGGGCTCTTCAACTGTAGATTCAGCACCTCGCCCTGCCCGTCGCCGTGGACCCAGAGCCCGAGGGCCTGGTGGGCGCTGAGGTTCTGCGGCGGTGCGAAGGTCTTCTCGGCTTTCGTCCAGGAGCCGGGGCGGCCGTGGCTGGCGTTGGTCGCCGTGAAACAGCCGCTTGCGGCGCCGGCCTTGACCTGGCCTTTCGATGGTTTCAGATCGGCCGTCACCCCTGGGGCGGTCGCGCGCTGCGGGAAGTCGGCGACCGCGGCGAAATCGGCCAGGGTCGGGTTGCCCGCGGCGTCGTAGGTGCCGGCTGCTATCAGGGCTTCGATCCGCAGCCGCAGCGGCTGAGCGGCGAACTTGTTGGTCGTCTTCCACTGGCTGCTCCACGGCTCGGCGCTTTCGACCTTGTGTTTGGCGTACTGGACCGGCCGGAACTGCCAGCCCTCCTGGAGGCCACCAGCCAGCGTGAACTCCTCGCCGGGCAGGCGGAGCCGGGCCTTGATCGACTCCGGGATCTTGCCCGAGGCTCGCAGTTCCTCGTAACGCCGGATGATCTCGGCCAGCCGCGGCAGGGCCGGGACGCTGCCCACGTTGTTCGGGTCAATGCCCATCAGGGCGAAGCCTGTGTCGGTCCCCAGGCACTTGGCCATCAGGTACTCGATGTCGTCGCTGAAGGTGGGTTCGCCCTGCGGGCCGCTCCAGCTCTTCAGTGCCCACCAGCCCAACTCGCCCGGCAGGAACATCCTGCGGCTCTCCTCGTTCGACGCGCAGTGGATGTCGATGAACTTCTTGTGGCTGCGGTTGGGATGGTCCCACGCGCAGAACCGCGAGCGCACGCACCACAGGTGGTGGTGGAACGTGCTCATCTCCATCAGGGCGGGCCTCTTGAGCCGCTTCCAGATCTCGTAGACGAAGCGCGAGCCGTAGTGCCAACCGTTCTGAGGGCCGCCCAGCACGTCCTCGCCGTCCAGGGCGTCGAGGTACATCATGTCGAAGCCGCAGGCGTTGAAGGCCTCCGCCGTGTGGGCGGCGACTTCCTCGAACAGCGTCGTCTCGGGGTCGGGCACGAACAGCCCGAAGCACTCCTTGAGATGATGCACCTTGGCCCCCTTGGCGTGGGCCGAGCGGCGCGTGCCGCAGGCGCCCCGCCGGCAGCCGGTGAAGACGAAGGGCGGCTGCTTGGCCGCGGCGGTGTAGGTCACCAGCTCATCATTGATTTGCAGCGTGACGCTGTTGCGCACGAAGAAGCCGGTGATCGCGGAGATGCCGGCAGTGGACTCCACCACGGGCACGGCCGCGGCGTCGGGCGTGAGGTCCGCGGCCAGCGTCAGCGTGGCGTCCCTGGCCAGGCGCGGGTCGGGCACGGGCGTGACCCAGGGACAGCCCTTGTCGATGAAGAAGGCGTAGGTGTGCAGACCTGCGGCAATTCCTGCCGCATGCAGCTTGTCGATCACCGCCTTGAGGCTTGTCAACCCCTCGGGGTACGTCTGCGGATTGGGCCGGCAGTCGCCAAAGCGGAAGGAGTTGCCGCCGTGAAAGTCGATCTGGCTCATGCCCAGGCTCTGTGCAAGCTTGATCCACGGGTCGGCCCTCTCGACGGTCATGCCGCCGAAATTGAACAGGTACGAGCCCTGGTTGATCCGCTGGCCCATGGCCCAGGGGCCGCCGAGGGGCGAGTGGGGTAGTTCCTCGGCCGCAGCGACGGCCTCCTGGAGTGCCCCGCGGAGCTTGTCCCGCGGAGCAGCGACGATGGCCACCTTGGCGCCGGCCATGCCGAACCGCGCGTAGCACATTGCACGGAGCCGCGAGGCCGGGCGTGGGAGCTCGTGGACATCCGTGCGGAGGTTCAGGGCCAATGCGCAGGCCGCGAAGGGCTCTCCGGGCGTGCCTTGCAGGGCAAGCGGGATATCGACCAGGGTGAGCTCCTCGATCCCATCGCCGGTGACCGAGAGGACCTCCAGCACGAGGTGCTGCGGGTGGATGGTCACCTTGAGGACGGCCTGCACGCCGGAGCCGCCGAACGCGAGGGACAGGCGAGAGTTGGCGAAATGGGCAGAGGAGGCGTCGTAGTACCGGCCGGCCTTCTTCACGCGGGCGAGTGCCGCTTTGCCGTCCCCGCCGCAGTGGTTACGCCCGCTCTGTTTGGCGACGAACTGAAGGCTACGAGCGTCCGGGCCGATAACGTACTTGAGATGCTGGTTCTCGAGCGACCACACGCCGGGCGGGCCTTCGGCAGCCGACGATTGCGGCAGGCTCAGGCCGGCGGCTACCGTGACTGCGCCGCCGCAAACGAACTGCCGTCGCGTGACGTGGGATTTCATGGTTGGGACTCCCGATGGTTGGCGGCAGATCGGCCGGTGTGACCGGGGCGGCCGCGTGCGGTCCGGATGTTCATCTGCGATCTGCGAGCTTGTCGATTCACTGGTCCTATGGTATCCTTCGCGCCGTGGGCGATCAGGGGCATCGAGATCGACAGGGCGAGCTGAGCATGCGCGCCATAGCGGCGGGAATGTCTGGGGAGCCATTCCAGCCGGCCACGAAATCGGCCGACCCGCTGGTTTACAGAAGCCCGGGTTCCAGAAATGACCTGGGCTTCTTCCGTCCCCTGGGGACTCACTTGCCCGCAGCTGCCACCCCCCAGTCCTCACACACCTCTATGGCTCTTCACGGTTTCTTGTGGGTACCTACGACGTTGGGGAAGGGACCCAGCACACGCCAATCGTGATGGTACATTGCTCTAGCGGTCTCCTTGGCAGTTGCCCCGCTGGCCCCGAGCAGCACCAGGAACACTGCCCCGGCAACCCTGGCCCGCATCCTGGGGAAGCCGAACACCACAGCATCTCCTCGTGGGGCTGTGAAGACTCCCGAAGCCCCGAAGGCTTCGGACATGGGTGCCACTGATACTACGCGAAGCGGCATGAGCTTTCAAGACTCGCACCCGAAGCAGCCCGAGCTTGCTCTTCCCCACAGGCTGGGTTAGAATCCCCGTCTGTGGTTCCTTTTCAGCTTTAGTGAGGACAGCGATGGAGCCTATCTACCGACACCTTCCCGAACTGTCGGCCTTCGCGGCTGCCTTGTTTGCCGCCGTTCTGCTTTCGGCAGCGGAGTCGACGGCGGCTGGGCCGAAGGCGGTGAACTACGGGCGCTCCTTCGAGCCGCCGACGCGCCCGGCGTTCATTGCACTGCCGCCCGGGGCCGTCGAGCCCGCGGGCTGGCTCCGCGACTGGTGCCTGACGGCACGGGACGGATATACCGGGCGCATGGACGAGGTCCACGTGGAGTTCAAGCGGGCGTGGGCGGCCGACCACACGATGACCGGCGAGCGTCTCAACTGGCCCAAAGGGGCATGGCCCTATGAAGGCGGCGGATACTGGTTCGACGGCCTGGTCCGTTTGGGCTATGTCCTGCACGACGACGCGCTGATCCAACAGGCTAGACGGCGTTTCGACGTGGTCGTGACCCACATGAACCCCAACAGCATCCTATTCCTATGGTGGCTCAACAAGAACAACCCCGACGACGCGAAAGCGGTCACCTGTGACGGAGGCTGGCCCATCTGGGCCAGCGGGCTGCTCGGGCGCGGCATGGCCGCCTACTACGCCGGCTCCAGCGACAAGCGCGTCTTGCAAGCGCTCGAAGCGGGCTACAGTGGGGATCGGAGCTGGGTGCGGCTACCCGGCGGCATGTCAAGCATCTGGCCCGCGTTCCAGACCTACACCCGGACGGGCAACAAGGAGATTGCCGAGGCCCTGACCATGCTATTCTCGAAAGAGGGCAGCGGCAAGGGTGGGCTCCAGGGGAGCCGATACCGCCGGATGCCCAACATGGCGCCGGGGGCCGAGCGCAACGAACACGGCGTGGCGTTCCTCGAGGGCACAACGCCCTGGGCACTGGGCACCCTGTGGACGGGCGACCGCGAGTTCCTCGACGCGACGGTCGCCTGGCACGACCTCCTCGAACGCGTCGCCATGCAGCCCTCTGGCGTGCCGGTCATGGATGAGTTCTGGGGGCCGACCGGCGCGTTCCGGGGAACCGAGACCTGTGACGTGGCCGGCTACCTCTGGAGCCAGATCGTGCTGCTGACCGTCAGCGGCCAGGGGCGCATGGCGGACCGGGCGGAACGGGCGTTCTTCAACGCCGGGGCAGCCACCGTCGCGCGCGACTTCCGCACCCACGTCTACTTCCAGTGTCCCAACCGCATCGTGGACAATTCCCCGCCCCATCCGCATGGCCCCCAAGCCTCGGGGAATTCGTACCGGGCCACGCATCACCCGCTTTGCTGCACAGCCGCGCTGAACCGCATCGTGCCCAACTACGTGATGCACATGTGGATGGCGGCCTACGACAACGGGCTGGCGGCCACGCACTACGGCCCCTGCAAAGTGTCGGCGCTGGTCGCCGATCGTGTGCCCGTCGAGATCACATGCCGAACCGACTACCCCTTCAACGAGGTCATCGAGATGGCCGTGCAGCCGGCTCGGGAGGCCACTTTCCCACTATCGTTCCGCATCCCGGGCTGGTGCAAGGCTCCCGAGCTGAGCGTGAACGGGTCCGCCGTCAAGACAGCGCCCGACGCCAACGGGTTCGCGCGCATCGAGCGGCTCTGGAAATCGGGCGACGCCATCCGCCTGCGGTTCCCGATGTCGGTGAGCGTGGCGGCGGGGCGCGACAGCAACGCGCAAGGCGCGCCCTACGCGTCGGTCTCCTACGGCCCGCTGCTCTTCGCCCTGCCGATTCCAGACACTCACGGCCCGAACACGCCTGACCCGGCCGCCAAGTGGAAGTACGCGCTTGACGTGCCAGCACAGAAGCTGGAGGACGACTTCGTCGTGGAGCGTCAGCCGATGCCCGCCAAGTGGGACTGGCCGCTGGCATCCCCGCTGAAGCTGCGGGCCAACGGCGTCGCGATCGAC
>Ga0299915_10004442_pt1 | contig 10216 bp, 10 predicted proteins | sample RVTome_13_FD_200263 | JGI IMG/M metagenome (GOLD analysis project Ga0299915, IMG submission 200263) | Soil microbial communities from uranium-contaminated site in the Upper Colorado River Basin, Wyoming, United States - RVT92D227 (version 2) ...
AAGCTGAACCGGTGGTTCCAGTTTCTAAAGCGACAGTGGAACCAGTTGCGCCAGAGGCAGAGCCGGTCCCGGCCTGGCTGACAGGCGAAGGCGCGATGCCCAGCCCCGAAGAAGCGATGGCGTACTTTGCAAAGCTCACGACTGGGAAAGAGGTCGAACTGCGAGCTCAGGCCCAGGCCGAAGGGGAAGCGCGCATGGCCGAGATCATGGGTCGCAAGCCTGCGCCCACTCCCGCGCCTGCACCTGCGCCCGTGACGCCGCCTCCCACGCCGGCCCCAGTGACGCCGCCTCCACCTGTGCCGGTCGTCATTCCTCAACCGCCCACGGTAGAAGCGCCTCCACCGCCGGTCGAGGAAGCTCCGGCTTGGCTGGCAGGCGAAGGCGCGATGCCCAGCCCCGAAGAAGCGATGGCGTACTTTGCAAAGCTCACGGCTGGGAAAGAGGTCGAACTGCGAGCTCAGGCCCAGGCCGAAGGGGAAGCGCGCATAGCGGAGATCATGGGCCGCAAGCCTGCGCTCACTCCCACGCCTGTACCTGCGCCCGTGAAGCCGCCATCTGCGCCGGTTGTCATTCCTCAACCGCCTACAGTAGAAGCGCCTCCACCGCCGGTTAAAGTCAAGCCTGTGCCGGCGATACCACCTGTCAAAAAAGTCGAGCCGGTGGTCGTGCCGCCGATTCCTGCGCCAGAGGAGGTTGGACCAGCGCCTGCCGAATGGATTGAGGCCGTGGCAGCTGAAGCTATGCTTCCTGAAGTCAAGGCTCCAGAGTTGCCGGCCGCGCCGGCTTCATTTGCTAAAGTGCCAATCGAAGCCGTGTCGGCAGAAGCCATGCAGCCGGCTGTTGAGATCGAAGCGCTCGAGGGACTTGTTTCTGTTGCGCCGCCAGAAGTCATGCCGCCCGTCGCGCCGGCTGAGGTTGTACCTGAAGTGGTGGCACATGTCCCGGTCGCGCCACAGGCTACTGGCCCCGAGTGGTGGTACCAGACACTTGCCGACGAAGAAGGCCCGACCGAGGCGGAGCTTGCCGCAGAAGCTCTTGCTGAGGCCGCCCAGGCGGAAGAAGCTGCTGTGGCATTTGCGCCTCCTCCTGCGCCAGCGGGGCGAGCTGGACGCAAGCCTACCGCGCCTCTACCGGCTTTGCCACCTGAGCCGGTACCAGCGGGGCGAGTTGGACGTAAGTCTACCGGGCCACTGCCGCCTCCTCCTCCGTTGGAGCCAGCGCCAGCAGCGCGAGTTGAACGCAAGCCCACCGGGCCACTACCACCTCCTCCTCCGTTGGAACCAGCGCCCACGCCTGTACCGGCGGCTCGTGAGACCAAACGATTGGTTCGCGCCAAGCCTGCGCCGGCCGTGCCGCTCAAGCCTGTTGTGGACCTGGACGCACTGATGGCTCGCCTGCGCGCTAACCCGGATGATCGCGGTGTGCTGCTCGACCTCGCGCGCGGCTGGGTGCAGCTTGACGACCTGGCCGCGGCACGTGGCGCTTATGATGAGTTGATCCGCGCCGGCGCATCTCTGGATCAGGTGATCTTTGACCTGGAGGCGGTGCTGGAGACTCACCCGGACGATGTGGATACTATTCGCCTGATGGGCGACGCGCACATGAAGTCCGGCAATCTGAAAAATGCACTCAAGCTGTATCGCCAGGCGCTCAAGAAACTCTAGCTGGCGTAACCCATTCGGGGGCGACCTTTGTGGTCGCCCCTAATTTTGTTCTGAGGAGAAAGAACAGTGGAGCGCACACTTGTGATTGTCAAGCCCGACGGAGTTCAGCGCGGTCTGATCGGCGAGATCATCTCGCGGCTCGAGCGGCGCGGGCTAAAGCTGATCGGCATGAAGTTCATGCAGATCACGCCGGAGCTGGCGAGCCGGCATTACGCAGTGCACAAGGGCAAGCCGTTTTACGAGCCGCTCGTGGCTTACATCACGTCGTCGCCGGTGGTGGTGATGGTATGGGAAGGCAAGAAAGCCATCGAGACGGTGCGTAAAACGATGGGCGCAACGAATCCGGCCAACGCCGAACCCGGCACGATCCGCGCCGATTATGCGGTCGAGATTGGGCGTAACTTGGTGCACGGTTCCGACGGGCCGGAGACGGCGGCGTTCGAGGTGCCGTTGTTTTTCCGTGAGGATGAGCTGGTGTCGTGGACGCGCGAGGTCGAGCGGTGGATCACAGAGTAGAAACGGTTCCCTCCCTTGCTCGCACGCAAAGCGTGCGTGACGGGGGAGGGCCAGGGTGGGGGTTCACTGCACTCGCAACAAGATGGGGGCTTCTTTCCATAGACCTTCAAGGTCGTAATAGTCCCGCTGCGAAGGCGAAAAGATGTGGACGATCACATCGCCAAAATCCAGTAGCATCCAGCCAGTCTCTGGCTTGCCCTCGACGTGTCGGGGATGTACATGAAACTCTTTGGCGGCAGTTTCCTGGATTGCATCTAGAATCGCTTTGAGCTGTCGTTCGCTGTCGCCGGAACACAGGACGAAATAGTCCGCAAACAGAGCCTGCGCGTGGATATCCATCAGGACAATGTCTTCGCCTTTTTTGTCTTCGATGGCATCCACCAGTCGGCGGGCCAGGTCAATAGGTTTTTTGATCAAATCGTGTGACGCTCCCGATCGAGTTGCAGCGATTATAACGGTTCACCCGTGCGAAGATTGCAATTGCATTTGCGACGTGTTTCCTTGAAACCTTTGCAAGGGTGCCTGAGCAGATGCCAAAGATTGTACCACGTCTGCAATGAGTGTCAACTGACCACGGTTTGCTGAGCGCGGATTACGTCCTTCATCCGCTCGACGTGCGTGCCGGGCCAGTAAATGCGTCCGCAATCCGGACAGCGACGAAATTCTTGTCGTGTGGCAAGGACGTAAGGTGGAACGCGGTCAGCCAGCGTGGTCTTGTCCACAAGTGTGAGCTTGCCATTGCACGCCACGCAGCGTGAGAACTCGGCGTCGGGTGGCGGACCGAGCGCGGCGCGCACTCGGCGCAGTTGGCCGGCCAGGTCTTGCGCCTCGATCAACAACGTGCGCGCACCTCGGCGTATGGCCAGGGCGTGGTCGGCGGTCAGGAGTACGCGATCTTCTGCGCGGGCGCGACGCAGTAACTCGTTGTCGTCCGTATCGGGCGCATAGACCGTGTCGTAGCCCAGGGCGCGCAGCCAGCGCGTGAGCCGGCCAAGCATCCCGTCGGTCAGCAGTTTGAGCACAGGGGCGGTCGGGTCGGTTGAAAGATTCATGGCTCTCTGGTAAGATTGCTACAAGGATACAACGTTTGGCCCTGGTCTGTCAACCTGGTTGTAGGGACAAGATGGCATCTTGTCCTACATTTTGGAGGGGGATTTGAATCTGCCTGGCATGATCCTGGCGTTTCTGCTGCCGGTGGGCGTGATGATGGTCAGTTGGGGAGGGCTGCCGCCGGAGCAGTCGCGGCGGGCGGCGAGCGCTGGACTATTGACGCTTGCGGTTTCAGTCCTCACCTATGTGGGAGCGGGGTTTGCCTTCCAATTCGGCGGCATCTGGCATGTCACGCATCTGGATACTTTGCGCGCGCTCGACCAGGTCTGGTCGCTGCCCGATTCGACCGGGGGCGCGTGGAATGTCATCGGACTGGCGGGCTTTATGCTCGCCGGCGCGCTGGGGCCAGATGGTTTAGCGTTGTTCTTACACCAATTGCCGTTGGTCATGACGGCCACGTTGATCCCGGTGCTGGCACTGGCTGGGCGCGTGAATAACCTCGTTTTGGCGTTGACCAGCCTGACGGTTGCGTTGGTGGTGTTTCCTCTGACCGGGCATTGGGTGTGGAGCGGCGGGTGGTTGGCTGCATTGGGCGAGAATCTGAGCCTGGGTCACGGCTATGTAGATTGGGCTGGGGCCGGCCCGGTGTACGTGGTGGGCGGCCTGCTGGCGCTGGTTGGATTGAGCGTGTTTGCAGGTCAGCGCACATTTTCTGACGAAGCGCTACGGCTGCCGGAAGCGCACCTGCCGCTGTTGGCTATGGTCGGCGGCATATTGTTCAGCCTCGGCTGGATGGCGTGGACGGCCACGGACCCATTTCACCCGACGAGTGCGTCGCTCAATCTTCCTCTAGCCATGGCGAACGGATTGCTGGCGGCGTCGGCAGCCACGCTCGTCGCACAGCTTTATAGTTGGGCTGTCACTTCGCACGTGGATCCTTTGATGGCCACACGCGGTTGGCTGGCGGGGTGGGTCGTCGCCAGCGCCGCGGCTCCGTTCAGCGCAACTTGGTCGGCGCTGGCGCTGGGTGTGTTGGCCGGCATCGTCGTGCCGCTGATGATGTATGTCATGGATCGGGTTTTGCGCCTGGACGACACGGTCGCGGCAGTGTCGGTATATGGAGTGCCGGGGCTGTTGGGCGTGCTGGCCGTCGGGCTGCTGGCCGATGGGCAATGGGGCGCAGGTTGGAATGGCATCGGGGCGAAGGAATATCTGGCGGTCACGGGCCAGGGTGTGACCGGGCGGATGGCTGCGTCTGGACTGGTCGCCGATCCCGGCCAACTCACGGCGCAACTGGCCGGCGTAGGAGCGATCATGGTGTTTGCATTCCTTGTCGGCGGAGGGGGCATGTTGGTGGCGCACCTGGCGGTGCGGACGTGGCATCGTGCCGGGCGAGGAATATCGAAAGACGAAGTGCGAATGTCGAATGACCAAGAACGAGTGACGAACGACCTATGACGAAAAGATGGCCGTTCGACATTGGTCAATCTCCCTCTTTAGGGGGGTTCGACACGCGAAGCCGCCATTCTTAACAACTCGATCACTGTGTCATCTGATACTTGCTCGAACCGATCGTAGAACGCACCGACAGCCCAAAAGGGACGCGGACTGATGAGGCATTCGATCCGGTCAGCGTGGTGTGCTAACCGGCGAATGGCTTCCGGCGGGGCGACGGGAATTGCGGCGATGAGGGATGCCGGCGCTTGCGCGTCGAGCGCCTGGAGTGCGGCGATCATCGTCGATCCGGTCGCCAGCCCGTCGTCCACCACGATGGCGGTGCGTTTGAGGATTTGTGGTGGGGGACGGTCGCCTCGATAGGCGTGTGCACGGCGAGCGAGTTCTTGCCGTTGTCGCTTCGATTCGGCTTCGATGTAGGCGGGCGGGACCCACAGGCTATCAATCAAGCCTTGATCGAGGACGACCTGGCCCGTTTCGGTCACAGCGCCGATGGCGAGCTCGGGGTTATCGGGCGCGCCAAGCTTGTGCGTGAGGCAGACGTCGAGCGGCGCGCCAAGGGCGCGGGCCACCTCGCAGGCGACGACGACACCGCCGCGCGGGATGCCTAACACGAGCAAGTCGTCACGGCCTTTCAGGTCGCGGAGGGCCTGAGCGAGTTCTTGTCCGGCAGCGGCGCGGTCGAGGAATCTCATGGCGATTTCTTGGATTCAGGGGGTCGGTGGAAGTGTTGTCCATCCAATTTCCGACTTCTGGCCTCAGGCTTTCAGGTGCGCCCGTTGAAGCGTCGTGTATTCGGCTCCACTGGGCTTGAGATCACTCTTGATGAGAGCGATGCTGCTGACTGGCACTTGTCCCAGTGTGCCGATATTGGCGGCGGCGACGATTTCGCCGACGCGCTTGAGATCGTCGGACGTGGCTTCGTGCGCGGCACGGCCCAACGTGAGGTGTGGCTGGAACCCACGCTCTTCGGGCGGATAGCCCAATGGCGAGATGGCGGATTCGACCGCGTGCTGCAACTTATCCAGCCGGCCCGTCGGTTCGGCGATGCCGATCCACACGACGCGGGGACGCTTGGGGTTGGGAAAGCAGCCGGCGCCGCCGATGGTCAACGTGAACGGCTCGACGCCGCGCGCGGCAGCGGCCATGGTCGCCGTGATGGCGTCAATCTGTGACATGGGCACCGGGCCGAGGAACTTTAATGTCAGGTGGATTCCCTCAGCGCGGACCCAGCGCACGCTGTGGGGCGGCGCGGCGGCCTGAAGTTGTGCTTGCGCCTGCTTCATCAAGCGTAGGATTTCAGCCGGCAGCTCGATGGCGATAAACGTTCGTAGCGTATTCATAGTCGGCTAGTCCAGTCGTCGAATAGTCTGGCAGTCGGGTGGTCGGATAGTCCGGTAGTTGGGTAGTTTGACGATACGACTACCAGACGTCTGACCAAGATTATGGCATAGGGCGGTAGGTAAGTCAAGCACAGGTCGCAGGGAACAGTTACGCAATACGTAACGCGGTCAGAAATGTCTCCCAGGAGGATAAATCATGTCCAATGTTCAAGCCGTCGCTCAGGCGCTCACAGCCAATGTCGAGAAAGTCATCATTGGCAAGCGCAACGTCGTGGAACTGGCGGTGGTGGGGTTGCTGTGCCAGGGTCATTTGTTGATCGAAGATGTGCCAGGGGTGGGCAAGACAATGCTGGCGCGTTCCATCGCCAAGTCCATTGGCTGTAGTTTCCGTCGCATCCAGTTCACGCCGGATATGCTGCCCAGCGATGTGACGGGCGTTTCGATCTTTAACCAGCAGACGCGCGAGTTTGAATTCCGCGAAGGTCCCGTCTTTGCCCAGCTCGTGCTGTCCGACGAGATCAACCGCGCCACGCCCAAGACGCAGGCGGCCCTCCTGGAGGCGATGGAAGAACGGCAGGTGACGGTGGACGGAGTGACGCGCCCGCTGTCTCGACCATTCCTGGTGCTGGCGACGCAAAACCCGATCGAGTACGAGGGCACGTTCCCGCTGCCCGAGGCGCAGCTCGACCGGTTCATGCTGCGTCTTCGCCTGGGGTATCCTTCGGCGAGCGACGAGGTGACCATGCTGGACTCGCAGCAGTTCAAGCATCCCGTGGATGAATTGGGGCAAGTGGTGGACAGGCCGACCTTGATCGAAGCGCAAGAAGCCATCAAGACGGTGCATGTGGACGACAAGATCAAGGCGTACATCGTCGAGCTGATGACTCAGACGCGCAAGCACCCCGAAGTTTCGCTGGGGGCTAGCCCGCGCGGGTCGTTGGTGCTGTATCGCACTGCCCAGGCGCGCGCGTCGGTCGCCGGCCGCGATTACGTGATCCCTGATGACATCAAGGCGCTGGCGCCGGCTTGCCTGGCGCATCGGATGATTGTCAGCCCGTCGGCGCGCATCAAGGATGTGACGGCGGAAAGCGTCCTGGCCGATATTTTGGGCAGTGTGCCGGTGCCGGGCGCGTCGGTGCGTAGATGACACGACTCCGGATGGTGCTCGCGCTCGGCATCCTGGCGCTGATCGGCGCCTTGGTGAGCGGGCGTGACATGTTCTACCAACTAACCTACGCCATTGTGGCGATGCTTGTCCTGTCGCTGTTTTGGGCGTGGACCGGCGTGGGCTGGGTGCGCTTTTCGCGCAAGACGCGCGTCCGCCGTGCGCAGGTGGGACGACCCATAGAAGAACGATTGGCAGTCCTCAACACGGGCCGGCTGCCCAAGCTGTGGCTCGAAGTCCGTGATGAATCCAACCTGCCGGGACATCGCGCCGGTTTTGTCGTCAGCAACCTGTCGGCGCGGGCCGAGCGCGGATGGAACGTGCGGACGACGTGCCTGGAGCGCGGGCGTTTTACGCTCGGGCCGGTCACGTTGACGAGCGGCGATCCGTTCGGGCTGTTTCGTGTGTCGCGCAAGGTGCCTGCGACTTCGACGGTCGTGGTCTATCCGGCCACAGTCGAGCTGCGCGCGTTCCCGCTGCCGGTGGGCCAATTGCCCGGCGGGGATGCGCTGCGTCGTCGTACGCACTATGTCACGACGAATGCGTCCGGCGTGCGCGAGTACGCGCCGGGCGACGGCTTTAACCGCATCCACTGGCCATCCACGGCTCGGCGCGACCGGTTGATCGTCAAAGAGTTCGAGTTGGACCCCCTTTCGGATGTGTGGGTGATTTTGGACATGCACCGCGACGCCCACAGTGACGCCGGCACGCTCGAATGGAGGCAAAGCCTGATGCAACGGGACCGTATGCCGCCCTGGTCGCGCAAGCCGATCCGCCTGGAATTGCCGCCCAGCACGGAAGAGTATGCGGTGACGGCCGCGGCTTCTATCGCCCAGCATTTTCTGCGCCGCGACCGTGCCCTGGGATTGGTGGCGGTCGGTCAACGGCGCGAGGTCATCCAGGCGGATCGAGGTGAGCGGCAGCTCACCAAAGTGCTCGAGACGCTGGCAGCGCTGCACGCGCGCGGCGATATTCCGCTCGCTCAGGTCTTGACGGCAGAGGCGATGGGCCTGGTGCGCGGGACGACGCTCGTCATCGTGTCGTCGTCCGTGGATACGCGATGGCCGATCGTTGCCCGGCACCTGGATCGCAGCGGCTTGAATGTTGTGTCCGTGTTGATTGACCCGCAAAGCTTTGGAGGTCCGCCCGGCATCGGCGCGGTGGCGGCGCAGTTCACCATGGCGGCGATTCCGGCTTACGTCATCCGCAAGGGTGACGTGATGGAAGAAGTGTTGGGGAAGGCTGTGCCGTTGCGGCGGGCCGTGTAAATCTCAAATCCTAAATATCAAATGTCAAATCTCAAGTGGCTAGAGTGGGTGCAGCGGCTGCAGGCGATTGCTCAAACCGGCCTGTCGTACGCGCGAGACCCATTCGATGTCGAACGGTACGAGGCCGTGCGCGAGGTTGCGGCTGAGATGGCATCTACTCACTCTGATGCGGACTTGCCGCATGTCCGCGATTTGTTTGCGGGCGAGGTGGGACACGCGACGCCCAAGGTGGACGTGCGGGCGGTTGTGTTTCGCGGCGATGCGATTCTGCTAGTCAGGGAACGCGCGGAAGGGCGCTGGACGCTTCCCGGTGGATGGGCCGATATTGGCGAGTCGGCAGGTGAGGCGGTGGTGCGAGAAGCGTACGAAGAGTCCGGCTATCGCACTCGCGCCGTCAAGCTGTTGGCGGCGTATGATCGCAACAAGCATCCGCACTCGCCATATCCTTTTCACGTCTACAAGTTGTTTTTCCAGTGTGAGTTGTTAGGCGGCGCGCCTGTGCTGAGTGTAGAAACGGACGGCGTCGAGTTCTTCCGCGAAAACGAATTGCCAGAGTTGTCCATTATGCGTGTGACGGCGGCCCAGGTCGCACGTTTCTTTGAACATTTGCGCCATCCGGATTGGCCGACGGATTTTGATTGAAGGAGGGGCACCCATGAAGAGGCAACTCGGCGGTATCCTGCGCCTGACACGGGTTCAAGAATATTTGTGTTTCGTCGTCATCACGACGCTCTTGGGCGCGGCAGTGGGGCACGGCTCGTTTAGCTGGCCGCTGGTCCTTGTGGTGATCGCCAACTGGTTTGCCGTTGGCTTTGCTTTCATGATCAACGACGTGGAGGACGCGCCCGACGACGCGCTGAACCCGGCCAAGGTCAAGCGCAACCCGGTATCGGCGGGCGACCTTTCGGCGCGGTCGGGGCGAGCGGCTTCGTTCGTGGGCGCCATTATCGCGGCGGGGCTGTATGCACTTTTGGGGCTGTGGCCGTTCATCCTTGGCGCGACGTGCCTGGTTATCAGCTATCTCTATTCCTGGCAGCGCGTCCGATTGAAAACTATTCCCATCGCTGACCTCGTCTCGCACGCGTTGATGTTGGCCGCTCTGCAATTCCTGACAGGCTATTTCACCTTTGGGCATGGCCCAACCTGGCGGTGGGTCTTTCCCCTGACGTTCCTCGTGGCGATCAGTTTGTATGGCCAGTTGTTCAACGAGCTGCGTGATTTTGAGGGCGACCTCAAAGCGGGTGTGCGGCACACAGCCAGCCTGATCGGGCCGCGCGTCGCTCGCATCTTGATGATGGCACTGCTGGCGATTGGCGTGGTGGCAGCGATCATCACCCTATTTGTCGTCCGGTTGATCCCGGCCTGGGTGCTGATCATCTCGGCGGTGTTGGCCGGCATCCTGTTGGTGCGGCCAACACTCAAGGTGCGCCGCAGCCGTTCGCTCGTTGAATTGCAGCAGCCGTTTCAAAAGCCGCTCGAGTACGCGGCGGCGACGGCATTGGCGATCTGGTTCGTGGGGCCGTGGGTGGAAGCGGCGCTGCACCTGGAGGTCTGGCTGACCGTGCAGCGGTGGATGAGCGCTATCGTCGCGTGGGGCAGGGGGCTGTGAAATCTCACCGTTTTGGCGTCACGCGCTCGATCCAACTCATAAGCGCAGATTCGATTGCGCCGCTCCAGCGCAGGTAGGCCAGCGCCAACGCCGATGCGCCCACGATCAGCACGATCCATGCCGTAATACTCAAGCTGGCCGCGTTC
>Ga0299915_10004443_pt1 | contig 10216 bp, 9 predicted proteins | sample RVTome_13_FD_200263 | JGI IMG/M metagenome (GOLD analysis project Ga0299915, IMG submission 200263) | Soil microbial communities from uranium-contaminated site in the Upper Colorado River Basin, Wyoming, United States - RVT92D227 (version 2) ...
TGAGTTCGAGGATTTCATCGATTCGATCCTCCTCGACTTCACCGGTCATTCCCCACATTCTCCGGTGGGGACCCTTTTTTCCTTCTGCCTCGTTGTTCATGAGGCCCCCTTTCTTTTAAAAAGATTTTTAAAAAATTTGACGGTCGATGATTCCTCTTTATAAGTGTAGCCGCAATGGGGACAACAGATAAGATTACAGTTTTTCGAAAGAAGGCACCCAGAGGTGCATTTCATCTGGCTCTCAGAAAATTGAGCCCCGCAGAGGGGGCAACGATTAGAAGTCGTTTTCACCATTTCAGATTCCCAATAATTTCAGAAAAAAATTTAACATCCCGCCAACACCAAAGGCAATGGGAAAAATAATAGCCGACATCCAGAGTGTTTTTCGAAGCCCTCTTTCCTTGATCATCATAAAAAATTGGGCAATGCAGGGGATGAAGAGCGTGATGGTGACGAGGCTCACCAGAACCTGGCGCGGTTCCAGTATCCCTTCCTTAGCCAGGACGAAAAGCCCGGCCGCGCCATAATCCCTCCGGAGAAAACCGATGATAAAGGATTCGGTGACTTTTGATGGAAGGCCTAAAAAATGGACAAATAGAGGCGTTGTCAGTTGCTCCAAAAGAATGAGCAACTTTGTTTTGTGAAGAATAAAAAGGATGAGGGTTCCCAGGATAAAGAGCGGAACAGCTTCTTTCAAATACCATTCAATCCGGGCCAGGGTCTTGACCAAGACATTCGTGAACTGAGGAAGCCGCAGGGGAGGGATTTCCAGAATGAAATCGGAGCTTTCTCCAGGGATGACACGAGCAGCCAGGTAACCTACTACAACCACAATGCCTGCGATCAGAGAGCACCAGATCAACAGATAGTGGGCAGGGAGCCCTGCAAACATTCCGAGAATGACCCCGAGCTGGGCCGAGCAGGGAACCCCAAGCGCCAATAAGAGCGTGACGATGGTCCGGTCCTTTTCTGTGTCTAAAATGCGGGTGGTCATGGTAGCCATGGTGTCGCAACCAAGGCCCAGAATCATGGGAAGGACGGCCTTTCCATTGAGCCCCATTTTTTTGAAGATCCGATTGGTCATCACGGCCAACCTTGGCAAATATCCAGAATCCTCCATCAATCCAAAGACAAGGAAGAAACAGCCCACAATGGGAAGAATGATCGCAATGGCATAGGTGAGGGCCATGCTGATGACTCCATAAGGACCGACAAGAAGTTCCTGAAGAAGCGGGGAAGGGATCAGGCGCTCGATACCACGACTGAGAGGGGGAAGGAGCCATTTTCCAAAAACGGTTTCCTCCAAAAATTTAACACTGGTCTGCGCTCCGAAAACACCGACAAATTCATAAATCACCCAGAGGATGGCAAGGAGGATAGGGATGCCCCAAAAGGGATGGATCGAAAGGTTGCCTAAGAAAGTCATAAGCGTTTTTGGGGTTTCCCTCTTCGATACCATCGCCCGGGATAAGAGCTCGTCGGCTTTCCGTTGGCGAGCCTGATTGATCAGGTATCCAATCGGGTTACCAAAACAGGCTTGAGTCTCCCGATGGATGGTTTCGATCTGGAGGATATCGCTCTCTGATAGGTTTTGATGGAGCCATTCGATGAGGCTTTCGTCTCCCGAAATCAACATCAGAGCCAGAGATCGTTTTGAGATGAAGGTTTCAGGGAGGAGAGGAAGAATCCGGGAGACCCCTTTTTCGACCGGTTCCGGATAGGTGATGGGTGGAAAGTTAGAAGATTTAATATGGAGATTATCTTTAATCTTTTCGAGTCCTTTTCGCCGTGTGGCCACTGTCCTCAGAATGGGGAGCTTCAGATGGTCCGATAGAATCGGGATGCGAATTTCGATCCCCCTTGTTTTTGCTTCATCCCACATATTTAAAACGATCAAAAAGGGAAGTTCCATCTCCAGTAGTTGTAGGGAGATAAGCAGCCCCCTGCGGAGATTCTTGGCGTCGATAACCTGAACCAAACAATATTGTTGTTCTTTAAGAAGAATATCCCGGGTGACTTTCTCATCCTCAGACATGGGGATGAGGGAGTTGACTCCCGGGGTGTCAATGACCTGAAACTTTCTTCCGTGAGACGTCATTGTGCCGGTGGCGACTTCGACGGTTGTCCCGGGGTAATTGGAAACCATCACATATTTCCCTGTTAGATAGTTGAATATGACCGACTTCCCCACATTGGGGTTACCGATCAGGACCACCCTCTCCCTGGGGGAATTCTTCTCCTTTTGATCGCTTCGACAACACTCCATTCTTCATCCTTTCCTTCTGGGGGATGCTTTCCTATGTGCGCAATGACCACATTGTCCATAAAGTTCCATTCGATGATGAAATATCTTGAAACCATGTTGCTTGGCAACCCGATGCTGAAGGGACTCGATTCCGTCATCTTTAAATTCGACAATCTTCCCGCAGTCAAGACAGATCAGGTGATCATGGTGAGCTCCTTCCTGGGTGGGTTCATAGCGGGTTTCTCCATCGGCAAATTTTCGCTGGGCTGCCAGACCCAGCCGCGTGAGGAGCTTAAGGGTCCGATAGACCGTCGTATAACCGATCCTTGGATTCAGTTTCGTTACCTGAGCATGAATCTGGGCAAGATTTTTATGCCCGGAAGAGTTGAGGAAGATATCGAGTATCTCTGCTCTCTGGCGGGTGGCCTTGATCCCTTCTTCCGAAACAAATGATTTAAAACGGCTGGATTCCATAAAGCCCCCTATTTGAAATTGAATTTCAATTTCATCTTAAAGGATGATTCCCATTTTGTCAACTCCGCTGGCGTATCTCCGACCATGGGACGATCTCCTTGCGGTTGACCTCACCTTCGATCTCTGTTACATAGGAGGAAATGAGAGAGACGCTTTCTCCAGAATCCCGAATGGTTCAAGAAAAAGGGTATTATGAGAAAATTATTACTCACAACGACTTTGACGGGATCATCAGCGCTGCCCTTTGCGCCCAGATATTGAGTATTGGAAAGATTCTCTTCGCGGGTCCCCTGACGATCACCCGTTCGCAGATCACCATTACAGAAAAGGATGTGGTCTGCGATCTGCCTTATCCGCTGAGATGCGGGCTCTGGTTTGATCACCATGAAGGGAACGTTCAGGAGCTTGGATACCGGAGGATTGATCCCGGGTCCATACCTGGACGCTTCGACTTAAAACCGAGTTGCAGCCGGGTGGTCTATGAATACTTTTTAGAGAGAATGAACCTTCCTTCCTATATGGAGATGGCTGTGAAGGAAGCGGATATCATCGATAGTTTCTCCTTTGCGTCGATTGAAGATTGGCGAGCAGAAACCCCCGGCAAGGTCATCGATTTAACCATGAAGGTTCACTTTCCATCCCCTGAGGATCAGGCTTCCCATATGCGGAACCTGGTTCGTGAGCTCAGGGATCGGTCCATCGAAGAGGTTTCCCAACTTGAATTTGTTCAAAGAAAGTTCAAACAGTACCAGGAAGAGGAAGGGCGGATGCTTAAAATCATTCGAGATTCGTCCTATTTTATTGAAGAGGATGTGAAAAAGGAAGTGGCGGTCATCGATCTCACTTCCTACCAGCGAAGACCCCATCTCATTAAAAATTTGGCCCTCTTACTCTATCCCGAAGCATTAGGGGTGGTGGAGGTTTATAACCTGACAGAACAAGGGGTGAAGAGTAACCACATCGGTTTCTCCATGGCTCTTTCCATTCAGGGGAATCGGAGAAACCATAAGAAAAATATCGGTGAGATCATGCGAACCCTTAATATCGGTGACGGCCATCCAGGGGCAGCGGCAGGCACGGTGCGCTGTTCCTCAAAACAGGAGATGCTGAAGAAGAAGAAAGGGATCTTAAACCAGATTTTTAAACTCTGGTCCTCCCAATGAGGCTATTACAAATCGTAAGTGGATTTCTTAAAAAAAACTTGACAGGATAATAATTATAAAATATGGTGTATCACCATTCTGTTATATAAGGAATGGCTGCCACAGGTAAAAACCTTCGTATGCTTTAACATCTTATTCATGCTGCTAAATTTAAGGGAACCTCTCATCATTATCAATTTGTCACTTCCGCCCCGTATTAAGTACGGGGTAAACTCCGGCGGGAGTCAAGTGATCTCAAGGTCTTCTGGATTCCTGCTTTCGCAGGATTGACATTTTTAGAGGAAGCTTTAAGATTATCCAACATCATATTGGGAGGCGAACATTGATCATTGACAAGGAGCTTTGCACAGGATGTGGCAATTGCTTGCCCGTCTGTCCTGTGGCCGCGATTCAGTTGGAGTCAGAATATGCAGAGATCGATAGAGAGAAGTGCGTCGAATGCAGTGCCTGTTATAGAGCCCGGAGATGTCCGGTCGATGCCTTTCAACAGGAACCGGACCTGCCCTGGCCCCGGATTATCCGGAGAGTCTTTAGCGACCCCAATGCGCCGCATTCCTCTACAACAGGGGGCTGGGGTCGTGGGACATCAGAAATGAAGAGTAATGATGTGACAGGCCGGTATAAGAGGGGTCAAATAGGGATTGCTGTTGAAGTGGGAAGGCCGGGAGTTGGCGTCACCCTCCGTACTATAGAAAAAATTGCCGGTTCCTTTGCGAGACTCGGGGTAAAATTCGAACCTATCAACCCCCTGACCTATCTCATGGAAGATACCGGAAAGGCCATCTTTAAAGAAGATGTAAAAAATGAAAAAGTGTTGAGTGCGATCATCGAATTTCTGACCGAACCTTCGAAATTAGAGGAGGTCATGAAAGCTTTGGAGGAGAGCTCTGCTACTGCCAAGGATACGGTGTTTTCGGTATCCCTGATTAATAGGGTGGGACCTTTAGGGGATTTACCTACGATTGGTGCTTTGGAGAAGCTTGGGTACAAAGTTTCCCCCAATGCAAAAGTCAATCTTGGGTTGGGACGACCGAAAGCGAAAGAATAGAAGAATGCTGAAAAACGCCCATCTATTTCGTTCCCCTCATTATTCGTCGTTGCGACGTACGTTCGAGTACGACTCACTCCTCGTGATTTCGCCTGCCTGCCCGAAGCCCCGCCTCCCAGAGCCTCGTGCGGCGGGCAGGCGCTTCGGCGAAGGCAGGGGCGCCTCGTATCCGGGCATTTTTGAGCATCTTGGGTAAAAATGACTTTTAAAAAAACATATGAGAGTTGAAAGGAGGAGTTTGACGGGTGACTCATTCATTACATCGGGCAGGAACCATTGAGGATTTAGGGTGTGATTATGTCATCATCATACGACCGGAAAAAGGATATAATCTGGAAGGCTCGGCTGAGACATGTAAGGAAATTCTTCGACTCCTTCAAAAACATGGCGCGGTCAACATTACCGGAGCACGGGGTAAAAATTATAAAGGGAATATTCTGGAAACTTCCCTGGAATCAATCATTGAAGCATTCAAAGATGGCAATCCTCCGTATGGCGTCTTTGACACGAAAGAAAAGCTGGAGTCGTTTTTAAGGGAGATGAAAGAAAAGGATTATGGACTGTCCGTTGTTGTGTCAGGACTGTATGACGACATCAAAAAGATATGCGATCGGATTGGCGGCATGGCTCCGCATACAACAAACCACTCGTTGGGAATTTGGGGAAACACATCCCTTCTTCCAGATGGCCCTGTGCTGGAAATAACAACGATGTGTGGCCATGGGATGACATCAAGATATCTGGTTGACGATTTGGTAGAAAAAATCAAGAAGGGTTCGATAAACATCGAGAAAGCAGCGATCGAACTGGGACAGCCCTGTGTCTGCGGTCTATTCAATCCCAAGCGGGCTGAAATGCTTCTCCGTAAGCTGACGGGTGAAGTGCAAAAGGAAAGGAGAAATACAGGTGTAAGAGGGTGGAATCTTTGAATCATTCACATCTAACAAAAATGGGAAAGGAGGAGGTTATGAGAAGAAAAGTTTTAATCGGTTCATTGGCAGTGGTGTTTTGTATGATGGTGGTCATGATGGCGGTTGATGCACAAGCAGCCTACCCGGAGAAACCGATTGAATTTGTCGTCCATTCAGCGGCAGGAGGCGGCAGCGACATCTTCAGCAGAACAGTGGCCCATATCCTTGAAAAAGAAGGTTTGGTTAAACAGAAAATTAACGTGGTCAACCGAACGGGCGGCTCCGGTACGGTGGCCATGAACTACATGGCCGATAAAGAAGGCGATCCGCATGTTCTCATGCAGTTCACTACAGGCCCCCTTAATGCTGTTTTGCGCGGAGGGACCAAAGCAAAACTGGAAGATCTCGTCTTTATCTCCATGGCGACCATGGATCCGAACCTGGCCTTTACTCGGACAGAGTCCCAGTATAACGATATGAAAAGTGTGATCGCGTATGCCTTGAAAAATCCCGAGAAAGTTTCGGTGGCCTACGGCACAGTAGGCGGTTCGGAGCATATCTGTGCGCATCGAATCATGAAGGCGACAAAAGCGGAGTTGAACCTGGTCGGCTTTGGCGGCGGCGGCCCGGCTGCGGTTGCCATTCTGGGAGGCCATGTCGATCTCGGATTTGGAAATGTGGAAGAACAGATGGGACAGATCGAGGGGAAGAAGATCAAACCGCTGGGAACCATGACACCCGAAAGAATCCCTTTTATGCCAAACGTACTGACCATGAAAGAACAGGGAATAAATGCGGTATACGACCAGCCCCGTGGGTTCTGGGCGCCAAAGGGTTTTCCCGATTACGCGCTCAAATTCTGGGAAGACGTATTCTATAAACTGTCTCAAATGCAGGCGTTTAAGGATTATCTGAATAAGTCTTACAGCGTAAATAATTTCATGCGACATGCTGAAACAAAAGTGTTTATCACCAATTTTCTGAAAGAATTGCAAAGAGATATTGACGAGCTGGGCGCTTACAAAAAGAAAAAATAGATAGGCCCAACCGGGACCCCCGGTCAGGAGGAGGACGATATGCGAAAAGGAGACCTTGCTTTTGCAATCATTTCTTTGGGTCTTAGTGTCTGGCTGATACTGGAGTCACTTCAATTCGATTATCTGTCCAAATTCGGCCCTGGACCCGGCTTTGAGCCATTCTGGCTGGGGGTCTTACTCGGATTGCTTTCGATTTTTTTATTCATCAATACGATTCGGCGAAAGAAGGAGAAGGACGATGAAAAATCGTGTCTTCCCGGATGGAAATCTCTCGGTAGGCTGGGGCTCATCATGCTTGCTCTGGCCGGTTTTGGGCTCGTGATGGAAAGTCTCGGGTTCATTTTAACCGTATTTATTTTCGTGACCATCCTACTTTATGCCTTAGAAGGCGTTCCCGTCTTTAAAAGCATATTCATTGGGATACTTTTTAGCGCATTTATTTTCCTCGTTTTTATTCACTGGATGCAGGTTGAACTACCCAAGGGATTCCTGGGACTCTAAAGGAGAATGAAATGGATGCCTTTCATAGCTTAATACAGGGGTTTTCAACGATCATCACCCCATTTAATCTGTGGATGGCGGTTCTGGGTTGTTTTTTGGGGACCATTGTTGGGATCCTGCCAGGCCTGGGCACCTCAGCGACCATTGCCATGCTTTTGCCCCTGACCTTTGGGATGGATCCCACACCTGCCATGATTATGATGGCTAATATTTATTATGGGGCTAAATACGGCGGATCGACCACATCGATCCTGATTAATGTTCCGGGTGAGGGTTCTTCGGTTGTAACCGCCTTTGATGGGTATGCCATGTCACGGCAGGGTCGCGGCGGAGTGGCCTTAGGGATCTCTGCCATCGGTTCCTTTATTGCAGGCATTCTTGGAACATTTGGGTTGATTTTTGTCTGCGTACCGCTGGCTTCCTTCACCTTGAAATTTGGCCCGGCAGAGTACTTCAGCTTGATTGTATTTGGAATGCTCTGCATTGTTTTTGTGGGCGGAAAATCCGTCACCAAATCCTTGATGAGCGCTGTCCTTGGTCTTGCCCTGGGAACGGTCGGGTCGGATGTTGTTCAGGGAGCGCCCCGATTTGTTTATGATATCCCCCAATTGATGGATGGAGTTTCATTCATTGTTGTGGTTATGGGTCTTTTCGGCATAGGGGAGGTCCTGGTTTCAACAGAAGAACGCATGAAAGTCAAACCTCTCGACATAAAGTTTAAGGATTTATGGCCGACCCTTGCTGATCTTTTGGAATCAAAATGGGCAATCCTGAGAGGGACAGTCATCGGGTTCTTTATCGGTGCCCTGCCCGGGGCGGGGTCGACGATCGCCTCGTTTATCTCGTACGGTGTAGAAAAAGGCGCGGCCAAGGACCCCGAACGCTTCGGAAAAGGGGCGATTGAAGGGGTTGCCGGGCCGGAGTCTGCCAATAATTCGGCCTGTTCCGGCGCCATGGTGCCTCTGTTGGCCCTTGGAATTCCGGGGTCAGGAGCAACCGCAGTCATGCTGGGAGCCCTGATGCTTTATGGATTAAAGCCGGGACCGATGCTATTTACCACCAACCCTGATTTTGTATGGGCCATCATCGCCAGCATGTTCCTCGGAAACATCATCCTGGTCATCATGAATCTTCCCATGGTTCCCCTTTTTGCTCTCGGATTGCGGATTTCCTACAGTTACCTTTATCCTGCGATTCTCCTGATCTGCATCATTGGGGCCTACTCGCTTCAAACGAATGTGTACAATGTCTGGGTGATGCTGATTTTCGGCGTAATTGGTTATTTTATGAAAAAATATGATATTCCTGCTGGCCCCCTGGTCATCGCTTTGGTATTAGGCCCCATGCTGGAGTACAATCTCTATCGGGCTTTAGCTTTATCCCGAGGAGATGTCACCACATTTTTTACCCGGCCGATTTCAGGAGTGCTTTTAGCAATAGCCGCCGTGATGACCGTGGTAGTAACGTTCAAAACCATTCGAACGAAACGGTCCATGCTGCAGGAGAAAGAGGAATAATAATTCCAGATTGATGTTATTAAGAGTCTCAAAATTGAATTGACATTCTTCATAAAATCTCCCCTTCCCCCTCTTTTCCAAAGAGGGGTATCGTTCCTCCCTTTGGCAAAGCCTGCCTGCGCGAAGCCGCTCCGGCGAAGGCAGGGGAGGTGAGGAGGGATTTTATAAAACAATCTCTGTATTATTATTAGACTGTTAATACTGTAATGATTCAGAAGAAGAACCTGAAGAGGATCTAAGGAGATGATGGACAAGGAACAGATGACTAAGATTGCTGAAAAAGTAGTAGGGCAGGTGCTTGCCCTCCGGCCCGGTGAGACCGTCTGCATCCTGCGGGATGGGGAGGAGTCAGGTCCTTTTGCGTCGATTATCTCCCAGGCAGCGCTTCGAGTCGGAGCAGAACCGGTCTCCCTGATCATCGTTCCCCGAACAGTCGGCGGACAGGAACTGCCTGAGCCGGTGGCAGGCGCTTTTATTCGCTCCAGCGCCATCATCAATCTTGCCCAATGGCCGATCGTACACAGCCGGGCAGTGAGTGCGGCTCTGGGCGCGGGTGCCCGAAGCTGTAATCTCCGGGGGTTCAATGAGGGCGTCTTGGAAAGTCCGGGAGTAACCACTGACTATGAGGTGGTGCGACGAAATGCGCTGGCTGTGGACAAGTTGCTGGAGCAAGCAAGGGAGATACGCTTTACTACTGCCGAGGGCAGCGATGTAACGATGAAACTTTGCGGTCGCAAAGGCAAGGCCCAGACCGGTTTTGCCGACGAGCCGGGAAGATTCTCTGGGCTTCCCGATGGAGAGTCTACGGTGGCTCCATTGGAGGGAACCACCCAGGGCTGTATTGTGGATCCCTACCTCATCGATAAGATCGGGCAAGTCAACGAACCCTTCCGGATGGAGATCAAGAATGGTTGGATAGTCAGTGTGACCGGAGGAAAGCAGGCCCAACAGCTCCTTGACCTCTTCGAGAAGTCCGATTCAAACGCCAGGAGGATCGCTTCGCAATTTGCCCTGGGGATGAACCCTGACTGTCGCATTTTCCCTAATGCAAAAGAAGTTTCCAAAAAGTTAGGAACCCTTCACGTTGCGATCGGAGACAATATCTCCCTGGGAGGCACGATCCAATCCGGACTGCACATCGACATCGTCATCCTTAATCCCACGGTCTGGTTAGACGGAAAGATAGTCCTGGAAAATGGGAAACTGTTCATTTAGAGGATGTCCATAAACTAACGGATTCCCCAAATGCCGTCATTCCGGCGAAAGCCGGAATCCAGGGTTCCCGGTGAAAACCGGGATCCAGCTTTTAAGATGCATTTA
>Ga0299915_10004444_pt1 | contig 10216 bp, 5 predicted proteins | sample RVTome_13_FD_200263 | JGI IMG/M metagenome (GOLD analysis project Ga0299915, IMG submission 200263) | Soil microbial communities from uranium-contaminated site in the Upper Colorado River Basin, Wyoming, United States - RVT92D227 (version 2) ...
GCGCGATCGTGGGCCTGGCGGCCCTGCTCTGCGCGGCACAGGTCCTGGCGCAGGACTGGCCCCAGTGGCGAGGGGCCAACCGCGATGGCAAGGTGGCCGGCTTCACCGCCCCGCAGACCTGGCCGAAGACGCTCACCCAGAAGTGGCGCACCACCGTCGGCACGGGCGATGCGACGCCCGCCCTCGTCGGCGACAAGCTCTACGTCTTCGCGCGCCAGGGCGGCGACGAGGTGACCCTGTGCCTCGACGCCGGCACCGGCAAGGAACTGTGGAAGGACCAGTACGCGGCGCAGGCCGTGACGGGTGCGCCCGCGCGGCACCCCGGGCCGAGAAGCTCCCCCGCCGTCGCGGACGGCAAGGTCGTTACGCTGGGCGTGGCCGGGGTCATCTCGTGCCTCGACGCGGCCACGGGCAAGCTCGCCTGGCGCAAGGACCCGTTCCCCAAGGTCGTGCCCCAGTTCTTCACCGCCATGTCGCCGATCATCGTGGACGGCATGGCGATCGCGCACCTCGGCGGCAAGGGCAACGGGGCGCTCATCGCCTACGACCTGGCCACCGGCAATGAGAAGTGGAAGTGGGGCGCCGAAGGCCCCGAATACGCCTCGCCCGCCCTCCTGACCGTCGACGGCACGAAGCAGCTCGTGACCCTCACCGAGAAGAGCATCGTGGGCGTCGCCGCGGCGGACGGCAAGCTCCTCTGGCAGCTCCCCTTCGCGCCCGCGATGAGGGCCTACAACGCGGCCACCCCGATCATCGACGGGCAGACGGTGATCTACACGGGCGCCGGCCGCGGCTCCAAGGCCGTGAAGATCGAGAAGCAGGGCGACGGCTTCGCCGCCAAGGAGCTCTGGAGCAACCCCGACGTCGCCCCGCAGTTCAACACGCCCGTGCTCAAGGACGGCCTGCTCTTCGGCCTCACCGCCCGCGGCAATCTCTTCTGCATCAACGCCCAGGACGGCAAGACGGCCTGGACCGACGCCGCCGCTCAAGGCCGCGGCGGCTTCGCGGCCGTGGTCGACGCGGGCTCGGTCATCCTGGCCCTGCCCAGCACCTCCGAGCTGATCGCCTTCAAGCCCAACGGCAAGGCCTACGAGGAGGTCGCCCGGATCAAGGTCGCCGACACGCCCACCTACGCCCACCCCGTCATCGCCGGCAACAGGGTCTTCGTGAGGGACCAGGACGCGGTGACGCTGCTGACTATCGAATGACCGTCGCGCTCAGGCGCCCTCCCGAAGGTGCAGAAACCTTCGGGAGGGCGGCCGAACTTCCCTATATGGTTCGCCACGATTCTGAATCAAGCGGCGCGGCCGGCGGCCAGGGATTGTAGGCGGGCCGTCTCTGGCCCGCGAAGACTGGGGACGCGGGGCAGGGACGCCCCGCCTACACTCCGGGAAGGCATTGTAGGCGGGCCGTCTCTGGCCCGCGAAGACCGGGGACGCGGGGCAGGGACGCCCCGCCTACAGTCCGGGAATTGATGCAGAATCGTGGTGACCTATCTAGTCCCCAGAGAACAAGGCAGGCCATGAAGAACATCGTCCTCCTCATCACCGACACCTTCCGCTGGGACAACCTGGGCAGCCGGGCGCGCCGCCGCGTCCGCACGCCCGCGCTCGACGCCTTCGCGGCCGAACGGGCGACGGCCGTCGACGGCTTCTACACGGGCAGCTTCCCCACCATCCCCCATCGCGCCGACGTGGCTGCCGGCGCCCTCGGATGGCCCCACTACGGCTGGCAGCCGATCGACCTCAGCAGCCCCAACCACATCGCCCGAATCCTCGCGGCGGCCGGCTACGCCACCCAGCTCATCTGCGACTGTCCCCACCTCTTCAACGCCCGCTTCCAGCACGGCTTCCACGCGGCCTTCCAGCATCGCGGCCAGGAGGGCGACAAGCCGCTCCTCCACCTCAACGACCCCATCGACATCGTCGTGCCGCACGAGAAGACCCGCGTCCACCCCATCTTCCGCGGCCGCACCCTCGCCGACACCCACGCCTGGACCAACCGCAACCCCCGCTACGAAACCGAGATGTTCCCCGCCAAGACCGGCGACACCGCCGTCCGCTGGCTCGAGGAGAACTATCTGGCCGGCCCCTTCTTCCTCTGGGTCGACTTCTTCGACCCCCACGAGCCCTGGAATCCGCCCGAGTACCTCGTCCGACGCTACGACCCCGGCTACGCCGGCACGCCCATGGTCCACTGCAACTACGGCCCCGCCACCGACTACACGCCCGCCGAGCTCCAGAACCTCTGGGCACACTACGCCGCCGAGAGCGAGCTCGTCGACCGCTGGATCGGCCGCGTCCTCCAGAAGATCGACGACCTCCAGCTCTGGGACGACACGATCGTCCTCGCCACCTCCGACCACGGCACCTCGCTCGGCGAGCACAATCGCACGGGCAAGAGCAACATCTGCGACCACGACCCCCGCTACTGGCCCCTCTACCCCGAGATCGGCCACGTGCCCTTCCTCGTCGCCGGCGGCGGCGTGCCCCGCGGCGCCTGCCGCGACGCCCTCGGCCAGCCCGTCGACATCCTGCCCACGCTGTGCGAGCTGGCCGGCGCGGCGGTCGAGCCGCCGGCGCCGCTCGAAGGCAAGTCCCTCGCGCCCACCATCCTCGAGGGCAAGCCCTCCCATCGCGACGTGGCGGTCACCGGCTGCTGCATCCACCCGAAGGGCGACGCGCGGCCGAAGCGGGCCGTCACTCCCTTCGTCGTCACGGACAGATGGGGCTACGCCCCCGTGGGCGCCTGCGGCCGCCAGGAGCTCTACGACCTCGCCGCCGACCCGTTGGCCGCGCGCGACGTGGCGGCGAGCCATCCCGACACCGTGGCCGACCTCCACGCGCGCTTCATCGCCCACCTTCGCCAGCACAACGCCCCCGAGGCCACAATCGCCCTCTGGCAGAGCGCCGCCGACGAGGCCGACAAAGGCTCCTGGGCCATCGACTATCGCGAGTAGGCGTGGCTTCCCTCCCGCAGGTTTCCCCACCTGCGGGAGGGTAATCGATTACGGAGGCGGCTCGAGAGGTAACCGCGCGCCGCGATGGCTTCGGCCGGAACCCTCCCGCGGGCATGGGAACCCGCGGGAGGGGAGATCACGGCTGGGCAAGCCAGCCGCGCCACTTCTGCCAACGGCGTGACAGACGACGCGTCCCCGCGTCCGGAATGTCCGCCACCGCATCATGCCCAGTAGATCAGCCCCACATCGAACGGGTCGGCCAGGTCCTCGTGGCGCGGCAGGATGCGGAAGACGTAGCCGTGGCGGCCCGCCTCGCGGCAGGGAACCAGGCCCGTATAGGCCCACACGCCGTCGGGGCCGGCCGCTCCGCAGGTCATGGGAATGACGGTGGGCGCGGTGATCTCGCGCGTCGCGCTCAGGCGGCCCTCGTAGATCTGGACGCTGACCTCCTCGGGTGTGATCTCGCCCAGGAAGACGCGCAGCCGCACGGGAAGCTGCGAGCCGACCTTGACCTCGTCGTCGCCGTCCACCGCGACGTCGACGAGGCGGATCCTGCCCCAGAGCTCGCGCAGGCGCTTCTTCCAGGCGGCGAGCGCGGTCGCACCCGCGAGGCCCTCGGCCAGCAGGTCCCGCCCGCGCAGGATGCCCGGCACGTAGGCCCGCTCGGTATACTCGTGCACCATGCGGTTGGTGTTGAACATGGGGATCACGGTGCGGAGGGTGGCCTTCATCTTGCGCACCCAGCCGTGCGGGACGCCGTCGGCGCCGCGCTCGTAGAAGGTGGGGATGACCTCCTTCTCGAGGAGGTCGTAGAGGGCCTGGCTCTCGACGGCGTCCTGGAGCTCGGTGTCGGTGTACTCCTCGCCGCGTCCGATGGCCCAGCCGTTCTCGGGCGTGTAGCCCTCGCACCACCAGCCGTCGAGGATCGAGATGTTGATGCCGCCGTTGGCGGCGATCTTCATGCCGCTGGTGCCGCTGGCCTCGAGGGGGCGGCGGGGGGTGTTGAGCCAGACGTCGACGCCGCTGGCCAGGTAGTGGGCGACGCAGAGGTCGTAGTCCTCGATGAAGACGATGCGGTTGCGCAGTTCCTCGCCGCGGGCGACCTCGATGATGCGGCGGATCATCTCCTTGCCCGCGGTGTCGTGCGGGTGGGCCTTCCCCGCGTAGATGATCTGGACGGGGCGCCCCTTGTCGTTGAGGAGGCGGGTGAGGCGCCCGAGGTCGCGGAACAGCAGCGTGCCGCGCTTGTAGGTGGCGAAGCGGCGGGCGAAGCCGATGGTCAGGGCCTCCGGGTCGAGCACCTCGGCGGCGCGGGCGATCTCGCGGGCACTGGCGCCCCGCTGCCCGAGCGACTTTCGCAGCCGGTCCCGCACGACGGCCACCAGGCGCTCGCGCCGCCGCTCGTGGGTGCGCCAGAGCTCGGAGTCGGGGATCCGCTCCGCGCCTTCCCACACGCTCTGGTCCACGGGGCGCTCGATCCAGGCGGGGTCCAGGTAGCGGTTGAGCAGCGTGGCCATGTCGTAGGACAGCCAGGTGCGGGTGTGCACGCCGTTCGTGATCGAGGTGATGGGCACCTCGTCGCGGGGCGCGTCGGGCCACACCCGCTGCCACATGGCCCGCGAGACCTGGCCGTGGAGCTGGCTCACGGCGTTGCGGGCCACGGCCAGCCGCATGGCCACCACGGTGAGGCAGAACTGCTCCCCCTTGTCGGCCGGGTTCTGGCGGCCGAGGCCCATGAACTCGTCCCAGCTCAGGCCGAGGGCCATGGAGTAGCCGAGGAAGTACTTGCGCATCATCCCCTCGTCGAAGACCTCGTTGCCGGCGGGCACGGGGGTGTGGGTGGTGAAGGCGGTCTGTGCGGCGACGGCCTCGGCGGCCTGGCGGAAGACGACCCTGTGCTCGGCCATGAGGGTGTGGCAGCGCTCGAGGGCGAGGAAGGCCGAGTGGCCCTCGTTCATGTGGTAGAGCTCGGGCTGGATGCCCAGGGCCTTCAGCGCGCGCACGCCGCCGATGCCCAGGAGGATCTCCTGGCACATGCGCGTGTCGCGGTCGCCGCCGTAGAGGCGGGCCGTGATGTCGCGGTCGGCCGGGCTGTTCTCCTGAAGGTTCGCGTCGAGCAGGTAGAGGGGGATGCGGCCGACCTGCGCGCGCCAGACCTGCGCGCGGATGGCGCGGCCGGGGAGCTCGACTTCGACGGTGACGGGCCGCCCGTCGCTCCCCTTCTCGAGCGTGATCGGCACCGTGTAGAAGTCGGTCTCGGGGTAGAATTCCTGCTGCCAGCCGTCGGCGCCCAGGTACTGGCGGAAGTAGCCCTCGCGGTAGAGGAGCCCGACGCCGACCAGCGGGAGGCCGAGCTCGCTGGCCGACTTCAGGTGGTCGCCGGCCAGGATGCCCAGGCCGCCCGAGTAGATGGGGAGGCACTCGTTGAGGCCGAACTCGGCGGAGAAGTAGGCGATGCGGGTCCCCGCCAGGTCGCGGTGGGCCGTCGAGAACCAGGTCTCGGCTTTCATATACTGTTCGAGCTCGCCGCGCTCGCGCTGCACGGCGGCCACGAAGCCTGCGTCGGCCGCGTGGCGGTCGATCCGCTCCTGCTCCACCTCGCCGAGCAGGCGGACGGGGTTGTGGTTCACCTCCTCCCAGAGGTCGGGGTCGAGGCGGCGGAAGAGCTCGAACGTCTCGGAGTTCCAGCACCACCAGAAGTTGTAGGCCAGTTCCCTCAGCGCCTTGAGATTCTCGGGCAGGGCGGGAACGACGCTGAACGTCCGCAAGGTCCCCTTCACTGTTGCCATGACAGATCCCCCGTGGAGGTCACGATGCCCCAGTTGCCACGGCAAGAGGATACACACTGCGGCAGCCCCTGTCCAGTCCCTGCCGATCCCGAGAAGAGGTGGCCCGCGAAATACGCGAAAGAAAACCGCGAAGGAGGATTGGGCCGAAGCCAGAGGAAGGGCAGACGAAACACTATTCGGTTCGGAGTTTGTAGTGCGGCCTTCAGGCCGTATCTCGAACGCCTGGTACGGGCTGAAGCCCGCACTACTACTACAACGCTACTTTTCCCTGGCCCCAAGGAGGCAAGTCCTTACAGGCACAGGACAGAAGCTGCAAGAACGTGTCATTCTGAGCGGAGCCCGCCTCCGGGCGGGCGGAGCGGAGAATCTCTCGGCGCGTTGAGCCTTTGGTGGCGAGTGAGACTCCGTGCCAGGACGCAAGCCAAGAGAGATTCTTCGACTTCGGCCGCCGGGAGGCGGCCTACGCTCAGAATGACAACCGGCTGAAGTCGCCTCCGCGGAAAGTAGCGTTGTAGTGCTACGGACCTTTCCGTCCCCTGCGGAACCTGCTTGCGTCCCTGCTCCATTCCGCTGAGGTGTTACTTCGGTCCCTTTTCTTCTGGCCTCACCCTGTTTCTCTCTCTTTGCCTTGTCTTCTTTCGCGTCTTTTCGCGTGTTTCGCGGGCCGATCGGTTGCGTTCCCCGCCCGACTCGGGTATCATCCCAGGGCGAGACCGGGGACCTTCCATTGTCCAAGATGACGAAGGAGTGAGCCCATGGCCGTGACGCGACGGGAGTTCATCGTGGGAGCCGCGGGCGCCGCTCTGGCGGCGCGCCTGCTCGCCGCCGAAGACAAGCCGCCCCGCCTGCGCCTCAGCGCGTGCGACTGGTCGCTCGGCGCCGGCGGCCCGGGCGGCCTCGAGACCGCCAAACGCTGCTCCCTCCAGGGCCTCGAGGCCGCCGTCGGCGGCGCCGCCGACTCCCTCCGCATCGCCGACCCCGCCTATCGCCAGCAATACAAGGACGCGATGCACAAGACCGGCATCGCCGTCTCCTCCACCGCCATGACCCTCGGCAACAGCAGTCCCCTCGCCACCGACCCCCGCGCCGTCGCCTGGCTCAACCAGACCATCGAGGCGACGAAAGACCTGGGCGCGACGGCTATCCTCATGGCCTTCTTCGGCAAGGGCGACCTGCGCAAGGGCAAGGAACTCAAGACGGATGAGGTCGACGCCCTCGTCGCCCGCCTCAAGGAGGTCGCCCCCAAGGCCAAGGAACTGGGCGTCGTCCTCGGCCTCGAGAACACCCTCTCGGCCAGGGACAACATGGCCATCATGGACCGCGTGGGCAGCGAGGCCCTCCAGGTCTACTACGACTGCCGCAACTCGACGGACAACGGCTACGACGTGCCCACCGAGATCCGCGCGCTCAAGGGGCGCATCTGCCAGTTCCACTTCAAGGACGGCGGCAGCTACCTCGGCCAGGGCGTCGTCAAGTGGGAGGCCGTCCGCGACGCCATCAACGACATCGCCTACCAGGGCTGGCTCGTCCTCGAGACCTCCTGCCCCTCGAAGGACCGCGACGCCGACTTCCGCAAGAACGCCGAGTATGTCCGCAAGCTCTTCAGCCTGGCCTGAGGTGGGTCCCATCTTGCCTTCTCACACATCAGGCACCGCGCATCGTCCTCCTCCTTCGTCCTCGTCCTCGTCCTCGTCCATCGTCCCTCGTCCTCGATCTTCGGTTCCGGGTTTCAGGTTCCGGGTTCCGGGCACGGGCGTCTTCACTCGCCGGGATTTCCTCAAAGCCGCCTCGCTCGCCGCGGCCGCGGGCGCCGTGGCCGGCGACCTCCCTCTTGCCGCTCAGCCAGGAGAGCCCCCCAAGATGGATACCATCCGCGAACAGCCGCGCGAGGTCCCCGTCGTCGCCGACGTCGATGTCTGCGTCGTCGGCGGGAGCTGCACGGGCGTCTTCGCCGCCGTGGCCGCCGCGCGCCTGGGCGCCCGCGTCGCCCTCATCGAGCTCAACGGCTTCTTCGGCGGCGTCGCCACGGCCAGCATGGTCAACGTCTGGCACTCGGTCAAGGACATTCAGGGCGAGCAGCAGGTCATCGCCGGCCTCACGACCGAGATCGTCGAGCGCCTCGCAAAACGCGACGCAGCCACCTACCGCGGCACGGCCAGCCAGTACTACGTCCTCAACACCGAGGAGCTGAAGATCGAGCTCGACCTCCTCGTGGCCGAGGCGAAGGTGCGGCCCTTCCTCCACGCGATGTTCGTCGCGCCCGCCGCCCAGGACGGCCGCATGGCCGCCGCCGTCATCGAGGACAAGACGGGCCGCCGCGCCATCCGCGCCAGGCAGTTCGTCGACGCCACCGGCGACGCCGACGTGGTGGCCCGCATGGGCCTGCCCGTCTATCGGCGGCCCGACGTCCAGCCGCCCACCACGTGCGCCATCCTGCGCGGCCTCGGCGCCATCGCGAAGAAGCACAAGGGCTTCAACGTCCACGCCGCGATCTTCGACGCGGCGTATCCGCAGGCCCTCAAGAAGGGCTTCTCGTGGGGGGCCGGCGTGCCCGGCGGCAACGACGAGTACATGCTCGCCGGCACGCGCGTCTTCGGCGCCGACTGCTCCGACGCCGACCAGCTCACCCAGGCCGAGCTCGAAGGCCGACGCCAGGTGCGCGCCGTCTGCGACATCCTGCGCGAGAATTTCATGGACGGCAAGGGCACGCCGCTCGTCGCGCTCCCCGCGAAGATCGGCATCCGCGAGACCCGCCACGCCCGATGCCTGCACACCCTCACCCAGGACGAGCTGCTCGGCGGCACCCGCTTCCCCGACGCCATCGGCAACGGCACCTACCCGGTGGACATCCACAACGCCCGCGGCGCGGGGGTCACGTTCCGCCGGCTCGAGAAGGCGCCCTTCTACCAGATCCCCTACTCGTCGCTCGTCCCGAAGGGCGCGGCGAACGTCCTGGTCGCCGGCCGCAGCATCGACGCGGACGAGGGCGCCTTCGGCGCCGTCCGCGTCATGGTCAACTGCAACCAGATGGGCCAGGCGGCCGGCGTGGCCGCGTGGCTCGCCCTCGACTCGGGCAAGCCCGTCGCCGAGATCGACGCGGCAAAGCTTCGCGAGACCCTCAAGAAGCAGGGGGCGGCGGTCATCTGAGAAAGACAGGGGTGTATGTTCCTCAGCGCCGGCTCAGTTGCTCGTAGACCGCGTTGTAGTAGAGCGCGTTCTCGACCGGGGTGTTGGCGGGAATCATGTTGGTCACGCCCAGGAAGTAGCCGGGGCAGTGGCGGCCGACGGCGATGCAGCGCTCGACCTCCGCGCGAATCTGCGGCCTGCTGCCGTAGAGGAGGACGCGGGTGTCGGCATTGCCGATGAGGATGTGGGTCCTGCCATACCGCTCGGCGAGGACGCGCAGGTCGGTGAGCGGCTCGAAGAAGAAGCCCGCCACGCCGCAGGCCGCGATGTCGTCGATGAACTCCGTGTAGTCGCCGTCGCTCACGAAGATGATCTTCTTGCCCGCCTCGACGAGCGGCTCGTAGTGCCGCTTGAGGTTGGGGAAGACGTAGCGGCGGTACCAGCCGGGGCGGAAGATGGCGCCGGCGGTCCAGACGATGTCGTCGTGGCTGTAGATGAGGGGGGCATTGCAGTCGGCGAGGGCTTCGTAGTACTGGCGGACCCAGGCGGCGTAGCGGTTGGTGACCTCGCCGAAGCCCTCGGGGTCGAGGCCGGCGGCCGTGAGCAGCATCTCCCAGCCGAAGATGGCGATGAGGCCGGAGACGCACGAGATGTAGACGCCCGTCATGTTGACGGCCGTCGAGCAGTAGTCGAGCTGACGACGGTAGTGCTCGTTGAAGCGGCGGGTCAGGTCGGCCTTGTCGTGGCGGCCGTAGGCCTGCCAGGGGTCGAAGGCGAGGACCTCCTCGGGGGTCTTGAAGGGGCACTGGATGCGGTCGTCGTAGTCGATGCCGCCGGCGGCGTAGACGGCGTGGCCCATGTGGGTGCGGAGAGCGTCGAGCTCGCCATGGCCGATGAGGCAGCCGAAGAGCAGATCGTAGTCCCAGGCGCGGATGAAGGCCAGGCGGGCCTTCCGTTTCACCTCCTCGGGGCTCTCGACCGCAACGTCGATCCCGGTCACGGCCTTGACCAGTTCCCAGTGGCATTCGGCGTCGAACTCGGTTCGCGGGATTCGCGGCGGCATCTCCAGGTTCACCGCCGCCCAGCCGTCTTCGTAGGACATCGAGGGGGCCTCCTGGTGACTCGCGCCACTATATGCTTGGGGGCCGCCGGGCGCAAGGCGCGCGAGGCAAGGGCGATAGGGCCGATGGGACGGATAGGCCCCGTAGGAGCGCCCGACATGGCCAGGATCGGGCCTATCCGTCTGATCCGTCCCATTGGTCCCATCGCTTTTGCCTCCGCCCGAGTGTGGCCCCCAGTTATGGGGAAGCCCTTGTTCTTCTGTGATCGTCCTCGTCCTCGT
>Ga0299915_10004445_pt1 | contig 10216 bp, 14 predicted proteins | sample RVTome_13_FD_200263 | JGI IMG/M metagenome (GOLD analysis project Ga0299915, IMG submission 200263) | Soil microbial communities from uranium-contaminated site in the Upper Colorado River Basin, Wyoming, United States - RVT92D227 (version 2) ...
GTCAGGGAGAAGAGGCCGATGAACTCCGAGAGCTACTAGCGTAAGGAAAAGACCGTTCTGACAACCGTTGACCGCGATGCACTGGCCTTTGAGATTGAACTGCTCTTTGAAGGATTTTTCGAAAAGAGCCGTGAACTTGTTGTTGGTGAACTCCTTGCTGTTCAGTATGTCGTGTAGCCGAGCTATCAGGCTGATTGAACAGTTGAGTTTTGCGGGTTCGACATACTTAATCTTCGGATTCACTTCTCAGGTTTCCCATCCCCCAGTTCCTTCTGTCTGAAGCACATCTTTCCTTTGAACTCGTTGCACAGCATCCTCTGGGCTACCTGCAAGTCCTCGTTCGAGAGATGCTTAGTTGTAGTCCAGGGATTGTTGTACTCGTCCATCTGCTCAAGATTTCTGGTCTTGAGATACTCGTCCTTCCAGAGAGAATTGTTAGGGAGCGCGTCGTAGATCGAGAACCCGTACATGTCCGCTTGAATGTCCCTAGCTAGTTCCTTGGTCTTCTCAATCGTATCCCAGGAATCGTTCGGCATACCAATCATAAAGTACGCTCTCGTGAACAGGTCGAGGTCGTTTGCCACTTTGAACACGTGCCGTATCTGGTCCGTCGTGATGCCCTTCTTCATGTCGTGGAGGATGTTGTCGTCGCCTGACTCAACTCCTATCCAGACCTCTCTACAATTCGACTCCTTCATCTTCTTGAGAAGTGCGTCCGATGTATTTGCTCGAATGTTGCAGCCCCAAGGTACGGTCAACTTTTCCTGCTTGATGAGGTCGCATATCTCTGAGACTCTCTGTTCGGAAACCGTGAACGTGTCGTCTGAGAACTTGATGAAGTCGATGCTCCAATCATTGACTAAGCCTTTCATCTCATCTACTACTCTCTTGGGACTGTGCATCCTGAACTTCCTAGACCAGACCTCTCGTGAAGAACAGAAAACGCACGCGGCGGGACAGCCACGAGAAGAGAAGATGGCCCCTATCCTTTCCTTGTTGTCCTTGAAGGCTACCTCGATGTTTCGGTACTGCTTTATGAAATGCCTATCAGGGGGAGGAAGATAATCCAGGTTCTCCACATAGGGCATTCGGACAATCCCAGGATACGCCCTTGCGTGAAGAATCTTGACGAATGCCATCTCTCCTTCGCCCTGCACAACGAGGTCCGCAATCTCAAGCGTGTGCTTTGGCTGAGCACTTGCGTGAACCCCGCCGATTACGATTCTTGGTGTGCCATCTGAGAAACTTATCCCCTCGATTATCTTCCTCGCATGAGCCATCTGAGGTGTCGTGCACGTGAACCCCACTAGGTCCGCGTTCGAACAAGCCTCGATGATTTCCTTGTCCGAATCGAAGAAGCCCGAGCAGAAATCGAAGTCCCAGGAACTGTCGAACTGCTCAGCGTAGGACTTGAGGTATCCGAGATTTAGAGCCTCCCAACCTGACGGCCAGGGGATTCTTGGCTGGACCAAGACGACCTTCATGCTTTCAACCCCACGAACATCTTGCTCAGGCATCTCAGCGTTATCTGGTCATCGAAAGTATTTGAGACTGTGAGCGCCTTCCAATAGTCGAAGCTAGGACTATTACTAACTCTCATCATGGTCTTCTGCCCAGCTCTGATTTGTTCTTGGGCCTCACAACTCCAGAATAGTTCTTCTTCCAGCTTCTCCCCTAGCTTTGCACCTATGAAATTGAGTGGGATGGATTCAGGCTCGCTCGTTCTCTCAGCTAGGAACATCTCAAGGATGTCTGCGACGGTGTGCATCTCCCCCATATCGAGCAGGTAGGTTCCCGCATCGAACCCCAAGACCCTCAGAATCTGATCGCAGGCGTCGGAGATAGGCATGAGCCATCTTTTCATCTTCAGGTCTGTTACCGTCAGCGACACGCCTTCTCTGAATTGCCTATCCCATATCTGGAGGACCGAGCCATTGGTGTTCATCACGTTGCCGAACCTGATGATATAGTTCTGGCCTTCGCATCTTGGGTACTGCTCCCTTACCATTGATTCGCAGAGCATCTTGGAAGCTCCCATGACGGAGGAGGGCTCTACCGCTTTGTCTGTGGAAATCTGGACGAACTTGGACCTCGGATTCAGATGTCTTACCTTCAGGAGATTCAGAGTAGTGAGTAGATTGTTGTGCGTGGTCTCTGCGACGTTCCTCTCGCCGCTTACCACGTGCTTGTGAGCGCAACAGTTCAGTATGATGTCTGGCCTGTGCCTCTCGAATATCTTGTTTAGATGACTGAGGTTCCGAGCGTCGCACACGTAGGCTATGGTTTGAAACCCCTTCTCTTCAATCTTCATTCTGATTGTCTCAAGCTGGTTCTCGTCCTTGTCCAAGAGAATGAGATTCTCAGGACTGTCGCTTACCAGCCTCTCAGCCAATGCGCTCCCTATCGAACCGGCCCCACCAGCAATCAGAACTGTCTTCTCACGCCTCTCCATCTAACACCTCTTGGTAGATTCTCTCGGCCTTGGCCATCTCCGAACCGAAGTCCCCGTCTTGGACGACCTTCTTGCGAGCATTCGCAGACATGTACGTCATAACTGTGCCGTGAACCAGGGCCATCTTCTCTGCTAGGCTGGAAGCATCAATCAGCGTGAACACGCCTCTGTCCATGTCAACCCACTCATGGTTCTGCGGGATATTGCTGACGATTACAGGTACACCACAGGCCATGCACTCATTGACCGCAGTGGAACTCGAATCCCATGAGGGAATCGAGACACCTACATCCACAGAGTTGTAGAGTTCTGGCATCTTGTCATACGGTTTCTTGTCAAGCCATATAACCTTCTTATCCAACTCGGGTCTTGCTTTCACATAGTCATATACATCGAACGAACCCGCGCTAGGCTTGAACAGCCATAGCTCTGCGTCGAGATTGGCTTCTTCGAAAGCTGAAATGATAGTCTGAGGATTGTAGATGGATGCTGTCGCTCTGATGCTTAGGAATCTGAACTTATCATGCCTGATTGGATTGGGCTTGAATAACTCCGTGTCAATCCCGAAAATCACCTTTCGAGCGTCTGCCCTCGGAGCGAACTTCTTGACTTCTCTGAGAATATGATCGGAGTCTCCGAGAACAACATCCGAGTGCCTGAGCGCATATCTCACACACTGTCTCTTGAGGAAGTCCTTGGTATCGAAGTAGATGTCACTTCCCCAAGCAGAGACGATGATATGCTTCGCTCCAGACATCGACGCGTACCAGCCACCTCCCGTCAGGTAGTGGCCGTGAACTAGGTCGAAGTTGATTTCCTGAACCTTCTTCCTAAGAGCTAAGGCAGTATAAACAGGTCCGAGCTTCCCAGAACGAGGCCTGACGCACACCCACGAGTCGTAATCCCGCGAATCATCTCTATGAGGCGTGAGCGATAACATCGTGACTTCGTGTCCATGCTTTCTCAGCCAGCCACTCCACCTCTTGATGTGTATGCTCCCATCTACGCCTACCAATCCTATTCTCATTCCAAAACCTCTTTGTAGATTCGCTCCGCTTTCAGCATCTCGGAATTGAAGTCTGCGTTCCCGACTTTCTTCTTCCGAGCGTTGATTCTCATGTCTGTCAGGTCTGCATTCATCATCAGTTGCATCCTGAGAGATAGTTGCGTGACATCAATTGGTGAAAGAACGCCACTGGTCGAATCAATCCACTCCCGATTGACTGGGATGTCGCTCGCTATGATAGGCACGCCACAAGCCATGCACTCCATCATCGCCTGAGAGGTACTGTCTGATGTAGGAACCGAGATACCCACATCCGCAGAGTTGTAGAGCTTCGGCATTTCAGAATAGACTCTCCGACTGTACCAAACAATTTTCTTTTCCAGCTCTGGCCTGGACTGGATATATTCCTTCACATGAAAACCATCTGCCATCGGTTCTTGCATCATCAGGATTGCGTCGAGATCGGTCTTCTCAAACGCCTGGACAATCATAAGAGGATTGTATACTCCGCCAGTCGCCCTCACGCTTAGGAATGTGAACTTGTCGTGTTTGACTGGCTGAGGCTTGAACAGCTCTGTGTCGATGCCGAAGACCACTTTCCTAACATCCGCCTTGGGAACTAGCTTCTTGACCTCGTTCATAATATGGTCGCACTCTCCGAGGATTATCTCCGAGTGCTTGATAGCGTATTTGATGCACTGGCGTTTCAGGAAGACTCTGGCGTCCACGAAAATGTCCGAACCCCAAGCTGTATTGACCACGACCTTGTGCCCACTCCAACCCGCATAGAATCCTCCTTCAGTCAGAGATTGGCCGTGAAGCACATCTGGATTAAGCTTCTTCACAGCCTTGCGAATGGGAAAAATAGTTCTGGAATAGCCGAGCGTCCCCTTCTTAGGAATGACCTCGATGACTTCCGAATACTCCCTGTGATTGGCCCTTGGAGTCAAGGAAATCATCTGAGTGATATGCCCATGTTGCTTCAGCCATCCAGACCAGCGACGGATATGGATTGACGACCCATCGCCGATTTGAAGAATTTTCATTCCCTTCCCCTTTGTTCCCTAGCCTGCCCAGATTTTCATTGTGTAGGTTCCGATGGCGTTGTACGTCAGTTCGTGGCTGTAGCCACCACTAGTCGGACCTGCTGCGATCACCATTGTCGAACCAATGATAGCGTCAGGTCCGCTCTGAACGAAGGTTGCGTCGAGCCATGCTGTGCCAGTCCAATACTGCAACGTGACATTGGCTGAGGTAATATCTACCCGGTCGAACTCGAACGTGATGATGGCACTCGGTGTCCCTGCTGGGGACACGTAGCTCACCATGAAGGCGTACTCATGTCCGATTGCCTTTGCCCCATCCGCCCATGTCGAGGTAAGGGTAATCCCCTGCACCTCGTTTGTATAGACGAGGATATTTGATAGTGCGACGGCACTCACCAGCATGGCACTTCCTACGAGGATTGCCAATGCACCCATCCATATCGGTCTACTTGTTTTCATTTTGCCTCACTCTCCCTCCGGCGGAATACGATGAAGTAATTTCCCGGTGGAGTTGGAAAAATATCCTCGAAAAATCTTATCAACCAGTTCGGGTCTGCAACAACGTCCTTATAGTCTTTCAAAGTCTCCTCAACTCCCTCTGAAGGCTTTTGATTTCGTCGGCTAGGTTTCCTTCCTCGCCGATAGACTCCTGTGCCCTCTTCTTTGGTTGACCCTTGAATGCTATCTGCGAGAAGCCCCAGATAACGAGAGCTGTGCCACCCCATGCAAGAAACAGAATCAGTGGTATGCTCATATCCATCTCAGCCCCCCGTTGCCATCTTCGCCATGTACGCTTCGTGGCAGGACACACAATAATGGACCTTGCGACCACCCTTGAGCCGAACTTCTACCATGAGATAGTGAGGCAGAGTCCTGCGACAGTTCGGATTGGCACATCTCGGGTAGTGCTTCTGTGGCCTGCCCATCTATGGCCTCCTAAACCTGCCCAGATAACACTCTCTGGGCGAGTGGGCTAAACTCCAACCACTGAAACATTCTCGGATGTAGCTACTTATTCCCACGACTCATCTTGTCCCATCCCCCAGTTCTATTTCCAGATGTTGAATAATGGCTCGAACGCCTCTGCGTACTCAGAGCCACACGCCAGACCTCTATGCTTGGCAAGCCCGAGAACGGCCTCGATGTGCTGGTCAGTTATGTAACTCTTGTAGCACTTGACCGACTCGATCTTCTTATCCATGTAATCCGATATGTCAACAAAGAATCGGGCATTGAACGTGTCCTGCGACCGATAGCTATAATCGGAGAGTTCGTAGCAGTACAGATTTTGGATGAGCTTCCTTCTGCAAGCTGCGAGTACGTTCTGAAAAGTGAGCCGATGGTCCTGATGGCTGTCTCCATGCCATACGGAATATACAGTGTCAATCTTGTGTTCGGAGATGATCTTGTCCAACTCGCCGACCGTCTTCCAGTTCATCTCATAGTGCCCGATCTTGTTGTCGAGGATTATGTACTCGGTCCCGAGGACATTCGATGCTTTTAAGGCTTCAGCTTGGATTTGCCCCCAGGAACGGCCTCCATACCCGCCTTGCGTGGTTATCGCAATCACTAGGTCGTCTCCAAGAGACTTATGCTTCAGGAGTGTGCCTGCACACCCGACTTCTATGTCGTCGGGATGAGCCCCTACTGCCAGGACGCGTAGTTTCTCCCTAGAAAACATCGCAATCCCCCAACGATAAATACCATTCCGACAGCCCGACTTGCGGTGTGTTGTCACCCAAATCATCTATGGACCTCAAGATGAGGTCGAGTGTCCTTCCCTCTTCACCGTACCATACAGGGCTTGATGGCTGGGTTCTTTCTGAATCACGATTGTCGAGGCATTGGGCGTATTCACAGCCCTCCGAGGCGAAGTAACGAAGGGCTCTCGATTCGAGTAACTGCGCCGCATCGCCCTCCCCCTCTGTTAGCCAGTCCACGATATGCCCAACCTTCTTTCCTTCGAACCGCCTAGTCCTGAGAATCACCCAGCCTTTGAGAGAGCCATCTTTCTCAGTTCTACATACAAGTACGGAGTAATCAGAATCAGGTTTCTGGCCGTACCTCCATTGAAGCCATCGCCAACTCCGGTCTGCTATGAATCCGCGTTTGCTTGAGCTGGACTGGAAGAGCGCGTCAATCTCCTCAACATTGAGAGCTAAATCCTTCCATGACGACCACTCGATAACAATGCCATTTTCATTCTCTTCGGGCTCCTGGAGTTGCGTGAGTGAGTGTCTGAGGATTTGCCTCGCTCCGACCTCTCTCCAGTTCGCCTTTCTGTGTCCTCTGATGGCCTTGTCGTTTGGGAAACCAAATAATAACCTGACTCCTCGAACTTTAGATGACGCAAATGCCGCGCTTGCCATAGACATGAAGACTCCTTTCATCTGATGATTGGGGTGAACCATCACATCTATGACGTGTCCGACCGTCAGCTCACGCCCCCGAATCATAAGTGGCCTGAACACGACTCCGTAGAATCCCATCAGCTTCTGGTCTGACTCACAGACAATGCTACCCTGACCGTATGGGTTGGAATGATGTTGCCACACCCACTCATCTATGGTCCGCTTCTTCCCAAAACATTCGAAGAATAGATCGACTGCCTGGTCAGCATCTGAACCTGCATACAATCTGTATCTGTAGTCAGACATGCAGACCTCCGTTGACTCCGATTATCTGACCAGTAATGTAGGTGGCTTCGTTGGAGGCGAGGAAGACGGCGACTTTTGCGATTTCAGAAGGCTCGGCGAACCTTCGGAGAGGAATCTGCTTCAGAATCCTCTCTCTCACTTCTTCGGGTATTTTCCTGACCATCTCGGAGTTGGTGAACCCTGGAGCGATTGCATTGACCAGGATGCCGTCCCTCGCAAGCTCTCTCGCATGGGTCTTCGTGAGACCGATTACGCCTGCCTTGGACGCAGCATAGCTCGATTGCCCGATATTGCCCATCTCGCCAACGACAGAAGAGATGTTGATGATTCTGCCTGAGTGCTGTGCCCTCATGCCGTCTACAACTGCCTTGGTGCAGTTCATAACTCCCGTGAGGTTGACGGATATGATGTCTGCCCAATCATCCATTGACACATTGGACAGAAGTGCGTCCTTGGTCACGCCTGCATTGTTGACGAGAACGTCAATCCCGCCTAGTTCCTTTTTGGTGTGGTCCACGAGCATGAGGCAATCCTGAAAGTTCCTGACATCTGCCATACAAAAGGACGACTTCCTGCCCATACCTCTGATCGCCTTGACGACTTCCTTGGCTTCGCTCTCGGACTTGTCACAGTTGACGATTACATTCGCTCCTTGCTCGGCAAATGCAAGTGCGATGCTTCTACCAATACCTCTGGAACTCCCAGTCACGACGGCTCTGATATTGACAAGACGAGTGCTCAGGTTCTTGGTGTCCACTCCATCAATTCCAATCCCCCAGTTCAAAGTAGTGCTTTGCTATCTCGTGCTGTCGCTCGACATTCTTTCTTGAGTTTCTCTTCGACTGAATCCTGTTGTGCATGGCCTTCTTGTGTTGCCGATACAAGACTCCTATGTCTGGCAGGAGCTTGACCTCAACTTGACTTCCGTACTTCTTGAGAACTCGAAGCCACATCCCGAAACCATAGTACGGATGGCCTGGGTCGTATTCAGGGTCGAAGTATCCGCCTACAATCCTCAGTGCCTCGGTTGTCGTGATCGAGCCGTCTGGTATGATGCATCCGTTCATCATAAGGTCCATCGAGAACTCTGGCATAATCACATCTTGAATCGGCTTGAGCTTCTCATCGACCATCCGATAGCTATAACCAACGATTGGGGTTTTGCCTCGTGCCGTGATCTCCTTAGCGACACTCAATCCCTTTCCCAGCCAACCTGGGAGCATCACGTCGTCGGAGTCGAAGAAGCAGACATAGGGAGTATCGACATTCTTCAGTCCTAGTTGCCTCTGATTCCATAAATTCGGTTTCGGCAGTGTGAAAAACTCCCCCGCAAAACGAGCAGCATCATCACAGAAGACTCCAGAATGAATCGTGTTGTCCCTGAGAACTCCCACTATGATCGTCTTTGGGTCAAGCACATCATCGAACTGAATCCTGAGAGACTTCAGTGCCTCCGCTAGATACTTGCCTTGTTTGTACGTCGCCATCACTACGGTTATGTCGGTCATGTCATTGCCTTCACGAATGAGACCATTGATATTCCATCTGCTCTCGCTTCCTCTTGCTCATTTCCTCTGGGCCAGGATAACCAACCCATTTCTTTTGTAACTGGACGATCCAATATCGTATGTATCTCTCGGCTTGCCTAAGGTCGTGAAAATTCTTGTCAACGTGTATTTCTCCGCATAGTGGGTCTCCTGGCACTTTCAGCCTCTGGCTACGCAGACTAGTCCACAGAACAGGCCGTGCGGCTTTAATAATGAACCCACTCCATTTCTTACTATCGTCGGAATTTGGAGCGAACATGAACCACGAATGTTTGCCACCCTTCGGCATCTCCCTCAGAGTCTGCATGATCTTCTGGATTGATGCTTCGGTTACATTAAAGACATTCCATTCGTCGCAATCTGGGCATCTCATAGCTCCAACTGGCAATTCGTTGTAGCATCTCTGACATCTCTTTTGCGTTTGTCCTTCCATCTTTCTCACCCTTCATACCAAGGATACCTCTCTCTGATGAACTGCTCTACATTGAACTCTCTTATGAGGTCGTCGCAGATGGGCTTGACCTTCGGGTCTTTCTCTATGGCCATCTTCACCCAAGCCTCTATAACTCTGACTGACGTATCAAGTTTCAGAGCCTCATACACTGGATGCCACATGGTCAGGTTGCTCACGATCTCCTTGGCCGTCATGTGTCGGGTCATGTAGGGATTTCTTTCGACCACTACCTCTGTCTGCTCGACCCACATCTTGAATATCCTGTCCCAGAGATAGCCGAAGGATAAGAACACGAATGCAAGCAGGGAGAAGGTGAATATCTCGGGGACATAGGGACTACCGAACCTCCACTGAATCTTGCTTGAGATTTGGAGCGTTAGGCTTATGGACATCATCACCAAAGTGCTCACCTGGGCTATCTGCTGAACACGCCAAATCCACTTGAGGAAAAACGACTTCGTAGCTTTCCGCTTCACGGCAACCACTCCTGAATCATGCGAAAGACAGCCTCCCCATGATGAACTTCTCAAGCTGTATCCAGTCGTTCTGTTCCTTGCACTCTTTCAAATCAATAATGTCAACGGTGTCCACGCCTATCCGTCTGAACTGAAGTAGTTTCTTGTCGAGGTTCTTTCGGGTCAGGTCCGTCTCTAACTCGACCAGATGAACCGATGCTCTCCTCTTCTCCCATGTGGTGCAGACGAAATCAGGAAGCCCTGGGTACTCCGTGTACGATAGGAACTTGGACCGACGGAATAAATCCCAGACCTCGACCTTCGGATTCCTCCTCTTGCTGAAGTTCTTTACCAGTATGAAGTTCCCTAGCTCGTGAACGTCATCGCCTTCGAGCGTCACCTTGATCTCCTGACGGATGTTGTGGTCGATCATGGGAACAAGACCTCCGTTGCCCGAATCTCAGTCCCGTTGATTGTGATGAGACCGTTCCTTCTTAAGATTCCGAGATAGGTGTTGAAACTGCCACCTGTGTAAGTATAGTCTGTTCCCTCAGCCAATTCTTCCTTACTGATGGATTCGGGATAAGCATCCACTACCA
>Ga0299915_10004446_pt1 | contig 10215 bp, 7 predicted proteins | sample RVTome_13_FD_200263 | JGI IMG/M metagenome (GOLD analysis project Ga0299915, IMG submission 200263) | Soil microbial communities from uranium-contaminated site in the Upper Colorado River Basin, Wyoming, United States - RVT92D227 (version 2) ...
TGGCGGCCTCCTGCAGGCGCTGGATGCGGTCCCTGAGCTCGGCTGCCCGCTCGAACTCCAACTGCTCGGCTGCCTTGCGCATCTCCTTTTTAAGCTGCCTGATGGCCTTGGGCACCTCGCGGGGGGAGAGGTATCCCTCCGCCTCCTCCCGCACCACGGGGACGGTGTAGTAATCGGCCTCATAGACCGAGCCGAGGACGTCGTGGATCGCCTTCTTGATGCTCTCCGGGGTGATGCCGTGGGCGCGATTGTATTCCCCCTGGATTTTCCTCCGCCTGCTGCTCTCCTCGATGGCCCTGGCCATGGAGGGGGTGATGTTCTCGGCATACATCAAGACCTTGCCTGTCACGTTCCTGGCTGCCCTGCCGCAGGTCTGGATCAAGGCCCGCTCCGAGCGCAGGAACCCCTCGCGGTCGGCGTCGAGGATGGCCACAAGCGAGACCTCGGGGATGTCGAGCCCCTCCCGCAACAGGTTGATCCCGATCAGACAGTCGAACTTGCCGAGTCTGAGGTCCCTGATGATCTCCACCCGCTCCAGGGTGTCGATATCCGAGTGGAGGTACTTCACCCTGACGCCGAGGTCGGCGTAATACTCGGTCAGGTCCTCGGCCATCCGCTTGGTCAGGGTGGTGACCAGCACCCGATCCCCTTTCTCGACACGCTCCTTGATCTCGCCGAGGAGGTCATCCACCTGGTTGCGCGCCGGCTTTACCTCGATGGCCGGATCCATCAACCCCGTGGGCCTGATGATCTGCTCCACAATCCTCCCCTTGCCCTTGGCCAATTCATAATCGCCCGGCGTGGCCGAGACATAAACAATCTGTTTAGCCCGCTCCTCGAACTCCTCGAAGGTGAGCGGGCGATTGTCCAAGGCCGAGGGGAGGCGAAAGCCGTACTCCACCAGGGTCTGCTTGCGGGAGCGGTCCCCGTAGTACATCCCCCCGAGCTGGGGGATGGTGACGTGGGACTCGTCGATCATGATGAGGGCATTCTGCGGCAGGTAATCGATCAGTGTGGGCGGCGGCTCTCCGGGCTGGCGGCCGGTGAGGTGGCGGGAGTAGTTCTCGATCCCTTTGCAGTAGCCGATCTCCTGAAACATCTCCAGATCGAACATGGTGCGCTGCTCTAGGCGCTGGGCCTCCAGGAGCTTGTTCTGCGATTTGAACTCCGCCAGCCGTTCCTGCAGTTCTGCCTTTATACCCGCCATGGCCAGTCGCGTCCGCTCCGAGGTGGTCACGTAGTGGCTCCCGGGGTAGATGGCGACCTTTTCCAGCGATGAGATCACCTTGCCCCGCAAGGGGTCGATCTCGTAGAGCCCCTCGATGACGTCATCGAAGAGCTCGCAGCGGATGGCCCTGGCCTCCTCATACGGCGGGAAGATCTCCACGACATCGCCGCGAACGCGAAAAGTCCCGCGGTGGAAGTCGATGTCGTTGCGCTCATACTGGATCTCCACCAGCTTGGAGAGGATCGCCCCGCGCTGCATCCGCTTACCCCGCTCCAGTTGGAGGAGCATGCCGTAGTAGGCCTCGGGTGAGCCGAGACCGTAGATGCAGGAGACGCTCGCCACGATGATCACGTCGGTGCGCTCCAGGAGCGAATGGGTGGCTGAGTGGCGCATCTTATCGATCTCTTCGTTAATGGAAGTGTCTTTTTCAATATAGAGGTCGCTGCTGGGGAGGTAGGCCTCGGGCTGGTAGTAGTCGTAGTAGCTGACGAAAAACTCTACGGCGTTCTCGGGGAAGAGATCGCGAAACTCGCTGTAGAGCTGGGCCGCCAGGGTCTTGTTGTGGGAGATGACCAGGGTAGGGCGCTGAACTTCTTCTATAACATTGGCCATGGTGAAGGTCTTGCCCGAGCCGGTGACACCGAGCAGGACCTGATCCCGCGCGCCCTCCCTAAGCCCTCGGACCAATTTGTCGATGGCCTGAGGCTGATCGCCTGTGGGGTGAAAGGGGGAGACGAGTTTAAAACGACCCATGGTCTATTCCGGCCTCTCTTTTTTCATTGGTAAGCTTGCGAAGGCGTGGATTTATTTATTGTAACACAAAAATGCCTCTATATTAAAAGATAGCAATCAGTGGGCGTTTTGCACAGGGCGAGGGCTTCCCTGCCCTTTTTATTTTGCATTGGTAAGGAGATCGTTAGAAATTAGCAGACCTACTATTGTATGCGCCAGACTGTACCCTGGGGGGTGTCTTCGAGGATGATACGCTGGGAAGCGAGTTGGTCCCTGATCTCGTCAGCCCGTTTCCAATTCTTTTTACTACGGGCGTCATTCCGCTCTTTGATCAACTTCTCGATCTCTTCCTGGTTGATGGTGAGCTTCTGGGCCTTGCGCTGTTGCTCTTGCTCAAGAAAGATCTGGGGATCGTCTTGAAAGATGCCTAATACCTTTCCTGCCACGGCAAAGGCCTCTTTCCCCTTCTTGAGGATCTGTGGGGTATGGAAAGATGGGTTTTGGATAAGGCGGTTCAGGTCATGGCTCAGCTCAAAAAGCGGCGCGAGGGCGGCGGCGGTGTTGAAGTCGTCATCCATGGCCTCTTCGAAGCTCTTTATAAATGCCTTTGCCTTTTGCAGGGCCTTTTTCCCCTCCGAGGAAGATCCCCCTTTCTGTTTCCCTACCTCTTCCGTCTTCTGAAGTACCTCATCGATCCCTGCTAAGGTCTGATAGAACCGCTCCAGATTTTGGCGGGCCTCCTCCATGCCCTGAGTGGAGTAGTCAACTGGACTGCGGTAGTGGCGGGAGAGGAGGAAGAGGCGCACCACCTCCGGATGATAGTCTTTTAAGATCTCCTTTATCGTCAAGAAATTCCCCAGGGACTTGGACATCTTTTCTTTGGCGATGTTGACGAAGCCGTTGTGCAGCCAAAAGCGGACAAAGGGCCTGCCTGTCGCCCCTTCGGCCTGGGCGATCTCGTTCTCGTGGTGGGGGAAGATCAAATCTTTGCCGCCGCCGTGAATATCGAGGGTGTCCCCCAGATATTTCTGGCTCATGGCAGAGCACTCGATGTGCCACCCCGGCCTTCCCTTACCCCACGGCGAATCCCACGAGGGTTCCCCGGGCTTGGCCGCCTTCCAGAGGGCGAAGTCCAGGGGGTTCTTCTTGCGCTCATCCACTTCCACCCGCGCGCCGGCCTGCATCTCATCGAGGCTCCTCTTGGAGAGCTTGCCGTACGCAGGAAAGCTCTCCACGGCATAGTAGACATCACCTTCCACCTGGTAGGCATGACCTTTCTCCATGAGTCGCTGCACCAGGGCGATCATCTCCGGGATGTGCTCGGTGGCCTTGGGCTCGATTGTCGGGGGCAACATGCCCAAGGCCCCCATATCGGCATAGAATTCCTTTATGTATCGCGCGGCGATCTCTTCCGTGCTGACGCCTTCTTGCTGGGCCCGGTTGATGATCTTGTCATCCACGTCGGTGAAGTTGCGCACATACGTCACCTCATACCCCTTGTAGCGGAGATACCGATAGATCACATCGAAGACCACGGCGCTGCGGGCGTGGCCGATGTGGCAGAGGTCATAGACCGTAACCCCGCAGGCATACATGCCGATGTGACCCTTCTGCAGGGGGATGAACTCCTCCTTTTTCTGGGTCATGGTGTTATAGACGCGTAGCGCCATCAATGCCTCCTCTTGTTGCCTTATTCTTGAGGCAAAAAATTTCAGCCTTCGAGAAGACTTTAGTTCGAATTTTTAACCCGAAAGGGTTCGGGGGGTCGAGGATTCAAGGGTTCAAGTGTTTAAGAATTCATGGATTTACTCACTCGATCCCTTGACCCCTTGAGTCCTTGAACCCTTTAGCCATCGGTTTTAGCCGATGGCGGTTGACTTTAACGCCTGAGCCAATCTCTCCAGGATCATTTGCCTTCCCAACAGCGGGAGCACCTTTTGCAGCTCCGGTCCCTCGGCCCTGCCGGTCAGGGCTGCCCGGATAGGGGCAAGGAGCTGTTTCCCCTTGAGTCCGGTCTGTTTTTTGAGTTGGGCAACTATCCCGGGAAAATCCTCTTCCCTTACCTCCTCCATCCCTTCGACAATCTCCGCCATGGCCTTGACTGCTGTCAGGGCCCCATCCTTGGCAAGGGCTGATCTGGCCTCATCATTCATAGAAAACCCCTCCGGCAGAAAGACCGAGATAAGGTCCCTGAGCTCGGCAAGGGTCTCTGCATTTTCTTTGACTGCGTCCAGCACCTGCACCAGCCATGCCTCTGTCACCCCCTTCAGGGGGAGATCTTTTAGAAAAGGGTGGGCATGGGAGAGGATCTCCTTGCCTGTCATGGCGCGCAGGTGGCCGCGGTTGAGCCAACGGAGCTTCCCGAGATCGAATGCTGCAGGGCTTCTAGCGATCCCCTCCAGGGAGAAACGCTTGATCATCTCTTTCCATGACATGATCTCCTCTTCACCAGGTAGCCCTCCTCCGAGCAGGGCGAGGTAATTGGCCATGGCCTGGGGGAGAAACCCTTGGTCGCGGTAGGCCCGTACTGAGACTGCGCCGTAGCGCTTGCTCAATCGCTCCCCATCAGATGCTACCAAGAAGGGGTGGTGGGCAAAGTGGGGAGGAACGAATCCCAAGGCTTCGTAGAGGATAATCTGCCTCGGGGTGTTGGGGAGGTGATCCTCTCCGCGGATGACATGGGTGATTTCCATCGAGGCATCGTCCACCACGGCGGCGAAGTTGTAGGCCGGCGTGCCGTCGGAGCGCATGATGACGAAATCACCCATCAATGTGTTTTCGAATACCTTTTTCCCATGTATGATGTCTCGCACTACGGTAGCCCCCTCAGGAACCTTGAAGCGCAGCGAGGCCTTTTTCCCTTCTTTCTCCAGTTCTTTGGCCTGCTCGGCTGAGAGCCTCCGGCACCTGCCGACATAGCGGGGTCTCTGACCTTTGGCCAGCAGCAGCTCGCGCATCTCGGCCAGCTCCGCAGGGGTGCAAAAGCATGGATAGGCTCTTTCTTCCCGAAGGAGTTGCTGGGCGTACCCCTGATAGATCGCCGTGCGCTCGGACTGACGGTAGGGACCATGCGCTCCCCCGGCATCCGGTCCCTCGTCCCAGGCCATTCCCAGCCAGCGCAGGTCCTCCATGATGGTAGCCTCGGCTGCAGGATCGAGCCGGGCGACATCGGTATCTTCAATCCTGAGGATGAAGACCCCGTTATGTTGCAGGGCAAAGAGCTTATTGTAGAGGGCCGTGCGTGCGTTGCCGATGTGCAGCAATCCTGTCGGGCTCGGGGCAAATCGGACCCTCACCTCGCCTTTCATCGCCCCTCCACAAGCACCACGGCATAGGCGGCGATCCCTTCGCCCCTGCCGATAGAACCCAGCCCCTCAGTGGTGGTTGCCTTGACATTCACTTGCCCGCGTTCAACACCCACGGTCTGTGCGATCTTTTCTTCCATCTGGGGGCGATAGGGCGCCAGCTGCGGGGTCTGGGCCACGACGGTGGCATCGATATTGGCAATCCTGAAGCCCTTTCGCACCACCATCTCCACTACCTTTTTTAAAAGCAGGAGGCTCTCCACATCCTTATACCGGGGGTCAGAGTCGGGAAAGTGCCTTCCGAGATCTCCCTCGGAGATGGCGCCCAGGAGGGCGTCACAGATCGCATGAACCAGACAATCTGCGTCCGAGTGCCCGGCAAGCCCTTGATGGTACGGGATCGTTAAACCCCCCAGGACTAAGGGACGTCTTTCGGCAAAGGGGTGTACGTCATAACCCATCCCTATCCGGTATGCAGGGCCCTTTTTCTCAGCCATGCGCCTTTCCCCTCCGCGCCGCGGGTTCCTCGGCGGTAGATTCTTCATCCTTGGGTCGGGCGAAGATCATCCTGCCTGCCGTGGTCTGCAGCACGCTGGTGACCACGACATCGAGTTCCTTGCCGATGATCTTTCGCCCTTCCTCTACCACGACCATGGTGCCGTCATCTAAATAGCCCACCCCCTGACCCGGTTCCTTGCCCTCCTTGAGGATCTGGATATGGATGGTCTCTCCGGGGAGGACGACGGGTTTGAGGGCATTGGTAAGCTGGTTGATGTTCAGGACCGTCAAGCCCAGAAGCTCTGCTACCTTGTTCAGGTTGAAGTCGTTCGTAATGATCCTCCCGTTGATTCTCTTAGCCAATTCGATCAGCTTGGCATCCACCTCCTGCAATTTCGGAAAGTCCTGGTCCGATATCCTTACCTCCAGATCGCTCTGTTTTTGTAGGCGGTTGAGGATGTCAAGCCCCCTTCTTCCCCGATTCCTCTTGAGGGGATCGGGGGCGTCGGCGATATGCTGTAACTCGCGCAGGATGAACTGGGGGATGATGAAGGGTCCCTCGAGAAATCCGGTTTCGCAGATGTCGGCAATCCTCCCGTCGATGATCACACTGGTATCGAGGATTTTGGGTATCTCCCCCCGGGGGCCCATCTTACTGAGGATCTTCCAGTTGACCGGGTTAAATTCCTTCCCCTTCCACACTCCGATCATGATCCCCAGATATCCGGTCAGGATATAGATAAGGGGGTAGAGATTCGATTGCCTCCAGGCAACAGGGATGGAGATCGTGGTGGTGAGATAGGTGAGGAAAAACGCGATCACCAATCCGATGAGCGCAGCGACAATGCCCTTGCCCGAGGCACGTTTGATGACGATTTCCAAACAGATGATGGCAACAGCGATCAGCCCCCCGCTGATCCCTCCCCAGAGGGAGGCGTAAGAGGATTGCATAAACTCCGGCCCCAGATATATCCCAGCGAGGCAACAGAAGATAAACAAGGATATGCGTACTATGAGTAAACCCATCCGCCCCATATGACACCTCCTGGTCGTTCCGTATGGCGATTGATGTGAACGTTGCACTCAGGCGGGATGATAAGGAAGGAAATTAACCCGTGCACCAGCTCGGGTTAGATGAGCGGGTAAAGATTTAAAAAGGAAAAAAGTATGATAAAGCCTTTTTGTACCTAAGGCAAGATGCCTTGGATTTCCTTCCCGACGTCCGCCTCTTCTGCATCTTTCGAGATGGCCAACTCCTTAATGAGCAGCCTTTTGGCTATATCCATTAGCTTTCTCTCGCCGAAGGAAAGCCCTTTCTCGCTTTTCAGGGAGTAGAGCTCTCGGAATACCTTGGCCACCTCAAATATAGAACCACTCTGAATCCTTTCCATATAGCCGCGATATCTCTGATTCCACGGCTGATGATTGTTCGGGGCCTTCGCACACTTCAAGATCTCATAGACCTCCGGGATTTTTTCCGGGTCAATCACCTCCCTCATACCAGCGGTATGTGCGTTCTCCTTCGGGACCATGATGGTCATCTTTGTGTCGAGGATGCTGAGCACGTAGAAATCTTGCACCTTTCCCCCCATCTCCATACTCTCGATGCCTTCGATGGCCCCCACACCATGCCCGGGATAAACGGCGAAGTCCCCTTTTTCAAACATCTCGTCCACCCCTCCTTTTCTTTGTTACCTTATCACCCTCCGAAAAAGCTTGTTAACCCTGAGGAGGTGGCTTCACGACTGCGTCCACCTGAACCCTCCCCTGTATTACCTGAGCTACTGCCGCATCGATACCAAACAGCTTGGACACCTGTACCTGGCCAATGGGCTTCGTTCCGTTGAAGTCTCCCGCAGGATATACCTCCAGGAGATCGCCTTTTTTTAGACCGGTCTGATAACCCGCATTGAGATAGACCGTATTCCCCTCGACCACGGCGATTCGCGTCAGCCAGTCCATACTATTTATGTCATCAATGACCTGAGCCATGATCTGATCGGTAACCATATCTATTGCCCTGTATTTGGCCTTCTCTTCACATAACACCCCAAATTCTTCGCTGTCCGCGACAGGATTAGTGGCAGAAAATTTCCTTACCAGGAGTCCCTGGGCCGCATCGATGAAATTTGCATCTATGCGTACAATGGCCGTGGAAACCTTCTCTTCTCCATCCGTGGCCGGGGCCGTCGTGCTGACAAAGGGACCATAGATTGTTCCCACAATGACCCCCTGCACCCCCAATACCTTGTTGAGCACCTTTGTTTTTGCAGGGTCTTTGATGAGGTCCGCAGGGGTGAGGCCTGCTTTTGCGAGGGCAAGCCTGACCGTCTCGTGGTCCATGATCAGGCAGGTGTAGACCTTGGTCTCCATCCTCGTGGCTAATCTATCAGCTATGGTTTCTCCGAATTTCTGTAAGGTAAACGTGGTACGGTCTTCGAAGGGGAGCACTGCTATCTTGCGTTTAAGGTAAGGGTGTTTAAGAACTCTTACGCTCGCAGTATGGGTTTCCCGTCTTTCCAGCTCCCGCACCTCCGCTGCCGTCGTCCCTACTTTGGTCTCTTGTTCTACCCCTACCCCTTGAACTTCCTCTTCCTTCTTTATCTGCTCCTTCTCAGGAGATAAGGGTTCTACCTCTCCTGCTAGGTAGCGGTCGACCTTTACATAGGCGCATTGAACATTCCCTTTTTCATCTATTCCCTTCGCGACCTTGACATACTTTTCCCCGTCGATGACATAGATATCCTTGTCCGATAATCTGGCCAATTGCTCCCTTGTGTAGGGCGACGGGGATTTCTTCCAGGGCAGGACGGAACATCCTGCTGCCGAGATCAGAAAGAGGGTGAGCAGCAATCCGATGATTGCCCTTGGCGGGAACACTCGATTGTATGGCATGACATACTTTATAGCAGAAAGGCGGGAGAAAAGCAAGGACAAAATCTTCATCTTGTCCTTCTGTGCAAAGGTTACAGGTCGCTTTGTCCCTCTTTAGTGCGGCAGGCTTTTCTGTTGACAGGGTGATTGGTTCCTGGGTACAATTTAATAAATCGATGAAAACTCGTCAGGGGTCGCAGTTAAAAAAGGTCTTTTTGTCTCTCTTCATAGTATCTGCATGTATATCCACCATTTTCGCCCAGAATAGTGCTATCTATCTCCTCAAGGTTGAGGGGATCATAAACCCCGCCACCGCCGGATATATAACCAAGGGGATTGAGAAGGCAGAGAAGGGGGGGGGCGCATGCCTGGTGATTCAGATGGATACCCCTGGTGGGCTCATGGAGTCTATGCGTTCTATCGTCAAGCGCATGCTCACTGCTCAGATCCCCATCATCGTCTATGTGGCACCGAGCGGCTCCCGGGCAGGCTCGGCAGGGGTCTTTATCACCATGGCTGCCCATATAGCAGCCATGGCCCCGGGGACCAATATCGGTGCGGCCCACCCCGTGCAGTTGGGAGAGAAGATAGACGATAAGATGGAGGCCAAGATCCTCAATGATACCGTTGCCTATATCAAGACCATTGCCAAGCAGCGGGGGAGAAACGAGCAATGGGCTGAGAAGGCAGTAAGGGAAAGCGTTTCGGTGAAAGAGGATGAGGCCCTGAAGTTGCGAGTCATTGACCTCGTCTCCCCCAGCCTGGAAGACCTCCTCAGCAAGATCGACGGCCGGCGTGTAGAGATCTCCCCCGGCAATGTGATTACACTCAAGGTCAAGGGCGCGGAGGCAAGGGACATTAAGATGTCCTTTCGTGACCAGCTCCTCTCCATCATATCGAATCCCAATATCGCCTACATCCTCCTCATGCTCGGCATCTACGGGCTCTTCTTCGAGCTCGCCAATCCTGGTGTGATCCTCCCCGGTGTCATCGGGGGGATCTGCATTATCCTGGCCTTCTTCGCCTTGCAGATGCTCCCGATCAACTACGCGGGAATCGCCCTGATTCTTTTGGGAATTATCCTGTTCATCGCGGAGGTCAAGATTACCAGCTATGGAATGCTCTCAGTCGCGGGGGTGATCTCCCTGCTTTTGGGTTCCGTTATGCTCATCGATAGCCCAGCGGAATTTCTCCAGATCTCCTTTGTCCGATTTATCCTGCCCGTGGTGGTGGTAAGCGCCGCGTTCTTCCTTTTTGCCCTCATCATGGTCGTCAGGGCCCACCGCCGTCGCCCCACCACCGGCAAGGAAGGGCTGATCGGTAGGATCGGGGTCGCCACGGTTGATCTGAAGCCGGAAGGTGTTGTGGAAATCCGTGGCGAACTCTGGAATGCGGTGGCGGAGGAAGAAATCAAGGCCGGGGAGAAGGTGCAGGTAAAGGAAATGGACGGGATGAAGGTAAAAGTAATAAAGCTATAAAAAAAAGGAGGGAAACTATGGCGACGTTTATAGTTATAGGTGTTATTTTTATTTTTATCATCTTGAGCTCAGCTGTCAAGATCTGCAAGGAGTACGAGCG
>Ga0299915_10004448_pt1 | contig 10211 bp, 10 predicted proteins | sample RVTome_13_FD_200263 | JGI IMG/M metagenome (GOLD analysis project Ga0299915, IMG submission 200263) | Soil microbial communities from uranium-contaminated site in the Upper Colorado River Basin, Wyoming, United States - RVT92D227 (version 2) ...
TCGCGGTGCGCCCGTTCGAGGGCTGAGAGCCACCAGACGCCAGACGCCAGACGCCAGACGCCAGACGCCAGACGCCAGACGCCAGACGCCAGCAAGAGTCGCGCCAAGTGGTTCTGTCCAAGGTCGAATGTCAACGGCCTCAGCGCCCCCGGGGCGAATACCACCGGGACAGGGCGACCGTGAGCCGCTCCATCGTCAGCCGGTGCAGCGCCTCCGGCGCCGACTTCAGGGTGGCGTCGGCCCGGGCGACGGCATCCAACGCCCGTCGCAGCTCCACGTCGGTCGCCGCCGTCCGCAGCTTCCACGCCTTGGTCACCGGGTAGTAGTCCGGCCGGGCGCCGATCCATGCCGCGAACACCTCGACCGTCGGCGCGGCCGCCGCCAGGGCACGCCGCCGGAGGTCGTTCTCGATGAACGCCAGCAGCGCCAGCGGGTGCCCGTGGGTGAGGAAGTCCGACAACCGTCGCAGCGCCTCCCCGGTGTCGCCGGCGGCGAGGGCGTCGGCGTAATGCCACATCGGCTCATCCGGCCGGTTGGAGAACCGGGCGGCCACCTCGGCACCGGTGATCGGGCCCTCGATCGAGGCAAGCTGGTCGAGCGCCTGGCCGAGGGCCGCGATGTCGGACCCGAACCGCTGCAGCAAGGTCGCGGTGGCCTCGCCGTCGAGACGCACTTTCCGCTCCCGGGCCGTCCTGGCGAGCCATTCGGCGGCGTCCTTCTCGCGCATCTTCTGCACGGGGTGGACCTCGCCATCGGCCTTGACCATCCTCCCCAGCCTGCCCGGAATGGATCCGTCGGCGACGAACACCAGGACCACCGAATCGCCGTCGATGGCGGCGGTGAGGTCGACAACCACGTCCACCTCGGCCGCCTGCAGTTGGTGGGCGTCAACCACCATCACCCCGCGGCGGCCACCAAAGAGCGACCCGCTCTGCAGGGCGGGGATCAGCCGCTCCACTTCGGGCCGGAGGGTGCCGTCGGACTCCTCGCCTGCGCCGCGGCCCGGGATGTCGAACCGGTCGATGTCGTCGACCCCCGCCTGCTCGAGCAGGTGCCGTGCCCGGTCCAGCATCTCCTGGCGCTCCCCCGGTCCCGCATCGTTGGGGCCGACGACCGCGTGGACGGGCTTCACCGTGCCGACGGTAGTGCGGCCGGCTCGTGCAGGGCGATCCGGTCGAGGCGGACCGTCACGGTGCCGTCACGGTCGGTGCGCATGACCGTCGCCCCAGCCTCGGTGAGCGTCGCGATCACCGCCTCGGACGGGTGCCCAAAGTCGTTGGGGCCGACGCTGATCACGGCAAGGGAAGGGGCGCTCGCCGCCAGCCAGTCGAGGTCGCTGGTGATCGATCCCTGGTGCGGGACCTTCATGACGTCGGCGCGGATCGGCCCGAGGTCCTGCTGGGCGATGGCCTCGATGTCACCGGTGAACAGCACCGAGACCCCGGCGGCGGTGACCCGCACCACGATCGAACCGTCGTTGGGCGAGGCGTAACGGCGCAGCGGTCCCAGCACCTCGAGGTCGAAGGCCCCGATCGTCGCGGTCGTGCCCAAAGCCGGTGTCGAGACCGCACCGCCGCCCGCCGCCACCTCGGCCACGATGTCGTCGAGCGGGGAGCCCTCCCCGAGCTGTTGTGGGTACCACAGCCGGTCCACCCGGGCGACCGCGGTGATCCCTACCAGGCCGGTGGTGTGGTCGGCATGGCCGTGCGACACCACGAGCAGGTCGACGTGGCGGATCCCCCGGGCGCGCAGGTAGTCGCGCATCACCGCCGGATCGGGCCCGCCGTCCAGGACGATCACCTCCCCCGAGGGCCCGGTGATGATGGCGGCGTCTCCCTGGCCGACGTCGAGAAACGCCACGGTGGGCCCGTCGGGATGCCCGGCGGGGAGGAGGGAAGCGCCCACCGCCAGCACGCAGCCGATCGCCAGCAGCGGCCTCAGGGCGCGCAGCCGCCACCCGGTGAGGCAGCCCCCGGCGATGACGGCCACCCCGGCGGTGTGCAGCTGGGGAAGATCGGCCGCCCGGCGGGCCACCGCCAGAACGACGGCGGCCACCCGGGCCGCCGCCCGCACCACGGGGGCGATCCCGACCAGCGCCCCGGCGCCGCCGAGGGCCGTCGACACCACCACCAGCGGAGCGGCGATCACGTTGGTGAGCGGCGCCATGAGCGGGACCGTCCCGAAATGGTGGAGGAGGATCGGGGCGACGGCTGCCTGAGCGGACAGGGTCGCCCCCAGGGTGGTCCACAACCAGCGCCGGCGACGGCCCGCCCACAGCGGTCCCCCGGCGAGGATCCCGGCGGTGGCGGCGACCGAGAGTTGGAACCCCACCTCGTGGACGACCCCGCCCGACACAGCCACCACGGCCGTCACCGCCCAGCCGAGTGCCGACCAGGGGGCAATCGGCACCCCGGCGAGCTTGCCGGCGAGCACCGTCGCCGCCATCACCGATGCCCTCACCACCGATGGCTCCCATCTGGTCACCACGGCGAACACGGCGATGCCGATCAGCCCGATCACCGCCCGCCGGCGCGGCCCCCAGCCGAGCGGCCCGGTCGCCAGCCACCAGGCGGCCAGGAATAGGGCGACGTTGCTCCCCGACACGGCGACGAAGTGGCTCAGGCCGGCAAGGCGAAGCGCCTCGTAGTCGGCGTCGGGCAGGCCGCGGGTGTCCCCGATCAAGAACCCGGCCACGAGGGCGCCCTCGGGGCGAGTGGCCACGACGTCGAGGGAGCCGAGCACCCGGCTTCGCAGGCGGTTGGCGACCCGCATGAGCACATTGGGCGCCGGGCCGAGCCGCTCGATCCGCTCGGCGGTGACCACCCCGGCCACGGGACCGGCCCGCACCCGGAAGGCGGCCGGCTCCACGACACCCCGCACCAGGGCCGGCTCGCCCACCGCCACCGCCGCCGAGCCGCGCACGTACAGACGCGGCCCCGCCCACGGCTGCCACGACCCGGCGAGGAAGAGGTGGTCCGGGCGGAGCGTGAACCCCTCGGACCCGGCGGGGCCGGACGGATCGGACCCGACGATCCCGGTGATCACCGCCCTGCCGTCGGGCAGCCACTGCTCGGGGATCGTCTCGCGGGCGCCTGCGGCGCCCGCGGAGAAGGCGCCGACCGCCACCAGGACGAGCGCCCCCGCCCACCGGGGAAACCACCGGCGGGCGAGCACGAGGCCGAGGCACACCACCGCCACCGCCGCCCGGTTGCCCGAGGCACCCACCCAGATGAGGGCCGCCGACCCCGCGGCGAGGGCGTCGGCGCCCCGAGGGACCCCGAGCCGGCTCAGGGCACCATCACCACGTCCCGCAGCGCCGCCAGCTTCGCTTCACCGATCCCGGGCACGTCCAGCAGGTCCTCGATCACCGTGAAGGGGCCGAACTCGTTGCGGTAGTCGACGATGCGCTGGGCGAGCACCGGGCCCACTCCGGGGAGGTCCTGCAGCGCCACCACGTCGGCGGTGTTGACGTGCACCTTCCCGTCGCCGACGGATACCGCCCCTCCCCAGGGGTCGATGAGTGGGACGATCAGCTGCTCCCCGTCGGCCAGGGGGGCCGCCAGGTTCAGGCCGGAGAGCACCGCCCCGGGGAGGGCGCCTCCAGCGGCGAGCACCGCGTCGGCGACCCGGGCGTCGGCGGGCAGCGACACCAGGCCCGGACGGGCGACCGCCCCCGACACGTGCACGGTGATCGTGGCGTCGGGCGGCCGCGCCGCGACGATCTCGATCGGCGGCGGTGTCGTCGGGTCCGGCCACAGCAACACCGCCGCGGCGAGGGCGACGAGCGCGACGGCTCCGGCGGCGATCCACGAGCGTTCCACGGGGCAGCCGACCTTGTATCAGGAGGCTGTGACGCCGGGAAGGCTCTTGTGCGGCCTCGCTGGGCGAGGCCGGCTATGAGCTATGGGCAATGAGCAAGAGAACTCAAAGCTCAAAGCTCAGGTTGTCGTGAACAGAGCCAGGACGGTCACCAGGTTGAATCCGGCGTGGATGGCGACGGACCGCCCGAGGCGGCCGGTGCGGACCACCTCGTTGCCCATCACGACGCCCAGCACCGTCAACAGGGGGGCGACCAGCCAGGCTCCCGGATCGAGGAGATGGAGGGCGGCAAAGGCACCCGCGGATGCCCACACGGCGAACCGGCGACCGTGCCGTGCCAGCAACCCCCTGAGCAGGACGCCGCGGAACAGCAGCTCCTCCGACACGGGTCCGATGACGATCAGCGAGACGGCCACCAGGGTCTTGTCGAGCGTGCCAACCGCCACCGCGGCGGCATCCACCACCTCCTGGTCGGGGACCGAGCCGCGGAACACCTCCTGCACGATCGTCACCAGCACCAGCGCCAGGCCGATTTGCAGGGCGGCGCCGATCAAGACGCCCACCCAGTCCACCCACTCGATCCGCGCCGCCAGTGCCTCGCGCCAGGGCTGGCGGGTGCGCGCCATCCAGGCGACCGCACCGATCGCCCCGAAGGACTGCACCGGGAGCACGATGCCGAAGAGCTCCCCGGTGGTCACGTCCCCCGGGAGCACCGCCACGTAGGCGGCTGTCCCGGCCAGGAACCACCACCCGAGCGCCCTGAGGGTGTCGGACGACCGCCACGGGAGGCGGTCAGCCTGCGGTGATGCGCTCGGCGACGTCACGGGCCTCGACCTCCAGGGAGATCGCTCGGTAGGCGGCATGGTGGGCGAGACCCGAGCGCCGGCCGCGAAGGTACTCACCGAAGTACACCCTCGCCCAGCGCAGCGGGCCAAGCAGTCGCCACTGCTGGAGGTGGGTCAGCTCGTGCACCATCAGTGGGCCGAGCGCCGACAGCGGAACGGCGAGCCGGTCGGGGTGGACGTAGATCCCCCACGGCATGGCCACCGCGGTGATGTTCGGCGCCCACAGCATGCGGAACCAGCGGGACGCCGCATACACCGGCACGGCCGACGGGTCGACGTCGGGGAGGGTCGCCCGCAGCAGGTTCCGGTCGACGTGCGACGCGTCGAGCGCCTCGGCGGCGGAGAACCTCACCGCACCACGACGTTGACGAGGACGGGCGGCCGCACGATCACCTTCACCGGGGCCCCCGACAGGTATGCCTTGACCTTCTCCGACCCCAGCGCCAGGGCGCGCGCCTCGTCTTCGGAGATGCCGGCGCTCACCTCGATGCGGTCCCGGACCTTGCCGTTGACCTGGACGATCATGGTCACCGTGTCCTGGCGGGCCAGGTCCGCGTCGTAGTCGGGCCACGGCGCATGGGCGACCGAAGGCTGGTGCCCGAGTCGCTCCCACAGCTCCTCGGAGACGTGGGGGGCGAAGGGGGCGAGCATGCGCACCAGCGCCTCGGCCACTTCGCGGGGGACCCGTTCGAGGCCGACCATGGCGTTGTTCAGCTCGAAGAACCTGGCGACGGCGGTGTTGAACCGCAGCGCCGCCATGTCGTCGGTCACCGCCTTGATCGTGCGGTGCAGCAGCACGTTCAGGTCTGGCGACGGGGCGGCCTCGGTGACCAGCACCTCGTCGGTATCGGGGTCGATCAGGCTCCGCCACACCCGCTGGAGGAAGCGCACGATCCCGACGATGTCGCGCGTGGTCCACGGCTTGGAGGCGTCGAGCGGGCCCATGAACATCTCGTAGAGCCGCAGCGTGTCCATGCCGTAGTCGGCCGAGAAGTCGTCGGGGCTCACCGAGTTCTTCAGTGACTTCCCCATCTTCCCGTGGCTGCGGGTGACCTGCTCGCCGTCGAACCAGAATTCCCCATCCCGCGCCTCCACCTTCTCCGCCGGCACGTACACGCCGCGGGCGTCCTGGAAGGCGTCGGCCAGGATGTACCCCTGGTTGAACAGGCGGGCGAACGGCTCCGGGGTGGTCACGTGCCCCAGGTCGAACAGCACTTTGTGCCAGAACCGGGCGTAGAGCAGGTGGAGCACGGCGTGCTCCACCCCGCCGACGTACAGGTCGACCCCTTGGCCGCCCATCCAGTAGTGCTCGGCGTCCGCCCCGACCAGCGCCTCGGCGTTCTCCGGGTCGGCGAAACGCAGGTAGTACCAGCAGGACCCGGCCCACTGCGGCATGGTGTTGAGTTCACGCTGGTAACGCACCCCGTCGATCACGACAACTCGCCACGACTCGTCGACCCGGGCCAGCGCCGGCTCCGGATCGGCGTTCTCGTCGTCGGAGGCTCCGGGGTGATAGTCCTCGATCTCGGGAAGCAGCAGCGGCAGGTCCTCGTCGGCAACCGGGCGCAGCTCACCGTCGGGGCCGTGCAAGATCGGGATCGGCTCGCCCCAATACCGCTGCCGGCTGAACAACCAGTCGCGCAGCTTGTAGGACACGGTCGCCTCACCGTGGCCACCGGCCGCCAGCCAGTCAATGATCGCCCGCTTGGCGGCAGCGATCTCGAGGCCGTCGAGGAATCCGCTGCTGATCGCCGGTCCCTCTCCGACGTACGCCTTGCCGTCGAAATCCGGAGGCGGCTGCACGGTGCGGATGATCGGCAGGTCGAACTGCTCGGCGAACTCCCAGTCGCGCTCGTCCTGGCCGGGCACCGCCATGATCGCCCCGGTCCCGTACCCCATGAACACGTAGTCGGCGATGAACACCGGGATCCGGGCGTCGTTCACCGGGTTGATGGAGAACGCCCCGGTGAACACCCCGGTCTTGTCCTTCATCTCCGTCTGGCGCTCGCGCTCGGATCGACGCGCCGTGGCGTCGCGGTAGGCGGCGACCGCCGCCGCGGGCGTCTTCGCCCCGCCGGTCCACGCCTTCTTCGTGCCCCTCGGCCAGGCAGGGGCGATCAGCGCGTCCACGAGCGGGTGCTCGGGTGCGAGCACCATGTAGGTCGCTCCGAACAGGGTGTCGGGCCGAGTGGTGAACACCTCGACCACGCGGTCCGAGCCGGCGACCGCGAAGCGGATCGAGGCCCCTTCGCTGCGCCCGATCCAGTTGCGCTGCATCGCCTTGACGTGCTCCGGCCAGTCCAGGGTCTCCAGGTCGTCGACCAGGCGGTCGGCGAAAGCGGTGATCCGCAGCATCCATTGCCGCAGGGGGCGCCGGTACACCGGGTGGTCGCCCCGTTCCGACCGGCCGTCCCGGGTCACCTCCTCGTTGGCCAGCACCGTGCCCAGGGCCGGGCACCAGTTGACCATCACCTCGTCGAGGTAGGCCAGCCGCTTCCCATCGACGAAGCGGCGCCGCTCCGCGGGGTCGAGGTCCTTCCACGGGGTCCCGTCGACATCGCGCCCCCCCGCCTCTGAGTCGGCGATCAGCTCCGCGACCGGCCGCGCCCCACCCCGGTCGGGGTCGAACCACGAGTCGAACAGCCGCAGGAAGATCCACTGGGTCCACCGGTAGTAGCCGGGGTCGGTGGTGGTGAACATCCGATCCCAGTCGTAGGAGAGCCCGAACGCCTTCAGCTGGCGCTCGAAGTTGGCGACGTTGCGCTCGGTGGTCACCCGGGGATGGATGCCGGTCTCGACCGCGTACTGCTCCGCGGGCAGCCCGAAGGCGTCGAATCCCATCGGGTGCAGGACGTTGTACCCGCGCATCCGGTGGTACCGGGCGAAGATGTCACTCCCGATGTAGCCGATCGGATGCCCGACGTGCAGCCCCTCGCCCGACGGATACGGGAACATGTCGAGCACGTACAGCTTGGGCCGCGTGCCGTCGAACCCGCGCTCGCCCGGGTTGGGGGCGTGGAAGGTGTGGTGGCGGTCCCAGTACGCCTGCCACTTGCCTTCGATCATCTGGTGGTCGTAACCGGCCATGGTGTGGTCCCCGGGGGAGACCGGAGGATAGGCAGGCGCCCACCGGCGGCCGGCACCGGGGCGATCGTGCACGGTCGGCGGTACCGTCCCGCCATGCGCTTCCATCACGTCCTGCTGGCCATGCCCCCCGGCGCCGAGGATCGTGCCCGGTCGTTCTACCGCGACGTCCTGTACATGACCGAGATCCCCAAGCCGGTGACGTTGGCTCCCCTGGGCGGCGCCTGGTTCCGCCTCGGTTCGGTCGAGTTCCACCTCGGGATCGACGGCTCCCACCGGGCGGCGGCGAAGGCCCACCCGGGGATCGAGGTGGACGACCTCGACGAGGTGGCGCGCCGACTCACCGCCGCCGGCCACGTGGTCCTGCATGACTCGCTGTTTCCGGGGAGGCGGAGGTTCTACACGAGAGACCCGTTCGGTAACCGGCTCGAGTTCCTCGGGCCCGACGGAGGAGGCGACACGACATGAAATGGTCCGACTGGACGATGCCGGCGGGCAGACAAGTGTGGCGGCGTCACCCGGGGGTGCGCACCCACGAGCAGCTGACCCGGGCCGAACGGGCGGCCGATCGGATGCGCAACCTGATGGGGTCATGGGCGTTCGTGTTCGGCGCCCTGGCGTTTCTCGCCAGCTGGATGATGGGCAACAAGGGCACCGGCTTCGACCCCTACCCCTTCATCCTCCTCAACCTCGTCCTCTCCTGCGTCGCCGCCCTCCAGGGATCGATCCTCTTGATCGCCGCCAAGCGAAGCGACCAAATCAGTGCCGAGTTGGCCGTCCACGACTACGAGACCAACAAGCGGGCCCTGGAGTTGATCGAGGCGATCCATGCCCTGACCGTGGCTCAGAAGGAAGCCGAGGACCGGCCCTGAACGAGCACCCCTGGGGCGCCGCCGACGAGCGGGGGCGCCGGCTGTTCGCGCTTCTCGCCGGCCTCGGCCTCCCGGCGGACGATCACGCCGTGTTCGGGAGCGGCCCGCTCATCGTGAGGGGCATCGTCCCCACAGGCTCGGACCTCGACGTGATCTGCCGCGGGGTGGCGTGGGACGCGGCCCTGCGGCTCGGCCCGTTGGTCCACGACGACGAACACGACGTCGATCTGGTGAGCCTCCTCGACGGGGCGATCACCCTCGGCATCTCGTGGGGCATCGGCGAGTTCGACGTCGGCGGCCTCATCGACACCGCCGAGGTGATCGACGGCATCCCGTTCGTCCGCCTCGAGCACGTCATCGCCTACAAGCAGGTGTCGGGGCGGGCCAAGGACCGGGAGCACCTCCGCCTGCTCGAGCTCTGGCAGCAACGCCGGCTCTGAGTGGGCCCTCCGTGCGCCGGAGGGTACCGGTGGACCGGCGCTCAACCGACGTCCCGCCGCAGCTCGACGAGGACCGCCTCCACACCCTCGACCGAGTCCACCGGGCCGGCCCCCTCGACGAAGCCGTGCCGCCGGTAGAAGGCGCGTGCCCGGTCGTTGTCCGCCTCGGTGCGGACCACCATCTGCCGGTACCCGTCACCGACCGCCCCGGCGATGGCGGCGTCGACCAGGCCGCCCCCGACCCCCCGGCCGATCAGGCTCTGCAGCACGATCACCCCGGCCAGTTCGACCGTCGCCGGGTCGATCCGCCGTGTGGCGGCGAACCCGGCCACCCGCCCCTCGCGGCGGGCGAGGAACATCCTCCGGTCCGGGCCGCCGAGCCGTTCGAGGATCGCATCCGGGGCGGTCAGCTCCCCCATCACCTCGTCGTCGGCGCCGGCCCACCCGGGAGCATCGGGACCGGCCTGCGCCCATGCCTCCCAGAAGAAGGCCCTGAGGTCGTCCACGTCGTCCGCGGTCGCCTCGGCGATCGCCGGGTCTGCCATGGCCGCATCGTCCCCGCCTCATGCGCCACCGCGCCAGGGGAAGAGGTCCGCAGCGGCCAGTCCGCCGCGGGGCGATACACTGCCGTCGCTCCAGGGGCTGTAGCTCAGTTGGCAGAGCGCTTGCATGGCATGCAAGAGGCCGGGGGTTCAAATCCCCCCAGCTCCACGAAGGGCGACCCTCGACGCCTTTCGAGCCCGAACCCGACGCCACGGAGTGAGCGCGCATGGAGACGATCGCCGAACCCGGCGAGAAGATGAGCCACCGCCAGATCCTGGTCGTGTTCAGCGCGCTGATGCTCGGGATCCTGCTCGCCGCCCTCGACCAGACCATCGTCGCCACCGCCCTGCCCACCATCGTCGGCGACCTCGGCGGCCTCGACCACCTCTCGTGGGTGGTCACCGCCTACCTGCTCACCTCGACGGCGAGCGCACCCCTGTACGGGAAGGTGTCCGACCTCTACGGGCGCAAGATCGTCTTTCAGTTCGCCATCGTGGTGTTCCTGATCGGTTCGATCCTGTCGGGCGTCTCGCAGAACATGGCCCAACTGATCGCCTTCCGAGGCATCCAGGGCCTCGGAGCGGGGGGCCTGATCGTGATGGCACTCA
>Ga0299915_10004449_pt1 | contig 10211 bp, 9 predicted proteins | sample RVTome_13_FD_200263 | JGI IMG/M metagenome (GOLD analysis project Ga0299915, IMG submission 200263) | Soil microbial communities from uranium-contaminated site in the Upper Colorado River Basin, Wyoming, United States - RVT92D227 (version 2) ...
CTTGAGGTAGAAGGGCAGGGACACGAGCGCGATGGCCGCCTCCTTCGCCCGGAGCCGGGCCACGCCCGAGTCCTCGCTCTCGTCGTAGACGGCGCCCAGGGCGGTGGCGGGCATCCCCGCCCTGGCCGCGAGCGCGGCGGCGAAGGCGTCCATGGTGGGCTGCGCTTCGGCGGTCGTCCCGGGCGATCCGGGGGAGCAGACGACGAGCAGGTGTCGTCCGGGCGAGGCGGCCAGCGCCACGGAGGCGGCGAGGCCGAGGGCGGCGAGCGCGGCGAGTCTCATGGATGAAGGTTAGCGCGTTCGGCGGGCGTCGGGCGCTCGAACTCTTCGATCGCGCGTTCTCTGTTTCGGGCACGGGCTCGGGCTCCACCAGGATGGGGTGGATGCGCCAGCCAGCGGCACGCCGTCAGTAGGGATAGCCGAGCTCGACGTAGACCTTGAAGCCCTCGCCGCCGTTCGCGACGTCGACGCGCCCGAGGACGTTCGGGTGCACGAAGGCGCGGAACCCCACGCCCGCCGAGACCTGCGGGCGCGAGAACGCCTCGCTGAAGGCGCCGAAGACCTGCCCGACTGCGAGGAAGGGGTCCGCGCGCCAGTCGGCGACGACGCCGAAGATGTGCGTCTGGAAGAGCCGGATGCGCTGCTCCAGCTCGAGGGTCCACGCTTGCCGGTCGATGAAGCGATCCTCCGTGAATCCGCGCAGGAGCTGCGAGCCGCCGAGCGAGCTCTGCTGGTAGAAGGGCGCGCGGCCCGAGCTGACGCCGTTCCAGTAGAGCCTGGCTGCGCCCGAGAGCCAGGTGAGCTCCGGGACGATCCCCCGCACCTGCATGCCCCCGCGCAGGAACGTCGGGGAGTTCGAGAGCCCCTCCACCACGCTCGCCGACAGGTCGAGGCGGAAGCCGCGCTCGGCGTAGTCGCCGCCCGAGCGATCGTCGTAGCGCAGGTCGATCCCCTGGGAGGCGAGCGTCGCGCCGCTCATGCCGGGTGCATCGGGGAAGGCGCGCGGGCTGAGCGGCAGCCCCGGCACGCCGTTGGCCTCCACGCCGTCGCGCTCGATGCCCAGGGATGCGCCCAGGTTGAGGTGAGGCGCGAGGTTCCTGCCCCGCCGCACGGTCGCGTAGGCGCGCAGGCCCGTGTAGCTCGACTCCGCCCCGGTGGGCGTGTCGGGGCCGATGCCGAAGAAGCGGAAGAACACGCTGCGCTGGACGCGGGCCGTCGCATCGCCGGTCCAGGCGCCGGTGGCCTTCGGCGCGTGCTGCCAGACGAAGAGGCTGTTGAAGTTGGTCCGCGTGCTCGCCGAGCCGATGAGGGTCAGTGTGGTGTCGTCGCTCGGGTAGTAGAACCAGCGGAACGTCCCGGTGAACCGGATGACGGAGTTCCAGGTCAGGCTCGGCGCGATGATCGACTCGGTCCGCTGGCCCTCCGGGCAGACGCGGAGGAACACCGGCATCGCGCCCCAGGTGTTGCCCTCGTTGGGCAGCGTCGCGTACACCGGGAGGGGGATGATCTGCGTGGTGAGCCCGGGCCGGCAGTCCGCGGCCGCCGGCCCCGCGCAGAGGAGGGCGAACGCGGCGGCGATGGCGCGGTCGAGCCGCTGCCTCCTCACCGTGGCATCGGCCGCTCGCGCCGAAGGTGGCGAGGCGCGTCGTTCTGTCGCAGAGGTGGGGAGGCTCATCGCTGCGCTGCTCGAGGGTCTTCCAGTACACCAGAAGAGCTTGAATTCGTCGAAAGATCTCCTAAGCTGCGCGCGTGCCGAGCACAGCCTCCTGCCAGCTCGAAGACGTCCGCCTGGCGCGTGCGCTCGCGCGCGAGTGGCTCCTTCCGTCGCGGTCCATGCGGCGACGCTTCTGGCCGCCGGCGCTCGGGCTCCTCTACATCGCGGCCGTGGCCCTGATGGGCGGGCTGCGCAGCGACCACGTCCTCATCGGGCTGCTCGGCTTCCTCGACCTCTACAACGAGAAGTCGCGCCTGTTCCTCAAGCTGTTCCTGCCCTTCGTGCTGACCGGCGTGATCTTCGACTCGATGCGCTACTTCTACTGGCAGGGCATCGCAGGCCGCGTGCATGTGGCCGAGCCGTACCTGCTCGAGCGCGCCTGGTTCGGCGTCGGCGGCCGGACGCTCAACGAGATCTTCCTCGAGCACCACTGGGACGCCCTCGACCTCGCCTGCGGGTTCGCCTATCTCGTCTACGTTGCCGAGTACATCCTCCTCGCCGTCGTGCTCTTCTTCCGCGGGCGTCTCGACGCGGCGGTGACGTTCGCCCGCTGTTTCCTGCTCGTGAACGTGATGGGTTTCGCCACCTACTTCGTCTATCCGGCGGCGCCGCCCTGGTACGTGACCCAGTACGGTCTCGGCCCGGCGCGCATGGACGTCCGCCCCGCCGCGGCGGCTGCGCAGCGCTTCGACGCGCTCCTCGGGACGCAATTCTTCGACTCGATGTACGGGCGCGGCGTCGACGTGTTCGGCGCCATCCCCTCTCTGCACGTGGCCTATCCGCTCATCGCCGTCCTGCTGTCGTTCCGGGTGCTCGAGCTGCGCTGGGCGCGCGGCCCGACGGTGCTCTTCTTCCTCCTCATGTGCCTGAGTGCGGTGTACCTGCAGCACCATTACGTCATCGACGTGGTGCTCGGCATCGTCTACGCCCTCGCCGCGCTCGCGGCCGTGACGGGCTGGGAGCGGCGCCGCTCCGCGGCGACGGTCTGACGCGTGGCTCGTCCTGAAAACGTCGAAAGGCGAGTCTGATGGACGCGCAGGACGACCTGATCTCCCGCGCGCTCGCCCGGATCGTCCGGATGCGTGCGGCGATCCTCGTCGCGTACGCCTTGCTCGTGCCGGCGGCGGCCTGGATGGCCTCGCGCATCCCCAGCGAGGGCGCCATCGATCGCCTGATCGTGCCGAGCGATCCCGACTACGCCGCGACACGCGCCTTCCAGCGCATCTTCCCCGAGTCGCAGGTGGCGCTCCTGCTCTTCGAAAGCGCCGGCAGCGGCGCGGAGTCGGGCGATCCATGGTCGCCGGAGGCCATCGCCCGGATCGACGCCGCCAAGGCCGCGCTGCGCGGCGTGCCGAACGTCGGCACGTTCTCGATCCTGGACGCGCTCCGGCGTGCGCGGCCCGGGGCCAGCGTCGCCGAGCTGCGCAAGCTGGCCCTCGGTACGGACTTCTTCCGCCGCCAGGGCCTCGTCGGCGATCGCTTCCTCACCCTGTTCGCAAACCTCGACGTGCGGGGAACCGCCGAGCGCGACGCCGCCCTGGCCGGGATCGACCGCGCGCTCGCACAGAGCGGGGCCGGGTCGGTCCGCAAGGTCGGCGCGCCCTACGTGACCGCCTGGCTGGAGCAGCAGTCCGCGCAAGCCACGGCGCGCTCGTTCCCCGTCTTCGCGGTGCTGCTCGTGGTCGTCGTGCTCTTCCTGTACCGCTCGTGGCGCGCGCTCGTCGCCATCCTCCTGGCGCTCGGCGCAGCCGTAGCGCTCGGCGTGGGCGTGGGGGCGGCGCTGGGCTTCTCGTTCACGATCGTCTCGGCGCTCGTGCCGCTCACCATGCTCGTCACCACCCTCGCGGCGCTCGTGTACCTGCACTCGCGCTTCGTCGATCAGCCGGCCGGCCTCCCGCTGCACGCGCATCACCTCGCGGCGCTGCGGAACAAGTTCCTGCCGGTGACCGCGTCGACGATGGCGGCCGCGGTGGGGTTCGCCGCGCTGGCCGTCTCGCGGATCCGTCCCATCCGGGAGATGGGCATCTGGACCGCGGTCGGCCTCGTGCTCTCCTGGGTGGTGGCGTTCACGCTCTTCCCGGCGCTGCAGCTCGCGCTCCGGACGCCCACCGGCCGGAGCGTCCAGGTGCGCAGCGCGCTCTACGATCGGCTCGCGGCCTCCCTGCCCGCGTTCACGTTCCGACATCGGCGGTCGCTGACGGGGGGCGCGCTAGCGCTGTGCGGCGCCGGCCTGGTGGCGCTCTTCGGGGTGCCCGGGCTCGTGAAGGGCATGTCGGTCGAGGTCGACACGCTCGAGTACCTCGATCCCTCCACCGCCGTGTACCGCGACCTGGCCTGGTTCCGCCGGAACGTGATGGACCTCAACGTCGCCCGCGTGTGGCTCCACCTGCCCGGCCCTTCGGCGACGGACCCGGAGGTGCTGCGCGCGGTCGACCGCTTCCAGAGCGCGATCGAGGCCGCGCCCGACGTCACCGGCGCGACCGGGCCCACGACGCCCTTGCGGCTGCGGCGCTACCTCTCGGGACAGGGAGAGGCGCTGCCGCAGGACGCGGCCGGCTTCGCGCGCGCCGCGGCCGACGTCGAGCAGCTCCTCCTCACCGAGCCCGATCTGCGCACCTTCATCGACGTGAAGGGGCTCTCCGACCTCCAGCTCACCGTGCTCTTCCGGCACAGCGACGCCGCCGGCTTCGCCACGATGGTCCGCGGCGTGGAGGCCGCCTGGAACACGGCGCGCGCCGGTGCGCCTGCGCTGCAAGGGGTGGAGATGCGCGTGGTCGGCGAATCCGTCCTGCAGGTCAAGGTCGGAGGGAGCCTCGTGCCGACGCTGGCGGAGAGCTTCGCGCTCACGGCCGTCCTCATCTTCACCGTCTTCCTGTTCCTCTTCCGCAGCGGCGTGGAGCGGCTCCTGGCCATGATCCCGTCGCTCTTCGCGCTCCTCGTCACCTTCCTCGGCATGCGCCTCCTCGGCGGCTCGCTCAACGTCGCGACCATCATCATCGCCACCACCGTCCTCGGCACGACGGAGAACGACCAGATCCACTTTTTCCACCACATGCACGAACGAGCTGGAGCCGGCGTCGAGGAGCGGATCCGCCACGCGCTGCGCGTCTCCGGCCGTGCCATCGTGTTCGCGACCTTCATCAACGCCGCTGGTTTCCTGGGGCTCGCGGTCACGAGGTTCCCGCCCTTGAGGCAGTTCGGGCTCATGACCGCGGCCGCCTTCCTGCTGGCGCTCGTCGCGGACTTCACCGCGCTGCCCGCGGCCCTCTGGATCGCCTCGCGCCAGCGGCCCTCGGCTCCCTCCGGCGCGGACGCGGGATCGACAGCGGCGAGCGAGCGAGGGTCATGACCATGCGCATCGGGATCACCGGAGCCAACGGCTTCATCGGGAATCACCTCCTCCGCTTCCTCCTGGAGCGGGAACACCGCCCGGTTGCCTTTCTGCAGACGGGCACCGATGCCCGTCCGCTCGCGGACCTCCGTGGCCGCCACGACGAGGTCTGGGGCGACCTGCTCGATCGCGAGTCGCTCGACAGGTTCGTGGGCGCGTGCGACGCGGTCGTCCACCTCGCCGGCATGAACCGCTACTGGTCCGAGGACCCCTCCGTCTTCGAGAGGGTGAACGTGCTGGGCGCGCGGAACGTGGCCGAGGCTTGCCGCGCGCACGGGGTTCAGAAGCTCGTCCACGCCAGCAGCTGCATAACCCTGGGCGCCTCGGAGGAGCCGGTTCCGCGCCACGAGGACTCCCCGTTCAACCTGGCCGAGCTCGACTTCACCTACGCCACGACGAAGAAGGCGGGAGAGGAGGAGATGAAGCGCCAGGCGCGCGAGCAGGGCCTGCCGGTGGTCATCGTGAACCCCGCCTCCGCCATCGGCGAGATGGACCACGGCCCCACCCCCATCGGAAAGCCGGTGGCCGACATCGCCCGCGGGCTGTGGCCGGTCTACGTGGCGGGCGGCGCCTGCTTCATCGACGTGAAGGACGTGGTCCGGGGCATCTGGCTCGCGCTCGAGAAGGGCAGGATCGGCCGCCAGTACCTGCTCGCGGGCGAGAACCTCACCAACCGCGAGTTCATGTCGCTCGTGGCCGAGGTGGCAGGCGCGTCCAGGCCGCGCGTCAAGATCCCGCGCGCGCTCCTGGTGGCGCTCGCGGCCGGCATGGAGTTCACCGCGGACCGCGTGACGCGCAAGCATCCCGCCGTGACGCTCAGCATGGCGCGGCTCGTCGGGAAGTACCTCTACTTCGACGGGACCAGGGCGCGCGAGGAGCTCGGCTTCCGGCCCGGCCCGGTGCGGCCGGCCATCGAGCGCGCCGTGAGATGGTTTCGCGAGGCCAGGGCATGAGCGGGCGAGGAGCTTGCGGCGGCGCGACCGGGGAGGCTCCGACGGCTTCGCCGGCGGAGGGGGGCGAAGGCCCCCTGGAGACTGACGAGCTCGCCGAGCGGAGCGAGGCATTCCCATGACCACGAGACCGGATCTCGTCACCGGCGCCTCCGGGTTCATCGGCCGCCACCTGGCGCGGAGGCTGGCCGCTCAGGGGCGCAGCCTGCGCCTCCTCTGCCGCGCCGGGAGCGTCGGGAAGCTCGATCGCGAGACGCGCGCCGTCGCCGAGGTGGCGGAGGGCGACCTGCGCGACGAGGCCAGCATCCGGCGAGCGGTGCGAGGCGCGGGGCGGGTCTTTCATTGCGCGGGCCACGTCTCCGACTGGGGCAGCGAGGAGCAGTTCGTCGAGGCCAACGTCACCGGCACCGAGCGCATCCTCGACGCCGCCTGCGGAGAAGGGATCGACCGCCTCGTCCACCTGAGCTCCATCGCCGTCTTCGGCCTCCCTGCGCCGCCCTACTTCGACGACGACAGCCCGTACGGGAGCGGACGCGACCTGTACTCGCGAACGAAGATCGCGGGCGAGAGGGCCGCGCTTCGAGCTCACCAGGAACGTGAGCTCCCCGTGGTCGTGCTCCGGCCGGCGGTGGTGTACGGGCCGATGAGTAGCTGGGCGGAAGAGCCGGCGGCCATGATCCGCCAGGGCAAGATGTTCCTGCTCGGGGGCGGGGAGGGGACGTGCCACCCCTGCTACATCGAGACCCTCGTCGACGCGATGATCCTCGCGGCCGAGCACCCGGCCGCCGTCGGAAAGGCCTATATCGTCGCCGATGACGAGCCGATCCCGTTCGCCCAGTACTTCAACCACCTCGCGCGCATCCTGGGCAAGGGGCCGATCCGGCGGTCGATTCCGCTCCCCGTCGCGAGGGCCATGGCCGCCGGGTTCGAGAGATGGGCGGGGATTCGCCGCTCGGGAGCGCGGCCGCTGCTCACGCACATGGCGATCGACATGGTCACCGCCCCGAGCCGCATGTCGGTGCGCAAGATCCAGGAGGAGCTCGGTTTCCGATCCCGCTACAGCGTCTCGAGGGCGATGGAGGAGCTGGAGCGGTGGTTCCGCACGGGGGAGCTGCCCCCTGTTCGGTAGCGCGCGGCTCGGGGCGGGGACGCTCGCCGCCCTTGGTACCGCGGGGGCCTGCCCCCGCCGCTGGCGCGGCGGCGTGCCTCCGCACTGGGCCAGTCGATCGTAGTAGGCTGCGCCGGGGTCATGCCGAAACTCGAGATCGGACCGGGCACGAAGAGACTCCTGCGCTGGCTCGGTGCAGCGGCGGTGCTGGGCGCCTGCACCTTCTATCTCGCCAGGAAGATCGATCCCGCCGTGGTCGGCCGCGCCCTGGCCAGCGCCGACTACCGGCTGGTGGCCCTGATGACCCTCGGCCACCTCTTCCTGCTCCTGCCGCTCAAGAGCTGGCGCTGGCAGACGATGCTCGCCCCCATGCGAAAGCTACCGCTGGGCACTCTGTATCGGTACTGCCTCGCCGGCTGCGCCGTCACCAACCTCTTCCCGGCGCGGGCCGGCCACGCCGCGCGCGTGGTCCTGGTCCGCCGCGACGGCGTGCCGGTCGCCGGTGCGGTGGCCGTTCTCTTGCTCGAGGAGATGTGCAACGCCGTGGTGCTCGGCCTCCTCTGCCTGCCGTTGCCCTATCTGCTCCGGCTGCCCGCGAGCGTGCGCGTGACGCTGGCGCTCGTCACCGTCGGCGCGGCGCTCGGGGTGGCGCTCGCGGTGTGGTTCGCGCTCGCCGGGCGCGGGTGGTCGAGCGGCCTTCTTCGACGTCTCTCGGAGGGCATGGCCGTCCTGGGGAGCGGGCGCGCCGCCGCGGTCGTCTTCGCGCTGACCGTCGGGATGTGGGTGCTCGATCTCGGCCAGATCGCGCTCGCCATGGCGGCGGTGGGCATGCCACCCTCGTTCGCGGGCGTGGCCCTGGTGCTCCTCTTCGTCAATCTCACGAACGCCGTGCCCATCACGCCGGGCCAGATGGGCCTCTTCGAAGCGGGCGCCGCCGCGGCCTGCGTCGCCGTGGGCGCCACGCCCGAGCAAGGCCTGGCGGTGGGCGTGCTCTACCACATGATGCAGTTCATCCCCGAGACCGTCCTCGGGGCCTGCGTGCTCGGCCGCGGAGTGCTCGGCCGCGCGGCGCTTGCCGAGGAGCGGGTCGGGATCGCCCCGGACCGCTGACATCCCGAGACTCCATGGCCCCGCACGACCCCGCGCCGTCTGACTCGCAGCCGCCCATGCCCGCTGGCTCGCAGCCGCTCGCGCCGCCGGACGCGCCAACCGACCTTCAGAGTTCCACGCTGGCCGGCTCCCGGCCGCTCGGGGCGCTCGACTGGTTTCGCTACGGACCGTTTCTCGCCCACATGGTCATCACGCGGCGCTGCAACCTGTCCTGCGGCTACTGCAACGAGTACGACCGCACTTCTTCGCCCGTGGACCGCCAGCTCCTCGAGCGGAGGCTCGGGAAGCTGCGCGAGCTGCGGACCTGGATGGTCTGCCTGACGGGCGGCGAGCCCACCCTGCACCCCGACCTCGTGCCCATCCTGCGCCGGATGAAGGAGCTCGGGTTCCGCCGGCGGCAGATGATCACCAACGGCTATCGACTCGGGGACAAGCTCGTCGAGGAGCTCAACGACGCAGGGCTCACCGATCTGCAGATCAGCGTCGACGGCGTGCGCCCCAACGCGACGACTATCAAGGTGCTGGAGCCCCTCCGCGGACGCCTCGAGCTCCTCGCGCGGGCGGCCCGCTTCCGCGTGGTGGTGAGCGCCGTCATCGGGAGCGCGCCGCCGTCCGAGGCCCTGGAGGTGGTCAGGTTCACGCAAGGGCTCGGCCTGACGCCGCGGATCGTCCTGCTCCACGACGGCTCCGGGCGCCTTCGGCTGCCTCCGGACGAGCTCGCCGCGTTCCAGGAGGTGAAGCGTTTGCTGGGCCGCCGCGGCCGCGAATCGGCGGACTATCGCGAGCGCCTGATCGACCGTGGAGCGGCGCCTTTCCGGTGCCGCTCGGGCTCCCGCTACCTGTACGTGGACGAGTTCGGGAAGGTGCACTGGTGCAGCCAGACCATGGCGGCGTTCTCGAAGGACCTGCTCGACTACACGCTCGAAGATCTGAAGGCGCAGTTCCACGCCACGAAGTCCTGCTCCGATGCGTGCACGGTGGGCTGCGCGCGGAGTGCGTCCGCCTACGACGGCTGGCGGCGGCAGGGGCGCGCGGGCGGCTGACGTCGCTGGCCGGTTGAGCGCTACGGAGAAGGCTCCCCCCGTTGTCGCAGGAACTCGACCGCCTCCTTCCAGAAGGGCAGCCGGGGCGAGTGATCGAGGCCGTTGTGCTTCGCCTCGGGCACTTCGACGAGCTTCTTCGGCCCGGCGAGCGCATCGAAGAGCCGCCGCCCCTCCGCGGCCGTCACCACCTCGTCCAGCCCGGCTACCAGGATCACGACCGGTCCCTGGTATCCGCCGAGGTCGCGGGCGGGCCGATACCGATCGCGCAGGAGGAAGCCGGGAAGGAACGGGAAGTGGTGGCGCGCCACTGCCGCGAGATCGGCGAAGGGCGTGATGAGGAGCAGGCCGCGGACGAGGTCGGGCCGCTCGGCGGCGCAGCGCGCCGCGACACCGCTCCCCAGGCTCTCCCCGACGAGCCACACCGCCTTTCCTTCCGCGGCGAGCGCTCGCACCGCCTCGAGCGCAGCCATGGTGAGCGAGGCGAGCGTCGGCACGCCGGTGCGGGGGCCGTACCCGGGGTACTCGAGGAGGACGACCTCGACCCCTTGCCGGGTCAGGGCGTCCACGTAGTACGCCCGGTCGAGGGCGGTCCCCGCGTTTCCGTGAAGGACGAGCGCAGCGATCGGGACCGCGGGCGCGGAGGGGGCCCGCCAGCCGAGGAGATCCCCGGCGGAGCCTCGCCAGGCGGTGAGCCCGAACCGCGAAGCAGCGGCGATCGCCACCGGCTCCGGCGTGCGAGACGGAAAGTAGAGCAGCCGGCGCTGCAATGCCAGCATGAGCCCGACCGCCAGAACGGCGGCGAGCGCCAGGCCGAGGAGCGCGAGCCCTACGATGCGCACGCCCGGACCCTACCCCAGGTGGAGCGGTCGAAGCGCGCGCTCAGCCGGGGCCCCCG